>Ga0208193_1000172_pt1 | contig 44027 bp, 33 predicted proteins | sample June2015DPH_17_2_FD_184716 | JGI IMG/M metagenome (GOLD analysis project Ga0208193, IMG submission 184716) | Peatland microbial communities from SPRUCE experiment site at the Marcell Experimental Forest, Minnesota, USA - June2015DPH_17_10... | ecosystem: Environmental > Terrestrial > Soil >...
GGTCACCGGCGTGGTGGAGACTCACGAGGCGTCGCCGTATAACTATTCGCCGACTCCGGTCGACGTGACATCCGGCCGGCCGGGAATCGAAGGGCGCTATGAGTTCTATCACAAGTTCGACGACGACCGGCGCATCGAAATCGCCACCGGCTTCCACGCGAGCGAGACCCACGCGGGCGGCTTCTCCATCCCCTCCGAGGTACTTTCGTTCGACTGGCTTTTCAAACCGGATAAGCGGGTTGACCTCACCGGCGTCTTTTTCACCGGCCAGAACGTGGCCAATCTGGGAACCGGCTCCATCAACGAAGGCTATGCCGTCTACCGTAACACCGCCCTCGCCATCGCCAGCCGCGGTGGATGGTCGCAGTTTACAGTTCATACAACCCGCCGCCTGGACTTACATCTCTTCAGCGGTCTTCAGTATTATGAAAGCGCAGTCTTGAACGGTGGCGATGTGAGCCGCAACGTTGAGTACGGCGCGAATCTCTTTTACCATATTGCGCCCAACGTGATAATCGGACCGGAGATTTCGCAATTTCGCACGCTCTACCTGGTGAACGGGATAAGATTGACGAATCACTATGACCTGGCGCTGGCTTATATGTTTTAGCTTGGCCGCGGCGAATCTAAGGGCCGCCACCGTCTCCGGACAGGTGGAGCTCACTAATTCCCTGGATCCCATGGTGCAAAAGCACAAGAATTATTCCGGCGTGGTGCTTTGGCTGGAACAGGTGGACCGCTCCGCGCTCCCCGCCATCGCTCCTAAGACCGTCAAAGTGGTTCAGCAGGATAAGCACTTCCTGCCGCACGTGGTTGCCATTCCCGTCGGCGGCACGGTGGATCTTCCGAATAACGATCCGTTCTGGCACAACGCGTTCTCCAACTTCAGCGGCGAGCCCTTCGATATCGGCCTTTACGCGCCCCACACGTCGCGCTCGCATACCTTCAGGCACGCGGGCATCGTCCGCGTATTCTGTAACATCCACTCCACCATGAGCGCGATTATCGCGGTGGTGCCCACGCCGTATTATGTGGTGACGCCGGAAGAAGGTAAGTTCGGCATCCCCAACGTGCCGCCAGGCGATTACCAGTTGCGAATCTTTTACGAGCGCGCGTTGCCCGCCAATTTGAAGTTTCTGGAGCGCCGCGTCACCGTGCCCGAAGCCGGCCTGGCGCTGCCGCTGATCTCCATTTCGGAAACCGGCTACGCCCCGGCGCCGCATCTGGATAAGCACGGCAAGCCTTATGCGCCGGCATCTGGTCTTTACGGTGGGAACACGCAATGATCCGGCGATTTTCCAGACTCTCGCTATTGTGGAAGATCCTGCTTTCCACGTCGGTGGCCGTCACCATTCTGTTCGCCATCACCGGCTATATTGTGCTGAGCGCCATCAATCGTACCATGTATGCCAGCCTCGAGCAGGAGGTGCACAACAGCTTCCACGCTTACAAATCGTTGTGGAATTACCGCGCCGACATGCTTTCGAATACCACTCTCATGCTGAGCGATTTGCCCCAGGTTCGCTCGGCCTTCTCAACCGGCGATCAAGCCACCATATCCGACACAGCCGGCGACTTGTGGCGCAAAGTCTCCGACGTCAATGCGATTTTCCTGGTCTTCAGCCCGTTCGGCCAATACGTCACGTCCGTGGGCGGCGACACGGCGCCGGCGCTGGCGCGGAACAAAGACATTTTCAAGGCCGCTTCGGCCAAATTCCCAAAGCAATCCAAGGGCTTCTTCCTGCAGGATGGGGAATTGTATAACATCTCCGTAACGCCGGTATATGTCGATTCCAGCACCGGCGAGCAGCGCCTTGCCAACGTCCTGATCGCCGGCTATCGCATCGACGCGCTTGTGGCGCAGCAACTCAAGGAAGCCACCGGCAGCGAGTTTCTGTTCCTGCAAACCGGTGGGCCGCCGGTAGCTTCCACGCTAAACCCCCGGGCCACCAAGGTGGTGGTGCGGAACCTGGGCGCCACCCAGGCATCCCAGCTGGTGAGCGACGGCCTTTCCAAATACGCCCGCTTCGAAACTCCCTTGACCGACATCGCCGGCCGGAAAGTGGGCGCGCTCTGCATTCTGCGGGGCTTCGACGGCTCCCAGCGCCAAATCGACAGCCTCTACTCGAAGATCGTCGTGCTGTGGATTCTGGCAGTGTCGGCGGGCTTGGGAGTGACCTACCTTCTGGCGCGCCGCATCGTGCAGCCCGTCAAAGAGCTCGACCGCGCCGCCGCCGAAGTGGCGCGGCATAACTACGCCATCGAGGTGGAGGTGAAGAGCGAGGACGAAATGGGCCGCCTGGCGCGCACTTTCAACACCATGTGCGCATCCATTCGCCAGGCGCGCGAAGACCTCATCCGGCAGGAGCGCATTTCCACCATCGGGCGTCTTTCCGGATCCATCGTTCACGATCTCCGCAACCCGCTGGCCGCCATCTACGGCGGCGCCGAAATGATGGTGGACGCCGATTTACCGCCGGCCCACATGAAGCGGCTGGCAGCGAACATCTACCGGGCGTCGCGGCGCATTCAGGAGTTGTTGCAGGACTTGCTCAACGTCTCGCGCGGCAAGACCGGCGCGCCCGAGGTCTGCCGCTTGCGCGAAGTAGCCTCAGCCGCGTGCGATTCGCTCGCGGCGGCCGCCGAGACTCAAGGCGTTGCGATCGCGCTCGCCGTTCCGCCGGAAATCGAGCTGCCTCTCGACCGCAGCCGCATGGAGCGGGCATTTGTCAATTTGGTCGGGAACGCGCTCGAAGCCATGCCGGAGGGCGGCCAGGTACGCATTTCGGCCTCATTGGAGAACGGCTCCGCGCTGATTCAGGTGGAAGACACGGGCCCGGGGATTGCGCCGGAAATCCGCGCCAATCTCTTCCAGCCTTTTGTCACTGCCGGCAAGCGCAACGGCCTGGGCCTGGGTCTGGCGCTGACACGCCAAACCGTGCTGGAGCATGGCGGCGATATGTGGGTGGCATCCGAACCGGGCCGCGGCGCGCGCTTCTTCCTGCGCTTACCCGGCGCGCAAGTGAGCGCCACCCAGAGTGTCAACGCCGAAGCATTGAGTCACGGCGACTAACAGCTGCCATTACTTTTGTTTAATTTGTGGGGCAGGCGCTTTCGCCTGCCAACAGCCGCTGTCACTCAATTACGCGAAGCCCCTAACCTAACCTACCCATACGAACTAGACGCGGCGCCACCGTCGGCAGCCACGCAGTCAGCGACGCGATGCAAGCAAACCAAAGACCCCAAGGCTCGCTAAGTGACTCCGCGATCGCGATGCGATCGATAGGTCCATCGGGCAAGCGGCTTTCGCCAGGGTGCAGCAGCCATGAGTCCACCTCGCGCGCGCGCAGTTTCGCGAAGTAACGCGGGCCGGGCCGGGCATCGATCTCTTTGGTGACACGCTCGCCGCCACATCCAAGTTCCACGAAGCCGTCCCGCGGAGCCGTCGCGCGGATGCGCCAACTGATCTCACTCTCTGCGGGAATGTGTACGGGCGGCAAATCCACGTGAAGCCACGCGGGGGCTCGCACCGAGACATCGCACGGTTGCCTCAACCGGACCGTTAGTACCGCCGCGGCGCCATCAGCCAGCGGCGTTCGCGCGAAGAATTCATTCAAATTGACAGTGATCGCCGTAACCAACGGAGCGACAATCAGCAGCGGCGGCAGCGCGTGCCACAGCAGAGCGGCGTTGGCCCTGGCGATTTGTCCCAGGCTGCGCAGAGAGAGAGCCGGGTCGTCTCCGAACAGATAGAGGCTCAACACGTAGGCGCTCCGCTTGCGCTTCCACGTACGCACCGCAGCGATGTTAGTGAATCTGCGGAACACGAAGAATAGCAGCATGCCGGTGAGTGCGCCCCACACCAGCTCAGCCAGCATCGCGGGACGGCCGGCAAAGGGTTCGAGAGTAGCGCGAAAGAAGCCCGCGATCACTCCAGATAACCGAGTCCCTTCAGTTTTCCGATGATATCTTCTTTCGAACCGGCGCCTTCGAGGCGCGCCAATTCCCGTTCCAGGACGTCGCGGACAAACTCGCCCGGCGACGAGTAGCCGGCGGCCGCGGCGCAGCTCTGAATGCGCTGCCACAGCGCTTTGTCGAATTTGACGGAGGGTTGGAACATTATCGATGCACTCCGAACCGCGCGAGTATCCACGCCGGCAAATCCTGCAGCGCCGGATTCACCAGGCCGCTCTTCCGGTCGACCAATAGCACACCCGGTACAAACTGCGGGTCGATGCAATGATCGCCGATCCACTCGTCTTGATTATCCTCGACGATGGCGCGCGAAATTCCGCCCAGCGCAGCGTCCCACCCGCAGCGGTATCCCGGCGCATAGCCGGCGACCATATCGGGCGCGTACTCGGAGCCGGAGCGCGGCAACCAAACGCTGGTCACTACGGGCGCCCCGGTGTCGGGGTCGCGGAAGGCTTTTAACTTGCCGGTAATTTCGGTTAGAAGGGCGCCGTCGTGACTCGCGCCGCCGCTGTGAGTGAGACCGTGAGTCAGGCCATGAGTGAGATAGACAGAGTTTAGTCCCATGGCGTAGGCTTGGGTACGTGACCAATCGGCGTTCGCCAACAGATCGTGCGCGTCCTCGGAAACAGGCCTTCGCAGCTTGAGATAACCCTGACTGAGCAGCCATGTGTTGAGATTCACGGAACGGTTGTAAGTAGAAAAGCCATGATCGGACATCACCACCAGCGTCGCATTTCCACTGTGTCCGCGCACCCAGCCAACGGCATCGTCTACCATACGGTAAGTCTCCAGTAAGTCCGCGTCGAATTTGCGCCATAGCATGTGCGAATCCTGATCGACCCCGAAGAAATGGAAGAACAGAAAGCCGCCGCGGAAGTCTGTCACGGATTGCTTCAAGAGCGCGAGCTGCTCGCGCGATGCGATGCGGCTTTGCGCCAGATACTCGGCGCGCTGGAAGACATGCTGGCGTAGCGCCGATGTGTCTTCGGGAATTCCCTGCGTGTAGTAAAGCCCCGCATTGCGAGCCAGGCTGGCGCTATATGTGTTCGGCGCGGAGATCTTCGCTTCGGGCGAAGAAGGATCGATATTGACCGGCGACACATAGACGCGGAATCGGCCGGCGAGCTGCTGGGCGTAGACGCGAAACATGCCGCGCGCCGCGGGGAACCCGGCGACCAACGGGAACTCCACCTGCACCCAATCCGACCACTCTCCCTCGCGCAGAATGAATGCTGGGCTGTTCAAGGAGCCGCTTGCCACAGTGAACCGCGCCACCGGTTGCGCGGGGTCGACATCCACCGTCATTTCCACGGCGGTTTGGCGGGCGTCGCTGCGGAACGGATTGGCTGGGCCTGTCACCCGTAACACAGCGCGATGATTCTCCAGGCGAACCGGTACGATGCGCCCGCCGGACACAGCGCGCGGGGATTCCGCAGGGCTGGCGAAGGACGCGTCGTCCGTGAAGGCCCCGCCATCCGTGAAGAAAGTGAACGTGCCGAACGTCCCTTGCATGTCGGGCACGCCCAACCCCGAAAGCGCGGCTTCCGCATCGGCATCGGGCGGATAATCCATCGGGACCTTGACCAGAGTCACCGGAATGCCGCGCCGCTTCAGCGTTTCCCAAAATGCCGCGCCGCGCCGGAACGTATGAACCTTGGGAGAACCGAGTGGAATGCGGTAACTGCCAATCGAAAAGCCGCGCGCCGGTTCGGTTTCACCCAGCGAGGAAAACGGCAGCAGCGTGCGCGGATTGCGGCTCACGAAATCGTAAATGCCATGCTGCGTGGGATCGGTTCCGGTGATGAAAGTGGACCACGCCACCGGGCTTTGCGGCGGCATGGTGGTTGCGAGTCGCTGGAATTCTCCGTCGCGGCGAAGCCTGTCGAGGTTCGGCAGATCGGCCCAGTGAGCTTCCAGAAAACCGGGGTCCATCCCATCGATACCGAGCACGATGACGGCGGGGAGGCTCGCAGCGTGATGCGCGCCGCAAGCGGCAAGCACCAGCGCCAACGCGCAGATCACAGCCAGTCTGAGGCGCACTGTGGGGCGGACCCCCTGGTCCGCGGCCGACCCCCTGGTCGGCCTGTCGGCTATACATGGTTGGGCTACCACGGGGAGACCCGCGTGCGTCCAAGGGCCTAAAATTGAAACACCGCTTTGCCTTCCATCCATGCGGGTGGGTCCACTCCGAACATTTGCAGAATCGTAGGCGCAAGATCTTCCAGGCCCGGATTCGTCGCGTCAATCTTCCGGTTGGCGAAAAGCACGCCCGGAACCAGCGGCGGGTCCACGCAATGATCGCCGCTCCAGGCGTTGTCGTTCGTCTCGAAAACCGGGCCGCGCACGCGTCCCAGCGCCGCACCCCACGCGGTGCGGTAGCCGTCATTGAAGCCGGCGATCAGGTCCGGCGCGCGGTCCAGGTATGGGCCGGCGTAGATGGCATCGGCATCATACATGTTGGCGATGGCGCAGGCGTCATTCTGAGTGTCTTTCAGGCCAGTCAGCTTTCGGATCAGCTCGGCTTTCAACTGGCGGGCCTCGCCGCCCGGCTCCACAATTCCCTCCGGCTCCCTCCCGCGCAAGTTCAAATACAGGCCGCCCAACCCGAGCGCATAGGCGCGGGTCGATTTCCAATCGACGCCGTCGAAATATTTATCGCCGGCTTCCGCGGCAACTTGTAGATACCCGTTGTCGCGCAGCCACGCATTCAGGTTCACGCCGCGGTTGAAGGCGCGGAAGCCATGGTCCGATAGCACCAGCAGCAGCGTGCGGGAATCTACGTGGCGCAGCGTCTCGCCCACCACCGCGTCCATGCGCCGGTACATCTCCTCGATGGCGCCGCCGAACTCTCCGCCGCCTTCGCTCATCTCGCGAAAAAACATGTGCTGCACGCGGTCGCTGGTGTCGAACACGCAGCCGGCCACGCCGCGGCGCGTCTTGGCCAGCGCATCCGCGAACATGGTTCTCCGCTCTTCGAAGACCGAGTAAGCTTGGCTCAGAAAATCGCGCTCGCCCAGCACGCCTTCGTTTAGCGCCCAGGTATCTTCCGCCAGGCCCAGCGTAGCGAACGATCCAAAGAGCTTTGCCAGATAGACCGAGTACGCGGCCGGATGGCTGATGGGCAGCGCCGGGTTCTCCGGGTCCATCTGCACCGGCGATGCGTACATGCTGAACTCGGGCCCGGTCTGCGTCGCCAGGAAACGGACGATCCCCTTTGCCGGACCGAAGCGCACCTTGATCCACGGCGTGAATTCGTGGGGGCGAAACGCGAACGATTGGTTCTGAATATGTAAGGTGGAATCGCGAATGCAGAGCGGCGTCTTCAACCCCACTGGGCCTTCGAGCCATCCGTGCAGCCCGTCCGCGCGCCGTTCCAGCGGACATCGGAAGCCGCCTTCCATTTGGTCGTTGCCGGCGCTAGCCGTACTCGATGTGCTGAAGAGCGAAAACGAGCCTTGCGTTCCCTTCAGATCGGGCGTGCTCATGGCGGAGATCATGCGGCCGTTGAAACTTTCCGCGGGGAACGTCACGGGCACGCGCAGAATGGTCGATTGGATCTGGTGACGTCCCAGAATGGTCCAAAACGATTCGCTGCGCCGCCGCGATTCCACCGTGGGCCGCCGCCATTTCCGCGCCGGCGGCGTCACTTTCGCCATGGAAAGCTCCGGCATGTAGCTCTTGACGCCCCGATTCAGAAAATCGAAAATGTTGTGCTTCCCCGGGTTCACGCCGGTTGCGAATGTAGACCAAGCCACTGGAGAAAGCGCCGGATACGTCGTCCGCAGCCGTCCGTAGCCGCCCGTTTCGCGCAGCCGCGCCAAATTAGGCAATTTTCCTTCAGCCATCCAGCGCTCGGTAAGCTGCGGATCGAGGCCATCGAAGCCGATGAAGATCAGCTTGCGGATTCTGGCGCGCCGCAGCGCGCGGCCGTGCCGAATCGCGCCCCACACCGCGCGAAACGGCCAAGCCAGAATGGAGACGACGTTGGCGAGCACAGCCAGCAGCAGCGTGAGCAGAGACCCGCCCAGAGCGAAGCCCGCTCCCGGCCCGATATAGGCGATCGGCGGCATCGGCGATATTGGCGCGATCATCGAATCTTCCCCTCCACAAACGGGGTCTCGAGGACCTTCGGATGCTGGATGGGCCCGTGGCCGAAGTAGCCATCCTCGCCGAATAGCTCGCCGTGATCGGAGGTGACCGTGATGTACGTGTTCGCAGGGACCTGGTCGAAGAGCTCCTCCATTGCGCGGTCCAGGAATCGCACCGCATCCACTTGCCGCTGGCGGAGCTCAGCGAGTTTGCGCGCGTTCATCGGGGTGCGCCGCGTTTTCCCGCCGGGCGCGTGCGCGTCCAGGTGCTTGAAGACGCCGTGGACGCCGCTCAGCTTGGGCCAGGAGTCGGCCGGCTCGTCCGCCAGCGCGTAAGGGTAATGAGTCTCGCCGGCATTGAGCAGATAGAACGACGGAGCCTCCTCGGTGAACTGCACTTCACGCAGCATTGCGCGGAAATCGTTGTGTTTCGGCATCAATTTGTAGCTATCGAAACCGTGGTTCAAAATGGTGTGCGGGTTCAGCACCGGCAGAGAAACGCGCGCGTGCGTCTTATACCCAAGGCGCTTGAGGAATGGCGGCAGATACAACGCCGGAACCATGGATTCAAACGAGATTCCGCTGCCGCCAAGCCGCTCGTTGAACTTGAGAAATCCGGTCTTGTAGTATTCGGAGGCATAGGTATGTTTGGGGCTGGAGTGCGGCATCAAGCCCATCAACAGGTTGTAATGCGACGGCGCGGTCCAGGATGCGTAGGACCATCGCCTTTCGATGCGCCCCAGTTTGCGGAGAGTTGCAGGCCGTGCTTCGAGAAATGAGTCGTAGCGGCAGCTATCGAAGACGATTAGGATGTAGTTGTTCAAGGCTGCCTACATTCTACGCCCGGATCGTGCCGGTTGTCGCCCGCTCCCTCGCTGCTTCGGTGACGGGCATCAATGTCAATCCGCTTCCCTCTGCGGTTAATAACTTATTAACTCTCACTAACTCGTTTCGCTCCAGAGCATATCGCCATCTATATTGTCTGTTACTTCCAACAACCATATCCCGGCACATTCGCGTATAATCCTAATTCAAGCTATTTATACTTATCAAGTCAGCAACTTACGTGATCTTTCCAACACTCGTGTAGTAACATAGGTATTAGCATCTATGCTATCGCTAAGTACCACCCAGTCCGCCTGTCAACGCGCCGCCACACCGGCCATCCCCAAAATACCAAACGACCCCAGTCCCATTTTCGGACACTCCCGCCCAAACCGCGCTCATGACAACTAATAACACTCCGCGTCTCCGCGTCTCCGCGTCTCTGCGTCGAAAAGAATCTCGCAAGATCTCGCAAACCCCTCGGTTGACGCGCCCCACCCCGCTGTTGTAAGCTGCCAGCAACCGTTTAAACGTTTAAAGAAGAGCCGATGAGCCAGCCTTCCACTACTCTCAAACCGGATCAGGGATTCGTCCGTGGCCTGAACCTGTTCGATTCCGTCATGATCACCATCGGCGTGATGGTCGGGTCGGGCATCTTCATAGTCTCGGCTGACATGTCGCGCATGATCGGCAGCCCCGGGTGGATGCTCATGGCCTGGATAATCACCAGCTTGCTGACTATGGCTGCCGCGCTCTCTTACGGCGAGCTGGCGTCGATGCTGCCGCACGCGGGCGGGATGTATGTCTACTTACGCGAGGCGTTCTCGCCGCTGTGGGGGTTCCTTTACGGATGGACGCTGTTCACCGTGATTCAGACGGGGACCATCGCGGCAGTCTCGGTGGCGTTCGCGCGATTCTTCTCCATTCTCGTGCCCGGTATCTCGGAGAGCAGTTACATTGTTCCGCCCGTGCATATTTCGTCCGGATACGCGCTCTCGCTTTCCACGGCGCAACTGGTAGCCATCGCGGTGATCGTGCTGCTCACCTGGACCAACAGCCGCGGCCTGGAATATGGCAAAATCGTGCAGAACATCTTCACATCGGCGAAGACCGTGGCGCTGGCGGCGCTCATTCTGGCGGGATTGTTTCTCGGGTGGAACGCCGAGGCGGTGCACGTGAATTTCACCGATATGTTCCGCTTCGGCGCCTTCGACCCTTCGCTGGGCGTGGCCGCCGGCAGCGTGTTCGGCTTGCTCGTAGCGCTCTGCGTGGCGCAATCGGGGTCCATGTTTGCGGCCGATTCGTGGCACGACATCACGTTTATCGCGGCTGAAGTGCGCGATCCGAAACGCACGCTGCCGAAAGCGCTGATCCTCGGAACCGGCATCGTGCTGACGCTCTATTGTCTGGCGAACGTGGCTTATATGGTGGTGCTGCCGCTGCCCGCGATCCAGAATGCCCCTGCCGACCGCGTAGCCACTGCAACCTTGGAACACATATTCCCCGGATACGGCGCCATTCTGATGGCCGTCGCCATTATGATTTCGACATTCGGGTGCGTCAACAGCCTGGTGCTGGCGGGTCCGCGCGCTTACTACGCCATGGCCAAAGACAAACTGTTTTTCGCGCCCGCCGGAGTCTTGAACAAGGCGCGCGTTCCTGGATGGTCGCTGCTGGTGCAGGGGCTCTGGGCGTCATTTCTAGTGTTACCCCGGACTTACGATACTGCGACTCAGAAGTACGGCAACCTATACAGCAACCTTCTCGATTATGTTGTTTCGGCGGCGTTGATCTTCTACATACTGACTATCGCTGGAGTGATGCGTCTCCGGCAAACGCGGCCCGATCTGGAGCGGCCGTATAAGGTGCCATTGTATCCGCTTGTGCCTATCTTCTATATCGCTGGCGCCGCCATGGTGCTGGGCATGCTCTTTGCATACCGCCCGGCGACCACTTGGCCGGGTTTGGTGATCGTAATCGTCGGCGCACTGGTGTATGCGCTGGTGAATCCTGCGCGGAAGGCTGTATGAACCGGAGATTATTCCTGGGAACAGCCGCGGCTGGTTTGGCTCGTGAGCTTGCCGGTATGTCGGCGGCGCAGAATTCCAGTCCGCCGGCAGCCATTCGGAAGTTGAAGCCGATGACTGACGACGTACAGCCCATCGCCGCGGACGAGAGACTTGCGCGCATAGAGAAGGCACGCTCACTCATGCGTCAGAACGGTATGGATGCGGTCTTCTGCGAGCCCGGATCGAGTGTCTTCTACTTCACGGGAGTGCGATTGCGCGTGTCCGGACTCGCCGGGTTGATTCTTCCTGTAAGAGGGGATCTGCTGTGGGTGGCGCCAAAGGCTGACGAGGAAAAGACCCACGCTAACTCCGGCATGGGCGAAGTACGCAGCTGGAGCGAAGCCGGTGGAGAATTCGCAGCCGTGGCGCAGGCGCTGAAGGATCGTGGAGCGAGTAATACCGTAGGTCTTGAAGAGCAGGTCAAGTTCTCGGTATTCGATGGATTGCGTAAGTCGGCGCCGAAGCTGAAATTCGTCAGTGGCACGCCTGTAACCGGCGGCTGCCGGTCGGTCAAATCGCCGGCCGAGCTGGCTCTGATGCAGCACGCTAACAACGTAACTATTGCGGCTTACAAAGCGGGCATAGAGACACTGCAGGAAGGCATGACTCAGTATGAGCTAAGCGGCAACATTGCGGCGGCGTATCGCGCCTTAGGCTACACTGGCGAAGCGGCGGTAAGTTTCGGTAAGTACACTGCCTTTCCCCATGGCAGCATTCAGCCGCAGAAGCTGCAACCGGGGGACCTTGTTTTGTTCGACGATGGTTGCTCGGTGGAAGGGTATCAGTCGGACATCACCCGCACCATGATCTTCGGTAAGCCTACGGCGCGGCAGAAGCAGATTTGGGAGTTGGAGCGTAAAGCGCAGAATGCGGCGCTGGCGGCCGCCAAGCCCGGCGCAACCTGCGAATCGGTAGACGCGGCGGCGCGCAAAGTCATCACCGATTTTGGATTTGGACCCGATTACAAAGTGCCCGGCTTGCCGCATAGGACCGGTCACGGCATTGGCCTCGATATTCACGAGTGGCCTTACCTGGTGCGCGGCAATAAGTTGAAGCTGCAGCCGGGTATGACGTTCAGCGACGAGCCCATGATCGCCATTTACGGCGAGTTCGGCGTTCGTCTGGAAGACTGTATGTACATCACCGGGGACGGCGCGCGCACCTTCACCAGGCAAGCGCCGGCCATCGATCAACCGTTTGCCTGAGTTAGGAGAAGATATGAGACTCATCGCTTGTTCCTCACTGGTTCTGTTGCCCTGTATGATGTGGGCGCAGGGGACCCTGGCCGATTATCAGCGCGGCGAAGGCCTTCGAGAAAGATCGCAGGACCTGGTAGTGAATGTTCCGGGAGCCCCTAATTGGATCGGCGAGACCGAACACTTCTGGTACACCCGGACAGTCAAGGGCGGCGCGGAGTTCGAGATGGTGTATGCCGAGACAGGCGCGAAGAAACTCGCTTTCGACCACGCGAAACTCGCGGCCGCGATTTCCTCAGTTACCGGCCGCCAATACACCGCGCTGGCTCTGCCATTTGCGCCGCCAGCGGGTGGACGCGGCGGCGGTGGCGGACGCGGCGCCGCCGGGCCGGCGATGACTGCGCCGCTGACGTTTACCAATGGTGAGAGCGCCATCGAGTTTGGCGCGGGCGGCTCCATGTACAAATGCAGCCTGACGGACTACACCTGCACCAAGGGCGGAGCCATCCCCCAGCCCGTTGGCGGCCGTGGCGCCCGCGGCGGCGCGCCTGAGTGGGACAGGCCTCCTGGCCTGCCTCTTCGGTCAGAAGATGACGATGTAACTGCCGACGAATCGCCGGAAGCCCCAACCGAAGAAGGCGGCGACCCCGTAGACGGCATGGAATATCAACCGCCTCCGCCGCAAGATGGCGCTGGCCCTGGCGGCTTCGGACGCGGTCAAACCGGTTGCGCTCCTCGCGCACAGGCGCAGGCAGGACAGGGACGCGGCGGCCGTGGCCGCGGCGCCGCTGCCGCCGCAACCGCTCCCGGCCAAACCCCCGCCGAGACTCAGGTCTGCACTTCATTCGACGGCAAATGGGAAGCCCTCATCGAGAATTTCAACGTATTCCTGCGGCCGGCGGGCACAACCCAGGCAGCCACCCCGTTGAGCTTCGATGGCTCGGAGGGGAATCGCTACACGTTGCGGTCGGTGGCGTGGTCGCCCGATTCCAAAAAGCTGGTGGCCTATCACACCCGCCCTGGTTTCGATCACCAGGTTCATTACATCGAATCGTCGCCCGCCGATCAGATTCAACCGAAACACTCCTCGATCCTGTACCGCAAACCCGGCGATGCGCTGGATATCGCCTATCCCGCTCTCTTCGATATCGCTGCTAAGAAGGAAATCGAGATCGACAACGCTCTGTTCCCCAATGCGTACGATCTCACTACACCGGTTTGGTGGAAAGATAGCCGCGCTTTTACCTTCGAATACAACCAGCGCGGACACCAGGCCTACCGCGTGATTGAAGTGGACGCGCAGACTGCCAAAGCGCGTGCGCTGATCGACGAAGAGAGCAAGACTTTCATCTACTACAACATGCTGGGACCGGGCCTCTCAGCCGGTAGAAGGTACCGTCACGATCTGAATGACGGCAAGGAGATAATCTGGGCCTCGGAGCGCGACGGTTGGGAGCATCTGTATCTCTATGACGGCGTTACCGGCAAAGTCAAGAACCAGATCACCAGGGGTGACTGGTTAGTGCGCAACGTGGACCGCGTCGACGACGAGAAGCGGCAGATCTGGTTCGAGGCCGGCGGCCTGATTCCCGGACAAGACCCGTATTTTACTCAGTATTGCCGGATTAACTTCGATGGTACGGGACTTACTAAGTTGACCGATGCTGACGGCACTCACACAGTTACTTTTTCCAAAAATAACAAGTATTACGTGGATAGCTGGCAGCGAGTGGATCTGCCGCCGGTGGCGCAGCTGCGCCGCACCGATGACCAGAAGGTGTTAATGGATCTCGACAAGGGCGATGACTCGGCGTTGTTGGCCGCGGGCTTTAAATACCCCGAGGTTTTCGTCGCCAAGGGGCGGGACGGCAAGACCGATATCTGGGGGACCATCACTCGGCCGATGAACTTCGACCCCGGCAAGAGTTACCCGGTTATCGAGAACATCTACGCCGGTCCGCAGGGATCGTTCGTCCGTAAAACTTACAGCGCTTTGGACCCTGACCAAGCCATGGCTGAACTCGGCTTCATCATAGTCCATATCGATGGCATGGGAACCAGTAACCGTTCGAAGGCGTTCCATGACGTCGCCTATAAGAACCTGGGCGACGCGGGGTTCCCGGACCGCCTCCTGTGGCATAAAGCAGTTGCTGCGAAATACCCTTCATATGACGTCACCAGGGTAGGTATCTTTGGAACTTCCGCCGGCGGTCAGAATTCGCTTGGCGGCATGTTATTCCACCCGGAGTTTTACAAGGTGGTAGTGACTAACAGCGGCTGTCACGATAACCGCATGGACAAGATCTGGTGGAACGAGCAATGGATGGGCTGGCCGCTGGGGCCGCAGTACGCCGAATCGTCAAACGTGGACAATGCCTACCGCCTGCAAGGCAAGGCGTTGATTATTGTCGGCGAGATGGATAGTAACGTGGACCCGGCCTCTTCGATGCAAGTAATCAACGCATTAGTCAAGGCTCACAAACATTTCGACATGCTCTACATACCGGGTCAAAACCACGGAGTAGGCATACTCGGCAGTGAGCATTACCGCGACGACTACTTCGTCCACAACCTGTTAGGAGTCGAGCCGCCGGACTGGAACCATTTGCCGCCAGCCGCACCGCCTTCGACTCCGACACAGGGCGGCCAATAAGAGTTAGTAATTGTAAACCGTGGCGCACGCACTCGTGCGTGCAGCGTTCACACTCGTGTGAACGCGTCTTTCCGCCGGCGCGGACCGTCCCAAATCTGGCCTGCACTGTCCGTTTCCGGTCATAGCCGATTCGCTAACCGATTGATCCGCCATCGGCGGTTAACGGAGCGCTGCGTTCTCCGTCTTACTGTCCGATATGATTGCGCCGATTCAAGACGTCCGCTATCGCCTCCGCACTTTGCGCAAGTCTCCGGTTCGCCTCGTCGATAACTTCTCCGGCGCCTCGCTCCACGATGTCGGTATGTCCGTTCCCGAGTTATGGGACCTGCAGGACTGCAGCGGCATCTTCGAGGATGTTTCGGCCGTCTGGCCCATTGGTGCCAACGTGACTGGTACGGAGCATCCTGAGCGAATTGAGTTACTGGCGGTCAGTCCCAATTACTTCCCCCTGCTGGGCGTCCATGCGCGATTGTGCCGCGTGTTCGGCCCCGAGGATAAAGCGCAGGATTTCGCGGAATCCGCCATCCTGAGCGACGGCGTTTGGCGCTGGTCCTTCGACGGCGACCCGCACGTACTCGGGCAGCGCGTCCGCGCGGATGGCGATGCCTATACCATTGCCGGCGTGATGCCGCCCGGCTTCCGCCATCCCGCAGCACCGTGGCTACGGACGTCGATATGTGGGCGAACGCCGGATTCGCCGCGACGCCCTTTCCGTCTCCGCCGCGGCATAGCGCCAATTTTCTGCCGGGCGCCATCGCGCGGTTGAAACCTGGCCTCACGGTGGCGCAGGCGCAGCCGCGGCTAGCTGCAGATCGCCACGCAAAACCCTCGCAAACCGCATGAAGCCCCGATCCCCATCCACGCCCACATGCCCCCACGCGGTTGCGGAATCGCTGTGGACGAGATGTCGTGGCGCGCAATTTATTTGCAATACAATCTGAAGCAGGTTATAGTGATAAACATTCTGAGTACCTACCCGATTTCATCCGCAGCTCCGTCGCTACAAAACTCGTAACTAGTCAGCTGTGAGGCGCGCCCCAGTTCGGCATGCCAGCATAGGGTTATCTCCCGATCTGGCTTCTTCAGTACTCAGGCAACAAGCAATTAAGGAGAAAGAATGCAACGCAGAACTCTCATCCAGAGCCTATTCGCGTGGGTTTCCCTTCAGGGATCGCGATTGCGGGCACAGACCGCGACTTTTCCTGGGAAGCACGAGTCCGCACTGAAGGCACTGGCGGCGACCGTGCTTCCCGAGTCGCTGGGACGCGCCGGGACCGATTCGGTAGCCTTGCAGTTTGTGCGCTGGGTTCAAGAGTACCGTGCAGGGGCGGAGATGCAGACCGGGTACGGCTCCACCCGCATTCGTTACAAGCCGGCTTCGCCCGCGGCGATCTATCTCGATCAGCTTGACCAGCTTTCCTCCGGAGCGCTCGCGCAAAGCAGCATCGCCGCGCGCAGGCTGAAAATTGCGGAAGTGTTTCAGGCTGCGAATATCAGAGACTTGCCGCCTGTGCCGGATGGCGCGCACATCGCGTCCGATCTGATGACGTTCTACTTTCAGACTTCCGAAGCTAATGACATCGCCTATCTGGCCGCGATTGGCAAAGACAAATGCCGCACGCTTAAAGATTGCGGCAACATCCCAACCGCATTGAAGAAGGTAACTGCCAATGCCCAGCTTTGAGAGTGACATCTGCATCGTCGGCGGCGGCATCTCCGCGGTCTTTGCGGCCCAAAAACTGTCGGAGCTGAAGTCCAACCTCAGCATCACCATTGTCGAGGCGGGCAGGCGTCTTTTCGACGCCGAAAATCGGATGAGTTACCGGAGGCGGTCCTCGCTCTACGGAGAGAATGCATGGCCGGGCGATTTTATCGAGGACCAGGGCGGGCTTGGGGTCATCAGCCGCACCATGGCGGTGGGCGGATCTGCCATGCACTGGCAAGGCCACGCGAACCGCTTCTCCGAGGAAGATCTCCGGCTCCATTCCCTCTATGGCCTGGCAACCGACTGGCCCATCGAGTGGGCCGAACTGGAAAAGTATTGTTGCGAGGCCGAGCGCCGTATCGGAGTCTCTGGCGAGCCGAGTCCCCATCCGGAAGACAAGCGCTCCGAACCCTACCCGATGCCGCTGATGCCGCTCACCTACAACCTGGCGGAGATCAAGGCGTGGGCGGAACGCTCAGGCATCCCATTCACAGGGTGCCCGCAGGCCAAAAACAGCAGGGCGTATGACGGCCGTCCGGAATGCCAGCGCTGCAATACCTGCACTATCTGCCCCACCGGGGCGCGCTACTCTCCGGACTACACCTACAAGCAGCTACTGGCGACAAAGAAGATCACCCTGCATGATCGCACGTTGATCCGCCGCCTGATTCCTCACGATCGGAACAACACAATCGTCGCCGCTACAGGTTTTCATGCGGAACGCCCGGGTGAACCGGTTGAGTATCGCGCTCGATTGTTCGTTGTCGCATCCGGCTACGCCTGGACTCCGCATCTTCTGTTGAGCTCACAGACTTCTCGGTTTCCGAACGGACTAGCCAACAGCTCCGGCCTGGTAGGGCGCTACATGACCGGTCACTACTTCATCACCGCGCAGATGGAGGTAGATAAGAAGCTTTATCCCGGAATGAACGAGCCTTACCCTCTCATCTCCCGCGAATATTTCCGATGCGCCCCGGGGAAGCCTTTCGTGCGCCACGATATTCAGATCTTCGAAAGTGCTTCGGGGCGGCGTCCGCGATTGAAATCGGAAAAGGGAGAGTATCTTTTTGGCGACGCTCTGGTGAACGATTGGCGCTCGCGAACGGCGCATGGCGTCGCGCGCGTGCGCATGTACTATGACACTCACCCATCGCGCGAGAGCAGCCTCACTCTTGACCCGGACAACCGGAACCATCTGGGCGACCCGATGCCCAAGATCGTTCATCGCATGGATCCAGCCGCTGAGGCGCGTGACGCCGCCACGGAAGCGCACGTCCGGGCCATTTATGAAAAAATGGCGAAGGCCAACGGCACGAAAATTCTCTCTGTCTCCAAGAGTGATTACCAGGATCATCCGTCCGGCGGCTGTAGAATGGGAAACGATCCTTCCCAAAGCGTCTGCGACAGTTACGGCCGCACGCACGATCACCAGAATCTCTTTGCAGTGGGAGCTCCCACGCTGCCTACGGGCGGATGCACTAATGCAACCATCACCTTTGTAGCTCTGACGCTCCGCAGTTCCAGCCACATAGCGCAAACCTTATGAAGCCGCCCCACTTACTTTTGTGGGGCAGGCAATCCTGCCTGCAGCCGCTTTTCAGGCGGCTATTTCGGGCCATGCGCAAGTCTTCGCACCAGGCGAGCGCTAGTTGGAAGCCCGCGGCAGATGTCCAAAGTAAGCGGCATTGGGTTGCCAAGCGCCCCTGTCACCGCCTTCAGCAAGTCTCAACAAAATCGAGCAGCTTCCAAATAAATTGGAAATCAAGGGATAGTCATTCATGATCCGAAACCGTTCTCTGGCCGTCATCTTCGCGCCCGTCGTCCTCTTGGCGGCGCCGCCGCAATCCAAACTACAGGAATGGCCCTGGTACGGTGGCGATGCTGGCGGCAACCGCTATTCCACGCTGACTGACATCAATCGTGACAATGTGAAAACCCTGAAGCTGGCCTGGGAGTGGAAACCCGGAGAAGAGCCAATACCGGGGAAGGGAATTCGTCCGGGCAACTTTGAAGGCACGCCCCTGATGCTCGATGGCATCTTGTATTTGTCGACATCCTACAACCGGGTAGTAGCGCTGGATGCTGAAACCGGCAAACAACTTTGGGTCTATGATCCCAAGGCCTACGAGGAAGAGGGCCAGGCGCTGAACGGAGTCGGCTATGTGCACCGCGGCGTTGCGGCGTGGCGGGACCGCGGCAAGCTGCGGCTTTTCATGGTAAGTCACTATAAGCTGATTTGCCTCGATTCCGCCACCGGTAAACCCGTGCCGCAGTTTGGCGACAACGGCATCGTCGATCTGTCGCAGGGTTTCGCCTGGGAGATCAACAAGAAGCATTACACCAACACCTCTCCGCCTGTCGTCTACAAGAACCTGGTGATTCTCAGCAACAGCGTCGACGACCGCGTGATTTACAAGCACGACCCGCCCGGCGACGTCCGTGCTTACGATGCGCGCACCGGCAAGCAGGTATGGATCTTCCACACGGTTCCGCAGAAAGGCGAGTTCGGGAATGACACATGGAAGAACGATTCCTGGGCATACACCGGCCACGCAAATGCCTGGGCGCCCATCACTTTAGATGAGCAGCGCGGTCTGGTGTATCTGCCTCTTGGAACACCCAGCAACGATTTCTATGGCGGCCAGCGGTTGGGGCAGAATCTGTTCGGGGAATCGCTAGTCTGTCTGGATGCCAGCACCGGGAAGCGTAAGTGGCACTTTCAGATGGTTCATCACGGATTGTGGGATTATGACCTGCCGGCCCCTCCCAATCTTGTGACGCTGACCGTGGCGGGCCGCAAGATTGATGCCGCTGTCCAACTTACCAAAATGGGTTATATCTTCATGTTCGATCGAGTGAGCGGCGCGCCCATCTGGCCGATTGAGGAGCGCCCGGCGCCGCCCAGTGACGTGCCCGGTGAGGAAGCTTCCCCGACGCAGCCCGTGCCCACCCGCCCGCCTCCGATCACTCCACAGGGAGTCACATTGGACGATGCCTTCGACCTTACGCCCGAATTGAAAGCCGAAGCCGTCGCAGAGATGAAGAAGTATCGTATCGGCCCTCTCTACACGCCACCCAGCTTGCAGGGCACTCTCATTCTTCCCGGCATCCTCGGAGGCGCGAATTGGGGCGGAGGCGCATTCGACCCTGAAACAGGAATTCTTTATGTAAAGACCAGCAAACAGCCTTGGGTTGCGCGCGTGACTAAGCCGGAAGATTCCAATAACCCTCACTCCCCGGAGATTGACTCCACCTATACGCAGGATTTCGGTACAAGGAGCCAGTTTCACAATGGGCTGCCGCTCCTTAAACCGCCCTACGGACTGCTCAACGCCATCGATTTGAATCGTGGGTCAATCGTGTGGCAGGTGACGTTCGGAGATACCCCCGCGGTTCGCAATCATCCCGCTTTGAAAGGAGTGAAACTGCCTGAGAAACTGGGTGTTTCGGGCGTCCAAGGGTCACTCGTCACAAAAGGCGGCTTGGTCTTCATCGGCGGCGGAGACATGGCGATGCATGCTATCGATAAGACCACGGGAGAGGACGTGTGGACCTATCCCCTGCAGATGCGGACTACCAGCACCCCGTCCACCTATCGGACTGCGAGCGGAAGACAGTTCATCGTTATCGCCGCGGGTAGTGGAGCTGTGGCGAGTCTTCTGGCTTTTGCGCTTCCCAATTAAGAACTACCGGCTCATTGCGGCTCTGGAAGATAAGTGCGTCCACCGCGCGGAATCGCCATTTTTCGCAAATGTTAAATATTCGTGAAGGACTCCGGGAGATCCCGGTTGACAGACACCGCAGCCTATGAAACAATCCTTCAAACAGCTTGATTGTCTCGGTTTGCAAGCCGTGGGCAGCGTCGATACCTCGTCGTTCTCTTACCGGTCAGAGTCCCTGATCGTCGCTCTGTTGCGATTCCATTACTAGATTATCGGGTTTGTCGGACTACGGTCGCTAGTCCGCGAATAATCCTCTCACGAGAGTGGGAGGGGAAACTGTTACTCTTGCCGCTCACGCCAGCGAAGTGCTCTGCGTGCTGGCGCGAGCTACTTTTTGCCACAGCAACTGTCTTACGTGCCTGCACTGGAAGGAACAAGTTATGATTGGGATTCGGCAACGGTTTTTGACGACGTTCGTTTTGGCGATGATGGCATCGGTTGCGGGTAACGCTCAATCGAACGGAACAGTGAAGGGAATACTATCGGACCCCGATGGCAAATCGGCGCCGGGCGCGGTGGTCAAGTTGGTCAACCAGGGAACCGATCAACAAGTCCAGACGAGAACCACCGAGAATGGCGCCTATGCTTTTACCTTCCTTCCGCCTGGAAACTATCGGTTCTCGGCTGAATTGCCTGGCTTCAAGCCCATCGCGCGCACTCTTACCGTGGACATTGCCGGGACGGTCACAATCGACGCCGCGTTTGAACTGGCGCAGACTGCCGAACAGGTTCAGGTGGTCAGCGAGGTACAGCAGGTCGACGCGTCAACCAGCGATGTTGGGATGGTTGTTGAGCAGACGCTGGTCACGGCGCTCCCACTGTCAAGCCGTAACTTCACGCAGATTCTCGCGTTATCGCCGGGCGTCAATGCGTCCGTGGCCAATGCAGGCTCGCTTGGGCGCAACAGCGTCAACATATCCGCTAACGGCTCGCGGCCCTATGACAACAGCTTGGTACTGAACGGCCTCCTGGCTGAAAACCCCATGTCGCAAGGCTTTGACGATGACGTTGACAAAGGCGGCGTTCCCATTCCTTCACCGGATGCCCTCATGGAATTCAAGGTACAGACGGCCCTCTACGACGCCGAACTGGGCCGGCAGGGCGGCGCGGTAATCAACGCCGTGACAAAGAGCGGAACCAACAAGTTCCATGGAACGCTCTATGATTTTCTTCGTAATGACGACCTGAATGCGAATGATTTCTTTCGCAATGCCACCGGTCAGCCGCGTGGCGTTCTGAAGCAGAATCAGTATGGAGGAGTCATCGGCGGGCCCATCAAGAAGGACAAACTGTTTTTCTTCTTTGCGTATCAAGGAACTAAGCAGGATAATGGAGTGTCGAGCTTTTCCACGGCCAGCACATTTCTTCCGCCACTCACTAACAACCGGTCGGCGCAGGCGCTGGGGCAAATCTTCGCCGGCGAGTCGGGTGTGCAGGGGGGCGTGGCGGTGGCGGCGAATGGTTCCAACATCAATCCCGTGGCGATCTCGTTCCTGAACGCCAAATTGCCAAATGGCCAGTATGTAATTCCAAATCCCCAAATCATCGAGCCGAACGGCTCCGGTTTCTCCACTTACTCGCTGGGCGCCCTCTTTACGGAGAACCAGTACGTAGGAGACTTCGACTATCAAATCAGCAATTCCACCCACTTCGCCGTCAAGACATTCTATTCCCATGACCCTTGGAACATACCGTTCTCTACATCCGCCGGCGACAATGTCCCGGGCTTCGGCGAGAACGACAACAAAGTGAACTGGAACGATACGATCATCCTGACTACAACGATAAGTTCACACATCGTCAACGATCTACATCTGGGATACGCCCGGAATTTCATCGCGCAAGTGCCAATCGAACCTTTGACCGACGCGGAAGTAGGCATCCCGCAGCCGGTTGCAGGGTGGCCTGGAATCCCGCTCATATCGGTTACCGGAGGTTTTACGATTGGGCCGGCGACTAACAACAATCAGGTGACCATGATCCATAGCTGGCTCGGCAGCGACACGCTCAGCATCGTCAAGGGCCGCCATCAGATCCGTGTGGGCGGCGATGTCAACCTCAATCAGGTGAACCGCACCAACGTCTTCCTCACTCGGGGCTCGCTTGGTTTCGGTTCGTTCCCGGATTTCCTCTTGGGCATGACAGCCGCGCAGAACGGGTCGAATTTCAGCAATGTCTCCAGCAGCCAGATCGCCAATGGAGTTGTTCGCGCATATCCCCGGTTCCAGAATTTCAGCCTGTTCGCACAAGACGATTACCGCCTCAACAGCCGCCTCACGCTCAATCTTGGCGTCCGCTATCAATTCAACGGCAACAAGACGGACAAGAATGGGCGGATCGGGGGTTTCGATGTCAATCTGGTGCCGCAATTCGTCGCGCCGCCGGCCGCCGGATGGTATGACGGGTTCACAGTGGTCGCGAATTGCAATTGCACGCCGCCCGCCGGATTCACAAAGCTTAGTGGTGACTCGCCGATTTATGACCAGAACGACCTTGGCTTCGCGCCGCGAGTGGGCCTCGCATTCCGGCCGATCGCCGGTAATCAAAACTTTGTATTTCGTACTGGTTATGGCATTTTCTGGTCTTCCGTCGCCGGAACCGTCACCGAGCAATCCAACTTCGATCCGTACTACGTCTGGAATAAGGCGGGCGGAGCGGACCTCGCTTCGACATCGTGGCAGAACCCGTTTCCCGACCCTGTGCCTGCCTCCAGCGCGTTTCCGATTTACTTGCCTATCACGCTGGGCAGCACACGGTCGACTCTCCCGACCGATCCGTACCTGAGGCAGCCTTATACGCAGCAGTGGAGCGCCAGCGTCGAATACAGCTTACACAGCTTCCTGTTCAATCTCGGCTACGTCGGCAGTGAGTCGACTCACTTAATCGCCGGCTTCGATCCTAATCAGCCGCTGCTCGCGAGTCCCTCGGATCCAGTCGATGGGCTCACTGTTAACAGTGTCGAGAATCGCGCCTTGCGAGTGCCATACTTAGGCTGGCTGCCGACCGGTATCGACGAGTTCAAGTCCATCCTGACGGGCCAGTATGACGCGCTTCAATTCAGCGTGAACCGGCGGTTTGCCAATGGGCTCTCATTCATCGGCGCGTATACCTGGAGCCATGCTATAGACACCGATGGAGTGACTGCGGGGGGACGTAATGAACCGCTGGGCAGCTTTACCGGCAATTTTTACGACACTAAGAGCGCGCGTGGAGATTCGAGTTTCGATCGCACTCAGCGCCTTGTAGTCAGCTATTCCTACGACTTGCCAAAGCTCAAGACAGGGAATCTTCTGCTGCGAAAAGCTGTGAATAAGTGGTCTGTCTCGGGAGTCACAACTGTCCAGTCGGGGCTGCCATTCTCCGTCACTGACAGCACGTCGGGAACCGTTTACGGCATCTCCGCATATGCGCAGTTCGCCCCCGGCATGACCGCGGCCAATGCCGAATTGAGCGGTAGCACGCAGTCGCGCCTGAACAGATATTTCAATACGGCTGCTTTCACTACGGCCCCGGTGATCGGGGATGGCACTGGCTTTGGTGACTCCGGAAGAGATATCTTCCGGGGACCGGGCCAAGTCAATTTCGACGCCGGCATCGGCCGCGAATTCAGAGTCGGTGGCTTAAGCGAGAGCGGATACCTTCAATTTCGAAGCGAATTCTTCAACACGCTGAATCATCCGCAGTTCAACAACCCGGGGTCCAATCGCGGCGCGGCGAGCAGCTTTGGGGTCATTTCCAGCGACGCCGTCTCCCCGCGCATTGTTCAGTTCGCCTTGAAGTACGTGTTCTGAAGCGGAGAGCGCCGGCTCGCATAGCTAACTTGACTCGGCTCGGCGCGGAAAGGGGTTATTCTTGTCCGACCGGAGATCGATTCTCAAATCGCTCGGTGTGAGCGGCGCTATCGTTGCGGCGGCTCAGAAGCGAAGTCTGGCGCAAACGGAGAACACGCCCCAGATTGACCGTGTTGCGAATGAGCTGCATGAGGCCATTCGCGGCTATCAATTGGATGACACGCATTGCCATGCAGCTGGCGAGCAATACGCGGAGACAACGCCGCGGGAATTCCTCTTGGCCACTTCCCTGGCCGCTCTGCCGCAGGCCTCTTATTTCCCGGCCGGGATTCTGCAGCGTTGGCGCGCCGCCACCGGGGATGAGAAGGCTAAACTCGACCGGCAATTCGGCATCGAGAAGAAGCTGGACGAAATGGCGTTTAATGCCCGCGCCACTATCTTCATCAAATATCTCACCAAAGAGCTCGCCGGGTTTCTGAAATGCGCTCCGAAATTCGAGACTGTTATCGCCGCGCGCAATGAACGCGCCCGCGCCGGTTACGGACGATACATGAGCGATCTCTTCCGTGACGTGCGCCTTACGAATGCCATGATCGATACCGGCTGTTGCGAGGGCATTGGCGCCAAGGGCTTCGCGGTATATGCCGAGGCGATTAGTCCCTGCACAATGCGCGCGATTGCCCGCATCGAGACCATTCAGAATCCCCTGTTTCGTGAGGATATCTCCTTTGAGGATCTGGAATCGCGTTTCACCGGCGCCGTGCGCAAGGCCCTTGACGCGGACGGCAATTACGGTTATAAGTCTTGGGGAATGAAGTGGCACCAGATGGAGCGCCTGGGTGTTGTGAAGCCGCATTACGATTCGGCGGCGGCGAAGAATTCCTGGGACGAATTCAAGCGCTTGCGCGGCGCTCCCGCGTCCGATCGGGAGGAAGAGGCCGACCGCGGCCGGCGTCTGAAGGAATATCTTCTTACCATTGCGCTGGAGGAATGCTTGAAGCGGGATATGCCCATGCAGATCCATTCGGGCGATGGCGAAGCGCCCGGCGTGATCCTGCGCCGTCAGCACCCCTACAACCTCGAAGAAGTGGCGCGTTTCGATCGCGATGGAGTGATGCGCATGCCGAAACTGATACCTGTCCATGCTGGTTATCCGCTGGTCGGTGAAGCAGTCTGGTTGAGCCATCTTTATACCAATTGCTATTTCGAAATTTCCCTGATGAATCCCACCATCCATCAAGGCATGGAACGCCGCTTCGGCGAGATTCTCGAAGCGGTGCCGATGTCCAAAATTCTCTTTGGCAGCGATTCATGGTCCGTTCCGGAGTATAACTGGCTGGCCGGAAGGTGGGGGAAACGATACTTGAGCCGCGCATTGGCTGTTCATGTGAAAGAAGGAAGCCTCACCCGCGACGAGGCGCTGGAAGGCGCGCGGATGATGCTATACCAGAACAACCGGCGCATTTACAACTTGCCTGCCTGATGTGACGGGCCTGACTCGGTTAGAATACAGTTGCTAAGATGCGTTTCTACTGTGGCCTGATTCTTATCGTTGCGTTCTTGTTTCCAGCATTCGGCTCGCCGCCGGATGGGACGGTGGATCGTGAGACTCTGCAGGCAATCGATGCCGCGCAGCGGTCGCTCAATGCCGCGCCGGATTCTGAGGCCAACCGGCTCACGCTGGCTTCGCTGTATCTGAAAGTCGGCCAAAATCACAGCGCCGTGGAGACCTTGCAAGCGTATCTGGAGTCTCACCCGGATGCGTCAAAGACGCTGCGCCTGCTGGCTGTGGCGTACCTTCGTGAGGAAGAATATTCAGCCGCGAAGGATTCCGCCGAACACGCGCTGCGCTTCGGGCAGCGGGATTCCGCCGGCGTTGAGTTGCTGGCGATGGCGCAACTGGGCCTGCAGGCCACAGACTCCGCCGAGCGGCTTTTTCGCGAGGCAGTGAAGCTCGATCCCAATTCCGTGGAGGCTAACTTTCAACTTGGTCTGCTGTATACGAATCAGCGCAGGAATCTTCCAGAGGCGATCCGTCTGCTCGAGAAAGCGCGCGCCCTTCAACCGAATCTTGCCGGAACCTATACCGCCCTCGGCTCCGCTTTCCTGGCATCGGGTGATGCACGGCAAGCGGCGAATTCTCTTGAGACTGCGATCAAGCTCTCAGCAGACAGTGCGGAGTCCTATTACGTGCTCGCCTCCGCCTATCGGCAACTGCATGAGGACGACAAAGCCGACGCCGCCCTCAAGGCGTTCAATGCCCGCAAGAAGGCTGACGCCGACCAGCGGGCGCGAGAGATGCGCAGCCGCGCCGACTACGAAGAAGGCGTCAACCTATTGTCTAATACGGACGAGCTCGATAAGGCTTACGAATCGTTAGCCAAAGCCGTGAGTGAGCTTCCCACGTTCGATCCGGGTTACTACCGCATGGCTCAAGTCAGCTATCTCAAGGGCGATCTACAGAACGCGCTGACTTCCATTCGTCAGGCGCTGCGGCTCAATCCGCTGGAGCCCGAGTATTACTATGTACTGGCTCGATGTCTGGAGGAAACCGATCCCAAGGCTGCGCTCGAAGCGATCGAGAAGGCCGTCGGTTTCCGTCCCGGTGTTCCGGACTTTGAAGACTTGCTGCGTGAATTGAAAAACAAGGCCGCTTCCAAATCTCCGGCTTGAGACGCAGCGTCAGTGACGGGCAGCCTGTTCGACGATCCGCCGGACCCGATTCACTGGAAGATTGGGTAACGTGTCGATTTGTCCCGAAGGCCACCTGACTTCGAGGCGATCCACCAGGCGGGCAGCGCCTAGACCGAAGTGGAGCCGCATCTCACTCGCGGAACAGTAACTTGTTCCGCCCATGATTTGCGCTCGTTGCTGTTTGCCGCCGGCGGTCAGCGTCACTTCAGCGCCAATCGCATCCCGGTTGCTCTTGCCCGCGCCTTGCAGCTCGAGAGTGATCCAGTCTCCGCCGGCTGAGCGGTTGCGCGCGATCAATGGAGGCCCCAGGTTCTGGCTCACCACAAAGTCGATGAGACCATCGCCATCGAAATCGCCGAGCGCGAGTCCACGGCCGAGGAGGGGCTTGGCAAAGACTTCGCCCGACTCACGCGAGACATCGCGGAAGCGTCCCCCGCCGTCTTCAAACAGCGACAGCGGCTCGCGGTAAGCCACGCGTGGATGAAACAGCCCGACATTGTCGAGGATATGTCCGTTCGCGACCAGAATCTGCTGCCGGCCGCTGTTATCGAAATCCGCGAACCTGACGCCGAACCCGCTCAGAAGGCTTCGCTCCGCGCCGAGGCCCGCTTCCACGGTGGCATCGCGGAATCCGCCCTTTCCCGCGTTCCGATAAAGACGGTTCAACTCATTATCAAGGTGTGTGACATAGATGTCGGGATGAGCGCCGCCGTCGCGATACGCAGCATCAACGCCCATGCCCGCTTCGGCCTGGCCGTCGCCGTTAAACCCCACGCCGGAGGCGAGGCCCGACTCCTCAAATGTCCCATCCCCCCGGTTGCGATAGAAGAAATTCATAACGCTGTCGTTGGCGACAAAGATGTCTGGCCATCCGTCGCCATCGAAATCCGCCAGCACCAGACTGAGGCATTTCCCTTCGGAGGTCTCGAGACCAGCCTTAGCCGTAACGTCGCGGAACCGCCCGTTGCCTTCGTTGTGGTACAGCCGCACGCCCGTGCCGCGATAGACGTCGGGATGACAATAGGCTCGCAGCCCGTGCGCAGCGTCGCCGCAGAAGCGCTGGTCGTCCCAGGAGAAATCGGCGACATAGTTCGCAATCACCAGGTCCAGAAGCCCGTCGCGATCGTAATCGAACCATCCCGCGCTGGTGGCCCACCGGCCGCGGTTCTCCACTCCGGCTGACACAGTTACATCGGTGAACGTACCGTCGCCGTTGTTGTGAAACAGAACGCTCCGAGGGTAGCCGGTCAGCAGGAGATCGGGGTAGCCGTCGTTGTCGTAGTCAGCAACGGCCACACCCATACCGTAGGTATCGAAGCTTCCGCTCAAGTGGGCCGCGGCGGTGCGGTCCTCGAATTTATTGTTGCCCAGATTGCGGTAGAGCGCCAGGCGGTTGTGACTGGCCTCGGCCGAACCGGGCCGGCCGCCTCCGTTCACGAAGACGAGGTCGGAACGGCCATCCTTGTCATAATCGAGGACGCCAACACCCGAGCCCATCGTCTCGATCATCAGTTTCTGGGAACTGGCGCCGTTCTCGGCGGAGAAATGAACGCCGCTGACCGCCGTGATATCTTCAAAAATGAACCTTGACGAGTTAGTTGCCGTAACTAGCAACCCAGTAGCCAGCAGGGCTATCAAAACCGCTGGCGCCGTATACCTGAGATGCCGCACTTGTCAGTCAGGGCGAGCGCCGGACTTTCCCGTCTTGTCCACCACCACGGCGCCACCCTTCATCACCCAGCGCACGTTTTTGATCGCAACCTGAATATCCGTGAGCGGATCGCCCTGCACTGCCACGATGTCGGCAAAGTAGCCGGGAGCCACTGAGCCGAGACTCTTCTCCATGCCGAGCGCCTCGGCCGGCGAAACGGTCGCGGTTTGCATGGCCTGTTCATTGGTCATCCCCATCTTCACAAACCAGGTGAGCTCGCGCATGTTCAGGCCGAATCCGTTGTAGACCGCGTCGGAACCGACAAGCATGCGCGCCCCGGCCTTAAACGCTTTCTGCGCCGTAATGTAGTTCCGTTGAATGTAATCCTGCAAGTTCTCCTTCGCTCCGGCTGGGAACTTGTAGACATCGTCGGCATTCTCCACGTAATACTGATTGTGATCGATCGTTGGAACATACCAGATTTTCTTTTGGACCATTTCCGCGATCGTGGCGTCATCCATATCCGTCGCATGTTCCAGGGTGTCGCAACCCGCCCGAATGGCGTCGCGCGCGCCAACCGGACCGTAGGAGTGAATCGCTACTTTATGTCCTTCCGAGTGAGCCTCGTCGACAATCGCCTTCATCTCTTCATAACTGACAGTCTCGTCTCCAGTAACGTTGTCAAAGCCCCCGGTGGATCCGAAGATTTTCACCCAGTCGGCGCCAGCGGCTATCACTGCCTTGGTTGCCTTGATCTGTTCAGCCACCTTCTCGTTCATGTCCGTGATCTTCGGCAAGCCGTGCAGTCCCGCGCCGGATACAAACAAACGCGGACCTACCAGCGCGCCCATGTTGATGAGATCTCGCAGATCCATATCGGCGCCGCCCGAGGCGTTCAAATCGCGAAGCGTAGTCACGCCGGCATCGAGCGCCTTCATCCCGTTTCTCTGAGAGAGGACCACTGTGATGGCAACATGGCGCGGGCCTTGACGCCGCGGTGACGTGCCGGGCTCGCCGCTCCAGTAGTAAGTGACATGAGTGTGCATGTCGATCATCCCGGGAATACCCGTAAACGATTTCAGGTCGATGGTCTGCACTCCCGCCGGAATCGCGCCATTGGCGGCGACGCTGCGGATCTTATCGTCGTCAACGATCACTACGGCGTTTGCGATCACGCGGTGGCCATCCCAAAGTTTGCCAAACTTGATGGCCTTGGTTGCGGCGGCGGCGTTAAAGCAAACAGCAAGCGATAACGTCCACCAGAATCTTGCGCTTCGAAACATAGAGCCTCCCGCTCAATTGATGGGCCTCTCCGGCTTCAAATACCCCGCCAGAAACTTGTATACATCCCGCCGGGATTCCCTAGCCAGCTTGGTATCCAGCCGCCCGAACTCATGTCCTCCCGGGGCGTTGTCGTAAATCTTGAACTCGAACTTCTTCCCCGCCGCCTTCAGCGCCGCGACAAACCGCTGCACCTCGATCACATTCACATCCTCATCGTTGGTATTGCTATGAATCAGCAGCGGCGTCTCCAGCTTGTCCGCATAAGTGATTGGCGACCGCTTGAGATACTCCTGAATATCGCCCTGAACCGTTTTCCCGATATGCTGCGGCGCCGAAAAGATAGCCTGATACGAAGCATCGTGATACCCCAGCCGCAGCACCAGATCCGTCACCGGCACTCCCGCATACGCCGCCGCGTACGCGCCCGGATGCAGGAGGATATTCATCAGCGTGATCATGCCGCCGTGGCTCCACCCCATCATTCCCACGCGCTTCTCATCCAGAAAATCGTAGTTCTCAAGCATCCAGGCCCGGGCCTGGAATACATCCTCCACCTCCAGCCCGCCGTAATCGATTTCGTTATAGAATGCGGCCCCGTAGCCCGTGCTGCCACGATAGTCCGGACCGATCACGGAGTAGCCCTGCTGCACCAGATCTCTCACCGCGCCATATTCATAATCGTGCCCAAAGTCACTATGGATTCCCTGGTGAGCAAACACGATCAGCGGTTGCTTCTTGGTTTTGTCGAGATTTTTCGGCACGAAGGTCATCGCACGAATGATCAGCGGGTTCTTCGCGCCCGGAGCCGTTGGATTCGGCGGCCGGTGCCGCGGCGAGCTGGTATACCGGATTTCATTTACCTCGGCGATATCGCCAAGCTGGGTGTACCATTTCTGTACCTCGATCGCCTTGATCAGAATATCTGAGCCCTGATCACGGGCTGCGCCTGCGCCTTCCCCTCCGCCAGCCGCTCCGGCCGCCGCCGAAGGCGTTCCTCCCCCTGCAGCTGAAGGAGCCGCAGGAGGCGCCCCCGATCGTTGAGCATGCGCCATGGAGGACAGAACAACACAAAGCAGACCGATTCTCAGAACCATCTAACTCGCTCCCAATCCTATAGTAGTATCGATTTCGCGGGTGCGTATTTCCGAGGCAAATGGCGGAAACAGTTCCGGGATGGGGGCAGAGCCTTTCGGATTCACCGCTCTGATACCAACTAAGCTGAGACCAGCGAACCTGATTACCTGAAATCCCGGCGCTGTGAACAAATGTTCGCCCTGTCTTCTTCCGGTAAAAACCATTCCGAACACAGCCCCCCTAAAACGCAGATTTATGAGTGAGAAATAGTGTTCCCGAGTATTTAAGCCGCAAAAATAATCGGTGCGCAATCTCAAGTACCGCATTGTTAACCATATTTGATTTGGCACGTGTCCAGACTCGGGACCGCGTTCGGCGGTGTGTGAAGTACGCACTCGCCTTGGTTTAAGTACCGCGCTGTTAAGCATGTTTGTAGGTGTCCAGACTCGGGACCATGCTCTGCGGCACGCGAAAAATACAAACTCGCGTTAACCACGCTTTACCTGCAAGAACTGTTTGACAACAGTAACATACTCCCCTGAGCGAGTCAATATGAAATCTGGCGGCGGCGGCTTTGGTGGCGATGGCCGCCAGCGACACTCGGTCGCAGCGTCCGCTCAAACTCCCGGGCTTGATTTCCTGTCGGGTTTTCCCCCAAGGGCGTCGAATTCCGCGCACTTTGGACTGGCTGTAGAATGGATGGTGATTCATGCAGGAGGGTACAAGTAACTCTGGATTTCCGAAGCACTTTGACGGAAAGCGCTTCTACAATCCGGATGCTCCGCAGGCGCGTGGTCTTCTCGAAGCCCTCCGATGGAAGCTGACCAGCCGGCCGGAACCGTCTCCCATCTTCATTTCGGACGTCGAGCAGTCCGTACCACCCAGCCGTGTGGAAGGCAGCGCCCTGCGGATCACTCTGGTGAATCACTCGACCGTGCTCCTGCAGCAACGGGGCGCCAACATTTTGACGGATCCAATTTGGTCCGAACGAGCGAGTCCACTGCCCTGGATAGGTCCGCGGCGCCGGAGAAAAGAGGGTATATCCTGGGAGGATCTGCCCCGCATCGACGCGGTGCTAATCAGCCACAATCATTATGATCACCTGGATCTACCGACACTGCACCGGCTGGCGGCTCGCGGAGATTCTACATTTATTGTTCCGGCTCGCGCGGCCCGGCTGCTTCGCTCGCAGAATATCGGACTCGCTCACGAGGTGGATTGGGGCGAATCATTGTCACTCCCGGGCTTCACCATCCACTGCGTCCCGGCTTTGCATTTCTCCAGCCGGGGAATTTACGATCGCAATAAGACCCTGTGGTGCGGGTATGTGATCGAGTGTCGGGAACAGATCGTATACTTCGCGGGAGACACCGCGTTCGGCCCTCATTTCGCGCAGATTCGGGAGAAATTCGGATCGCCGCGCCTCGCGTTATTGCCGATCGGAGCCTACGAGCCGCGCTGGTTCATGTCGCCGGTGCATATGTCTCCCGACGAGGCGGTTCGGGCGCACGAGATTCTTGCCGCCAGGACGAGTGTCGCGACCCACCATGGAACTTTCCAACTATCGGATGAGGGCATCGACACTCCGCCGAAACAGCTCATCGCTTGCGGGCAGCGTGAATCGTTTCTGATCCTTAAAAACGGCCAATTTGCCGACATTCCATGACGATCGACAAGCACACGCTTGCACTGGTCAGCATAGCGGGTAGTTCACTGGACGTGCTGGGCGCGTTATACCTCGCCTACGATCTTCTGGGCGGGGAACACGGACCACTTAGGACTCTCACCAGAGGAGTCACCTACGGCGCTCTCTTCGGAGTCGGATACAGCCTCGCCTTCGGGCCGGTGTTCGGGCTCGCGAGCGGCGCGGCGCATGGCATCACACTCGCCTGGGAGTATTCCCGCGCCTCGAGGCATGGACCTAAGCCTGGATTCTGGTATGACTCGGCGATGAGCGCCATTCGCGGAGCCGGCTTCGCTCTGGGCGCCACCTATTTATACGGAGCTGCCTTTGGGACCACGTTTGGCGCACTGAGCACGGTGGGACAGGTTCTAGCGTACCGAGCCGGCATTCGGCCGACCATCGATTATCAGCCTGCCGCCCGCCCGCGTTTGACCAAACATCAATTTCTCGCGGTGGTGAATCGCACGCTTGGTTACGCTGCCGCCGGATTTATCAGCGCCTTGACGGCGCATCAGCAGGCGAATGCGCTGGGCGTTGGAGTGAAGGCGGGACTGGCGGTTGGAGTGGTTACGGCGATCACTACTGCATGCACGTCTTTCATCGAATGGATTGCGGATCATGTGCGCGAGAAAGCCATGGGTGTCTTTGGGATTGGCTTGATCCTGACCGGCTTCACGCTGCAATCCGTCCAGTATTGGGTGGCGCTACTCGACGTGGGAATTCGTAATTGAAGCTTGGCATCGCCGGAACCGGAAGTAGAAACTCGGCTTGACAACGTAGTCCCAAATGCTAACGGCGTGCCTGCAGGTAAGTATCACGAAACGGGTCGTCCGCGACGGGCCGTACGACCGGCGATATGAACCGATATCGCCGAAGCTGTCCTCACCTCGGGTGACTTCGCCGCACTTACCGCATCTCGGCGGAACCCGGCCCCGCCGCCCGGCAGCCGCTCCCTGTTCCGGGCGGCACGGACGCTCTTGTGTTTGGCGCGTTCGCGTAGTTCTGGCGATCAACAAGACCGCATACGTGGATGGCGCGGCCCCGCTGCCCTCAGCTCCGTACCTTGAACTCAGTTCTGCTTGAGTGCCTCGTTAAACCGGGTTTGCAACGCCATTCCGACCAATGTTGCGATGAGAATCGCGGGATACAGCTGTCCAATAAGCGCTTCTGAAATGGCCAGAGATCGCGCAACCCGATGTACTGGATACGCGTCGCCGTAACTGAGAGTGGTGAGAGTTGTAAAGCTGAAGTAAATTAAACGGGCAGGTTCGCCCGTGGAAGTACCAGCGAGTGACGATTGAAAGTGGATTGCGTCAGGGACCTCTTCGATGAGCAGCTTGTAACCGAACGCCCAGGTCACGCCGATCAGCAAGTAGGCAGCGACGCCGCCCATGACCCGGTGCACATTAACAGGACCGGGAAGAAATGTCTGTTTAAGCGTCATGACCACGAGTATGGCCATGCCGAACAGCTTTAGCGCGGTGTCCCAGCCCCTGAAGGTGAACAGGGGATTGAATTCGACGATCAAGTCCGCTGCGAATTCCAGTATGGTCAACGCGATAATGAGATACATGAGAATTCGCCTGGGCACGGTTGCGAGTGCGCCGGAGAGGAGCATGAGCGCGAAAATCAAGTCTATGGCAATTCGCTCGGGGCGTGACGTGCCAACCATCGGAACGAAAAGAGTCATAAGCACAAGAAAAGCCATGAAGAAACTCAGAAATCGATCCTCATACCAGAAACTGGGCAACCACCGATTTATCTGTCTCTCAGCCACCTGATCTTTCCTTTCCTCGGAGCGAGCTTCCCGGGTTCCGCCCCGGCGCTACCCTTATCGCACGCGCTGGCGCTTCCTCATCCGCTCCGTGCCGGACTCAGTCTACCTGGAAGCGGCCGACCCGCACGCCCTATTCTACGCCTGTCGCGCGGCATTGCGCCGCTCCGATGAGCAGCCACGCTTGACTAACGAGTTCCTCTCTCGCCGGTCCAGGCAGTCAGAGGCTGCCGGCCGGTCGGGCCTATCGTGAAGATCGCCCCTTTTGGGAATCGTCGGATCGGGCGCAGCCGAGTTCAGAGTCGCCAGATTCCGCACACAGATGCCCTTTAACTTGCAGAGAGATCGCTGCCAACGCATGGACTGCTCGCCGTCCAGCAGATTCGGATCGCCGGTGTGTTTGGGCAGCGCCGGCGCAGGCATCAACGCATCGGAATCGATAGTCGGTGAAATCGCCGCTTGGCGCATGCCATGCTACACTGATGCGGAAATCGGGGATATCCGGAGGGGAAAGCCATGAGAATCCTCAAAGTAGTTTTGCTGTTGACGTCTCTTGTTTCGGTCCTCGCGGCCGCCAATACGCTCGACGTATATACCGTCGATGTCGAGGGAGGCAAGTGTCTCCTGCTTGTTTCTCCGTCCGGGGATTCGTTGCTCATCGACGTTGGCTGGCCCGCATCAAATTCCCGGCCGGCATCGACGAATCGAATTCTTGAGGCTGTCAAGGCCGCCAGGCTGAACCGGATCGCCTACTTGTTAATCTCGCATTTCGATATCGATCACATTGGAGACGCTCCGGAGCTGGAGGCCAAGTTCCCCATCGGGCATATCTACGATCACGGCGACATTCAGTTTTCAACCACCATCACCGATGAAGTACACGCGAGGATTGGAGTCTCAGCGGGAGCGGTTTAGGGCCTACGATGCGGTTCGCCGGAAGGTAGGGCACACGGTACTCAAGCCTGGCGACAGAATTCCGCTTAGGGGTGTGGATGTAGAGGTGGTGGCGGCAGCGGGGAAGTTCATTCAGAAGCCGCTCAAGGGCGCCGGCGCGCCAAATCCGTTCTGCGCGACTAATCCGCAGCAGGCTGTGATTGAGAGAGATGTGGAAGACAACCTCTCAGTCGGTCTGGTGGTCAGCTTAGGAAAGTTTCGCATATTAGACCTCGCAGACCAGGAGGCGCACAACAGTCACGAGCTGGTGTGTCCCAACAATCTGCTTGTCGCCGTGGACGTGTATCAAGTGAATGTGCATGGCCAGTTCAAGGGGATCGCGCCGGAGCTGATCGGCGCGGTGCACCCGCGAGTGGCAATCGTGGGCAACGGGGCCAATAAAGGCGCCGATCCGCAAACCTGGCCGATCCTGCGCGGCGCCGCCGGCCTGGAAGACATCTGGCAAGTCCACTACTCGGCCAACGGGACCAAAGATACGAATCCGCCGGACGATTTCATTGCTAATCTGGAACCGGCCGATGAGTATAAGTCGATCAAACTGTCGGCGGAATCGAATGGATGCTTCACCGTGACCAACAGACGGAACGGCTTCAGCAAGACCTATAAGCCTGTAAGCGGCGGACCGAAATGAGATAATGCCCAAGAGAGTGAGGCGTTCGTAATGTGCCGGCGCAGTTCCATGCCAATACTTCACCAAGTCACGGTCGGTTGCGCCGTTCGCCGCAACGCTTGCGGTCGCGCTCATCACGCCGGCGCCCGCCCAGGAAGGGTAGGCTGCCTGGCTCGGATGGCGGACCGCCCCAGAGCCAATTGGCTAATGGCAGCCGCTGCAGAGTCGTCACTCCGCACGACGCACTAAGGAGCTTCTAAGATTATGGACCGCAGAGGATTTCTCCAAGCTGCCGCGGCCGGCGCGCTCGCCGCAGCCGCATCTCCGGCCGCCGGCAAAACGATCGGCATTCAAGTGGGAGCCGTCTCCTTCGTGGATGAAGGCGTCGAGAAGGTTCTCGACATCTTCCAGCAGGACGGCGCCGTCAACACTTTGTTCCTTGCCACCTTCACCTACGGCCGCGGCATCGCCGGACGTCAGATCGCCAGCCAGCCGCTGCCCGACCATGGCAAGCGCGAATACGACACTGACACCTTCCACGGCGGCAGCTATACGCGCATTCATCCCGAGTATTATCGCGACACCGTCCTCACCGATTTCCGCGCGCCCGAATTCGGCGACTACGACGTCCTGGATGCTGTGCTGCCCTCTGCCCGCAAGCGCGGCATGAAGACTATCTGCTGGTTCGAAGACGTGTGGCGGCGCGACGTGCCACGCGTTTCGCAGGCGCAAGAGGTGCAGCTCGACGGCGCCAACTCGACCAATCTCTGCTTCAACAACCCGAACTATAAGAATTGGCTCTTGGGCGCGGTGGAGGATTATGCGCGCTCGCATGAGATCGACGGCATCATGTGGGGATCGGAGCGCGAGGGCGCGTTCTCCAATATGCTGCGCGGCGCAAATCCCCGACAGGTCACTTGCTTCTGCCAGCATTGCATTGCCAAGGCCCGCAGCCGCGGCGTGGACCCGGCGCGCGCCCGCGCAGGCTTCGAAGCCCTTACGAGCTTTGTGGATGCCGCGCGGCAGAATCGCAAACCCGTCGACGGCTATTACGTCACGGTGTGGCGCCTGATGCTGCGCTATCCGGAACTGCTCGCCTGGGAGATGCTGTGGACCGACAGCCTTCGCGAGACTTATGCTGCGATGTATAACCGCGTGAAATCCATCAAGCCCGAAGTCGGCGTGGGCTGGCACATCTGGCACAACAATTCCTTCAGCCCCATTTATCGCGCCGCGCAGGATCTTTCCGAGATCCACCAGCATTCGGATTTTCTGAAAATGGTGATGTATCACAACTGCGGCGGCGAACGCATGGCGGGCTATATTCGTAACGTGGGCCGCACTATGTTTGGCGATATTCCGCAGCAGGAGCTGCTGGATTTCCACTACCGCGTGATGGGCTATACCCAGGAGAAGCCGCTGGCGGAACTAGCCAAGGCGGGCTTTTCGGCTAACTACGTTTTCGAGGAGGCGCGGCGCGCGCGCGAAGCGCTGAATGGCACGAAGACGCAACTCTGGCCCGGCATCGATATCGACATTCCCACCGACGTGAACAACTCCAGCCGGTCGACGCCCGAAGGCACGCGAGGGGCCGTCCTGGCCGCATTTCGAGCGGGCTCGGACGGGGTGATTCTCTCGCGGAAATACTCGGAAATGAAGCTGGCGAACCTGCGCGCTGCCGGCGCCGCCGTGCGAGAAGGGGGCTTCGCGTAGCACGCCCGTCGTCTCAAGCTTCCCGATTCGGTGCTGCCGTAAAACGCTTGCTGGCGCACGCGATGCCCGAACGGAGGCATGAACATAAAGGACGATTTTCCACTAGAGGACAGAGCCGCCCGATCGCGGCACTGGCATAGGTCCACCGGCAAACATCATTTCATTAGGAACGGGCAGGTTGAGTTAACTGCTCCTCAGTCGCAATGGTAAGCCACTGGTTCGACCAGTCAGGGCTCGACGAACAACGCAAACTCGCTGACCGCGGGGCTGGCGGACGCCTGAGTGACTCGCAAACGGACGCGCGATGCAGTAACCGGAGATGCCAGCCGGATCAATCGCCGCGGGCCGATGCTGGTAGCAGCAGCCAGTTGTTCCCACGCGCTTCCGGTCCAGCGGTCCACGGCGATGGCGTCGATGCGCTGTCCAAACCGGATCGCCTCGCAGACGCGAATTACATTGAAAGACGTCTCGCGGTCGAGATCGAACGCGACGTCGGCCTCGCGAATGGCGTCCTCAGCCGCCCAGTAGGTGTCGCTGCGGCCGTCCAGCAGGTTTTGGGGACCGAAGGCGCCGCGCACGTTCGATGCGACCGCTTTGGCGCCCGCTGCGAGATTCCGCACGAAGGTGGCGCGCCGGTATTGGCCAAATGCCTTCAGCGACGCCAGGTCTTCCGGGGACAGCAGCCCTTCGCGATTCGGCGGAACATTCAGCAGCAGATTGGAGCCGCGGCCCACCGAATTATAGTAGAGGCGGATCAACTGCGCCGCCGGCTTCACCTCGACGTTTTCGCTCGCATGCCAAAACCATCCGGGGCGAATGGAAACATCGCACTCGGCGGGCAGCCAGTGCGACGCATGACGCTGTCCGATGGGCGAATCCTTCTCGCGGACATCGCCCGGCGAAGCCGATCCGCCATCGGCGCCAACCGGGTCGTACGTGGCCCAGCATGGATCGCCGGCGATGCCGCGCTCGTTGCCCACCCAGCGGATGTCGGGGCCCACGTCGCTGAAAATCACGGCGTTGGGCTGCAGCTTGCGGATCAAGTCCCAGGTCTTGGGCCAGTCGTAGTACGTGCGCTTGTCGATGGTGCGCTTCTCTCTCGCGCCGCCGTAGAAGCCGTCGCCGCCGTTGGCGCCATCGTGCCACACCTCGAAGATGGGGCCGTAATCCGTGAGCAGTTCCGTAAGCTGGGCGCGGTAAATGTCGATGTACTCCGGCCGTCCGTAGCGGGCGTTGTTGCGGTCCCATGGGGAAAGATACACGCCGAAGCCAAGGTTTTGGCGGCGGCAAGCATCGGCGAGACTGCGGACCACGTCGCCCTTCCCGGCAAGCCACGAGCTATTGCGTACCGAGTGATCGGTGGTCCTGGTGGGCCAGAGACAGAAGCCGTCGTGGTGCTTGGCGGTGAGAATCGCCCCGCGCATGCCGGCGTCGGCCAACGCGCTCACGATGGCGTCGGCATCGAATGCAACTGGATCAAAGATGTTCGGATCTTCATCGCCGTAACCCCACTCCTTGCCCGTGAAGGTGTTGACGGAAAAGTGCAGGAACGCTGTGCTCTCGAGCTCGTGCCAGCGCAGTTGGCGTTGGCTGGGGATGGCCCCGTAAGGCGCCGGCGGCGCGGCAGCCGCGTGCACAACTGAGGCGGTCGCAGTAGCCAGAAATGCGCGTCTGCTGATCGGGTGCGGCACGGGGACGCTACTTTCGCGCTTTGGTCTTAGTCTTGGCCTTGGCCTTCGGAGCCGGTTTGGGTGGTTCCTCTTCGACCCCAGCCACCGCTTCGATAGCCACATCCTCCACCTCAATCTCGACCGGGTCGGCGGCTAAAACTTCGGCGTTTAGATCCTGGGCATCCAGATCTTGGGCGGCCAAATCTTGGGCGCCCAACGCGGCTTCCGCCGGGTCCACCTTCTTCAGGACCTCATTGAACAGCGCCTGCTTGCGCAGATCGACCTTGGGTGGCGGGGCCTGTTCATTGCGGAAATCGTGGTCGCTGTGGCAAGTGCGGCAGCGGACCTTGGCCGGCGCGGCCTTCACCACCGACACCACCACGTGGTTCGTGACGCGCTTGCAGCGCACGCAAAAATCGTCGATGTCGTCGCCCAGGCGAATGTCGCGCATGGTACTCCTAGGTGGCTGCGGATTGACCGGCGGGTTCCAGTTCCGCGGTGGCCTGCGATTCCGCTTCTACCGGAGCTTTAGGCTCCGGCAAGACCCACTGCGCGGGCTCAAAACCGACGTACTTGCAAATGCGCAGGCGGCCGTCCTCGCCCTCGAGCAGGTCGCCCACCTGGAGCGCGTCGCCCGACTCGCGCAAAGACTTCCACGCGTCGTATTCGTGCAGCGCAGCGATCTCGCCGCGCGCTTCGTAGTCCTTGGGTTTGACCGAAGCGCAACCCGAAACATGCGGGGCCCAGCGAAACTGCTGCCGTGGCGAATCTTTCATACGATAGATCCGGAAAAGCGGCATAGCCTCTACATTGTAATCGATGCCAGTGCACGTTTTCCGTCCAATTCGCCGAGAGCGATCCAGCGCCTTGTGTTGGCAGCCGACCAATGGAAGGTGTCGCGCAACGATCCAAGCGCAGTGGATGGCTCAATGCGGACCACCTCGAGACTGGCCCCTGGCTGCCGCGGCGGGACGACCTTGCGGACCAGGCGAAAGGGCCAGGTGGTGAGGCAATTGATGGCAATGGCGCGCGTGGCGCCCATCTCTTCGGCCACCCACAACGGCAGGGCGCCGAGAAATCCGCCATCCACATAGAACTTGCCGCCTATGCGCACGGGCGGAAATACCACCGGGATGGAGCAGGTGGCGGCCAGATGCTGCCAGCCGATTTCCGGGCCGCGCACGATATGCGAGCGCAATCGCGGCGCCTCGACCACAGTCAATCCGAAAGGGACGCGCGGTTGGTAACACTCGAAGAGACGGCGCGCTTTGGCGTGCAGCGGAGCTGACCGCATAAGGGTTGCGGTGGACGGGTCGAGCCATTCACGCACGAGTTCCTCCGGAGTCGCCCCTCCGGCGATGGCCCATCCGTTCCAGGCGCCGGCGGACGCGCCCACGATAAGGTCGGGCGTGAAATGCTCGCGAAGGACCTTCCAGACGCCGATCTCCCAGGCGGCGAACATTCCGCCTGCGGAGAGGACTAGGGCGGTGGGCATGAGTCTAGAGTAGCGGAGTGGGGGCGGACCCATGGTCTGCCGAGTCGCGAGCCGCTGCGAGCGCCCGCCTTCCGGGTGTTTCCGCGATAGCTACGGCCAGCAGTAGCTCGGACTTCCGCCGTGAAACGGATGAGATCTTTTCCAGTCACGCAATATTAGAATTTTTTTCTAGTTTTCCTTTCAATCAGTTACGCGATCAACGCCGGCTGGAGTGTATGAGCCGACTGCTAGTCTCATATCGGGAAGAGGATTTGCGGCGGCTTCGCGGATTGCGAAGCCGCTTTTTTATGGCCTGCACAAGAAAAGGATCAAAGAGGAATGACGCACCTGAGGCTCATAAACCGGACCTGGTGAAAGACGTCAAGCAGGCGGCGGACCCATCCCAACAACGCCTCTCAGATTTGCTCCTGAAGGCGCTGAGCATTTTCGAGCAAAAGTTAATTGACGACGAAGCGTTCCGTCTGACGCTGGCGGAATACATAGAGCTGCAGCAGGTTGAAAGCGACTTACAACTGGAGACTGACAGCCACGGAGATCAGGGTTAAATGCGCCGCAACAGGAAGGTTGTCCAAGAAGAGATCTACGGCCCCTGCCGTCACAACGAGCGCGCCCTGGGTCTGCAAGACTCAAAAGACTCTCGAGCCCAATCGGCAATGGAAAGAGCCAAGTGCTCTATCACGCAGGAATGCAGACCGCTTCCCAAAATAGGGGAGCGCCAGGAGCGACTGTTTTGACAACGACTATCAACCGGGAGCATCCGGAGTATGCCTCTCGAAAGGCCATGTGGAAGAAGTATCGAGACCTTTATACCGGCGGCGAGCAACTTCGGGAACACGCTCAGGAGTACCTGGCGCGCCGGCACAAGGAGCCTAACGAAATCTACGCGGAACGGTTGAGCCGGGTGTTCTACCAGAATCATATTGGCTCGATTGTGGATTGGTACGCGGCGACGCTGATGCATCGGGCTCCGAATGTGACGTTCGACGGAAGCGGGGCGGCGAAACAATTTTATACGGGCCTATCGGACAACTGCGACCTCAAAGGAACGAGCTTGAGCGAGTTTTTCCGGCAGCGGTTTGTGGAAACGCTGGTGTGCGGCAGCAGCTATATTGTGGCCGACTTCCCGCGAGCGGATGGCATGGCCGCGACTCGCGCCGAGGAAGACGCTTCGGGGCGGTCGCGCGCCTATCTGATGAGCTACGGCCCGGACGAAGTAATCAATTGGAACTACGACCAGAACGGCGAACTGGAATGGGTGGTAATCCGCACGTCCTGTTTTCAGCAATCCAAAGTGACGGATACCAAGTGGGAGCGCGAGACGCGGTGGATCTATTATGACCGCGAGAACTTCCAGATTTTTTGCAAGCGCGGCGAATCGAAGCAGGTGGAGTTGATCGACGAAGGGCGGCACGGATTCGCCGGTCTGCGGCGCGTGCCGGTGTTTCAACTGAAGGTAACGGACGGGTTGTGGCTGTTGAATAAGTCGGCGCTGCTGCAGCTGGAACACTTTAACAAAGCGAACGCGCTCTCATGGGCTTTGACGATGGGGCTATTCGCGACGCCGGTGATTTACTCAGACCGGGAGTGGAATCAGATTGTCGGGGAATCCTATTACATTCAGCTTGGACCACAGGACAGGTTTGGATGGAACGAACCCGAGGGTAAGGTTTATCAGATAGCCGCGGATAACCTGGTGAGCCTCAAGGACGAGATTTACCGGGTATGTTATCTGCTGAGCCAGGCGGGAGCAAGCTCCGGCGCTTCGCAACAATCGGCGCTGAGCAAGCAATTGGACTTCAGCACGACCGAAGAAGTGCTGCGAGCGTACGGCGACACTGTCAAGGACTCCATGAGGCAGGTACTGTGGGCTATAGCCGCAGCGCGGCAGGACGAGATCTCGATCGACGTGACGGGGTTGGACGAATTCGACATCGATGAATTCGGCGGCGAGTTGGACGACGCCAAGAAGCTATTGGAATTGGGAATCGTGTCGCCAACTCTAGTGAAGCAAGTGTATAAGAAGCTGGCGCTGAAATACCTGAGCGATGCACGGCAAGAGATCAAGAATCAGGTAGTGGACGAGATCGACCGGATGCAAGACCCGGCGCAAGCGTAAGTGAAATCTTGGGAGGGATATGGAAGGACTCGACATACAAGCAATCGTCAGGCAGGCGATTCAGGAATACGCGATGAACGAAACTGCCAAGAGCGAACCCGCCTACAAAGTGGAATTGCATGAAGAACGGAAGCGGCGCGAGCAATTGGAACGGCGGCTGAACGAAGTGGTGGAAGAGAACAAGCGCAGCCGGAAGCAGGCCGACGAAGCCGAACGGAGCTCATCGGTTCGCGCCGAGTTGCAGAGGCTGGGGGTGGCGAAGATCGACCTGGCATTCAAGGCGGTGCAGGACGGTATCGTGCGCGGGGAAGACGGCCGCCTGGTAGCTCGCGGGGAGAGTGGGGAGGTTTCGATGAAGGAATATCTCTCATCCTTTGTGAGTGACAACCCGGAGTTTCTGCCCGCCAGGATTGCCGGCGGGAGTGGAATGACCGCAACCCTCAAGGCGCCGCCTTCGGGTGGCGAACCGATTACGCTCGACCGGATCAGACCGGGAATGGGCGCAGAAGAAATGCAGCGGGTACGAGAAGAGATCGTGCGCGTGGCGTCGCAGACCCTGCGGGGTATGTAAAAGCAGTACCGGCCACCGGCCGGCAAAATGAACAAGGAGAATAAATGGGAGCTATTACCTCAAACAACGTCGCAAGCGCGATTGTGAAACTGGTGGCGGTGGACGCCTTACCGGTGCTGATCGGGAACCTCATCATGGGGAACCTGGTCAATCGCGATTATGAACCCGTGCTGGCGAATACCGGCGACACGGTGAACATTCCGATTCCGCCCATTATGGTGGCGAATAACATCGCCGAGGGCGGGACGGTTCAGGCACAGAACCCGAGTCTGGGGAATGCGCAGATCGTGCTGAACTCGCACGTGGAAGCGACATTCCAAATACCGGACGTAACGAAAGTGCTGGCAGTGCCGGATCTGTTGAAGATCTACATGCAGCCGGCGGTGGCGGCGATCGCGCAGCGGATCGAGACCGACCTGCTGAACTTGTATGCCGGCTTCACGGCCAACGCCGCGGTTGGCACTCCAGGCGTGACGATCGTCGAAGAAGTTGTGGACGCCGCGGAAACGGCGCTATTCCTCGCGAAGGCTCCGCCACTCGAGGAGAAGTATATGGTGGTGGACGCCGCTACCTATTCGGCATGGCGGCAGATTCCCCGCTTCAGTGAATTCCAGAACGCCGGCGAGGCAGGCCTGCGCGCCATCGTCGACGGGACGATCGGGAAGGTGAAGGATTTCTTCGTATTCCGGTCGCAGTTCGTGCCGACGACCGGT
>Ga0208193_1000173_pt1 | contig 43849 bp, 34 predicted proteins | sample June2015DPH_17_2_FD_184716 | JGI IMG/M metagenome (GOLD analysis project Ga0208193, IMG submission 184716) | Peatland microbial communities from SPRUCE experiment site at the Marcell Experimental Forest, Minnesota, USA - June2015DPH_17_10... | ecosystem: Environmental > Terrestrial > Soil >...
GTGAAGGATGTGAAGAACCCTCATCTCAGGACAGGACGTCCCGCCGCGCTATCGTCTTGGCTATGCTCCCAGCCGTAGCGCCCTACCGCGCGAGCGGTTTAGTCCCCTGCGCGAAAGCGGCCTTATCGCCAGCACCTTTGGAGCACGGCCATGCTTGCTCCGTCAGTCTGTGAGAGGAGTATTCGCGAACAGTTTCTCCGTTCTCACAAGATGCTTGCTGAACAGGCCGACCGTGCTCTGAGGCGCGCTATCGTCGAAAAACCGCTTGAGATTTTGCGCGGTGTCTTCGGCAACTTGCGCGCTTCGGGGGAAGAGGTCGTTTTCATACACCGCCAGCGCGGCTTCGATGTCGTCAGGAGTGGCAACAAGCGCTCGGGCGAGCTCTGCGCCATCATACATGGCAAGGTTCGCACCTTCGCCTGCGAAAGGGGACCGGCAGCAGTTTCACCAGAACCGGCTCATCTAGCAGGTGGTGCCCTCGAGCAATCAATATCAGGATACATTACAGCAGATCACGAACTACTTCACGGCTCACGGCTTCTCGCCGGCGCAGGCACATGATCAGGCCGTGCAGTGGATCGGAACGCAGGTCCAGACCCAGGTGTCATTCCTGTCCTATGTCGATGCCTTCTGGGTGCTGATGCTGATTGCGCTTGCGGCGGTGCCGCTCGCGCTGACCTTGCGCAATGTCAAGCTGGGCGGTGCCGTCAGCATGGGTCATTGACCGAGGGTAACATCAGCAGGCCGGGCGGATTTTCCGCGCGGCCTGTTTGCGTGTGACGCTCAATCGGTGAATTCCAGGGTGATACGGGTCACCCTGCCATTGCGGCGCGACGATGTCAGGCCGCGGCGGAACTGCGGACGGCGGTCACGATCACCCGGCGCAACGAAGACACCGCCTCGGTGACATCGGCCGCGCTGCCGCGAACACGTCCTGCTTCGTCTCCGAGGCGCGTCGCCTCACCCGATACTTCGGTAATCCGGGTTGAAACCTCGCGGGCGCCGTTTGCAGTCTCGGTCACGTTACGGGAAATCTCGGATGTAGCGGCATGCTGCTCTTCGACGGCGGCGGCAATCGAACCGGCAATTTCGTCGATCTTGCGTACGGTATCGCTGACCTCGTCCATGCCGCGCACGGTTTCCTGGGTGATGTTCTGGATTTCACTGATCTGACGGTTGATCTCTTCCGTCGACCGCGCGGTCTGGGTCGCCAGTGTCTTCACCTCACTTGCCACCACCGCAAAGCCTCTGCCCGCTTCGCCGGCGCGCGCGGCCTCGATCGTGGCGTTCAAAGCCAGCAGATTGGTTTGCGATGCAACCTCCGAAATCAGCGTCGTAACCTGGCCGACCCGTGTGACGGCTTCAGCCAGCGTAGCGATCGTGGCGCGGGCGTGCTCGCTGCGGGTGACCGCGGCGCTCGTCGCCTTCGTCGCATGGGTGACCTGGGCGCTGATCTCCCGGATCGAGCTCGACAATTCTTCGGTGGCGCTGGCCACGGTCTGCGCGTTGTTAAGCGATTGCGCCGAGGCGGCTGCAACGGTCTGAGCACTCGAGCCGACCAGTTCCGCCGACCGGCTCATCACCGCAGCCGCTTCGGTCATGGCCTTCATGCGTTTGTCGATATCGGTCACGGCGGTGTCGGTTTCGGTCTCGACCGTGCCAACCATGTCGGCCAAGGCCTTGCGGCGGGCCGCCTCGGCCTCACCCTTCTGGATATCGACTTCGCCACGCAGCCGCTCGGCTTCCGCGGACCTCGCCTTGAAGCCCTGGAGCGCGCGCGCCAAAGTGCCGATCTCGTCCTTCAGCCGCAGATCGCGTTCGAACTCGGAAGAGGGCGCGGCCGATAACGGCTGCTCGGTAAACTGCACGAGCCGGTTGAGGGGCCTCGTGATCTGGCGCGACAGCCAATAGGCGCAGATCGCCATAAACAGGCCGACGACACCCGAGATCGAGAAGAATTGCCAGGCGACTTCGGCGAAGCGTGTATCGATGTCGTCGACGAACATGCTGGTGCTGACGATCCAGTGCCAAGGCTCGAAGGCAATCGCATAGCTCAACTTCGCGACGGGCTCGCTGGAATTGCCGCGCGCAACGGGGCTCAAGGCAAAGACCGCGCCCGTGCCGTTCTTGCCGGCATCGATCTGCTCCTTGATGATCTGCCGGCCGCTCGGATCCACGAAGCTGTAGTAATTGTTACCTTCGCGTTCCGGCTTTCCGCCATGCAGGACGCAGTTACCTTCGTAGTCATGGATGTAGTAATATTCGCCGCTGGCTCCGTACTTCACCGTCCGCAACTGGTCTTTGACCAACTTCTTGGCTGCGTCTTCGGTCAGTTCGCCGTTCTGGAAGCGGGCATAGGCGCTCTTGACCATGGATACGGCCACCTCGTCGACATGGTGGACCATGTCGATGCGTTCGGAGGTGATGGTCTCGTGAATTTTGTGGCTCGCGAGCCCGGCAAGAAAGGCGTATCCGGCAAAGATGATCGCGGAAAACAAAAGCAACTTTGCACTGATTCCAAACCTGGTCATCGAGACACTCCGCATCATCCTGATATTCATACCTGCCACTAATTCTTAAACCTGCCGTTAATCTTAACGGCGATGGTTGGGCTCTTACGCCATCTTGAGGGCACCCCTCCAGCTTCGCTTCCGTAGGTTTCTGATCGCCCGGGCGGCCGAATTGCGGGTGCCTGTTACCGGCAACGCGGTGGATGCCGCCGCGTTCGGCCCGTGAAGATCGGGGGGATAGCCGCCGTGGCTTATCCGCAGCAACGAATCATTCTAAGAACGTCTATCAGACCGTTCCGGGCTCGCTCATCATCGGAAGCGCCATGCCAGTCGCAAACGCCGAAACAGCAAAACTGCTGCTCCTTGAGAACGTGAACGACAGCGCGGTCGAGTTGCTTCGGAGCTCCGGGTTTTCGGCGATCGAGCGGCAGCCGAAGGCGCTGGAGGGGGCCGCCCTTCGCGCGGCCCTCAAGGGCATTTCGCTGCTCGGGATCCGGTCCCGAACCGCGCTTACCGAGGACGTATTCGCGGCAGCCGATCAACTGACCGCGGTCGGTTGTTTCAGCGTGGGGACGAATCAGGTCGATCTCGACGCTGCCCGAAAACGTGGCATTCCTGTCTTCAACGCGCCGTTTTCAAATACAAGGAGCGTCGCCGAACTCGTGATCGGCGAAATCGTCATGCTGCTCCGGCAGATTTTTCCACGCTCCGTCGCGGCGCATGACGGAGGTTGGGACAAGTCCGCGGCGGGCAGCCGCGAGGTGCGCGGCCGCACATTGGGCATCATCGGTTATGGCAATATCGGCTCCCAGCTTTCGACGCTGGCGGAAGCGATGGGGATGCGTGTCATTTATTTTGATCGCACCGACAAGCTCCGTCACGGCAACACGGAGCCGGTGGATCGGTTGGAGACCCTGCTGGCGCAAAGCGACGTCGTCAGTCTGCACGTGCCGGAGACACCCGAAACGCACAACATGATCGGCGCGGCGGAGTTACGCCTGATGAAGCCCGGCTGCTGCCTGATCAACAACAGCCGCGGCACGGTGGTCGATCTGGACGCTCTCGCCGGCGCCCTTCGTGACGGTCACCTTGCAGGTGCGGCGCTGGATGTGTTTCCGGTCGAGCCTTCATCTAATTCCGAACGTTTCCAAAGCCCGGTTCAGGGTCTGGCGAATGTGATCCTGACCCCGCATATCGGCGGATCAACGGAGGAGGCGCAGGAGCGGATCGGCAGGGAAGTCGCGCGCAAGCTGCTGGACTATTGCATCAACGGGTCGACCATGGGCGCGGTCAATTTTCCGCAAGTGCAGCTTCATGCGCGGGCCCAGGGCGTGCGTTTCAGCCATGTCCATCACAACGTGCCGGGCATGCTGAGGCGGCTGAACGAGGTGTTTCTCCAGCGCGACATCAATATCGCGGCACAGTATCTCGAGACCGACAGCGAGATCGGTTATGTCGTGCTCGATCTGGACATGGCTGGTCATGACTGCGGTGAATTGCTGGAAGAAATTCGCGGGCTCGACGGCACGATCAGCGCGAGGCTGATCTATCAGCACTGAAGTAAAGGCTGTCTCACAAGATCAAGATCGATCAGTCCTTCGCGACCGGCTCGTTCTATCTTCCAGCAAGTCAGTTCCGACCAGCGAAATTCCCGATGTGCTGGCGGGCCTCGGTCAGCACAGTGAGCCGTGTCCCTGATATTCTGTCTGACGGAATCGCTCGACCGCCATTCACGCGGTCGTTTGTTTTGCAGCGTTGCCGCCTTTTGGCATTCCCGCTAGGATTGCAGCCATTGCCTCGTCGATGAATGAGGTTCCTGTGCTGCGGGAGCGCGAGTTCAACAGATACACGCGGGGCGGGCGCGGGCGAGTTTTGCGCAAAATGCGCGGATCGCCACACAATCACCGGAGGGGAACGTGATGCGGACCTTGTTGCGTTACACTGTTGTTGCGGCTGTGTTGTCGGGAAGCGGCTACGCCGTTCGGGCGGAGGACACCGTGTTGTTCCCCGATCCCCAGGGCAAGATGGTGCGTATTCCCATCGCGCACTCGTACGAGCAGTGTCGCAAGAACGGGCGTCATCTCGGCTACCCCGATGCGGACAGCCACGCCTGGTGCTCCGAACACTGCAAAGGGAGCATCTGTCAGTAAGATCGGCATCCTTGGGCGTTTGAGTTCTCAAGCGCCCAAAAGTGCCTGTCTCACCGGGTGCAAATGTCAGAATCGGACCACTAGCGCGGCACTGCAGGCGCCAGAGAGGGGATGCTGGCGGTCGCTTCGCTGCTCACGGATTTGCGCAAGCGGATTTCGATGCGGCGGCGTTGCTGAATGTCGCCGGGCGAACCCGATATCGCGAGCGTCTCGTCGGTATTCACCAGCTGAGCGCCTGACAGCGGGATCAATTTATATCCGGCGAGCAGGGGACTGTGGCGCAGCACGCTCACCACGGCGACGGCGCGCGCAAGTCCGAGCCCCGCATTGTCCGCGGGCACCAGGCTGACGACCCCGGCATCGTTCTTCAAAACCGGCAACAGGTCGCGATCGAGATTGGAAAATTGGCGAAGTCCGATCGGACGTTCATCGGTATGGCCGACGACCTCTATGATATCGACGTCGTATTTGCGGATATAATTGAGAATTTCACCCGGCGTCTTGTTGAGCAGCGCGTCCTGGAAGGTTGGCGACAACTCCGCGCTTCCCGATTTGAAGAAATATCCGTCGGCCTCGCTCATCCGGATGATCGGCGGCCACTGATGGCCGCCGGGGCCTTGGGCTGTGCCCCGCGCCAGCGTATCGAGCACGGCCTGGGCCGACACCGGAGGGTCGCCCGGTTTGGTCATCGCGCGGTTGATGGCGCCCACGATCTCGGCGTCATGAATCGCCTTGTCGACGTCGATGCCGCTGGCGCGTAGCGCGGCGATATTGGTGAGGCCCTCGCGAAGCTCCTTGATTGTCACGCTCTTCTCGATCTCCTTGACGACGCTCCGGCTATCCACCAACTCGCGCCAATACTGGTCGATCGCCTGGGGATCGCTCAGGCCGGAGAGGTTTTCGACTTTTTCCGCGACCGCCGCGCTTTTGCTCAGCGAATTGACCACCTCGCGTATCTCTGCGTTTTGCGCCTTCTCTTCCTTCAGCTCCTGCTCGGCGGTGATACGTCTGGTTTCCTCGCGCTTCAGGAAAGTCGCCATCGCGATCAAGAGGCAAAACACCAGCAGCACCATGATTTCTGCCATGGTGAGGCCGAGCACAAGGCCGCGCCGGTACGACGATCGCTGCTGGAGTATCTGTCCTTCCATGCCTTTCCTGACTCTATCTCCTCGGATTATCGTCCGATCGCGGCGTCATGAAGCCCAACGCGCGCGGGATGATACCTCGTTTCGTGGCATGTATCTCGATCAATAATTCCTTCATGGCGACAACGACGCCCTGGGCGTGCCGCAAATTTATCTCGGCGCTCCTGGCCTGGGTTTGAGCATTGTCGTTCAGCGCGTCCACCGATTCGGTCAGGCGCTCGATCATTGGGATCAATTGGGTCCCGATGGTTTCTTCGGAGGTCTGGTGTGCGGCGAGGCGCGCGAAAAGTGTATCGATCGATCGGACAATGCTCGTGGTGTTTTTGGCGAGCTCTTCGCCTTCCAGAACCAGTTGCCTGGATATTTCCATGACCTCGGCCGTCCGCTGGTTCAGGCTCGACAGCGTTGCGCCGGAAATCCGGGAGGACTCCTCCAGCGGAACGCTCGCGCTCGTCGCCAGCTTCTCCAGCTCGCCGGAAAAATGCAGATGCGCCTTGCCGATGCTTTCCCGCACCTCATCCAGCGCATCGGTAATGGATTGCTGGGTCATGCGCCGGAAATAGCCGAATTCGAGAATGGAGCTCTCGAGTTCACGCTTCACCCGCCGCGAGGCTTCGGCCAGTTCCAGCCGCGACGTAGCCTCGGTCTCGACCGGGTCGCGCCGCATCTGGTTGAACATGATCCGCAAGGTGATGCCCGCGATGGTCGAGGCGATCGCGATGCCGAAATTCTGCACGATCTGCTCGGCCGAGCCCGCCGCCGAAAACTGATAGAGCGAGACGGCGAGACTGGTCAGCGTGAACAGGAATCCCATGTAGTAGAGATTGTCGCCGGACTGGTCGTCGCGCAGGCGAAACAGCCGAGCCCCCAGCAAAACCGCATAGCCGATCATGATCAGGACCGGGACGGCGGTCGCCGCAAGCGCGCCGAAATCATGCAGCTTCGAAAAAATGATGTAACCGCTGCCGAAGATGACGACGGCGAAGAACACGAGCCCGTTGAAGAGGCCGGGCGGCAAGTTGGGTTTGAACTCGTAGGCCGCCATGCCGCTCAAGCCCCCTGTAGCCGCTTGACGCCGCCAAACAAGCCCTTGTTGTCTTCGATCCAGGCTTTCCAGAACTCCATGTGTTTGGTGCCGTCCACAAGCTGCTGGCCGCCGGTCTGCCGGGTCACGTAGCGGAGGATAACGGTAGCGCCATGCAGGTCAGTACGAAACTTCAAGTACGCCGGCGATTGCTTGTAGCGCTGGAACGACAGATCGCCCGCGCGCGGGTATTGGCTGTAATCTTTGGTGTATTCGATCATGTCGGAAATAACATAGAGCGTCTTTCGGGCGTTTTCGCGCGCGGCGCTGGCAAATTCTCCGATGGCGATATCTTGAATGGCGGCCATGATCGGCGAACTGGTTGACTGTGCGGAGGAAACGCTTTTGTTCACGGCTTCGGCCGCGGGTTTGCGGAAATCCTCGATCCAGCGCAACCGCGCAATCCGCGGGTTGTCGGTCCATTCGCTCAGGCCCGCGCCGTCGCCCGGATTGCATTTTGCGAACAGCGAGCGGCTGCGTGCGCCTGCAATATCGAGAACGCGGATGTCGAGTTTATAGAAGGGCGGCAGCGTCGTGATCATGTCGTCGAGCTGGCCGAGCACCTCGCGCCGCGTCGTGTCCGGCAAATCATCCGAAGTGTCGACCAGCACCACGTTGATTCCCTTCGGACCGTCGACCGGGCAAAGCGTTTGCGGGTCGAGCACCGGCCGCTCGGGGGCTGAAAAATAGAAATAGGCCAATGCGCCGCCGGAGCCGATCGCCAGCAGCAGGAGCAGGGCGCCGCCGAAGCCCGACCAGCCGAGTGCTGCGGAATTGCGTTGCCGCGGGCGGCGTCTAGCCACTCTTTTTCTCCGGCAGCAATTCGTCGATCTCGCGATAGGTGCGTACCGCCTGGTCGAATGCTTCGTGGATGGCCTTGATCTGCTGGCTCAGGAGTTCCTGGGTCTCGGCGATCATGGCACGCAAATTCTCGCGCGCGCTGGCGCTCGGCTCGCCACCCGCATAGCTGATCCGCTCCATGCTGTAGGCCTTGGCAAAATAGCCGGGAGCCGGCGTCGAACGGGCCTTGCGATTGGCTTCGCGGTAGATTTCGAGCAAGGCGCGGGCGGTTTGCTCGATCTGGTTTTGATGCTGTTCGAAGCGTTGGGCGAGACGGAGGCGGCCCTGCAACAGCGAATCATACTCGCTGCGCCGGACCGAAAGGTCGCGGGCCGCCTCGTTCATCGCCTCCGTCGCATCCTCGCGAATGTCGCGAAGCCGCTCGATCAGTTCACCGCGGGCGTCGGCAAATTTCCGCGTCGCCTCGATCCACCGGCGATCGAGCCCGGCATAGCCCATATAGGGATCGAAAAACATCAGACCGTCCGCCATCGCAATCAGCGAAAACACAAAGCCGAGCGCGAACAGCAGCCACGAATTGATGTCGGTGAGGCCATAGGGCGCGGTCAGGAGCCGGTGCAGCACCTCCTGTCCGACATTGTCGCTCAAGGCAACGGCGGGCGGGATTTCGCGCAAATGCGACAGCGTCAGGTTCAGCGCAATCGCGAAGGCGAGATAGGCGAGGGCCGACAAAACGCCAACCAGCTTCAAGAAATAGTTCCGTCGGTTGACGAGCCGGATCAGCACCATGCCCCAGAAGAAGCTCGCAATGATGTTGAGCGCGGCAAAGGTCACCGCCTGCACCGCGCCGCCAAGCAGGCCGCCGAGATTGGCCTTGGCGAGAAAGCTTCCGTTGATCACGACCTCGATGATGAACAGGACAGCAAGAATGCCAGCCTTCAGAACGATGGTGCCGGGGCTTGCCAGCCGCGCCGGCCGCGCGATGCGGTGGTGCTTGCGAAACTGCTCGCGCTCGATTTCGGATTCGTTGAGGCGGCGACGCAAAACGAAAAGCTCGTCGCGGCCGACGGTAGCTTCGGCGCGAAAGTCGCCGACCGCCTCCGGCGCAGCCTGCTGGATGGTGGCAAAACGCTCCTCAAAACTGAGTGCGTTCAGGCGCTCGTCATAGGTGTGAAGCTGGTCGAGATAGATGACGTTCGCATCCTGCTTGTGGGCCTCGATGCGCTCGACGATCTTGTGCTCGACATCATCCAGCGTCTGTGCGTCGGATGTCGGCCGGCTTTCCGCGCCGCGCTCGCCTCCGAGCGTGGCGAGTCCAAATTCGTCCGCGACGCGATCGGTGTTCAGGTCGAGAAAAATCGTGGTTGCGGGGCGATAATGATGGGCGGGTTGACTCAACAGGGCCCGGATGCGCGCGATCGCTGACGGGCGGGTTCCGGGGACGCTCACGATATCTTCAGCCTGCTGGTGACGGGGATGACGGCCTGATTCGAATTACCATGGATTAAACGCTCTTGTCCGCAGCGGCTAACGGTCCTCCCGATGATTTTAGGTGGCCGACTTTGTCCGGCAGAAGGCGGTTTATCGATGGCGGGTGCTTGAACACTTACAAGGATACGTGAACCTCGACAGAGCCCAGCCCCTCAACGTCGAAGCGATAACGGGCGTCCTGCTCGGGGAAGACGGTTTTCATGACGCTTCCGGTCATCACGATCTGGCCGGCCTTGAGCGTCGCACCGCGAGAGGAGAGGTGGGTGGCGAGCCAGGCCACCGAATTGAAGGGATGCCCGAGAATGTCCCGTCCGTATCCTTCACCGATCAGATCCCGGTTCTTGGTGGCGCGCCCGAGCAAGGGCGCAAGATCGGGCCAGGTTGATCTGAAGTCCGAAAGTACAATGCCGGCATTCCAGGAATTGTCTGCCACCAGCGAGCGTACGTCGAGGCCCGCATAATCCGCGGCCCTGTCGTCGACCAATTCGATCGCCGCGCAAACACCGTCAATGTGAGGCGCGATCGCTTCAGCCGTGAAAGCCTCATCAGACGCGGGGATGTCCGATTTGATTCGCACGGCAATTTCAAATTCGATTCCGAGCCGGCCAAAATCCGATCGCCGCACCTCGGCTCCCGATCGGTGCACACGCGAGGCCAGCACGACGCCTGCAATCGGGTGGTCTATCCGGCAGAACGCCTGCATCGTCGCCGATGTCAGTCCGACTTTATAGCCCGCCGTCTCTCCGTTGCCGCGGCGCAGAAGCGTTACATATCTGTCCTGGATATCATAGGCATCAGAAATGGAAGCGGGCGCAACCGGCGGACCCAGCGTCGTGAAGCGATGTCCGGCTCCATGTTCTGCCAGCAGCCAATCGGCCGCACGCTGTGCCGCGATGTCCTCCATGTCTCTTCTCCCTTTTGCGGCAAATCTTAGCGTTTCACTGGCCGTGGTCAAACGATGCCGGTGATTCAGGGACAGCGTACGCGAATCTATCAGGATCGTCCTGTCATCCCACAGTCTTCAATGGCTGCAAAAACCAGGGGGAGACGAGGCAATATGATTCACTCAACTCCCGGCGTCCTGTGGTCGTCCCTGTCTCGCGGCAGCGAGCTTGAGCTATCCGGATTTCATCAATGTCGGCGCGGTGTTTCCCAACATTTCCAGGATGATGCGCGAGGGCTTTCCCAAGCTTGCTGACGCCGGGCGCCTGCGCAATTTCGATATCTTCGACTTCGTCTGCTACGACGTGCCATAAGGTTTCCGAACGAAAGATGCCGATTGGATATCATTAGGGGAGTTTCGATGGTTGAGACAGGGCACGCTGTCATAGGATCTCTCGCCGCCACGACAGACCGCGAAGCGCGATACCGACGTTACAAGTGGACGGCCTTGCTGGGTGTCTCGTTCTGCTATTTGTTCTATTACACCGGCCGCCAAACCTTCGGATTTGCTATCCCCGGCATCCAAAAAGAGCTCGGGCTTTCCAAGGAAATGCTGGGTTGGGTCAGCGCCGCGATGCTCTGGGCCTATGCGATCGGCCAATCGATCAACGGCAATCTCGGTGACAAATTCGGCGGCCGCACCATGATGTTCGTGGGCGCGCTGCTGTCGTTCGCGGCCAATTGGGCTACCAGCTTTGCTACGACCTTCATCGGCCTGCTGCTGGCATGGGGCTTGAACGGCTATTTCCAGGCGATGGGTTTTGCGCCGGGAAGCAGGCTGCTTTCGAACTGGTGGGGACAGAAGAATCGCGGCTTTGTCTATTCGTTCTACGTTGGCATGTCCGGCTTTTCGTCGGTGCTGGCGTATTTTCTGCCGATCATCATTCTCGGTGATCTGGGGCTGGACTGGCGCTGGATTTTCCGCCTGTCGGTCTTTCTCATGCTGTTCGGCGCGCTCGTGATGTTTTTCACCGTTTGGGAGAAGCCCGAGGATCTCGGCCTGGCGCAACCGGCCGACGAGCGCGTGCCAGATGAGGCCGCACACGAGCCTGCCGCAGCGCGAGCCAGCCTGTCACGCTACGGCGCCGTGCTGTCCAACTGGCGTCTTTATGCGACCGGCCTGTCGATCGGATTCCAGAACGCGGCGCGCTATGCCTTGCTGGTCTGGATCCCCGTACATTTTCTCGGGCCTAACTGGAAATCGGCATCGGCCGTGATTGATCCGACCTGGATCACGGTGGCGCTGCCGGTTGGAATGGCGCTCGGCGCATCAACCAATAGCTGGTTATCCGACATCCTGTTCCGGTCGAGACGATATCCGGCCATCATCACCTATATGATCCTCGCCGCCATCATCGCGATTGCGATGGGTTTCGTACCCCATGGCAGCCTGATTGGAATTTTTGGCCTGTTCCTCTGCGGCTTCTTCGTTTTCGGTCCGGCGTCTTCATTCTGGGCGCTTTGCCCGGATATTTTCGGCCGGCATCTTTCGGGAACGGCAACCGGCGTTCTCAATTTTATTTCCTACGCATGCGCGGGCCTTGGCGAGCCCCTGATCGGGCGCTACATGGATCAAACGGGAGATACGTCGGTTATTTTCCCTGTCGTCGCCGCGCTATGTGTAGGCAGCGCGCTGGCTTCGCTATTGATCAGGCGATAGCCGCATTCGCCTGCTTAAGGCCTGACCGCGCGGGCGATGGCTTCGGCCAGTTCGCGCTGGCCGAACGGCTTTGCGAGCCTCGGCAACCCTTCAGCTTCTCCCGGAGCCAGTTCGGCATAGCCGGTCGCCAGAATGATCGGAAAGTGGGCGTTCTCCGCCCGGATTCGGGTGGCCAGCTCCGAGCCGGTCATGTCGGGCATCAATTGATCGGTGATGATCAGATCGATTTTGTTTTCCCGGCGCAGGATGTCGAGCGCGTGCGAGGCGGACGGCGCGCTGTAAACCGTGTGGCCGAGCTCTTCAAGCAGCGCCGATGTGTTGAGTGCCACCAGCGGATCGTCGTCCACGGTGAGAATCGCAAGCTTCCTGTTGAAGAGAGAGGGGATGTGGGTCTCGATGCTCGGCGCCGGCTGGGCCGCCTCGTTTGGCGCAACCGGGAGATAAAGCTCGGCGACCGTTCCCTTCCCCGGTTTGCTTTTCAGGAGCAGCTTCCCGCCGGATTGTTCGGTCATTCCGTGAACCATCGGCAGCCCGAGGCCCGTGCCTTTTCCAACGCCCTTGGTCGTGAAAAAGGGCTCCATGGCGCGTTTGAGCGTTTCCTCGCTCATGCCGGTGCCGGTGTCAGCGACGCTCACGCAAAGATAATTTCCCGCTTTCAGGCCCGGCACGTCGGCCAGCTCTGTCGCGCCGATGGTAATCGTCCCGCCCTTCGGCATTGCGTCGCGCCCATTGATCGCGAGGTTGAGAAGCGCCAGTTCAAGCTGGGTGACGTCGGCAGCCACCTTCGGAAGTTCGAGCGGGAAGTCCGTTTCAATCCGGACCGAGGGGCCAAGCGAGCTCTGCAACAGGCTTGTCATTCGCTGCACCACGTCGCGCACGTCGAGCGGCGCGAGAGTCAATTCCTGACGGCGCGCAAAGGCCAGCATGCGCTGGGTTAGCGCGGCTCCTCGCCGCGTTCCCTGAAGCGCATTGTCGATCAACTGTGCGACTTTCGGATCGCTCCCCGGCAGTCTTCTTTGCAAAAGCTCGAGGCTGCCCTGAACGGCCATCAGCAGATTGTTGAAGTCATGGGCGATACCGCCGGTTAAATGTCCGATTGCTTCCATCTTCTGCGACTGGAGCAGCGCTTCGCGAGCTTCTTCCAGCGCGCGCGCCGCGTTCATTCGCTCGGTGATGTCGCGCGTGATTTTGGCAAAGCCGAGAAGCGATCCGTCGGGACTATGGATTGCATCGACCACGACGTTGGCGAAGAATTTCGTTCCGTCCTTCCGGACGCGCCAGCCCTCCCGTTCAAACCGGCCCTCGCGCGCCGCGATCTCGATTGTCTGCGACGGCAAACCGGCTTGCCGGTCCTCCTCAGTATAGAAGCGGGAGAAATGCTGACCGATAATCTCTTCGGGAGAGTAGCCCTTGATTCGTTCAGCTCCCGAATTCCAGCTCGACACATATCCTTCGGGACTCAGCATGTAGACGGCGTAGTCCGTGACGCCCTGTACCAGCAGGCGCAACTGCTCCTGACTTTGGCGCAAATCGGCTTCGGACCGCATGCGCTCCGTAAGGTCGCGCGTGATCTTGGCGAAGCCGATCAGGGCGCCGGCGCTGTCCCGGATCGGATCGATGACGACATAAGCCCAGAACCTCGTCCCGTCCTTGCGGACCCGCCAGCCCTCGTTTTCGAATTTGCCCTCACGCCTGGCAGTTTCGAGGGCGCGCTGGGGAAGCCCCGTCTTGCGATCTTCTTCGGTGTAAAAGCGCGAGAAATTCTCGCCGATGATTTCGGATTCCTCATATCCCTTGAAGCGCCTCGCGCCGGAATTCCAGCTCGTGATCGTGCCGTCAGGGTCGAGCATGTAGATCGCATAGTCGTTGACCGCGTCGACAAGCATGCGGTAGCGGCCTTCGTCTGATCTCGAGGCCTCGAACCGTTCGGAACGCTCCACGCAAGTTCCCCCAGCTTAAGATGCCGAATTAACTAAAATAAACACCTGACTGTCGGAAAAGTTCCGTCCGGACTGCTATCGTGCCGGATCACCCTTAAGCCCCTTCAAGCGCTCCAGGCTCTCTGTCCATGAATCTCCCTGTCGTCACACCTTGGCAAGTCCGTAGCATGCTGCTGCTGCGCGAGGAAATCGCGTTGCTCGACCTGCGCCATGAGGCAATCTACGCCACCGGCCATCCCTTGTTTGCCGCCAACATGGCGGCCGACCGGATCGCGCTCGAAGCGAAGGCCCGAATGCCGCGCAGGGACGTGCCGATCGTGATCTACGATGACGGCGAGGGTCTTCTTGCTGCCGGGGCCGCGGGTCTTCTTGCTACACTCGGCTATACCGACATCCGCCAACTCGAAGGAGGCCTTGCCGCCTGGCGGAAGGCGGGCTTCGAGATTTTCATCGACGTCAATTCCTATGCCAAGGCTTTCGGCGAACTGGTCGAGTCACGCCGCCACACGCCGTCACTTGCCGCGGAGGAAGTCGCCGCGCTGATGACGAGCGAGGCCAATATCCGGATTCTCGACGTGAGGCGGCCCGACGAATACGCGACCATGAACATCCCCGGCTCGGTCAGCGTGCCTGGCGCGGAATTGGTGCTTCGTGCCGGCCGCGTCGCGCCCGATCCCGAGACCACCATTGTCGTGAATTGCGCCGGCCGCACCCGATCGATCATCGGCGCCCAGTCATTGATCAATGCCGGCATCGCGAACAAGGTGGTGGCGCTGCGCAATGGCACCATCGGGTGGACGCTGGCCAGGCAGACGCTTGAACATGGCGCCGACCGGCACGGTGACATCGGCCTGATCGAGGGCGCGGAAGACAAAGCCCGTGACGTCGCCTACCGCGCCGGCGTCCGGCATTTAAATCCGGATGAGGCGACCGCGCTTGAAGCAGAACCAGGCCGAACGCTCTATCGTTTCGATGTTCGTCCGGTGGAAGATTATGCGGCCGGGCATTTTCCGGGTTTTCGCCATTATCCGGGCGGTCAGCTCGTCCAGGAAATCGACATGGCCGCACCCGTGCGCGGTGCGCGCATTCTGTTGACCGACGATAAGGCAATTCGCGCCGACATGACCGCATCATGGCTCGCGCAGATGGGCTGGGAGGTCTACGTGCTTGACGGCGGGTATGACCGGACGCTCGTAATCGGGCCGCCGCAGGTCTTGCCCAGGCCCGATCCATCGCATCGCTATCGGCGTCCTTATGAAGGCACCGAGGCATCACGAGATGCGATGCAGGCCTATCTCGACTGGGAATACGGTCTTGTCGAACAGCTCAAGCGCGACGGCACCCACGGCTTCTTCGTGATCTGAAGAGACCATCGCCTGATTTTGCGATCAGGGCCGAGGCGGACAATCCGAGGCCGCTACCGGCGCAGCCTGCAAGACGCCGGATCAATTCACCGCTTGAAGCGCGGCCGTGAAGGCGGCGAGATCGGCTCGCGCCGTTTCATCCGGCACCTGCCTGGTATAGTCGGCGAGCACTTCGAGGATGCGGGCGCGACGCTGCGGCAGGAAATAGTTCGCCCAGACCTCGCCCGTGTCGCGGATGGCGGCCGCCACCAGGCGCGCGTTGGCGGGCTTGCCGCCGCTCGTGACGCCTGAGCAGATCGCGCTCAGGATAAACTCGGCGGTGGAGTTGCGGGCGCCCGTTAGACCCTGCTCGCGCACGCGCGTGCGCTGCTCCGGCGCGAGGCCCTCCCAGAATAGATTGCTCGAAACCGCCTCGCGCGCCTGGCCGCGGATCAGGAAGTTCAGCGCCGCCGTATACTGGTCCTCGTACTCGGCCATGTTGAGCTCGATCGCCGCCAAATCGGGCCCCGGCCCCGGCTTCGAGCCATAGCGGGTGAACAATTTGTTGGTCGCGTTTGCGGCCTCCATCCAGTCGAGCAGCCAGGGAATATCGCTCGCCTGCGCCGGCGGCAGTGCGTTCAAGGCGTCAAGGTCGAAGACGCGGCCGAGCAGCGCGGCGATCTCAGGACGCGTCAGATCAGGCCGCCCGCCTTTTTTCGCCACGCCTTCGACGTAGACGCGGAAGGCCTGCGCAGCCTCGCCCGCGGCGGCCGCGTCGCGTGCGCCGTCCTGTGCGAGCGCCGGTGAACCGAGCGCGAGAAGAAACAGGAGGATTCTGACGATCAGCATGGTCAACCTCAATCGGCCTCGCGCGATCTGGTCGCGGCACACAGCGCCGTTCGCGGCGGATCTCGGTTGTTTGTCGCGGGCCGCACCGCAAGGGTTCATTTCCGACGGCCCGCTTGCGCGGGCCAGCTTTAGTCCCAGGCCGAATTCCTGTTGACGCGCTCGCGAAGCATAAGGACGACGCGCCGAATGAGCACTGGACCGGACAAACTGCTCCACATCATCAAAGCGATGCCGGTTTGACCAAGCGCAAGCGCCCCTATGGGCACCTCCTTCGTCACGTCCCTGGTCACGGCAAATGCTTCGCGAGTTCGGATCGCGCTCGACGACGTCGCCTGCTCGCAACCGTGGCGCGCAGGAGGGCGGCCTTCCGCAAAAACCGGCGCCAGGCTTTCAGGACCAATGAGCGGAAGATGATGCTGCGCAATCTCCGGGATTCTGCCCAGACGTCGCTGGAATGCGCGCCCAAGCACGTTGAGTTTTCTTCGTTTCGCATGACGCAAATCCTTGTCCTGCTGTTGACTCGATGCGTCGCGAGTATCGAACGGGTCGTCGGGACCCGCTTTAAGCCGGGTTTAATCTGTCCTTATCGTTTTCTTGATTTTTGCCCCGCATGCGGGTCCAATAGGCTCCCGCGCCCCGCCTTTGAGTGCTGCAACTTGTTGTATCTATTTGATAATTTTATCCTCGACGCCGGCCAACGCGAGTTGCGCTGCGACCGGGACATCATCGCGTTGCAGCCCCAGGTCTTCGACTTGCTGGAATACCTGATCCGGCAGCGCGACCGGGTGGTGACCAAGGATGATCTGATTGCCGCGATCTGGGGTGGGCGCATCGTCTCGGAGTCCGCGCTCACGACGCGTATCAACGCCGCACGGACAGCGATTGGCGATTCCGGCGACGAGCAACGCCTGATCAAGACCTTGCCGCGCAAAGGCATCCGCTTTATCGGCACGGTGCGCGAGGAGGGTCGAACTGCGGACGAGACGATCCAGATATCACCACAGCCCGCGCGCCGTCTGTCCGTCGTCGTGTTGCCGTTCGCTAATCTCAGCGGCGATCCCGAGCAGGATTATTTCGCCGACGGGGTCACCGAAAGTCTGACCACGGATCTGTCGCGGATCAGCGGCTCGTTTGTGATTGCCCGCAACACGGCGTTCAGCTTCAAGGGAAAAGCCGTTGGCGCCGAGAGGCTCGGAACGGAGCTGAACGTTCGCTATGTCCTTGAGGGCTCGGTACAGCGTGGCGGCAACCGGCTGCGGGTCAATGTGCAGTTGATCGATGCCGAAACCGGCAACCATCTTTGGGCTGAGCGGTTCGACAAACCCGTCGCCGATTTCTTCGACATGCAGGACGAAATCGTCGCCCGGCTCGCCAACACGCTCAATGCCCAGCTCATTGAGGCCGAGGCCCGGCGCGCGGAACGTTCGCACAATCCGGATGCGATGGACTTGTACTTCCAGGGCACCAGCTGCTGGAATAAGGGGATGACGCCGGAGTACATGGCTCAGGCAAAGGCGTTTTTCGAGCGCGCCTTGAAGCTCGATCCCGGGCATGTCGAGGCGCTGGTCGCCATCGCAGCGGTGGATTCCTCTGTCGCGGCCAATTTTATGGTGGAAGACCGCGCCGCGCTGTTCGCGGCGGCCGAGGCAACGGTCACCAAGGCTCTCTCCCTATCTCCGCAGCATCCCCGGGGGCACCTGGTATTGGGCTCCGTGCTCAATCCGACGAGGCGAGCGGCACAAGGCATTCGGGAATGCGAGCTGGCGTTGGCGCTGGATCAAAACTTCGCCGACGCCCATGGTCTCATCGGTCTGGCGAAGGTTTTCCTTGGCCGTGGCGCGGAAACCGAGGCTCATATCCAGGAAGCGTTTCGGCTCTCTCCCCGCGATATCTTCGCCTTTCGCTGGCTGCACTATGTTGGCATTGGCAAGCAAATTCTGGGCGACGATGCCGGAGCGGTTACGTGGCTGCGCCGGTCTTTGGAGGCCAACCGGAATTATCCGCTCGCGCATTTCCAGCTTGCCGCGTCGCTCGCGATGCTCGGCTCGCTGGAGGAGGCGCGGGCCGCTGTACAAGCCGGGCTTGCACTCTATCCGGCTTTCACGCTTCGTCGCACGCGCGGCCGAATGAGCGACGATCCCACCTACCGCGCGGGAAGCAAGCGCATGTATGAAGGCATGCGTCTTGCCGGTGTACCGGAGAATTGAGTACCGGAGAATTGAAAGGTCACGGCAGCAAACCGCAGGTTTGCACCGATCTGTTTAGCGGCGCTGGTTGGCTTGATCTGGTTCGCATTCAGGCAAGGGATCAAGGTCGGCTTATCCTGAGAACCGGGACAATTAGGAGCGTGGACCGCCTGACAATCGTCAATTGTGACATGGAGTTTCGTCGATGGTTGCCGAACCAATCAAACTAATCAGTAAACGTGGGATTGTCTTTCCATGTCGGCTGCAGGTCACCGGGTAACAAAGGGCGAAGATTCGACCGCATTACAAAGGACTGAGGGCGATCTTGCCGGAATTCGAAAGCTGACCGCATCTGAATATGGCATTGGGGTCCACTTGCGGGCCAGGAAAACCGGTCCATGGAAAATAGATGATGGCGGCAAGACGTCCTTCGTCAGCAAACGCTTTAAACGCTTCGCGCTGATCCTTGATTGCCTGTACGCGGTTGCCATCGGGGTTAGGGCAGATGTGGCCTGGATTACTGATGCCCCATTCCGTCACCCAGCACGGTTTCCTGCCCGGTTTGCAGGCGGCAAGAATGTCCTGGCTCAGCTGTGACGTACGTGCAGCCACGGAAGTCCGTGGATCGCTACTTGGATATACATGCACGCCATATCCGTCTGCCAGGTTGTCCAGGCCATTTTGCCGTAGAAACTCAATCGTGTCCGGGATGCTAACCCCGACCGCATTGTTCCATGATTTATGCCCCGGCAAGCCCCAATCCGCTAAGCCCGCCGATAAAATAGGCGTTGCCTTATTTAATCGGGATGCATGCAGCATATCTTTCAGGGTCGCCATGAGCTGCAGATAAATATGGAAGCTGGAAGCAATGGCGGCCCCTTCCGCATCTTTGGGATTATTGAGATCGGAAATGCCAAGGACACGCCCGCTGCCCGGTTTGGGAATGTCGCCATTGTAACCCGATGTGTTGATCTCATTACCGAATTCGACCGCAGCCAAACGAACGCCAGACGCTTCCAATTTATCCACCATCGGCTGAAACCACGCCCTGAATTCCTCGGGTTTAACTTCGGAGAGCGGCACCTGCGACCACGAACCCTTCGACTTCGCCTTCGAGCCATAAAATGGATAAACGATGGCGACTGTACCGATGCCGTGCTTAAACGCCTCGGTTATGACATACAGGGAGCTGTTTCCGAGCCCGGTGCGTATCGTCTTCACGCCGTTGTTCTCCAGTTGCTGACGCTCCGCGTCTTGCTCCGCCTGCGAGATGGCGCCCTCGTCGAAGATATTGACGCCAATGGCTACACCGCTGCCTGCCAATGCAGGACGTCCGGAAAAGATCATGAACAAGATAGCGGCGACGGTCAGAAGCGTGGATGCCTTGCGCATTCTTGAGCCTTTCATTGACGCCAGTTTCGGCCGTAGCAATAGGGTCGTTCAAGATCGTTACTGGATTATGGCAGCGGGGCGAGAGCACAAGAATTGATAACGGTCGGAGAAGTATTCGCATATCGATCGTCCAGGTAGGCCAAAATTTGAGGCGGCAAAGAGCGCATCTGCCGCCTTCTGGCCCAGGGCAAACATCGACCCTCTCCGCATGATTTCCGTTTTCGAAACGAAGCAGTTTGCGCGCGTTGTCAAAATTCCGCTTGCGCCGACGGGCAAATCACTTTTAGAAGCCCGCCCGTCCCGCGCCCGAAAAGAGGGGCGTATCGCGATCGTCACGAACGTTGGGTGCGGGATGCGGTGGACGCGGTGTCGCCAGCTGACGAGTGGCGAGGCCGTGGACGGTGAAGTCGTGTGGTCTTGACGCCTCGACGCTGGCGTCAACCCGGCGATGAAGCTGGCGCTTCACGCCGGGGATGGTGACAAGAAAGCCCGATCACCAGAGAGAGCGCGAAGGAAACCGTTAAAACCATCGCGCAGGGAATGCCGGAATGTTTCGGCGAACCTGTGGTGACTTGCTCGTGTGCTTTTTACTTTCGCACGCGAGGCTGCGGGTGCGCTTTCGCATCCGGCATTCCCTGCGCCCTCTGTGTTCGAGGGCTTGGTTCACAAAACTCGGGGCGCAATTGTTGCTCGCGAGAATGTGGGGTGCTGTGCGGAGAGCCTCGCAAATGCCGCAAATGCCTCCGGGCTTGCTGCCCGGTCAAACGGCCGGGACAATCCCGGCCGTTCAGCCGATAGTCTGCGGGCGCTGCATTCCGCAGAACAGTTCCTATCTTCATCGGTAGGAGTAACTCATGTCCTTTTCATCCGACGTACTTTCCCAGCTATCGGACGCCATCGCCGCTCGAGTCGAAGCGGCCAAAAATGCCGCCGTCGCGGTTCACATCAGTGAAGGAAGGCACCTGACCGGCATGCTTTGGCAAGCCGGCATTGTCGTGGTTTCCGAACAGTCCCTGCCGCGCGGGGGTGAATTTGAACTGGTCGCGCCTGATGGTTCGACCGTGGCAGCAAAGCTTGCCGGGCGTGATGCCAGCACCAACATCGCGATTTTGAAAACGGCCGATTCGATCGCCGCACCGCCCTTCACTGCGACGGATGCGCAGTTGGGCGCGCTTGCGCTTGCGATCGGCGCCAATGGCACGGGCGGCGTCAGCGCACGATTGGGCATCGTCAACCTGGTCGATGGGGAATGGCATTCCCGTCGCGGCGGCCTGATCGACCGGCGTATCGTCCTCGATATCGATCTCGCGCATCGCGAGGAGGGCGGACCCGTGTTCGATGCCGCCGGCCGCTGCCTGGGCATGTCGACCTTCGGGCCGCGCGGTCAGGTCATCGTCATTCCGTACGCGACGCTCGCGCGGGTGGTGCCGCAACTCGTCAAGGACGGCCATGTTTCGCGCGGCTGGCTCGGTGTGGCGCTGCACGCCGTCGCGGTCCCCGATGCGCTTCGCGAAAGCGCCGATCAAATCAGCGGAATGATGGTGATGTCGGTTGTCGAGAATGGCCCCGCCGCACAGGCGGGAATCGTGGCCGGCGACATTATCCTGAGCGTGGACGGGATCGTGGCGCATCGGTCCCGAAAGATCGCCCGATATTTTGGCGGTGACAGCATCGGACGCAAAGCGGATGTCCGTCTGATCCGGGGCGGCGCCATCATCACCGTCCAGGCGATCATTGCGGAACGGCAGGCCGCATGAGCGAATTGGCCCGCAATGTTGGTTTTGCCGACCGCCTGCGGGTGGCCGTCCATGCCGACGACCCGCTTCGCCGCACGGCGCTTTGCAAGGCCGTGACTGAAGCGGGCCATATCGTTGTCGGCGAGCACGATGCCGCCGACACCGTGCTCGCTGATGGCAGCTATCCGTCGAACGAGGTTCGCAACGTCGTCGGGCTGGGCATCGTGGATGACCGTTTGCGCGGCGCGTTGCCGCGCGAAGCCGATGCGCGCCAGATCGACGCCGCGATCCGCGCGGTCGCCGCGGGGCTGATCGTTCGGGCGCCCGCCGCGCGCGAAAGCGGATTTGGCGCGATGCGCGAAGGCGAGCGTCATGCCTTGCTGACGCCGCGCGAACTTGAGGTGCTCGCAACCCTTGCCGAGGGCATGACCAACAAGGCGATTGCCCGCCGGTTGGACATTTCGCTGCACACGGTAAAGTTTCACGTTGAATCGCTGTTCCGCAAACTTGGCGCGCGCACCAGGACCGAAGCCGTGGCGAAGGCCGCTGAACGCCGCCGCAGCGACATCATTATGTTGTGAGCGTGTGTTGATAGCGGTCTTGGTTTACCGCGATCGTTGAACGGTCGGCCCGTTAAGCAAAAAGCCAGAGGAATAAATTCGCAGTCGCTCCGGTCTTCTCTCGCATCGCCGATCAACAGACTGGAGCGGATCGACATGACAAAAAATTCAGAATCAAAAGCAGTCATTGCAGCCTCGAATGGAGATGATCGCTTCGACCAGACCAGCATCATTCTGCACTGGTTAACGGTACTTCTGATCGTGGTGCAGTTTGCAAGCATCTGGGCGCATGAGGCCGTGGGTCACCAGAGCAACCTGGGTACGGCATTCTTGTCGCTGCATAAGAATGCAGGCGTGTTGACCTGGATCGTCGTGGTCGCGCGTCTTTGCTGGCGGCATTATTTCGCTTATTTGCCGCCGTTTCCGCCGACCATGTCGAAATTCCAGCAAACCATCGCAAAAGCCAATGAATACGGCCTCTACATTCTGTTGCTGGCGATGCCGATCACAGGATTAATCAGAGTGGTCTTGCGTGGGCAGCCTTTCGATCTGTTTGTCTGGCAGGTGCCGGCCCTCATGGAACCTGATCCGGCGATACGCAGCCTGTTCGTCGAGGCTCATGAGACCGGCGCCAAGGCGTTGATGATCCTCATTGGCCTTCACGCCGGTGCCGCGCTGTTCCATCGCCTGGTCTTGCGCGACGGTGTACTTCAGCGGATGTTGCCGCGCGCGGCTGAGCAAACGAAGTTAACGCCCGTACTGGTGAAAAACGATACGGAATAAAACCGGTATCTGGAAAGTCTTCTGGACGGGCGGGTTAGATCGCAAAAGGAATTTAGATGATGTCTACCATATCGAAATCGATTGCCGCCCTCGCCGCATTTGTCAGTCTCCTTACCATGCTGATGATGGCAGCCCCGTCCGCGCGCGCCGACGACAGGGATATCGCACAAGCGTTGCACGCCGGTGGCCTCATCCTTGTTGTGCGCCATGGCGCGACTTTTCCGGATCAGGCTGATACCGATCCGCTTAACTTCGACAACATCGCCGCCCAGCGCAATCTGAACGACAAGGGCAAGGCGTTGGCGAAGGCCTTCGGTGATGGGCTTCGTCAGGCCGGCGTTCCCATCGGAAAGGTCTATGCCAGCAAATATAACCGCGCTTACGAGACGGCTGTTCTTGCAGGAGCCCAACCGATTGATCCAAAGTCGGAGGCCATATAAGGAGAGAGGGTAAACCCGCGCAGGCCACCTCGGCCGCGCCAAGACCGCGAAGGCCAAAAGGCCTTCAACATCCGAGGAGCGGCAAGGGCATGACCTCCCCCAAAATTGCAATCATCGGCGCCGGAATGGGCGGCATGGCGGCGGCTGGCACGCTCCGGCAGGCAGGCCTTGATGTTGAGGTGTACGAACAGGCGCATCAGTTCGGCCGGATCGGCGCCGGCATCCAGATGCTGCCGAACTCCATGAAGGTGCTGCGCGGCATCGGTGTCGAGGATACGCTGCGCCGGCGCGCCTTTGCACCGTACTCCCATCTCAATCGGGTCGGTGACACCGGCGAACTCAAACGCGAATTGCCGATGCCGGAAGATCTCTACGGCGCGCCGTTCCTGTGCATGCACCGCGCCGACCTGCACGAGGCGCTGACCTCGATCATTCCTGCCGATATCGTTCATCTGAACAAGAAGCTGGTTCGGCTGGAACAGAACGGCGGCCCGGTGACGCTGTTCTTTGCCGATGGCACCACGGCGAAGGCCGATGCCGTGATCGGCGCGGACGGCGTCCACTCGGTCGTGCGCGATATCATCATCGGACCCGACAAGCCGATCCATCGCGGCCGCATCGCCTACCGCGCGGTGTTCGCATCAAACCTGTTGCCGCAGGAAATCTCGCGCTCGCGCGTCAAATGGTGGGGCGAGGATCGCCACATCGTGATCTATTACACGGCCAAGGACCGCAGCCAGCTTTACTTCGTCACCAGTGTGCCGGAGCCCGCCGACTGGATGACCAAGGAATCCTGGTCGGCGAAAGGCGATGTGAATGAGTTGCGCAGGGCCTATTCCGGCTTCCATCCCGAAGTGCGGATGGTGCTCGATGCCTGTCCCGATTGTCACAAATGGGCGATCCTCGAACGCGAGCCGCTGCCGACCTGGAGCCGGGGCAGGGTGGTCTTGATCGGCGATGCCTGTCATCCGATGACGCCTTATATGGCGCAGGGCGCGGCAACCTCGATCGAGGATGCCGCGGTGCTGGCGCGTTGTCTGAAGGATGTGTCTGTCGATGGTATCGAAGCGGCTTTCAGGCGCTTCGAGGCCCACCGCAAACCGCGCACCTCGAAAATTCAGGAGATTTCGAGCGCCAACACCTGGATGAGCGGCGGCAATGACGATCCGAGCTGGCTCTATGGCTACGACGCCTGGAACATCTCGCTGGACGAACCGGCGCCGACGCCGGGGTCTTCGTCGAAATCGGCCGCGGCGTGAGCAGTACCATGAATTCGGCAAGCGCGGCCGCGCCGGACGGCGCTTCGATCGCCTACACGCTGCATAGGGCGGAGCCGCGGAATGGCGCGCGCCCGCGTATCGCGTTGATCCATTCGCTGGCGCTCGATCGCAGCTTTTGGAATGGGGTGGTGCCGCTGTTGACCCCGCATGCTGATGTCCTGACTTACGATTGCCGTGGTCACGGCCAATCCACGCGAGTCAAGATGACATACACCGCGGAACTCTTTGCCAGCGATCTCGCCAGCCTGCTCGATCATGTGAACTGGCCGCAGGCAACCATTGCCGGATGCTCGATGGGCGGATGTATCGCGCAAGCCTTTGCCGGTGTCTATCCCGACAGGGTCGAGCGGCTTGCGGTAATCGACAGCACGGCATGGTACGGCCCCACCGCACCAAAGGACTGGCGTGACCGCGCGGCCATCGCGGCCACAAAAGGATTCGAGGCGATGTCGGCGTTTCAGGCGACGCGCTGGGTCAGCGATGCGTTTCGCGAAACGCATCCGGGAGTGATCCGCGCGAATATGGACGTGTTCCTCGCCAATGATGTCGATTGCTATCGGGCGACCTGCGAGATGCTTGGTGATGCCGATCTGCGTCACTATCATGCGTCGATGCGGATGCCGGTCAGCGTGATCGTCGGTGAAGAAGATTACGCCACGCCGGTCGCGATGTCGGAGCAGATTCACAAGGCAGTGCGGCATTCGACGCTTTCGGTTTTGCCGAATGTTCGTCATCTGACGCCGATCGAGTGCCCTGAGTTGATCGCAGAAAAGATTCTGTCTCTAGTAAAGCAGGCCGCGTGAGCCGGGAGATAGACGTGTCACTTGCCAGTGCAGCGCCGCACGCCGAGACCGACTCGTCGTCCTCGCCGGCTTTCGACGCCGAGGCTGCGGCCAACCAGCTGATCGCGCGGATGGAGCAGGTACCGACGTCGCGCTGGTTCGCTCGCGCCCGGATCGTCATGGGAAGCGCGACCTTCTTCGATGCCTTCAACGCGCTGTCGATTGCCTTTGTTCTCCCGATCCTGGTGCCGCTCTGGCACATCACGCCGCCCGAAATCGGCATCATGATCGGTGCGAGCTATGTCGGCCAGATTGTCGGCGCGTTCGCGTTCAGCTGGGGGGCCGAACGTTACGGTCGCATTCCCTGTGCTGCGGCAGCTACCGCCATTTACGCGGTCATGAGTCTGGCCTGCGCTACCGCCTGGAGTTTCAACGTTCTGCTGGCGTTTCGTTTCATCCAGGGGATCGGCGTCGGCGGCGAAATGCCGGTCGCCGCGACCTATATCAGCGAGCTTTCCAGGGCCCACGGCCGCGGCCGGTTTTTCCTGCTGTACGAGTTGATCTTTCCGATTGGACTGATGGCGACTGGTCAAGTCGGCGCCTGGCTCGTGCCGCTGATGGGCTGGCAGATCATGTTCCTGATCGGCGGTTTCCCTGGCCTTGTCATTGCGCTGATGTTGTTGCGCCTGCCGGAGTCGCCGCGCTGGCTGATCGGCAAGGGACGATTGGCTGCGGCCGAAGCCGTCATTCGGCGGCTGGCAGCTGCCTCAGACAGTTCCGGTGCATCGGTTGCCGCTCCATCGGCCAAGCCTTTGCCGGCGCAGGTCGACGTGCCGCATCGCTCACGCGGCAGGTGGAGCGAATTGTTGTCGCCGGCCTATCGCGGACGCACGCTGATTGCCTGGATTTTGTGGGCCTCGGCGTTTCTTATCGCCAATGGCCTCAACAACTGGATGCCGACGCTCTACACCACCGTCTATCATCTCGATTTGCCGCAGGCGCTGCGCGCCGCTTCGATGACTAATGTCGCTCAGGTGGCGCTGGTATTGATCTGCGCGTTGGTCATCGACCGCACCGGCCGCAAATACTGGATGATGGGCGCCTTCGGTCTTGGCGCGGTGACGCTCGGCATATTGGGGTTCGGCGGAACGCAGGAGGTCTCCTGGGTGATCGTTTTCAGCACCCTCAGCTACGGTTTGATTGGATCAATCGCGGCTGTCGTCTACCTCTACACCCCTGAAATCTATCCGACCCGGATGCGGGCGATCGGGACGGGCGTTGCGACTTCCTGGCTTCGCATCGCCTCCGCCGTCGGGCCGACGCTGATCGGTTTCTGGTTGGGTAAGGGCGGCATCGATTCGGTGTTTCTGATGTTCGCTGTTGTTGCCGTCATTGGACTGATTGCCGCAACCCGCATGATCGAAACGCGGAACTTGCGGCTGGAAGAAATTTCACGCTGATGTTGAGTTCATGTATGCCCACGTTGCCGTGATCGGCCGCGTTTGATGCCTCACACTGTGCGCAAAAATGGATATAATCGGTCCGTCGTCAAATGGCAGGTCATCCATCCATGAACGCTCCTGAACGAAATCCTTCACCAATCGATCCTGTGAAACTCGACCGGCTCGCGGAAGTCGCCATCAAGGTCGGACTTCAGCTCGCGCCTGGGCAGGACCTGTTGATGACGGCTCCCACCGCAGCGCTGCCCTTGGTGCGCAAGGTTGCCGAGCACGCCTACAAGGCCGGCGCCGGCCTCGTGACCCCGATTTTTTCCGACGAAGCTGTCACGCTTGCGCGCTACCGGTTCGGCCACGAAGGCGGCTTCGATCGCGCCGCGGACTGGCTTTACGATGCGATGGGCAGGGCTTTCGACGCCAATACCGCGCGGCTAGCCATCGTCGGCGACAATCCGATGCTGTTGTCCGCCGAGGACCCCGTCAAGGTGGCGCGCGCCAGCAAAGCTAATTCCATCGCCTACAAGCCGGCGCTGGAGCGCATCGTCAATTTCGACATCAACTGGAACATCATCGCTTATCCGTCGCCGTCCTGGGCGAAGCTGGTTTTTCCAGATGACGGCGAGAGTGGGGCTGTCGAAAAGCTCGCGGAAGCGATCTTTGCGGCCTCGCGGGTGGATCGCGAGGATGCTCTTCCCGCCTGGCAGGCGCACAATGCGGTGCTGCGCGAGCGGACCGAATGGCTGAACGGGCAGCGGTTCGATGCCTTGCACTACACCGGACCCAATACCGATCTGACCATCGGCCTTGCTCACGGCCACGAATGGCAGGGCGGCGCTTCGACTGCCAAGAACGGCATCACCTGCAATGCCAATATTCCGACGGAGGAAGTGTTCACCACCCCGCACGCGCGGCGGGTGTCCGGCCATGTCGCCAGCACCAAGCCGCTGTCGTATCAGGGCTCGTTGATCGAGGGCATCGCGGTGCGCTTCGAGGAGGGCCGCATCGTCGAGGCAAGGGCAACGCGGGGCGAAGAAGTTCTCAACAAGGTTCTCGACACCGATGAAGGTGCGCGCCGTCTCGGCGAAGTGGCGCTGGTGCCGCATTCATCGCCGATCTCAAAGAGCGGACTGTTGTTCTTCAATACCCTGTTCGACGAGAATGCGGCCTGTCACATCGCGCTCGGCCAGTGCTATTCGAAATGCTTCGTCGACGGGGCGACGCTCACTCCCCAGCAAATCGCAGCCCAAGGCGGCAATTCCAGCCTGATCCACATCGACTGGATGATCGGCTCCGACAAGATCGACATCGACGGTCTTTACGCCGACGGCAGGCAGGTGCCGGTTTTCAGAAAGGGCGAGTGGGCTTGACCGAGCCAGGTTAGCGTCGGTCGGACCGCGGCGGGAACGCCAGCCGCCGCGGCGCCATGGGTCGTCGGACTGCCGGCCGTAAGGAAAGCTTAAAAGATTGTTATTAGTTTTGCCCGCAACGTCGTGCGGCAAAAATCAATTGCATTTTAAGCGGGTTTTTCGGGTTATCTGAGAGGCGTGGATGGCACTGATTGAAACGACCAACCTCGTCGTCAACCTGACGCCAAGGCCGATCGAGCCGTCATGGATTATCGAAGGCAACCCGGTCGCGCAGTGGTGTGTGCTCTCCAAGAGCGCCGACGGCCTCGCCTCCACCATGGTGTGGGAGTGCAGCGAAGGCAGATTCAACTGGTACTACGATTTCGACGAAACGATCATGATTCTTGAAGGCTCGATCGTGCTGGAAAGCGACACGATGCGCTCGACCCGCTATGGTCCCGGCGACGTGATCTTTTTCCGGAACGGCGCCCATGCCAGATGGCATGTCGAGGGCCGCGTTCGCAAGCTCGCTTTCTGCCGGACGACCCAACCCTTCGTGATGGGATTTGCATTGCGCGCCTTCAACAAGATCAAGCGCGCGCTGATGCCGTCGGGAAAGCGGACGACGCCAAGCCTGGCCTCGACCTGATCTACCGATCGCTCATCCGAGCTTCAGCCGGTAGACGTTCGTCGCGGTTCCCGAAAACAGCGCATTCTTCTCCGTTTCGCTGTAGTCTGCGGCAATACGCTTAAAGGCGTTGAAGATCACCTGATAGCTGCATTGGCCCTTATCGGGTGGAAAATTGCTCTCGAACATCGCACGTTCGGGGCCGAACGCTTCGATGCATGTCTCTATATATGGCCGCCAGGCCGCGGCGAGCTCTTCCGAGGAAGGCGGCATCGCGCTTCGGTGAAAATCATAGCCGAGCAGGCACATCGCCAGCCCGCCGAGCTTCACGGAGACATTAGGGCATTTGGCAATCTCGCGGATCGAAGCTTTCCAGGTTGCAAAGATTTCCTCGCGCCGGCCGGCATATTGGCCGGTACCGGCCGGCCCACCGCAGTGGTCGAGCACGATGCGCGTGTCCGGAAAGGAGCAAGCGAGGTCGGTGAGTTCGCTTGTCTGCGGATGAAACAGCCACGCATCGAAGCTTAAGGCCAGCGGCGCGAGACAGGCAAAGCCTTTGCGGAATGTGGAATCGAGCAAGAGGCCCTTTGGCCGCATCGCATACATATGGGCGACGTCGGGGTCGGCATCCCAGGCGGACGAATGCCGGATGCCGCGGAAGCGGCCCTGGCCCGCTGATATCTCCGTCTCCAGCACCGGACGGGCGTCTTCACCCAACAGGAGATTGACGTGACCGACGATGCCCGCGCAGACGGCAGTGGGTCCGTAGCCGCCGCTCGCACTCATCGCGGCCGCGCCATTGGCGAATTCAATCTCGCCCACGGGACGAAACGCTTCCGGTCCCGTCGCACGGTACATCGAGCGCGCCTCGACATAGACGGTTGCGATGACGTTGTGGCCCGAGGCGATATCGGAGGTGAGGTCGTCGAGAAGGTAGCGCTGGCCGCCGCGATCCCACAGATGATGATGAGGGTCGACGATCCTGCGGGTGGGATCGAGCACCTCTTCCAGGCGCAAGGCAAGCCAGTCAGGCCGCGGATCGGCGTAAAGCCCGGTCTTGGCGGATGGCAATGTGCTGGCGACCATGAGCTTTCTCTCCGAGCGTTTATTGAATTACACGCCGCGCAGGATGATGACGGTCGGCGCTGCAGGCAAGGTATCCCGCGATATCGTCAAGCTGCGCTCGGTTCGCTCGTCGACTTCGAATTGCTGGCCGATCCGGCGCACGAACTCGTCGAGTGGGGTGGCGAAACGATGCATCGGCAGCACGACGGAAGCGCGCAAGCGCCGCGTGATCTCGGAGACGCCGTCCAGCGACATGGTATAGGCGCCGTCGATTGGCACCATCACGATATCGAGCCGCCCGATCGCCGCGAAATGGCTGTCGTCGAGCTTGTGGTGGAGATGACCGAGATGGCCGATGCAGAGGCCGGCGACCTCGAAGATAAAGATGGAGTTGCCATCCTTGATCATCTCGCCGCTGGAATCGTCCATGAAGCGTCGGATATCGGTGGTCACGTTGCGGATGAGGACGTCGCCGATCCGCTCGTTGATCCGGGCGGGGCTGCCGTCGTCGTTCCAGCCGTGCAGGACATGCGGAATGCGCGGATCAGGAAATAGGCTGTAGTGCGTGCTATGCGCGCGGTTCATCGTGACGACATCGGGCAGACGGCCCGTGGTATAGGCGCCGCTGAAATCGGTTGCGACCCGCACGCCGCCGGGCGTGTCGATATAATAGGTCGAATGGCCGGCATAGGTGATCGTGACTTCTTCGGCCTTCACCGCCGCCCGGCGCAGAGACACTGGCGTAGCGCGGTGCGGTGTCTGCGCCATGGCGAGGCATTCGCTGCTACGCGGTGCTTCTTGTGCTGCCGCTGGCGATACTGGAAGGCCCAACAGGCCTAGAACGAGGGCAGCAACTCGCAACATGACGGCCTGCAACCGGAGATTTTTCCAGCGTCACTTTAGCGTCGAATTATGTAACCGTCATGGTGGCGGCCGCGCATGTCTGGCCTGATGCGGCATGCGGTAACGCAATGATTTGAATTACCGCATGCCGCACTTTCTGGTTAGACTCGGTGCGAGTACCGCAGTCAGGTGCCGATTTTCGGAGTTTCGATGCCGGAATCTATCGACCGCCGCCGCCGTGATATACTTGTGTCAGGGGCGGCCGTAATCGGAGGTTTTGCGATGGAGTTTGCTCAAGCGCGTGCAGCCGACGGCGAGGCAGCTCAAACCGCCGCGCCCGTGCGCGCGGTCCTCTCACGCCGGCTGGAGCCGCTTCATTCCGTCGAGGCCGGTGTCCTCAATATTTCCTATTACGAGGAAGGGCCTGCCGACGGACCGGTGGTCGTGCTTTTGCACGGCTTTCCCTTTGACATTCACTCTTATGTTGACGTGGCCCCGATGCTGGCTGCCAAGGGTTGCCGCGTCATTGTGCCTTACTTGCGAGGCTACGGTCCAACCCGTTTTCTCGATTCCAAAACACCGCGCTCCGGCGAACAGGCGGCCATCGGCGCCGATCTGATCGCGTTGATCGATGCGCTTGGTATCCAGCGCGCGGTCTTCGCCGGTTATGACTGGGGCGGCCGCGCGGCCTGCATCGGCGCTGCGCTCTGGCCCGACCGCTGCGCGGGACTTGTAAGCGTAAACGGCTATCTGATCCAGAACATCGCGCGTGCGATGATCCCGGCGACGCCGATGCATGAGGTCGCTTACTGGTATCAGTATTATTTCCAGATCGAGCGCGGCCGCGCCGGCCTTGCCGCCAACCGGCGCGAGATCGCGAAGATCTTGTGGCGGCAGTGGTCGCCGAACTGGCACTTCGACGATGCGACTTTCGAGCGAACGGCACTGGCCTTCGATAATCCTGATTACGTCGATATCGCGATCCACAGCTATCGTCACCGCTATGGCCTTGCGGAGGGCGATCCGCGTTATGCGGATCTGGAGCGTCGCTTGGCGGCGCAGCCCGTGATCACGGTCCCGGCCATTACGCTCGACGGCGATTCGGACGGCGTTGCTGCGCCGACCGATGGCGCTGCCTATGCCGCGAAGTTCAGCCGCCGCCTCGCCCATCGCATCATCCCGCACGCTGGCCATAACCTTCCGCAGGAAGAGCCGGAAGCGTTCGCGGCGGCGGTCATGGATTTGATCAAGGCGTGAGCGGGCGGCTTAATCCCGCCGCGGGCTGAATTTCCAGGTCGCCGCTAAAATGGCTGTGGTCATCAGTCCCGTGACCAACGCGGCCACCGGAATTGACAGCGACAGCGCGGTGGTCGCAGCCCATCCGATCGACGAGAAGGCTTCCGCGAAAGTTGCCAGCCGCGACGACGTCTGGCGGCGGCGGAACTGGCTGCGGCGAGCCTGGACGCGGAACCAGAGCTGGATTGCGGTCGCCGACGCCGCTGCAACGGTGACGCCCAGCGCGGTGATCGCCGCCTGCAATGGTGAGGCAAACAGCAGCGCACCCAGCAGCGGTGCGAACAGGGCGCCGACGACGAGCAGCACCGCCTCGATCTTTGCGCGGATCAGCCGGGAAGGAGAAAGCGGCGCGGTTGTCACGAGATCGGGAGCATCCTCACCGGATATGGTCAGCCATCCGAGGCCGCCGGCGAGTTGACCTGCGGCCATCACGAGGACCGGCGTGATCAGCACAAGGGCGACTGAACTGTCGCTGAAACTTCGCCACAGCAGCAGGGCGGGCGGCACGAGGTAAAGCAACTGCATCAGACTTTGCGACACCAGCCATGGGTCACGGCGGAGCAGCATGAGTTCCTTCCGCCGTAACGCCCGTTGCCGCGATCCCGATCGGAACGGTCGCGTGCGTGAACTGCGGCGGGCGGATGTGGTTCCTGTCGAGGCGTGAGCGGCTGTTTCGGCAAACCCTGCTGAAAAGCTGGTCATGACGACGCCCAGCAATAGAAGTCCGCCGGCGAGCAGGAGCAACAACGCTTCGCCATCGCCGAGCGCCGCGCGCGCGGGCCACCAGAGCATGCTGTCGGGTCCGGGTGCAAATCCCGCGACGGCATCCGAGGTCAGAATCGCAAAGCGCGACAGCGTGCCGTAAGACAGGATCGCCGCGACCTGAAGCGCGATGACAAAGCCGGCGCCGATCACCGCGGCGACAATCTGGGCGACCAGCCTGGTCCGGCGCGGGCCGATGGTGCGGAACAGCAGGATGGTCACGGCAATCGCTATTGCCGCGGCGGAAAGGCCGATGGCGATGACGACACCGTAGACGGCCAGCCAGCGGGCCCCGCCACCGAACATCAGAACGTCGACAAACGGTGTTGCGAGCAACATCGCCATGGCGATGACCGACAACGCGATCGCGACGAGCCTGATCGAGAAGACATGGGTGAGTGCGACCGGCGAGGACATGATGAGATCGAGATCGGCGCGGGCGTAAAATACCCGCGTCACCGATTCGATCGCCTGTGACAGCATCAAGGCCCAGCCGAGGAAAATGGTCGCGGTGATGACAATCAGCGCCGATCTGTCGAGCGGTGCCTGAAGTGTGGCATAGCGCCCAATCACGACGTAGGCCGGGACGTGCAGCAGCGCTCCAAAAACCAGAAAGCCGATGATCACCGCGCGGCGGCGCCCGCGGCGTCCACCCGTCATCATCGCCAGCCATTCGCGCCAGGCCAGCCGGATTTCGTGCCTGGCAAACCAGTTCAATGCGGTTGCGGTCATGCCGCCGCTGCCTCGCGGTCAACCAGCGCGATGAACATATCTTCAAGGCTGGTGTCGTTTCTTCCATTCTGTTGCCGAAGTTCGGCCAATGTACCTTCGGCGAGAAGCTTCCCTGCGGATATCACGCCAATGCGGTCGGCCATGCGCTCGGCCACTTCCAGAATGTGCGTCGTCATGATGACAGTGCATCCGCTGTGCACACGATCGCTGAGCAGGCCCTTGACGTGGCGGGCCGACACGGCATCGAGGCCGGTCAGGGGTTCGTCGAGAATGATGAGACGGGGATTATGCACCAGCGCGCCCGCCAGAGCGACCTTCTGGCGCATGCCCTTGGAAAATCCCTCGCAGCGTTCGTGCATGTTCGCCTCAAGACCCAGCGAAGCAAGCAGTTCGCGCGCGGAAGATTCGGCGACGGAGGGATCGATGGCCCAGAGCCCCGCGACGAATTCGAGATATTCCAGCGGCGTCAGCTTGTCGTAGATCATCGGCTCGTCCGATACCCAGGCGGTGATCTGCTTGGCCGCCACGGGATCGTGGAGTGCGTCAATGCCCATGATCGAGACGGAACCGGCATCAGGCCGCAACAGGCCAGCAACCATTCGCAGCGTCGTCGTCTTGCCGGCACCATTCGGGCCAAGCAGGGCATAGAATTCGCCTGAGCGCACCGTGAGATCAAGCGCATCGACGGCCGGGCGGTCAAAACGCTTTGTTAACCCTCGCAGTTCGAGGGCCGATGGATTGGCGGCCATGATGTCGGGCGATCCTGATTACAGCTACCCGGGACCATGAACGGAAACCATTTCGGCGTGGTGAATCGAGCAGCCAAAATTGCAAGGGTGCTCACAAACAAAATGCGCGCGAGCCACTCGCTCGCGCGCATCCTTTGCCTTTAACCGTTACTTCTGAGGTGCCGTATTTGCACCCTGGGTCGCAGCATCCGCGGGCTTGGGACGCACCGCGTCCGCAGTTCCCTGGATGAAGGCCTGAATCTTCACGATATCGGCATCGGTGAGCTTGCCGGTAAAGTCAGGCATGCCCTTGTCCATGAAGGGACCCTTGAAAACGATGTCCTTCAGGTTGGTGATGTTCTCGGTCGCCGTATAGCCGAGGTTCTTGACGTTGCCGCCCTTGTCGACGCCGGGCACGCCGTGACAGGTCGCGCAGGCCTCGACGTAAAGCGCGGTGCCATCCGGAACGTCTTTGGGATCGTACTTGACGCCGGAGAGCAGGTTGCCGAGCTGATACTTGGTGAATTCCGGCAACGGCGCCTTGCCTCCAACAGCGAAGGTGTAAACCGTCCCCGCGCCTTCCTTGTCTGCGACATGCTGCGTGATGCCGAACACCCCGCCCCAGCCGACCGCGATCGATACATATTGTACGCCATCGATCAGATAGGTTGAGGCCGCGGCGACAGCGCCGGTGCCCGTCGGCGTCTCCCAGAGCTTTTCGCCTGTGGTGGCGTTATAGGCGATGAAGCGCGCATCGGCCGTGCCCTGGAACACGAGATTGCCGGCAGTCGTCAGCGTACCGCCGTTCCATGGCGCGACATATTCCGCGTGCCAGGCCTCCTTCTGCTTCACCGGATCCCACGCAATCAGCCGCCCGAACGCGGGGTTCTTCGGCGGAGTGGCATTCAGCGTGAAGCCGACGTTCCATCCTGTGGTGGCACCGAATTTGAAGGGCGCCGGCGCATTCTGCGCCAGCGACTTCTCACCGGTGAGGTTCAGCGGAACGCCCTGCGCGGGCAGGTAGACGAGACCGGTTTGCGGATTATAGGACATCGGGTGCCAGTTATGCGCCCCGAAAGGCCCGGGAATGCTGTCGAACGATTGGTCAGGCGAACGCGAGGCCGCGACTTCGATCGGCCGTCCGTCGGCGTCGTAACCCGTCGCCCAGTTCACGTCGACAAAGTTCTTGGCCGAAATGAATTTGCCGTTGGTGCGATCGATGACGAAGAAGAAGCCGTTCTTCGGCGCGTGCAGGATTACCTTGCGCGGCTTCCCCTCCACGTTGATGTCGGCCAGGATCATCGGCTGGGTCGAGGTGTAGTCCCAGTTATCGCCGGGCGTTTCCTGATAGTGCCATACGTATTTGCCGGTGTCGGCATTCAGCGCCACGAGCGAAGCCAGATAGAGGTTGTCGCCGCCGGCCGGGCTGCGCAGGTTGCGATTCCACGGCGCGCCGTTACCGGTGCCGATATAGATCAGGTTGAGATCGGGATCGTAGGTCATCGTGTCCCATGGCGTGCCGCCGCCGCCATTGACCCACCACTTGCCGGCGGGATCCCAGGTCTTTGCGGCCTTCTCCATCGATTCGTCTTCGAATGGCTTGGAGGGATCGCCGGGCACCACGAACCAGCGCCATGCCTGTTCGCCGGTCTCGGCGTCATAGGCGGTGAGATAGCCGCGTGCGCCATATTCGGCGCCGCCATTGCCGATCAAGACCTTGCCCTTCACGACCCGCGGCGCACCGGTGATCGTATAGGAGTGCGTGTGATCGATCAGGGTGTCTTTTTCCCAGACCTTCTTGCCGGTCACGGCGTCGATGGCGACAAGACGTCCGTCATAAGCGCCGACATAGATCTTGCCCTTGTAGAGGGCGACACCGCGGTTGACGACGTCGCAGCAGCCTTTGTATCCGATCTCGCGGTTGACGCCGGGATCGTAGGTCCAGATGCGTTTTCCAGTGCGGGCATCAATGGCGTGAACGACGCTCCACGACGCGCTGACATACATAATGCCATCGACGACGATTGGCGTTGCCTCAACGCCACGCACCGATTCAAGATTATAGGTCCACTTCAGACCCAGATTTTTGACGTTGTCGGCGTTGATCTGGTTGAGTTTGCTGAAACGGGTTTCAGCGTAATCGAGACCAACGGTGGGCCAGTCCTTTGAAGTCGGCGTGTTGGCCTTGATGAAGTTGGCATCGACGCCGGATGTCACAGCCTTGATGTGACCGGCCGACCCCTTGTCCCCGTTCTGTGCGATCGCGATGCCGCCAGAAATCGCAAGACACGCGCCAATCGCGATGGCTGTGCGCGGCAGGTGCTCCAGCCTGGATAATTTGGCGATGGTGTCGGGAAAAAAATGGCGAGCAGAATGGTTATACGTCCAGCGTATCATCTGTTCCTCCCAATTGATCTCTAGCGGATCTGCCGTGATCGTACGCCGCGATGAAGCGCGTCGTCAATCAAAGGGCGCTGAGCTGAGAAGAAAAACAAAACTTGATTGCGGCTTCCGCCTGGCGAAATAACTCGAACGGTTCCGCTGATGGAAATTGAATTGTCGAATTGAATGTTGGCAGCGAGAACGCGTTGCTTCTACGGCCCGCTCAACGCCACGCCGACTTCGACCGGTTGAATGGCCGTTGAGTTGCAGCGCCAGCCGCCATCGTTCTTTTGAAAAGTGAACGACTTCTCGATGCGTACGCGATAACCGACCTGGAATTGCTCGCGGCTGCCGGGCGCCGACTTCGGTTTCCCCAATTTCAAATCCCAGCAGGTGCCGGTGCAGCCCGATGCGATCGGACTACAGGCGGTGAAAGGGGAAAGGACGACCATCTCAATGCCGCTGGTGATCTGGGCGCTGTCGTCGGTCTGGCTGCTGCCGATTTGAACGACGCGGTCGACGGCCACAAAATCGCCGCATGCTCCCGCCGAATGGATTTGCGCGACACAGAGATCGACCGCATCCGCGTTCGGCACAGGCGACATGAGCTGTCGCCCAAAAATCTTTTTCGGGTCGCCCTTGGCTGCGGTGGCCTCCGCGATCTTTCGGTCGAAATAATCGGCGAGGCAGTTCTCCGAGGGCGTCAATTCCTGGAGCGGAACGTTGTCCTTGCCCTCAAGATTACATTTCCGGTCGCGCTCCCTGGTCCACCTGTCGAATTCCGAGAAAGCTTCTTTGGCTTCGTTTTCTTTCAGCCTGGCGATCAGCCCGACCACCAGTTCGTTGAGTTCTTCCTTGGCCAGCGCCAGCGAGGCCTCACTGCAAATCAGCAGACCGGCCGTCGTGTGGACCGCGAGGCAGTCGAAATTCGGATCGACCAAGATGTCGATCCTCTCTTCGGTTTCCTTCAGCAGACAGTTCCTGACCGGCTTGATATCTTCGGGCTTGATCGGCTGCCGGCCAAGAATGCCGCAACTGGAACTACGGTCCCTGATCCATTCGGCATTTTCCTCGATCGCCAGGCGGCGGTTCGGAAGCCTGTTCAGGCGCTCTGCGATAGCGCGGTTGAGTTTGACGCCGGCGGCGCCGAGTTCGGGATCGCCGCAGAAAAGCTGATCTGCCGGCGCCTTGATGTCTTCGCAATGGTTCTGGACGAACAGTGGCAGGATGTCGGTGATCGATCGATTGGAATCGGCCGTATTGTCGGCATGCGCTAGCTGCGCCAGACCGATTCCGATAGCCACAATTGCCAGCGCGAATGCCCGCATCCCAATCCCCCCGAAGGAAAAGCCAGACGACTGTCTCACCCTATCGTAGCTTTTCGGCCGCCGCGGCGAAATGAAATTGTTGGGCTGGCCGCGTTCTTATCTCAGGTGGGTAGCGAACGTCAGATCCGATCCGCCGGTTTGATGCCGGCGGCAGCTAATGATAACGTAGCTTTATTGCCCGGGCGGCGAGCCCTTGTCATTGCCGCGTCCGTTTTAACCGGATGCGACCGCTTTAAAGGACGAAATCTGGAATCATGATGTCACAGCTTGGCGCCTCGGCGCGCAGATTATTGATCGGTTTTGGTTTGCAACTCGGCCTCATCTCCGCCTTCGCGGCGTGGTCAGGGGTGAGCATGGCCCAAAAGCTCGTCGACCCGAACTCGGTCTCGCCGGAATACCGCGCCGCGGCCGAGAAGCGCCGCGCGGAACAGATCAAGCTGTTCGAATGCTCGAACAAGGCGGATGCGGCCAAGGTGGCGCGGAGGGATCGCGCCGTCTATGTCAATGAGTGCCTCGAAAAGTGAGGCGTGGGCCGGCGGGCGTCCCAAGCCGGATTTGTCATTACATCTGAGCGGCGTAACGGGCGGGATGTTGTCCCAGGCGCTCAGTTCGAGGCTGGGATAGGGTCCGTTGAGGTGACGAAATTCACCGCGATGGCCGGAACCGAATCCTGGCGCGCCACGCTGACGGACGAAGGCTGGTCCTCATAGCGTCTGACACCGCCGTCATCGATGACGAACAGCGGCCGATGGTTTCTGACGTCGATATCCTCGATCATCGCCATGCGCCTGTTGTCCAGCGTCAGCCAGTGGCCGTCCAGCCGTGCCAGCACCACTGCATGGTCCTCGCCACGAAGCAAATCGCGCAAGACGACGAGCCTGATGTCCTCGGTCGAGACGCCTGCCATGCGAAGTGCTGCGAATTTGGCGATGGCGTAATCTTCGCAATCGCCCGCGCCGGTGGCGAAGGTGTCAAGCGGCGGGCTCCAGACGTCGATCTGGCCATATTGAGCCAGGTCGCTCATCGGCCTGATCGCCAGATTAATGGCGCGATTGATCTCGCCAAACCGGGCGCGGCCTTCGCGGGTCCTGGCCGTATCCACGATGGCGAGAAATTGCAGCGCGGCCGGCGACACGCAGTGTTCGCGGTCGCCGTCGCAGAGGGCGAGCTGCACCATGTCGTCTTCAAGCCTGCGCTCGACGCCATTCCATTTTTCCGAAAGGTTGCCGCCAGGCAATCTTGTCGCAAACAGCCCGAAAGGCTCGGCCGATTTCCGGATCAAATCCAGCGTACCCGGCGAAATCAAAGCACCGGCATGGAGATCGGCCGCGGGCCCCAACCAGAGCAAGGCCCAGGCAAGAACGGCGACACCCCAGGCATGCCTATTGGTCTGCCCATTACTGAAATAACCCATCCGACGCCCCTTTCGCCCGGGCATCGGCGGCGCCTCGCAGGCGCGCGTGACCGGGTCGTTTTGTGGGGATGATGGGCGGAGAGGCTTTTGTTCTGATTAAAGGCGGGATATCGGCTACGGGAATGTCCCGAACAGGCTGAAGGACGCCTTACCGTTTTAGTGAAAATGCTACGGAATGACGCCCGCGGCGGCGCTGAACCAATTTTCTGTCCAATATGACTAATTTGATGAAAGTTGCCGGCTTTGTAATCCAGCTCACAGTCTCGGCACGGAAATTGGCGCACAACTACCGGGAGCGAGACCGGAAAAGACTATAAAAAGTATAGATGAAAAAATCTATACATTGAAAAGCACAAGGAAGAGCGTTTTGACGAGTAAATACATGCCATATACTTGTTTCTTTGAGCTTTTTACACGGCTCAATATGAATGGGACCGAGCAGACTCGCAAAGAAAATCCAAACGGACTCGGCTTCGGCAGGTCTTTTTCAAGCAGGAGATGGTTTCGCGATCGATCCACTGATGATAAGGAAGCTTAGAACTTTGAAATTGTATATTTATTAACCATTGCGGGTGGCGCGGTGAATTACTTCGGCAAGTTTGACGCCAAGGTTTTTGATGCTCTGGGTCACAACCCGTTGAGCCATGTCGAGTCCACGACGGTTCACGCCACCCACGTTCCGTCAGATGCTGTCATCGTTTCCGACGCGCAGCTGCTTTTCAGCGCAGAGTTCAAGCGAGCCGGTGTTGACCTCGTTCTCTCCGGCGACGGCCGGGAAGTTGTTCTGCATGACTATTTCAAGGGCGATCATCGCGCGCCGCTGGCGTCGCCCGATGGTGCCCACCTTACCGGCGAACTCGTCACCGCGCTTGCCGGCCAGGTCCAATATGCGCAGGCCGACCCCAACGCGGGGGCCGGCCAGGTCATTGGCCATGTGACCAAACTGACCGGTACCGCAACTGCAATCCGCAATGGCGTCTCGATCATCCTCAACAATGGCGACAACGTCGAAAAAGGCGACGTCGTCGCATCGGGGTCTGATTCGACAGTCGGCATCACTTTCATCGACGGCACAGTGTTTGGTCTGTCGTCGAATGCGCGCATGGTGCTGAACGAGATGGTCTATGACCCGAACGGGTCGAACAATTCGTCGTTGCTGAGCCTGGTGGCCGGCACCATCACCTTCGTCGCCGGCGAAACCGCCAAGCACGGCGACATGAAGATCGACACGCCGGTTGCGACCATGGGCATCCGCGGCACCGCGGTTCTGGTCGAGATCGACTTTTCGGTGCCCGGGGCCACGCCGGACGCGAAATTCCAGGTTCTGGTCGAGCCGGACGGCAGGACTGGCTCCTACATTCTGTTCGACAAGACCACGCTCACGCCGCTGGCTGTCGTCGACCAGGCGGGATTACAGATCAATATCTCGAACGGGATCATGAGCCAGACGCTGGCTCCCTTGTCGCCCGAGATACAAAAGCTCATCACGGATGTGTTCTCGCTGAAATTTACGGACAGCACGAACACCAAATCGCTCGATCATTTCACCGATACGATCGTCCCGACGGCATTCGGATCGACCAAACTGGCCGTCGGCGGGTCGGTTCCGACCGTTCCGATCATTGTTAATTTGCTGGCACCGACCATCGTCGCTGCCGCCGCGCCCCCTCCGCCCAAGTTTCACATTCCCGAGGCGCCGAACTTCCAGAACGGTCCTGCGTCCGGCGACATCACCGAGAATCTGCTCGTCACCGGCAGCAATTCGCCCCATACGGTGTCCGGCCAACTCCAATACTTCGACGTCAATACGTCCGACCATGACACGGTGTCGGTGAAGTTCTCTTCCTTCACTTACCAGAATGCGAACGGGCAGGATCTCAAGGGTTCGTTGAACAGCCTGCAGCTGGCGGACATTTTGAAAGTCGAGGCTGCCGTCACCGTGTCCCAGAATACCGGTCCCAACACCATCGGGAACGGGACCGCGAACTGGAGCTATACCGTTGCCGACAAGGCCTTCGATTTCCTTGCCGCCGGCGAGAAGCTGACGCTGACCTATACTGCGACGGTCGACAACAACTTTGCTCCAAATGACCAGACCGGCACGACCCAGATCACAATCACGATTGTTGGTACTAATGACGTGCCCGTCATTACCAGCTCGCAGCAAAATATCGCCTTTGCGGCCGCGGGCACGGATACTAACGGCGGCGATCTGATCCCGAACACCGCGACCAAGGGTACGCTGGCCTTCACCGATCCCGATCTTACCGACACCCACACGGTCACCGTCAAAATGACGAGCGCGCTGCTTGATGGGCAGAGCTTCGCGGCGACGGTCGGGCCAGCTGTGATCGCTGAACTTGCAGGGGCGGTGACGGCCAGCATCGCGAAGGGGGACGATAGCACCGGAACCGGCACTGGAACGATCGACTGGGCGCTTGCGAACCTTCAGGTCTCCCTGGCGGACCTCGTCCCGTCCGGCGAATCGCTGGTCCTCACTTACGCCGTCACCGTGACGGATTCGCAAGGAGCGACCTCCACCCAGGACATCGTTGTCACGATCGGCGGCAACAACGAGCCGGTACTTGCCTGGATCGATACGAGCCCAATCCCGCCGGGCGGTGCGCTGTGGAGCACGGCCTTGAATTGGGAGGGCGACCTGACGCCGGACGTCAACCATGACGTCGTCATTAACAACAATCAGGTAAATCCGAAAACGCCGACATTTCCGGTGACGGTCAATGCCGACGCGAGTGCCAAGTCGTTGACCATGACTGACTTCAGTGACGGGACCGGGGTCCCGACACTGGACGTCGATGCCGATGTCACGTTGACGATTGCCGGTGCGCTGAACCTGAATACGGATACGGCCACGGATCCGGTTACGGGTGATCCTCTTGTCCTCCCGACCGCCGAAGCGATCATCAATAACTACGGGACGATCAGCGTCGGTGGCATTGCGACGCTCTTGAAGCAGAGTGCCCTGAACAACTACGGCACGATTACTCTCGCCGAGGGTGGCGTTTTTGGCGATCAGAGCAGCATTACGAATTCCGGCACGATCACGTTTGCCGAAGCCGGCAATTTTGAAGATCTGAGCACTGTTGCGAATTCCAACACGATCATTTTCGACAATGGCGGCGATTTTGTCGAACAGAGCATCGTCTCGAAAACCGGAGCCATTCTGAGTAGCGTCACAAACTCCGGAACGATCGAAGTCGCCGGCGGCACGCTTGATGTAGCTGCGGGCATCGACAATTCCGGCGGCACTCTTCAGGTTGATAATGGAGCGGTGCTGGAGATCACAGACGGCTTCATCGTGAACCCGGATGGATCGACGAGTTCCATTGGCACGACCATTTCCAGCGGAACGTTGACGATTGCGGGTGGCGGCACGCTCGATATCGAAAGCGGCCACGGTGCGACGCTGGATGGCGTGCAAGTCGTCGGCACGAACAAAACGCATTCGGTTGCCGCCAGCCTTATTGAGGTCGGTGCGACAGCTGCCGCGATCCTCCTGCTGGATGACGGCACAAGCATCAAGAACGGCGATCTGACGATTTCCGCCGGCAGCGCGTTGGATATCACGACCAGCGGCGCCATGCTGGACGGCGTCAACGTCACGGGCACCGATGGCACGAAGCTGTCAGGGAGCACGATCGAGGTCGGTACGACGACGACGACGGGAACGGTGCTGACGCTGGACGACGGCATGACGATCACCAATGGCAATTTGATCGTCGACAGCAACAACACAGTCGACATCGAGAGCAGCGCCGGCGCGACGCTCGATGGCGTCAATGTGACGAATTCCGGGACCATTCAGGTCGACGGCGCCGCCAGTCCCGTGACCGTCACGCTTGTGCTCGATGGTGGCACGACAATCACCGGTGGCGATCTCCTCATTCACAGTCCGGGGAGCCCCGGCGAGGGGATTGTCGAGATCGAGACAGGTGGTGCGACTTTCGACGATGTCACCGTCACCAATAATAACGAGCTGACGATTGATCCGTCAGTGACGCTGACCATCGACAACGGAACGACCATTAATGGCGGTACGATTGTCGACGACGGCACTGTTTTAGTCACTGCGTCGAGCGAGATCGAGAACGCCACGGTCAACGGTGGTGGTGACCTCACGGTCACCGGCGGCACGCTGACACTGTCCGCGGTCACCCTCGACGACGTCACCCTGGCCGGCAGCTTCGGCAACATCGGCACGCTGACGATCGACGACACGGTCACGCTCAACGACGCCACCATCTCCGGCGGCACGATCGACGATACCGCGACCGGCACGCTCTCGGTTACCACTTCGAGCGAGATCGAGAACGCCACGGTCGATGGCGGCGGTGACCTCACGGTTGCCAGCGGCGAGGCATTGACCCTCTCCGGCGTAACGCTGGACGATGTGACGTTGTCCGGCAGCTTCACGAATTTGGACACGTTGACGATCGACGGCACGGTGACGCTCAACGACGCCACCATCTCCGGCGGCACGATCGACGATACCGCGACCGGCACGCTCTCGGTTACCACTTCGAGCGAGATCGAGAACGCCACGGTCGATGGCGGCGGTGACCTCACGGTTGCCAGCGGCCAGACCCTGACCCTCTCCGGCGTAACGCTGGACGATGTGACGCTTTCGGGCAGTTTCACCGATTTGGACACGTTGACGATCGACGGCACGGTGACGCTGAACGGCGCAACGATCTCCGGCGGAACGATTGACGACACCCCGACCGGCACGATCTCGGTCTCTACCGCGAGCACGATCGAGAACGCGACCGTCGA
>Ga0208193_1000175_pt1 | contig 43592 bp, 39 predicted proteins | sample June2015DPH_17_2_FD_184716 | JGI IMG/M metagenome (GOLD analysis project Ga0208193, IMG submission 184716) | Peatland microbial communities from SPRUCE experiment site at the Marcell Experimental Forest, Minnesota, USA - June2015DPH_17_10... | ecosystem: Environmental > Terrestrial > Soil >...
ACCCGGTACCCCGGCCACGCCAGAATCGCCGTCCATTCTTTGTGGGTCAACTGCCGAGTGTACCCAAAAACGCCATCTCACTGAATCATCGATATTTGAAGGTTTTCACCAATTCCTGCGGAGAGCCCCTTTTCCAGAACCCGCGTGAGGGCGCCGGATGACCCTATCATTCCGTCGAATCTCGGGGACGCCAGCGCTGCTAGCGTTAACTTTTGCGGGCCATACCGTACGACCTCCATGCGGCGTGGGATCTCGCAGCAGGCTGTATCGGTAGAAAGTGGGCGTGGGGTGTTGTCCATAGCGACCGGATCGCTTTCTTCTATCCCTGATTCTGCCGCTTCCCGCGGTCGTAATCGTACCCAGATCGGTCGCGATGATGCCCCTCGATGGTCGGGGACGCTCTTACTACTTTAGAGTGATGGTCTCATGCCTCTAGTCCGATCGATATCGAAGCGCTTCCTCCCGAAGAGACGAGCGTCGATCGACCATGCGCCGGGGCCGAGCATCGCCACACTAACGGCAAGTATCGCGAGGAAGATGTGAATCCATGTGTCCTGCCGCCCAGGAGAATGGAGCGACAGCGCAATCCAGACCTCGTCCAGGGCAGTGAGGGTTCCCATTACTGGCGTCCACAGACCGGCAAGCAGAAAGATAGCCCCTACAGCCGCGATCGAGTTTTGTGCAAGGGTGATCGGCTCCGAAGGCGTTCCGAAGAGACCGCCGATCGCGAAGTACATTAGAGCGACACCGAGGCAGACGCGGAACAGCAGCAGGCCAACTCCAGGCCAGCTATTAGGGAAGGTTGAAAATAGACGTTGCAGAAATGCATCCCAACTAAATCGTATCGGGCTCGCGCTGGTCTTCGACACCCTCGAATGGATCCTTTTACATCCCCCGTTCGAGGGATGTCTTGCCTAACTGTCGTCCCCAACTACAGATCGATGATTCCGCGTTTGGCGCCTATCGCGACCGCGTGGGTCCGACCCTTCGCTTCCAGTTTGGCGAGGATGTTCCGAATGTGGCTCTTTACGGTTTCTTCGGTGAGCGATAGCTGGGCAGCGATTTCTTTGTTCGCATTGCCCTTGGCAGCCAACCGCAGTACATCGACTTCTCGTGGGGTTAACGCGTCATCGGTAGAGTGCTCGGCAATCTCAGCGCCGACCTCCGGTGACCCGCGCTTTTGGCCGGCATGAACCGCGCGAATCGTTTCCAGCAGCTCATTTCGAAGCGATCCCTTCAGTAAATAGGCCCGTGCGCCTGCTTTGAGAGCGCGGGATACCTGAACATCGCCGGCGTGAGTGGTTAAAATAACTATGCGTGCTTCCGGGAACTCAGCGCGAATTGCGCTAATGGCGTCGATGCCGCTCATCTCCGGCATTTGCAAGTCCATCAACGTGATGTCGGGACGGTGCTTGCGAAACAGTTCGAGCGCCTCCCGCCCATTGCAGGCTTCCGCAATCAGTTCCATGTCTATCTGATTCCCGATCAGGGCGGCGATGCCTCCGCGCAGAAGCGGATGGTCATCGACGGACAAAACTCGGATCACGTGTAACCCCGCGTTCTTCGGAACAGGTGGAAGAGAGTGCGGCCCGGGGAGGCGCCATACGCAATCGAAGCCGCGATGCTGCATTCAATCTCCGTACCGGCGCCCACTCCGCTCCAAATATCCAACTTGCCGCCGATTTGCTTGGCCCGTTCCCGCATTCCGCGCATACCATAGTGACCGGGGCGGCCATGTTCCAGGATTTCGGGTGGAATACCCTTTCCATCATCGCGAATGCGTAGCCGGAGTACCCGGCCACCATAGGTAATTTCAGCTTCAATTTGACGAGCTTGGGCATGGTGGAAAGCATTTCGCAACGCCTCCCGTGTGATGCGGTACAGCTCATCTCGAATCATCGTCTGCACTTTCCTCGGCAGACCTTCCACCACCAGGCGAAATGTCACCGCACCGCCCGCGGACAACTCGTCCCCCAACGCCTGGATGGATTCTGGGAGATCGCTCGTGGCGATTGCAGACGAGCGCAAGTCGTACAATGCATTTCTGCCCTCTGCGATCGCGCGATCCGCATGTCCGAGGCTTTTTTCGAGTTCGGCTTTTGCCCTTCCGTGAGGAAGCAACTCATTTACAACCTGAAGGTGAAGCATCAGACCGTGAAAGCTCTGCAAGAGCGTGTCGTGCAAGTCGCGCGCGACGCGTTCCCGTTCCAGAAGGCGCTCGCCGAGCCGCGTCTGCAGTTGAGCTGTTACTAGTCTTAGCCGCAGAAGGTACAGCATCCACATGATCCCGCCCGCGACCAGGGCACAAAGCAGCCGGAACCACCACGTTTCATAAAAAGCGGGAGCGATGGAGAAGACGATGGCCGCTCCGGACTCGCTCCACAGGCCATCGGAATTGGCCGCTATTACGCGAAAGGTATAAGAGCCGGGACCGGATTCGTATAGAAGGCTTGCCGGCGGGCGCCCGGGTCCTGCCAATCCGTATCGTACCCTTCGAGCTTGTATCGATATCTTACGGCCATCCTCCCCGATCCTTTCTCCCACTGATCGCGAATCTAAAGAACGTCGATAGGCCAGCGTGTGTCCATTCCGCAGTCCACCAACCGGCACCGACCCATCCGTCGATCTCACCAAACCGCATTTCGATCTTTTCGCTGATTCCCGCAGGCCCGAGGGGCCTCGGCGCTTCTCCTTTTAGATTCGCCGCGTCACCACCCGGACGTGGGGTTGGTCGATGAGAAATCCAGGTTAAGCCACGCAACTTACGCAGGACTCCTAAATCCGATTTCTTCCCTACACCCGCCGGTCACCCCGGCGGGTCTCTTCTTTTTTCCCCGGTGAGCTGCCAACCTACTCTTCGGCGATTGTCTCGCACCGCGGCCAGGAAATTTATTTTGCGCCGGAAAGTAGCCAAAGCGCCAACCCCTGAGCACATCGTCATTGCGCGACAGTGGTCCACTTCGATTCCGAACCTGCGGCCATCACGGCACGCCCGCTGGATGCCGCCAGCGTGAACCAACTCCCGGCATCGGCCGACGCGGCCTGCGCGGGCAGAGCGAACTCCGCGCCGCGCGTGAGCAGCCGTCCTTTTGCCGGCGCTTGCTCGGCCTTTAATTCGCGATCGGAAACCACTCCAGCGGCGCCATCGAGCCATTCTGTTCGAGCGTGTCGTAGCGGATGGCGACTACGAACTGCGCCGTGTCGATCTCGTGCCGCATTTCCAGAATGCGGCCGTGGGCGACGGCTCCGGCAGACACCAGAATCCGGTCCGACCCCGGCGCGCGCACGGCTTTCGTCACCCTGGCGGTGACGGCATCGCCTGCGGCGGCGGTGCGGGTATCGATCGCGGCGGTGAGCCCCAGCGTGAGCGATAGCCCGGCAGGCAGCGCTAGTGCAGTTTTGGGGCCCGTTTGCGCTCCGCCCGGGAGTGACGCTTCACCGAAGGTGAGGCTCGATTCCGCGCTGTATTCATGGCACGCCGAGAAGGACAGCGCGCTATGATCTTCGCTGCCATCGGCATACACATCGTCGAACGCGCTTTCGAGGGGAATCAGATACTGGCCTCCGCCGATCGGGACTTCGTGGTAGTTGGCGGCGGTGCGGTAGCGGCAGGCGTGGGCGCCGTCCGGCAGCTCGGCCGTCTCGCTCATGAGACGAAGCAGTTCGCCGGTGGCTGCATCAATGTCGAAAGAGCCGTGAAAAGCGGTCTTTTGCCAAGCGCTCCCCGTGTCCACACGATAGCTGCTCGCCTCAAGCGGCACGTCGAACGTATAGGTGTAGAGGGTGCGGCCGTCCGCGCTCCTCTGGCCGGCAAACTGATACTGTGCGCTCGGGTTCTCGAACACCGCCACCAGCAGCGTGCCGAAGGCCCCCGTGCTTATCGGTCCGTTAGACACGAGTTTGCTGATGGATCGCGAATCGAAGCCGCTGGCCGACGCCCAGGAGTCGATTTCCTTCCCGTCCGCCACCGCTACGGCGAGCCGCAAGCGATCTTCGAAGATGAGGTGGAGCGGTCCTCCGGCGCCGAACTGGCGCCCGTTGCACGAAGACGGCGCTTCACTCATCACATTCATGCCGGTGCGCGTGGCAGGCACGGCGTAGTGCGAGCGCTCAACGGTTTCGAGACAGGTGTAGCGGACCAGCCGGTTCTGCGTGCCCGATAACTTCTTGAGCGCGCGTTCCAGCACGGCGGCGGAATCCGCGGCAGGTGCAGTGGTGGCGCCCGGTGCGGTGGTAGCGCCCGGTGCGGTGGTGGTGGCTGGCGACGGCGTCGCAAGGGGCGGGCGGCCGATCCGGTCGAACTCCAGCGAGGTATGCTCCTTTCCGCGAAGAACGACTCCGGTGATCGATTTGCCGTCAGCGCTCAATTTCCCGATGAACGACATGGGGAACCGGCCGCCCGTCATGGCGAACGTCAACCGCGCGCCGTTCACCACGAGCGACGTGCAGGGAATACCGTTACGGCCGGAGTAGATTGTGCATGCCCAGGCTCCTTGCCGGTCACGTGCCAGATTCAGCACCAGTTTCTGAGTGGCCGAGTTGGTAATGCCCGCCCCGGACCAAATGTCGTAGCTCTGTGGGGTTCCGACCCACTCGCCGGTGACGTCCTGCGCGGAGGCGAAGCTCAGCGTGCATAGTGCCAGAATCGCGGAGCGCGTCATACATCCCCCGTTGCAGCATTATGTCATATCGGGGAGATCTGGTAGTGGCCGCCGAGGACCAAGCAAGACCAAGCGCCGTTCGCGTGGGACGACCCGGCAAAAGGCCATGAACTCGGCTTCCGCGTGGTCCGGCGATTGGACACCACGCTTCCGTGCCTCTTCCGGTGGCTCGACCTGAATCTGACCGCGCGAAGTGAAGCCTCTCCCGATTCAGCATCCGGATCCCAATTTCCCATCGCGCCCTGGAGATGTTTGACGAGGGCGGGCCCACTTTCCCGGAACCTAGCCTCGGTATTGCCCTGACTCTCACGGAACACAATCTCCGATGTGTCGGCTTGACCGGAAATGAAGCTCCACTACTGCTGCACCGTGATCAGCGTTCCCGCCTGCGTCGTCAAGCCGTTGTACGTTGCCGTCGTGGGCTGGTCGCCATTGGCGAGCGAAGGCGGCACTACCACGTTGAACTGAAACTCGCCCGGAGCAACCAGGCCGGCGAAGGTTACCGTCGCAGCCGCGCCGCCGATGGTGATCACCGGCATTGGCGATAACGTTCCCGACTGCGTTTCGGACCCGCTCACCACGGGTGTCGACGTGGATCCGAAACCGTTGGCGTACATCACGATTGTCTCGCCGGGCTGGGCGGGAGTGGTCAAACCGGGATACAGACTGGTTGGACCGAGGTAACTTCCGTTGGCGTGGGTGGCCGCAATATAAGGTCCGCCGCCGAAGACGAAGAACGAGGGAGACTCCGCCTGCGCCTGCACCATGAAATTTGCGCCGATCACTCCATTGTCGGAGACCTGCACGGGTATCGATCCGGAAAGGGCATTCGGAGGCGTGAGTATGTTCACCTGCGTGGGGCTGAGGTAGTAAACGTACGCCGGTTGGCCGTTCACAGTGACGCTGACTCCATCCAGGCTGGTGGGCAACTGGTTATTCACAAAATCCGAGCTCTGCCAGATGCGCGTATCGCCCGCCGGACCAAGATTGGAACCTTTGATCTCCACCCACGAGTTCGGCGCAATGGTAGCAACGCCGCCCTCCGCATTCGCCACCAGCGTGACCGTCGGGGCGGCCGTAATCAGAGGATCGGGCGCAAGACCCACGGGGGACCCTGGTCCACCGAAAATCGAGGAGTGGGGCGCGATCTGGCCAGTGGTAACGTTGATCGTGGCAATGCCGGAACCAGTGCCGGCGTAATAAGTGCCGTATTCGAGAAGCAGCACGGAGGATAGATAGCCGTTACTGTCGGTAGTTCCCACCTGCGTGGCCGCGCCGGTTGTCGTGTTGATGGTGTAAAGATTCGAGTTGTTTTCCATGTACAGCGTGCTGGAACCCACGGAAAGCCTCTGATAGTAGGTTTGACCGTTGGGGATGGCGCTGGCGCCGATCGGCCCGATCACGGTGATGGCGCCCGTCTGGGGGTTTATCGAATAGAGAGTAGCCACCTCAAATTGACCCGTGCCGGCCAAGCCGTAGAGTCCGGTGGTGGTTGAGCCGAAAGTGGCGAGATTGGGGTTGCCGGTCACTCCTCCTATGAGAGTGAGGTTTGCGTTGGCCGTGTTGACCGAATAAAGCAATCCGTTCTGTTCGGTGTACAGAGCGCCGTTCGCAACAGCCAAGCCGTCGTATCCTCCGGATCCCATATTGCCGATCAAAGTAAACGCGCCCGAGTTGAGGTCGACGACCCCGAACGGATTCTCGACCCCCTGTGCCGCTGTTCCGAGCATATAGGCATTCGCCGTCAGCATGACCGGCGGTGTGCCCGCGGGCAGGGGATCGGGCGCAAGACCGACCAGGGACCCCGGTCCTCCGGAAATCGCCGAGCCGGGCGTGATCTGGCCGGTGGTGACGTTGATCGTGCCAATTCCGGAACCGGTGCCGGCGTAATAAGTGCCGTTTTCAAAAAGCGGCACGGAGGTCAAATAGTCGTTACTGTCGGTAGTTCCCACCTGCGTGGCCGCACCCGTTGTCGTGTTGATGGTGTAAAGATTAGAGTTGGATTCCATGTACAGCGTGCTGGAACCCACGGAAAGCCTCTGATAGTAGGTTTGACCGTTGGGGATGGCGCTGGCGCCGATCGGACCAATCGCCGTAACGGCGCCAGTCTCCGGATTTATCGAAAATAGAGTAGCCACCTCAGAAGAACCCGTACCGGCCAGGCCGTACAGTCCAGTGGTGGTTGAGCCGAAAGTGACAAGATTGTTGCCGTTCAGCCCTCCGATGAGGGTGAGATTTGCGTTGCTGGTGTTGACCGAATAAAGGAGTCCGTTCTGTTCGGTGTACAGAACACCGTTCGCAACAGCCAGGCCGTCATATCCCCCGGATCCCATATTGCCGATCAAAGTAAACACGCCCGTTTTGAGGTCGACGATCCCGAGCGGATTCTCGACCCCTAGCGCCGCTGTTCCCAGCATATAGGCCATATCGTCGGCCTCTAATCTGGCTGCGACCGTGACGAGAAGTCCAATTGTCAAAAGACCTGTGGTGGCGTGTTTGCGAATATTCAAATTGCCTCCTGTGTCGGATCAACTACGCTAGCGTACCGCCTCATGGCCGGAGCTGGCCTTTGACTTTAGACACGATAAGACATCTTAGCGTGTTTTAATCAAGACCGAAACTCTCTGAGATAATCTGAGACAATCGTCGTTTCTTGAACGAAAATAATTGCGGCTGGGAGCCATATATCGAATCCAGCCAGGCCGATACATATTTGGAGCTTTGCCGATCAACGTTCCGAGGCGATGGCGATTCGCGGCCAAGTGTCCACCGGTGGTCCGGGCGAACCGTCGCCTACTCGGAGAATGGTTGCAACCAGGAGCCCCAGTCCGACGATGCCGTCTCGCTGGAAACTGCCGGACCTGCCGCTGATGATCCGTGACAAGTAATCGTGACAATTCTCGCCTGGCTCGCAGGGGATCCCGCACCTGTGCGAGGAAGCGGCCAATCGCTTGATCCGGAGGCGTCTGCGGAAGCTGTGGATATTAGAACGAGTGTGCTTGGTCTGCTGGGCCGGGAGATCGGGTTTAGCTTTCATACCACGCAATCCAGAAATACGATGGGCAAACACGCCGTCAATGCGGCGAGACTCAAGGCAATCAATGAACCGCTCGGAACGCCGCCAAGCTATTTCTTCGAGGAGCAGGATGGAGCCAGGCCGTACGACGACTTGCGCATCACGGCTCTCCGCCTCGCGCGGAAACTGCAACGGATCGAGGGGGGCTCGCCGGAAGGCTTCCAGAAGCTTTGGCGGATGATTACAGAGCTTGCGAGGGACAAGGAATAATGGAGCTGGCCGGGGCGGCACGGTTGCGGTGATTTCGATCCATACTTGCTACGCGCCCTCGGCTGGCGCCAGGAGCTGAGCGCCCAAGCCCTGTCTGCAAGATAGCCCGACAAGAGCACGCCCTTGATCCTACGAATCTTTCTCTAGCGACATCGCATCAAACCGAATGCTCTTGATCATCGCTTATGAATCTTGAGAAGCAAGCACGATGATAGAAATTCAGCGTTATGCGGGCCGGGAGGCAAATGTAAACAGCTATTTGCTTTCCGATGCAGAGAATGTGATTGTCATTGATCTCCTCAGAAACAGCAATGAGGCGGTGGCACTCGCCGATCACGTTGAAGCCACCGGCAAGAAATTGGCCTGCATCTTCATCAGTCATGGCCATCCGGATCACTATATCTGGTCTCGGCGTCTTCCAGCGCCGCTTCCCGGAGGCCAGAGTCAGGGTAGCCTCGACTGGAATCCGCGACGATATTGTCGGCTTCTCGCAATGGATGGACTCCGTGGGATGGCTCGATGCAGAACCGGGCATGAAAGTCAGGTCGAGCAAGAATCCCGACGGCTTTGATTATACGGGCGTCATCCAGGTGCTGAACGAACCCGTGCTTAGGCTTCCGCTGGCCCCCATCACTATCAAGGTACGGAGTGATTACGCTGGCGGCGAATGCGGGCACATGAGCACCTTATGTATACCGGAGCAGCGCGCCTTTATGGCATTTGATCTCCTCTATAACGGTGTCCATGCCTGGTGCGGACCCGGGGTTGGTAAACCGGAAATCCGCAACTGGATCGACACGCTCAGACAAATCACGCGGGAGACAGGTGACGAGGGCTGGACCTTTTACTGCGGTCATGGGCGCGAGGGCGGTCATGAGGTTGTCACGAACATGCAGCACTACCTCGAAACATTCATCGCGGTGACCTCAGCCGCAGAAAGCCGGCAGGCGGCCATCATGAGAATGAAGGAGCTCTTTCCCGGCTTCGCGCAGGATGATTTCCTGTTGCTGCACAGCGTTAACTTTCATGTGAAGGACGGCCATCAGCCCTAAAATAAGGGGCCGGGCCAATCTCGCTGAATTTAGATGGCCCGTTTCATGCGGTGGCCCGGCGCGCGCGAAAGTAATCCTCGCCGCATCCGCCGCGCGGTGCGTCGCCGGAAAATCCCGGTGTCCCGAGGCGGGCGAAATCGGCAAAGTCGCGTGGACCGAAACCGTCTTAAGACCGAGTGGGTAGGTGAGGGGCTTTCGCCACTATGGGCAGCGGCATGGTTAGCGTGAATTTTGCGCCGAAGTCCGGGTTGTTCTCCGCCCGCAATTGCCCTTCATGGGCCTCCATAATCGAGCGGGAGACGGCCAGGCCGATCCCCATGCCCTTTTCCTTGGTTGTCACGAAGGCATCGAAGATCTTCTCGGGATCGCCGACGCCCGGACCGTTGTCGATTACCTGAACGGCAATCTCTTGAGCGCTCACCGTAGCCCCGATCGTTACCTGGGGCTCGCGCGCGTTATTCTCCATCGCCTCGATCGCGTTGACGATCAAATTAATGAGCACTTCCTGAATCTGTATCGGATCAACGCAGACCCTTGGAAGATCATCCTCGCAAACGCATCGGACGGGAACTCTTCGCTTGTTTTGATCCTCCTGGACGAGGCGAGCGGCTTCGCGGATCATCTCCGGAACGCTGGATTCCTTCCTGTCGAACGATTCTCGCCGGAACAGCGCCCGTATATTCTCCATCGTCTGATCGGCGGCACGGGCGTCTCGCACGACTTTCTCCATGGATGTGGCGGCCTCCGCAAGGTTCGGCGGCGTCGCAGCCAACCAGCACTTGCTCGCTTGCGCGTTCGCGAGCACTGACGTCAAGGGCTGGTTGAGCTCATGTGCGAATCGGGATTTCGAGTCTCGGACCGGATGACCGGATCACGGCCCGCTCGATGACGTTCTGCAGCTCCCGGACATTGCCGGGCCACTCCCAGCGCTTGAGGACCTCCAGCGCCTCTTCAGCAATTTCAGTTACCTCCTTATTCACTCGCGGGGCCAGGGTCCGAAGGAAATGTCCGACCAGAAGCGGGATGTCCTCACGCCGTTGCCTCAAGGGTGGAATGGAGATTGGAAAAACATTGAGGCGGTAAAAGAGATCCGCCCGGAAACGCGTTGCAAAACCATTTGCTGCAGGTCCTCATTGGTGGCGGCGATGAGCCGAACGTCAACGCGGAAGGTTCGGCCGCCGCCAATCCGCTCGTATTCCTGCTCCTGCAGAATTCGCAAGAGCTTTGGCTGCAACTCCAGCGGGAGCTCTCCGATTTCGTCGAGAAATAACGTTCCGCCATGGGCCTGCTGAAACCGGCCGTCGGTTCGGCTCACGGCGCCCGTGAACGCTCCGCGCTCGTGGCCGAACAATTCACTTTCCGCCAGTCCTGCTGGTTGACTTTCGTTTTCCTGATTTTGGCGGCGCTTTGATTCCCTGAAATGGCGCCGATCAGCGAGGCATCTTTCAGGGACCTGAAAACTGATCGTAAAGAAATCGGCGTCGAAGAGATATGCCATATTCCTGCTAGTCGAACGCGTCCAGGACACATAGGCGAGCGAGCCGCCGTCCGCTGCCGTCGAGGGCGGCGAGATCGGCCGCGCGCAGCGCCTCCCCAACACCCGAGTCTGCAGCGAGCTCAACTCGCTGGGCTTAATGACGACCGTACAGCCGGCGGCGACGGCCGAGGCGAGCTTTAAGCAAATGAACAGCGCATTCGCGTTCCACGCGGTAATCAGACCGGCCACGCCGACCGGCTCCAGAGTGACCGTCGTCTTGCCCCAGCTGCGTGTCAATGGAAGTTCCTGGAGCGCCTGCTCGGCGGCCTGAAACGCATTAATGCCCGACTGGACGATGAGACCGGCGAACTGGACGACGCCTCCGTATTCCTCAACCATCGCAGACGTCAGATCGTCAAGGCGCGCCGAGGCGGCCTCATGCAGCCGGCGGAGGATCTTTGCGCGCTCTTCCCTGGCCGACCGTCCGAAACTGGCGAATGCGATCTTGGCTGCGGCGATGGCGCGCCGCGTGTCCTCTTCATCGGCAAGCCACGCGCTTGCCAAGCGCCCGGATGCTCTGGATCGTCCGATGCAGATTCAGGTTTCCTTTCGAGCGGCCGATGAATGGGTCCGCGCCGGCTTCTGCAAACTCGACCAAAAACACATCCGGATTATGGATCATGAAGTGGACCTCGAAGGACAGCCTGGTTACCTGGCGGAGGGAAGCGACAACCGGAGCGCCCAGCGACAGGTTGGGCACAAAGTGGCCGTCCATAACGTCAATGTGAATCCTGTCGACTCCAGCTTGCTCCGCTTCTCGCACTGCTCACCCAGTCGAGCGAAATCAGCCGCCAGGATCGAGGGAGCGACTTTCACGCCAGTCTCCCCACGCGCCACGCACCTGGCTCCTGGAAGAGATCGACAAACTCGCGCTATCGCCCGGCGATATCCTGGACTGCCGCCTCACGGGTAAGGTAGATCACAGTCCGATGCATACGCAGCCGTGGTGTGTGTCGACCTACGCGCCTATGGCCGCAGCGGCATACCCGCTGCCGGCGAGGACCACCTCGCGTATTCGAAGCCCGTGATGGCAAACGAGCTGATTGAGGTGATGGCCAAACTTGGGTTTTCAACCTTCACGCTAGTGGGCCGTGACCGTGGAGGCCGTGTCGCTTGTCATAACTGGTTATCTAGCCACATTTTAACTTTGTAACACCTGCCGTTGTGTGGGACATGCGCGAGGGAGCGTAGCAAACCGCCGCGAAACCGAAGGCTCCCTCTACCTCTGGGGGGAATCGTCCCCAACTCGGAGATTGGTGTCTCGCCCAACGCTGGCCCAAGTCGCGTTGTGGGAGATGACGAGTTCCGCTGAGGATTCCTGCCGGCAACAGCCTTAACCACAGTAATCAGCCACGAGGTCCCCGAACTTTCTGGGATGTATCCGCACTGTCAGGGCTGCACTTCGGTGCGGGAATCGGCTGATTTTAACGCCTATGACCCGGTCCGCGCGGGTCCCCCTGGACCCGCTCTTCGCCCAACCAGGTCGGCCCGCGCCAAGTAAGTGGCGCGAGCAGACGTCCCCCCGTGCCACTTACTTATGGCTCGCGGCGTCCAACAATACCTTGACTACACGGGCAGCGGCTAATGTCACCTCGGCGTTCGGACGCAGCATTCGAGTTACTTCGGCGTTCTGCTGAGTTAGCCAGTCACCGGGAAGCGGTGTTGCGCCGTTCCATGCGTCGAGCAATCGCAGGCCGGCGGTTCCCAGCGCCGATAAGTCCGCCGACAGCGGCTCGATTTCCGTCAACAGCGCGTTGCCTTCAACCAAGGGCCGGAACCGCGCGTCGTTCGCGGCCCAGCGCGTGAATTGCTCGCGCAGCGCCTTCACATCGGCGGCATTCGCTTTGGGATCGGCGGCGGCCCTCGCGGCCGCATGTTCCAGCGCGCGCACGCTTTCGCTTTCCGCGCGGGCGGCATCCACGAAACGGTTCAGCGGCGTCTGCGTGGTGTATTGTCCTCCGTGGCGCGGGCCCAGTCCGAGGGCTTCGGCAGCATCCGCCAACACGCGCAGCGGCTCGTTCGGCCGGTCCGCCGCCAGGCGGCTGAGCATGGGCGCATAGTCGGCGCGGTGCTGCACGCCGGTCCACTCGAGCATGCGGCTTACCGCCTCCAGGCGGGTATACATCCCTTCCACATCGGTGACGTCCTTTTGCGACCAGAGCCGCTCGGCGATGGCGGCCATGCGCGGCCAGATGCGCGAATCCACTGTCTCCGCATCCACCAACTCGGACCACATACAGGCTTCGCCTCCCAGAATCTTCGCCGCCTGCCCGGCGGTCAAGTGCTCCGAGGGACCGCCCGCCGGGTCGATGCCATAGTGATACGCTGCGGGGCTCAGATGATCCAGATAATAGCCCCACGAAAGAATCGCGCGGAATCCCTGCTGCACCGCGTCAGCCAGCGATGCCTGGTTGCGCCAGATCTGCACCACCGTGGCCTTGGGCAGGTCGGGATGCAACACCTCATCCCAGCCGATCATGATCTTCCCGTGCTTCTGCACAATCTTCTGAATCCGCTGGTTGAAGTAGACCTGAAGGTCGCGGGCGTTCTTGAGTTTGTGCGCCTTGGCGAAAGCCTGGATGCGCGGCGAAGCGTTCCACTGCTTGCCGTTCACTTCGTCGCCGCCGACGTGGAAATACTTGTCCGGAAACAGCAGCGTCATTTCGCCGATGAAGCTATCGAGGAAGGTGTAAGTCCACTCGCGCGTCGGATCCATCACGTCGTCGCCGATGCCGAACTTGCGCATGATTTCAAACGGACCCTTGCCGATGGTCAGCTCCGGATATCCCGGAAACCAGCTCGCGGTGTGGCCGGGGATATCGAATTCGGGAACCACGCGGATGCCGCGGTCGCGCGCGTACGCCACTACGCGGCGGATCTCGGTCTGCGTATAGTACATGCCGTCGGAACCCATGAGCTGCAGGCGCGGATGCAGGTGGCTCTCCACGCGAAAGCCCTGGTCGTCGGAAAGGTGCCAGTGGAGCACGTTGAGTTTCACGGCGGCCATAGCGTCGAGATTGCGCTCCACCACCTCGACGGGCATGAAATGGCGGGAGACGTCCATCATCAAGCCGCGCCAGGCGAAACGCGGATGATCTTCGATGTGCATCGCGGGCGCACGGAAGCCGCCGGGACCGGCGGCGATGAGTTGCGCGAAGGTCTCGAGGCCGCGGAGCGCGCCATCCACGGTGTTGGCTTTGATGCGGGCGCCGGTGGGCGCGACGTTGAGATCGTAGGATTCATCTTCGCCCAGCGTGGGGTATTCGAGTCCGCGGCCGGCCAGATCGACATGCAGAGTCGCCGCGCCGGTCACCGGCTTCAGGGCAGTGACGATGATGCCCGTCTGGCGGGCCACGCGCGCAATGAACCGGGTGAGCGCCGCTTGGAGGCGCGGGTCCGCCGGGCCGGTTGCGGATACGGTGAACGCGGCGTCGATGGGGAGGGCGCCCGTGGTGCTTTCGGCCTTCACCGGCATGGGCATCAACGTGGGGGTGTCGGCGCGAAGAGCGGCAATCATCAGAAGGCCCGCGAGGAAGAGACGCATTCCCTATAGTCCATCACAAATGCATTGCAAATGGCTAAGCGTAGTCGTCGACGCAGAGACGCTGAGTCGCAGAGATCGGATGGAGAAAACATACCAAAGGTCTTTTCTGCTCTGCGATCCTCTGCGACTCAGCGCCTCTGCGTCGACGACACAACCGACAGACGGATCCCGGTAAGAGCGCCGGTATTGTATCCTGCGATCTGCGATGCTTCACGAACTTTGGCTCATCCGCCACGGCGAAACCGAATGGAGCCGCTCCGGCGCACACACCGGCCGCACCGATCTTCCACTTACCGATGCCGGCCGCCAGAAGGCCATCGAAATCGGGCGCTATCTCGCCGGGCGCACTTTCGCGCTGGTGCTGACGAGTCCGATGCAGCGTGCGCGCGATACCTGCCGCCTGGCGGGTTTCGGCGATTCCGCGGAGATTGACCCTGACCTCCACGAATGGGAATATGGCGACTACGAGGGGCTCACCACGCCTCAGATCCAGCAGCAACGGCCCGGTTGGTCGCTGTGGAGAGACGGCACGCCCAACGGCGAGCCGCTGGAACACGCCGCCGCGCGCGCCACGGCGGTGATTGCGCGCGCTCTCGAAGCGCCTGGCGACGTCGCGTTGTTCGCCCACGGTCACATTTTGCGGATCCTCACGGCGTGCTGGCTGGGGCTTCCAGCCGATACGGGACGCCTTTTCGCGTTGGGGACGGCGAGCTTGAGCACGCTCGGTTATGAGCGCGAAACGCGCGTGATCACGCGCTGGAATCTTTCGGTTTCGCCGTAATCAGACCCACGCGGGCGGGCTTCGCGCCGGGCGCAGTCTTGGCCGTCTTGCACACAAGCTGCAACGACGCTACCGCCGCCACCACGCGCGTGAGCGAACGGTTCGCATCGGGACCGATCAGCACCGCTACCTGCGGCGACGCGAGAAAGATTTCCATCACGCGAATTCGTTCCGCGCCTTGTTGGAACGTCACCACCAGCTCTTCGTCGTCTTTGAGCTGCTTCTGCATGGCGGCGATCTGGCCTAGAATCACGCCGCCAAGGGCGTCCGTGGATACGGCCGGCGGCTCTTTCGACGGCGCCGTGGCGGAGAGCAGCGCCTGTTGCGCAATCTGCTTGGTTAAATCTGCCAGGGCCATGCGTTGATGCTAGCACGCGTGATGCTGGCACGCGCCTTCGGCCGGGCCAGACTCATCGGTCCCCCCCAAGTGGCAGTGAGCAGCCGTTTCGCGGCATTCTATCTAGAATGCGCAATTTTGACAGCCTCACCGAACGCGAGATTCTCGCCCTGGCCATCGGCCTCGAAGAAGAAGACGAGCGCGTCTACGCCGATTACGCCCACGAGCTCAAGCAGGATTTCCCCTCCACCGCCGCCATCTTCGACGGCATGCGCGAGGAAGAGTCCACGCATCGCCGCCGGCTGATCGATCTGTTCCGCGAAAAGTTTGGCGACCACATTCCCCTGGTGCGCCGGCAGGATGTCCGCGGCTTCGTGAGCCGGAAGGCCGTCTGGCTCACTCGGCCGCTGCGGCTTCAGGCCGTCCGCGAACAGGTGGCCGCCATGGAAGCGGAGACGCGCCGCTTCTACGAGCGCGCATCCGCACGTACGCAGGACGCCGCCCTGCGCCAACTGCTGGACGACCTGGTGCAGGAAGAGCGGCATCACGAAGAGCGCGCCGACGAGCTTGGCAAAGACAACCTCGACGCCAAAGCGTTGACGAACGAAGCCGAGGCCAATCGCCGCCTCTTCGTGCTGCAAATCGTTCAGCCGGGCCTGGCCGGTCTGATGGATGGCTCGGTCTCCACGCTCGCCCCGGTCTTCGCCGCGGCCGGAGCTACGCACCAAACCCACGATGCTTTTCTGGTTGGCCTCGCCGCGTCGATGGGCGCGGGAATCAGCATGGGCTTCGCCGAAGCGCTCAGCGACGATGGCAGCTTGACGGGCCGCGGCCATCCATGGGTGCGCGGCGGGGTTTGCGGCTTGATGACCGGGCTGGGCGGCATCGGCCACACGCTGCCGTTCCTGCTGCCCAGCTTCCACGCCGCCATGACGGTGGCCATTGTGGTGGTGATTATGGAGCTCGGCATCATCTCATGGATTCGCAATCATTACATGGATACGCCCCCGCTTTCGGCGGCGTTGCAGGTGGGTCTGGGCGGGCTGCTGGTGTTCATCACGGGGATACTGATCGGTAACTCGTGAGCAGGTTTTGTAGCGAAAATTCGTAACCTTTTCCGCGCCGCGCAGTATAACCGTCGATGGCCGCATTCTTCCAGGATCTTCGCTATTCGTTACGAACCTTGCGCAAGGCGCCGCTCTTCACCGCCGTGGCCGTGCTCTCGCTGGCGCTCGGCATTGGAGCCAATTCCGCAATCTTCTCGCTGATCAACCAGTTGCTGCTGCAGCGGCTTCCCGTAAAGAACCCGGAGCAACTGGTGATGCTGGCCGGCCGCGGCCGCCACTATGGCGGTAACAACGGCCCCGACAAGTTGTCCTATCCCATGTATCAGGACATCCGCGACAAGAACCAGGTATTCAGCGGCATGTTCTGTACGCACCGCGACACCGTGAGCGCCACCTTCGAGGGCCGCACTGAGCTGATCAGCGGCGAAACCGTCTCGGGGAATTTCTTCCCGGTGCTCGGCATTGGCGCGGCGATCGGCCGGGTCTTTAACGCATCCGACGACCTGATGCAGGGCGGCCATCCTCTCGCCGTGCTCAGTTATGGCTACTGGAAGACGCGCTTCGGCGGCGACCGCGGCATTCTGGGTCAGAAGATCGTGGTGAACGGCCAGCCGTTGACCATCATCGGCGTCAGCCAGGCCGGTTTCGACGGCATCGAACCGGGCTTCGCGCCGCAGATCCGCATTCCCATCACCATGACCGGCCATCTGCCGCCCTCCAACTTCAGCCGCCTCAACGAGCGCCGCTTCCGCTGGACGCAAACCTTCGGCCGCCTCAAGCCGGGCATCACCATTGAAAAGGCCCAGGCTGGTTTACAGCCGCTTTTCCACCAGATTTTGAATATGGAAGTGCAGGAGAAGCCCTTTGCCAAGGCGTCGCCCTTCGTCAAACAGGAATTCCTCAAGATGTGGATGCAGGTGATGCCGGGGTCGAAAGGCCGCTCCTACCTGCGCCAGACCTATTCGAAACCGCTGCTGGCGCTGATGGCGATCGTCGGCTTGGTGTTGCTGATCGCCTGCTCGAACCTGGCGAATCTGCTCATCGCGCGCGCTTCGGCGCGGCAGAAGGAGATCGCCGTCCGTCTCGCGTTGGGCGCGGGGCGCGGCCGGCTGATCCGTCAACTGCTGGTGGAAAGCCTGCTGCTCTCCGCGGTGGGCGGCGCGCTGGGCGTGGGTTTGGCGGTGCTGATCGATCGGGCCCTGATCGCGTTTCTGCCTTCCGGCCACACGCCGCTCTCGCTATCGAGTACTCCCGATTGGACCGTGCTCGGATTCACTTTCGGCATCTCAATGCTCGCCGGGATTCTCTTCGGCCTTGTTCCGGCGTTGCAATCCACGCGTCCGCAGCTCGCGAGCACGCTGAAGGATCAGGCCGGCGGCGTGGTTCGAGGCGGATCGGTGCGGCTCCGCAAGGGTCTGGTGGTGGCGCAGGTTTCGCTGTCGCTGCTGTTGTTGATCGGCGCCGGTCTCTTCCTGCAAAGCTTGCGCAACCTCAAAGTGATGAATCCCGGCTTCGAAGTGAAGAACCTGCTGGCGTTTTCCGTGGAGCCCACGTTGAGCCGCTACAACCGGCCGTGGACCCTCGATTACTACCGCCGCCTGAGCGAGCGTTTGCAGAACCTTCCCGGCGTGGAATCGCACGCCTTCGCCGTTATTCCGGTGATGGAAGACGACGAATGGGATAACTGGGTGACCATTGAAGGCTACACGCCCAAGCAGGGGGAAATGCCCGATCCACACGTGCAGTATTGCACGCCGGCGTTCTTCAAGACGCTCAAGATTGCGGTGCTGTTGGGCCGCGACTTCATGCCCAAGGATGTCGAGGGCGCGCCTAAAGTGGGCATTGTGAATCAGAAGTTCGCGAAGCGCTATTTCGGCGGCGCGAGCCCCATCGGGCGACACGTGGGCATGGGCATCGATCCGGGGACTAAGCTGGATATCGAAATTGTCGGCGTGGCGGGCGATACCAAGTATGAGAGCATGCGCGAGGAGATCCCCTACGAGTTATACATTCCTTACACGCAGACCGATTTCGTCACCGGGATGACTGTCTACGTGCGCGCGCAGGGCGAGCCCACCGGTATCTTCAATATGCTGCGTCCAACGGTCCGCGACGTGGACGCCGGCGTGCCTATGTATGACCTGCGCACCCTGGACGACCAGATCGAAATTTCGCTGCTCACCGAGCGTCTGTTGGCGACGTTGTCGAGCGTCTTCGGCTGTCTGGCGACGTTGCTGGCGGCGCTCGGGCTTTACGGCGTAATGGCCTTTATGGTGGCGCGCCGCACGCGCGAGATTGGCATCCGCATGGCGCTGGGCGCGGACAGCGGCTCGGTGGTGTGGATGGTGATGCGCGAAGTGCTGGCGCTGGCGGCGATCGGCGTGGCTATCGGGCTGGGGGCGGCGTGGGTGGCGACGCGCTTCATCGAGACTCAGCTGTTCGGGATCCAACCGACGGACTTGCTCACCATGGCGCTGGCGGCGCTGGGCATCGGCGTGGTCGCCGGACTTGCCGGATACGTTCCGGCGCGGCGCGCTACCGGGATCGATCCGATGCGGGCGTTGCGGTGGGAGTGAAGTCCCACGGGGACGGCGAAACACTCCGCGTTCACACGAGCGGGAGTCTGCGCTGGCGGGGCAGTCTCTAGCGGCTGAAACCTGCAAGCTGTTGAGCCCGCAGGCGGGGGTCCTGGCGATCGCATCGTCAGGAGAACCTGTGAGGGTGACTGTATACGAAACCGGTCCTCTGCTGCGCAGCGATCACCACGAGGACCTTATGGAATCGGTATATCTAGGCATTGCCGGCATCGACGTGCACAAGAAGATGCTGGCGGTGGTGATTCGTCAAACCCGCGGAGACGCAACGACGTATATCCAACGGAAGTTTGGGGCGACCAAGAGCGACATCAGCCACTTGGCGGCCTGGCTGGGAGCATGGGGTCAGAAGTGGTGATGGAATCGACGGCGCAGCATTGGCGGCCGGTGACGCGCGCGCCGCGGGGACGGAAGTTGGATTTCCGGGATGCGCTTGGGAGTGATTCGGAACCAGGTGGACGGAGTACTGGAACAGGGTTGAATCAAGCTAGCCCGCCGCACGAAGCCCTGCATCCACCGCCTCGGCAATCCTGGTCACATCACTTGCCGTAATCACCAGCGGCGGCGACAAGACAATATTGCATCCGGAGATGCGGACCATCACTCCCGCCGCATACGCGCCGTCCGCGATCCTGCTCATGGTCTCCTTATCCGCGGCGGTCTTCGCGTCAGGGTCGGAAACGATTTCGAGCGCCGCCATCAGGCCCTTAGCCCGTACGTCGCCCACCAGAGCGTGCCTGGCTTTCAACTCTTCCAGCGCCGCCATCAACTCCGGTCCGCGCGCGGCTGCATTCTCGTTAACCTTGAGTCTCTGCGTCTCTGCCAACGCCGCAATCCCCGCGGCGCATCCCACCGGATGGCCGGAATATGTGTAGCCGTGCCCGAGCACGCCGAACGCATCCTTGTTGCCCTCAATCGCCGTGGCCACCTTCTTGCCAAGGAGCGTCGCGCCCAGCGGAAAGTAGCCGCAGGTGATGGCCTTGGCGATGCACATCATGTCGGGCGTGACATTCCATAGCCGCGATCCGCACCAGGCGCCGGTGCGGCCGAAGGCAGTGATCACCTCGTCGGCGATCAGCAGGACATCGTGTTTGTCGCAGATCGCGCGGACCATCGGCATGAAGCTTTCGTGCGGCACGATTACGCCACCGGCGCCGAGCACCGGCTCCATGATGAACGCGGCCACGGTGTCCGGTCCTTGAAACGCGATCTCATCTTCGAGAGCGGCGGCGCACAACTCGGCGAGGCGGCGCGGGTTGGTCTCGCCGAACGGATTGCGATAGGTATAGGGCGCGGCAATGTGATAACAGCCAGGAAGCAGCGGCTCATAGTTGCGGCGAAAAGTGGGGTTGCCGTTGACCGAGGCTCCGCCGAAATGCGTACCGTGATATCCCTTCCTCAAAGCGATGAACTTAGTGCGGTCAAGCTGGCCGCGCACTTTCCAGTACTGGCGCGCCAGCCGGAGAGCGGTCTCGACAGAATCGGAACCACCCGAAGAGAAGAACGCGCGTATCATCCCCTCCGGCTCGAAGAATCGGCATAACTCATCGGATAACTCGATCGCCGGGCCGGTGGACGTGCCGCGAAATCCCGAATAGTAGGGCAGTAACGCAAGCTGGCCGGCGATGGCTTTCTTGATCGGTTCGCAGGAGTAACCCAGGTTGACGTTCCACAGGCCGCCGACGGCATCGAGAACCGTACGGCCTTCGATGTCGGTGATAGTGACGCCCTCGCCTTTCATGATCACCCTGGGCGGATGGCTCCGCATCTCTCCCGGATGCGCCATGGGGTGCCAGATGGATTTGGCATTCTGCTCTGTAAGAAATTTGGAATCACGCATAACTTGTATCGTCATTCGAATAGTCGGGCTGGAACGGCCGTTGGCGGAGCTTGCCCAAATGCATAGCCAGCGTCGGAAGCCGGATCCCGTCGGCCTTGGCGTCGCATGTGCCGATGGGCGGAATCGAGATCATGAATATTCTAATCATGTTGACAGTGAGGCGGACTCTTTGCAAGTCTGGGATGCGGTGGACCAGGTTCGCATCGATCGCCTGTAGACGGATGGTAACTCAAACATGACTCCTGAAGAATTTCGCGCGGCGGGACACCAGTTGATCGATTGGATCGCGGACTACCGGACCCGCGTCGCCGATCTGCCGGTGATGGCTCAAACGGCGCCTGGCGAGGTCAAAGCACAGCTTCCCGCCGAACCTCCGCTCTCGCCGGAACCCTTCGCCGGCATCCTCGACGATCTCGACAAAATCGTTATGCCGGGACTCTCGCACTGGCAACATCCGAGTTTCTTCGGATACTTCCCGTCGAATGGCCTGCTGGCGAGTGTCTTAGGCGACTTCGCCAGTACCGGCCTTGGCGTGCTGGGTCTCTCCTGGCAATCTAGTCCGGCGCTCACTGAGGTCGAGGAGGTAGTCACCGACTGGATGCGTCAGATGACTGGGCTATCCGACGCGTGGAGTGGAGTTATCCATGACACGGCATCCACTTGCACCCTGGTCGCGCTGATGTGCGCCCGCGAGAGAGCGACTAACTACAGCCTCGGCCGCGGCGGACTGCAAGCCGAGAAGCAGCCGCTGGTTGTCTATGCTTCGGCGCATAGTCATAGCTCTGTGGACAAAGCCGCGCTGCTCGCCGGTTTCGGCCGCCACAACGTGCGCGTGGTCGCACACGATTCAGACTATGGGATGCGCGCCGCCGCATTGGAAGAGGCTGTGGAGAGCGACCTCGCCGCGGGTTTGCGGCCCTGCGCCGTGGTCGCCACCACCGGCACCACCGCCTCCACGGCGCTCGATCCGGTGGAAGACCTGGCGCGCGTCGCGGGGCGCCACGGAATCTGGCTGCACGTGGATGCCGCGATGGCGGGCTCGGCCATGATTCTTCCCGAATGCCGCTCGATGTGGCAAGGCATCGAGTCCGCAGACTCGCTGGTTCTGAATGCGCACAAATGGCTGGGCGCCGCGTTCGATTGCTCGATGTATTACGTTCGCGATCCCGAACATCTGATTCGGGTCATGTCGACCAACCCCAGCTTTTTGCAGTCTTCTTACGACGCGCAGGTGAAGAACCTCCGCGATTGGGGACTCCCACTGGGGCGGCGCTTTCGCGCGTTGAAGCTGTGGTTCATGATTCGGGAGCAGGGCGTGACCGCACTGCAGAATCGCCTGCGGCGCGACCTGGAGAATGCTCAATGGTTTGCCGGTCAGGTCCGCGAAACGCCGGACTGGAGCGTGCTGGCCCCGGTCCCCCTGCAAACGGTCTGCATTCGCCACCAGCCACTGGGACTGGAGGGGGAGGCTCTCGACGAGCATACGCTTGGATGGGTGGACCGTGTGAACCGGTCCGGCGCCGCGTATCTGACGCCGGCGATTCTCGACGGACGGTGGATGGTACGCGTCTCAATCGGCGCCATCCCGACTGAGCGCGGGCATGTCGAAGCGCTCTGGAAGGTGATTCGCAAGGAGGCGGAAACGCGGGCGGCTTACTGAGTGCCGCGCCCGATCGGCAGGCGCCTGATCGCGGAGGCGCCGGTTTCCGCAGCGGAGACATTGCCGCTTCCGGCGTCCAGCGGGCTATAGAAAAGGATTCTCGATCCGCACGCCATTAATTTTCGCTCCATGGCTGAGATCTTCGGTATACAAAACCGCGCAGCCCGCTTCAACCGCGGCCGCGACGATCAGCGAGTCGTACCAGGAGAGACGATGCCGTGAACGAATGTCGAGGGCATCGCTGAACAGTCCCATCGAGGGTTGCACCGCGAACAGCGGCCGGAATACCGCGCCGATATAAAGCCGCGCCTGCTCGGTGGTGAAAGGGACCGCGAATTTCTTCAGCGCGACGTTCAGAAACTCCTGAACCACCTGATAGCTGACAACTCCAGTTTTACGGTCGATCGCGCGACCGATCAGGGCATCGGCAGTCGCCTGCTTTTTCCGGTCCTTCCGGTCAACAGCGTACAAAAAAACGTTCGTGTCTAGAAACGCTCTAACGCTCATTCATCTCTTCCCGCGAGAACTTGCGCCCGGCGCGCACTCCCGATTGGGCAAGATTGCGCATCACCGCCTTGTACTCCCGCAGACCGCTATCCCGCGCGGTATATTCCGCCAGCCACTCCCGAAAAGCTTGGTTGAGAGTGGTGTGCTTCGCGCGCGCGATTTGGCGGGCCTGTTCGATCAGCTCTTCACTGGCGCTGAGGGTGACATTCTTCATACGGTTCCAGTGTACACGAGAATAGTGCTGCAAACCGAGCCTGCGCTCATAGCGTCGCCATTGTACGACGTTTTTTGGGGTCAATCATATGCCTGACCCGTCAAGGCACGCCGGAAGCGATACTGGAACAGTAAACAGCTTCGAACAATTGTTGGAGTTCTTGATTCAATTGCAGAACTCAAAGATCCAATTCAGATTGGACTGCGTACGAGACGCAATCATGGTCATCGTTCCGGCGCCAAGCAAGTACTATGAGATCGAGTTCTTTGCGGACGGGCATATCGAAAGTCAGACATTCGGACCCTCCATCGCTGTACAACGCGTGACCTATGCGGAGATCAGCGAGGCCGTCATCCGAGATGTAAACGGCTGACGGCTACGATTTCCATATCCTAACCGGCCTAACAAACCACATGATCACCTCCGCGGCTCTACGCTGAGCGCGCCCAAGACTGGCGCCTCGGCCCGGTCATACCCTCGAAGCGCTGACTAGCCCACTTCCGCTACACTAGTCTTTCTTCCACTGTGAACGCCGTCGAATTCCAGGGAGTTTCCAAGAGCTACTCCATCTACGACGCGCCCGCCGGGCGTCTGAAGGAGCTGCTTACGTTCAACCGCGTCAATTGCCATCGCGATTTCTGGGCGCTGCACGATGTCAGTTTCGAAGCGAAGCGCGGCGAAACCTTTTGCATCGTCGGCGAAAATGGATCGGGCAAGAGCACGCTGCTCCAAATGGTCGCCGGAATCATGCATCCTACCGCGGGAAACATCGTCGTGAACGGGCGCGTTTCGGCGCTGCTCGAATTGGGCGCGGGCTTCAACCCGGAGTTCAGCGGCCGCGACAACGTCTACCTGAACGGGTCGATTCTGGGTCTCACCCGGCGGCAGATCGACGAGCGCTATAAGGAGATCGAGAGCTTTGCCGAAATCGGAGAGTTCATCAACCAGCCCGTGAAAACCTATTCGAGCGGCATGGTGGTGCGGCTGGCCTTCGCGGTGGCCATCAGTGTCGATCCCGAAGTTCTGCTGGTGGATGAAGCGCTGGCAGTGGGCGATCTCTACTTCCGCCACCGCTGCATGCGCAAGGTGCACGAGCTGCGCGCGCGCGGCGTTACGATTCTCTTCGTCTCCCACGCGGTTGCCGACGTGAAGGCTATTGGCGACCGCGCTATGTGGCTCGATCATGGACGCGTAGTGGAGTTGGGATCGCCGGAGCGCGTGATTTCGAAGTATCTGGCTGCAACCGCCGCCAAGGATTCCAGCTACCGGCTGCACCAGGTGGAGAGCCACGCGCCGCGCGCCGCCGCCGCGGCTATCCGCGCGCCGGAAATTGTCGAGACCATTCCGAATATCGACCATCGCCACGGCGACGGCAAGGCCCGGATCATCGGCATCGCCGTACTGGATGAGAACGGACTGCCGCTCCACTTGCTCCAGCCCGCGTCGCGCATCCTGGTTCGTATCAGCGCGCGCGCCTGCGAATATGTGGCTATCCCCAACGTCGGCTTCATGCTGCGCAATCAGCTTGGCATGGATTTTTCGGGTACTAACACGGTGCGCGAAGGCTACCAGATCGACCCCATGCAGGCGGGCGATATCATTACCGTAGACTTCTATTTGGATCTGCCCGAGCTGTACCCGGCGTCGTTTTCTTTTTCGCCCGCGATCGCCGATGGAGCGCTCGACGGCTATACCATGTGCGATTGGATAGATAACGCCGTCACGCTGCAAATGAGCCGCGCAGAGGGCGAGACGTACGGTTACATGCACCTGCCCTGCCGCATCGAAGTGAACGCGCGGATTCGCGGCGCATCCGAAGCCGCGCCTGTAATTGAGAAGCAATTGGAGAAGCTGATTGGCTGAATTTACGGGCGAGCGGGTGATTCCCGGCCAGGTGGATATCGACCTGTTCAACGAGCACATGGCGCGCTACGCGTTCGCAGCGCGGCTGGCGCGGGGCAAACGTGCGCTCGATGCCGGATGCGGCGCCGGATACGGCTCGGCCGAACTGGCGCGCGCGGCGCTGAGCGTGGTGGGAATCGATTCGTCCATGGACGCCGTCGAATTCGCGCGCACCACGTACCCGATGCCGAATCTCTCGTTCGAGCAGGCTTCGTGCGAAGCGCTTCCCCACGCCGATGGCAGCTTCGATCTCATTGTGGCGTTCGAGGTGATCGAGCATCTGACGGGTTGGGCGCGATTCCTGCGCGAAGCGCGCCGCACGCTGGCGCCGAACGGCCAGTTCATCGTCTCCACGCCCAACAAGCTCTACTACACGGAATCGCGCGGCGCCGAGGGCGCAAATCCCTTCCACGTGCACGAATTCGAGTTCGAAGAGTTCCGCGACGAATTGCGGTCGGTGTTCCCGCACGTTTCATTGTTCCTCGAAAACCATGTAGAGGGCGTTACGTTTCAGCCGCATGAAGCGGGCAACACTGTGGAAGTGCGGGTCGATTCCGGCGCGGCGGCGCCTGAGGAATCGCATTTCTTCGTCGCCGTCTGCGCGAACCGTTCGCAAATTGGGAATCCGACATTTGTCTACGTGCCGCGCGCCGGCAACGTACTGCGCGAGCGCGAGCGCCACATCGGGCTGCTGGAACGGGAACTTTCGCAGAAGGACGAATGGCTGGAGGCGGCAAAGAGCGAGCTTGCCCAATTGCAGCGCGAACACGAGCGGCAGACCGAGGAGCTCAACCGCAGCAACTTGTGGGCCGAGCGGCTAAACCTGGAAGTGGAGGCGCGGCGCGCGCGGGTGGGCGAACTGCAGGAAGAGTTGGCGCGCGATCAGCGGAATGCGCGCGAAGTGGCCGAAGGATACGCCACCAAGGTGCGCGATCTGGAAAGCGATATTCGGGAAAAGACGCAGTGGGCCATCGACGTGGAAACCAGCCTCAAGGCCGATGTGGCCAAGCAAACCGCGGATCTGGTTCGCGCCGTGGAGGCTTTGCACCAGATCGAAAAGGAACTGGATGAGCGCACCGCGTGGGCGCGCCGGCTGGAAGGCGAAGCGCAGAGTCTGCAGCGGCAGGTGACGCTTTTCCGCGAATCCCGATGGGTGAAGCTCGGGCGCAAGGTCGGCCTGGGTCCGGCATTTCCCGCCAGCTAAAATGGCCTTCCTGAAACGCCTGCTTCGCGCGCTGCCCCTACTGCTGATCTCGCCGTTCCTGGTGCTCTTCAGCGCTTTGGCGCTGCTGCTGACGGACTTGTTCACGCGAAGTTGGCAGGCGAAAGCGCCTGCCCCACAAAGCTTGTGCACCAAAGTGGGACAGACGCTTTCGTCCATCAGCCTGGAGTCGGCCTCCGCCGTGATCCCCAATTGGAACGGCAGAGACTTACTCGAAAAGTACCTGCCATCGGTGGTCGAAGCCTTCTCCACCAACCCCGCCAACGAAATTATCGTGATCGATAACGGATCGACCGACGGCAGCGCCGAGTTCGTCCGTGCGGCTTTTCCCCAAGTGAAGCTGGTCGCGCTGGAAAAGAATCTGGGCTTCGGCGGCGGATCGAATGCGGGCTTCCGCGCCGCCAGGAACCGCGTAGTCGTCCTGCTGAACAGCGACATGCGCGTGGCTCCGGATTTTCTGCAGCCGCTTCTCGATGGCTTCCGCGAACCCGGCGTCTTCGCCGTTTCGTGCCAGATCTTTTTCAGCGACCCCGCCAAACTCCGCGAGGAAACCGGCCTCACGCAAGGCTGGTGGGAAGACGGCGGCCTGCGCGTGCGCCACCGCATCGACCCGGCCGTGACCGATCTGTTCCCGTGCTTCTACGGCGGCGGCGGCTCTTGCGCATTCGATCGCGAAAAGTTTCTCGAACTGGGCGGCTTCGACCGGCTGCTGGAGCCCTTCTACCTGGAAGACGGCGACTTGGGATATATGGCCTGGAAGCGCGGCTGGAAGGTACTTTACCAACCGCGCAGCGTGGTCTACCACGAGCATCGCGGCACCATCGGCAAGCGCTTTAGCGAAGCGTATATTCAGGACGTTCTCAAGAAGAATTACCTGCTATTTTGCTGGAAGAATATTCACGAATGGCGCCGCCTGGCCGCGCACTTCTGCTTCACGTGGGCGGGAGCTGTTGTCGGTGTGACCTTCGGGGACGTGCCCGGCCGTCCGAATCTTGCCGCTATGTGGCGCGCGTTCCGGCAATTGCCGCAGGCCGTGAGGTCGCGCCGGCGCGCGCTGCGCCTGGCGCGGATCAGCGACACGGAAGCCTTCCTGCGTCCACTGGGCGGATATTACTGGGACCGTTTCGCGGAGTGGGGCGGACCCCCTGGTCCGCGGCCGACGCCCGCGTCGGCCTCCTCGGGGCTGGATAAAATTGATTTCACGCGGGAACGGCGGGTCCAGGGGGACCCGCGCGGACCAGGGGGTCCGCCCCACTTTGGGCGGCTGCGCGTTCTGTTCGTTTCGCCCTATCCTATCTGCCCTCCGATCCATGGGGGCGGCGTTTTCATGTACCAGACGCTGCGCGAAATGGCGAAGCTGGCCGAGGTCCACGTGGTAGAGATGCTCGACTATGCGCATCAGGAGAAAGACAACCTGGAGCTGCGCGAATTCTGCGCGTCCGCCGAGTGGCTGGTGCGCCCCAGCGGCCGTCCGCGCGACATGGGCTCGCTCAACCCATACGCCGTCCGCGAGGTCGCGAATCCGGACCTGGAATGGCTCATCCACCGCGTGCTGTATCAGAAGCGGATCGACGTATTGCAGCTCGAATACACGCCCATGGCGCAATACCGCGGGGCATTTCAACGCATCGCCACGGCGCTGTTCGAGCATGACGTGTATTTCCAATCAATCAGCCGCGGCTTCGGCCACCATATCGGCTCCGTCGCCGAAATCAAGGCGCGCGTCGAGTACTTGCGCGCATTGCGGTATGAATTGCGCGCGCTGCGCGGATTCGACCAGGTGCAGGTCTGCACGCCCGCGAATCGCGATTATCTGCTGAGCTTCCGCCCCGATCTGCATCTACGCGCGGGCCTCCGGGCCGGCATCGATACGTCCAGTTACCAGTTCCGCCCGAACGGCCGACAGCCGCTCACCATGCTGTTCGTCGGCAGTTTCCGTCACGACCCGAACCGCGTCGCCGTCGATTGGTTCGTTCGCGAAGTATTGCCGCACATCCTCAAACAGGAGCCCGCTGCGAAGCTGGTCATCGCGGGCTCCGACCCTCCGCCGCCGCACGCCTATGCCGATTCCGCCGCCAATCTGGAAATGCTGGGATACGTGGATGACGTCCGCGCGCCCCTGGCGCAATACGCCGTATTCGTCTGTCCCATTTTGAGCGGCTCCGGCGTCCGCGTGAAACTGCTCGAAGCTTTTGCCGCCGGTATTCCGGTTGTGTCCACCGGTGTGGGCGCCGAAGGTCTGGCCAGCGAAGACGGCGCCATCTGCGCCCTGGCGGACAACCCGGAGGCCTTCGCGGCGCGTACGCTCGATCTGCTGAGAAACCCCGCCGCAGCCGCGCAAATGGCGACGCGCGCACGCGCGGAGGTGGAAGCCAATTGGGATATGGCGGCGATCACGCGGAAACTGGTAGATGGCTACCGCGAGATCGTCGCCGCGAAACGCGCCTTTACGGAATCGCCGGCTGCAGAACGCCGCTTGTCCCCGCCGTCTATTTCCCCGTACCCAGGTCCTTCTTGATGCGGCTTACAATATCGGAGGCGGTGCGATCCATTTCTTTCGAATCCGATCCCTTGGGCAGGTCATATACCGACCAGAGCACCTGGCGCGATTTCTCGTCCACCAGAAACACCGTGCCTTTGGTGCGCCCAAACGTCGAGTTGCGCGCCGGATTGGCGGGCTTCGAATCCGAATCGACCATCGATCCAAGCAGAGATTTCGTTGTACTGTCGTCCTTCTTGGGCGGCGGCGCCGTCGCTGGCGGCGCAAGTTTCTTGACCGGCTCCGGGTCCGGAATCATCTCTTCCAACTGCGCTTCGAACGTCTCTCCAATGTGGTCCGTCAGCACGGCGTCGGCGAGCTTGGGATCGGTCACTACGCGGAAGACGCCGCCGTTGGTCAAACGGTTCGCCAGGAATTGGTCGAGTCCGCTGCGCATCGGCAGAATGTATACGGAACGGACACCCGCCAGATCGGCCGCGCAGGCCAGGCTGCAAGACAACACCACGCCGCAGGACAGTAAGAGTATGGAAAGCCGCTTCATCCCATCTATCATATCAACCAGTGTGGTTGGCGCACCGGGGTTGACAGACGAAAGCGTCTGTCCCACGGCCGTGGACATAGCGGATCGCCATGTATAAGGGCCAATCGATTACCGTAATAACTCCCTGTCTCAATGAGGAGCAGGGCGTCGAAAAGGTATTGCGCGGCATGCCCGAATTCGTCGACGAAGTGATCGTGGTGGACAATGCCTCGACCGACCGGACCTCGGACGTGGCCAATTCGCTGGGAGCGAAAGTGATCCGCGAAGAGCAGCGCGGCTACGGGCGCGCCTACAAGCGCGGGTTCGCCGCCGCCACCGGCGACATCGTCATCACGCTCGATGGCGATCACAGTTACCCCGTGGATGCGCTCTCTTATCTCATCGAGGCCTTTCTACATCTTGACGTCGATTTTCTGAACGCCTCGCGCTTTCCCGTGCGCAACCGCCGCGCCATGAGCTTCAAAAACAAGATTGGAAACCTGGGACTTTCCATAGCCATGTCGATGCTGTTCTTTCGCTGGGTGCGCGATTCGCAATCCGGAATGTGGATTTTCCGCCGCTCCATTTTGCAAAAGATGAAGCTGGAAGCCGATGGCATGGCCTTTTCCGAAGAGATCAAAATCGAGGCGTTGCGCAACCCCGCCATCCGCTTCGGCGAAATCTCCATCCAGTATTCGTCGCGCGTCGGTGAAACCAAGCTCAACATCTGGCGCGACGGAATTCAAAACCTGGCGTTCCTGGCGAAGAAGCGATTCTTCCGATGAGCATAGCCGCCATTGTGCCGGTTTGGAATGGCCGCGAGTTGATGGGGCGCCTCATCGCCAGCGTGCAGCGGCAAACCCGGCCCGCTTCCGAGCTGATCGTGGTGGACAACGGGTCCACCGACGGCGCCCCGGATCTTGCGCGCCGGCGCGGCGCGCGCGTGATCGCCATGGGCCGCAACGCCGGCTTCGCCGCGGCCGTGAATCGCGGAATTCGCGAAAGCCGCGCCGAGTGGATCGCCGTCCTGAACAGCGACGTCGAAATGGCGCCCGATTACTTCGCTACGCTGGCGGACGCCAGGGCCGCCGGCGGCAATGCCTGGTTCGCCACCGGCAAGATTCTATCCGCCAGGTCGCCCGGCCAGATCGATGGGACCTTCGATGCGGTCTGCCGCGGCGGCGCCGCCTGGCGCATCGGCGACGGCCGACCCGATGGCGCGCCGTTCGCCGAGCCCCGCCGCATCCCATCCGCCCCGTGGACCGCCGCGCTGTTCCGCGCCGAATTGTTCCGCCGTGTGGGCCTTCTGGAAGAGCGCTTCGAATCTTATCTGGAGGACGTCGATTTCGGCCTGCGCTGCGCCGCGCAAGGGCTCGACGGCGTTTACGACCCCGCCGCGGTTGCCTGGCATTACGGCAGCGCCACTCTCGGCCGATGGCATCCGGAAACCGTCCGGCGCATCGCCCGCAACCAGCTTTTTCTGCTGGCGCGACATTACCCGGCGCCGATTCTGGCGCGATGGTTTTGGCCCATCTTCGTCGCCCAATCTCTGTGGGGCGCCCTCGCCGTACGGCACGGCGCCGGTATCGCGTGGCTTCGGGGAGCGGCGCAGGGCATGCGCAGGTTCTCCGTCATGCGTAGGAGTTGCAGGCCGATCGACGCCAGAGCGCTGGCGGACCTATTGCGCTCGGGCGAACGGACTATTCGCGAAGTTCAGGCGTCCACTGGTTATGACACGTACTGGCGGTTGTACTTTTTACTGACTGCCGGTGAGGCAAAGTGACACATGTCCGCCATCGGAATCGTCATCGTCACTTACAATTCGGGCGCTGAAATCGGAACTTGCCTGGACGCCGCGCTGGCTAGCGGCGCCGAAGTGGTGGTGGTGGATAACGGTTCGCATGACGCCACCATCGCCGAGGTGGCGCGGCGGGGCGCCAGACTGGTCGCCAATTCCACCAACCGCGGATTCGCCGGAGCCGTGAATCAGGGCTTTTCCGCATTGAATTGCCCTTATATTCTGCTTTTGAACCCCGATGCGATACTGATCACGAGCATCCAGCCGCTGCGCGAAGCCTGCGATCTGCCGCGCTCGGCCGGCGCGGGCGGGCGTCTGGTGGATCTCAGCGGCCATCCGCAGACCGGATTTATGTTCCGTAGGCTGCCGACGCCCGCCGCTCTGGTTTTGGAAGTCCTCTTGCTAAACCGTGTCTGGCCTAACAACCCTGTGAACCGCCGCTATCGAGCTCTCGATTTGAACGGTGAACTGCGCATTCCCGTGGAACAGCCGGCGGGGGCGTTTTTCATGATCCGCCGCGCAGTCTGGCAAAAATTGGGTGGCTTCGATGAGGGGTTTTACCCGCTATGGTTTGAAGATGTGGATTTCTGCCGCCGCATCCGGGACCAAGCTTATGTCCTATATTATACGCCCGCGGCTGTTGCCAAACATACTGGCGCACATTCCATACCGCAGTTAACTGTAGAGATGCGATATTTTTATTGGTATCGTAGTTTACTGAGGTATACTGCTAAACACTGTTCCCCATTTGCGTTCCGGGTGATTTGTTTGGCAGTCGTAACAGGGTCCTTCGCGCGAGGCCTCATTGAGGCGATCGGGAGGGGGAACCCGCAGCCCATGGCAGCCTGCAGAAAAGTCGTGCGGCTTGCCAGCCGGTGCTTTTTTTCCGGCTGGAAGGACCAACAGGTTCCGTCTGGTTCTACTAGTTAAATATACGGATGTTGAAAAGAAGTTCCGGTTCTCAGGTTCTTTTTCATGGCCCAAAACGACTTTGTATCCGTAACGTTAGTGACCTACAATAGCGGCCGCTTCATTAAGCGCTGCATCGAATCGGTACTTGAGCAGCGCTATCCGCTCAAAGAGATCGTCATTGTGGACAACGCCTCCACGGACGGCACCATCGACATTCTGGAACAGTTCGAGGACCGCTGCCAGATCTACTACAACGAGGAAAACGTCGGTTTCGCCGCGGCCCAGAATCAGGCGATCCGGCTGTCGAGCGGCGATTGGGTGCTGACGCTGAACCCCGACGTGCTGCTGTTGCCGAATTTCATTCAGGCGCTGATGGACGCCAGCCAGTTCGATCCTAAGATCGGCACGGTGTGCGGCAAGCTGCTCACCATGACCGCGCACTTCGAGATTCCGGAAAAACCCGTAGTGGATTCCACCGGCATCTACTTCAACCCGATGCTGCGGCACCTGGACCGCGGCAGCCAGGAAGTGGATAACGGCCACTACCTGCAATACGAATATGTGTTCGGCGCCACCGCCGCCGCGGCGCTCTACCGGCGCGCCATGATCGAGGATATTTCGCTCGACGGCGAATTCTTCGACACCGACTTCTTCGTCTACCGTGAAGATGCCGACGTGGCCTGGCGAGCGCAGTTGATGGGGTGGAAGTGCCTCTATGCGCCGTATGCCCGCGGTTATCACGTGCGCAAAGTTTTGCCCGGCAACCGGCGCGCGCTGCCGCCGGAGATCAATATGCACTCGGTGAAGAACCGCTTCCTGATGCGCATCAAGAACATCTCCCCGGACCTGTATCGCCGCAATGCGGTTTCCATCACCACGCGCGATCTGACGGTGATCCTGTGCTGCCTGCTGTGGGAGCACACCTCGCTAAAAGCCTTCTGGATTCTGGCGCGCGATTTCAGGCGATTCTGGGCCAAGCGCCGCCTGATTCAATCCAGCCGCCGCGTGGATCACGAATACATGGCGAGCTGGTTCCAATACCTTCCCGTGAGCAAGCAGGCCCCGAAAAGGACGCCGCGCCTGGCCGCGCGCGAAGCCGCGAAATCCGCGCGAATGTAAGCGTGCGCGTTGTTCCACGGATCGTTCTGCGGATCGCTTTAGTTGGCACGCGCGGCATCCCCGCAAATTACGGCGGATTCGAAACCTTCGCCGAAGAGATTTCCACCAGGCTGGCAGCGCGCGGACACCAGGTCACTGTCTATTGCCGCGAGCGATTCCAAGACCCGGTCTATCGCGGCGTTCGCTTGCAGTATCTTCCCACCATTCGCCATAAATATTTCGACACCCTGGCGCATACATTTTTTTCGACTCTCCATCTTTTGATTCACCGGCAGGACGTGGCGCTCTACTGCAACGGGGCCAACGCCATCTTCACGCTATGGCCGCGCCTGGCCGGGATGCGCGTGGCGCTCAACGTGGATGGCATCGAGCGAAAGCGCAAGAAGTGGAACCGCCTGGCGAAAGCCTGGTATCTGCTTTCCGAATGGCTCGCCACGTTCTGCCCCGGCATGGTAGTCACCGACGCCCGTACCATCCAGGATTACTACCTGCAGCGTTACGGCAAGCGGAGCACCTTCATTCCCTATGGCGCCGAAGTGGGGAAAGTGAGCACCACAGCGGTGCTCGAAAAGCTAGGCCTGGAGCGTGGCCGATACTTTCTCTACGTGAGCCGCCTGGAGCCGGAGAATCACCCGCTGGCAGTGCGCGAAGCGTTTGAGAAGCTGGACACACCGATGAAGTTAGCGCTGATCGGCGACGCCCCTTATGCGCCCGAATACATCCAGCGCGTACGCGACACCAGGGACGCGCGCATTGTAATGCCCGGCGCGATTTACGGCGACGGCTATCGCGAACTGGGCTCGCACTGCTTCGCGTACATTCATGCCACAGAGGTAGGCGGAACGCATCCCGCGCTAATCGAAGCGATGGGGCGCGGAGCTTTGGCGCTATACCGGAACACGCCGGAGAACGCTGAAGTCGCCGGCGATGCGGGCATCCCATTTGAGCCGGAAGAGCTGGTGGAGAAACTGGAGTTGGTATTGCACATGAGTGAGAGCGAACGTGAAGCGCTATGTAACCGGGCTATGGAGCGGGTACGGCAGCGTTACTCGTGGGACGCAGTGACCGACGCTTATGAGCTGCTCTTAGCTTAGATTAGTGGCACGGACCCGTGGCCTGCGCAGCGACCATGCCGTCACCTCTATGGCGCCACGCTCGGGTCACTGACGCGTAGCGGTGTTGACATCCGGCGTGCCACCGGAGAAGCGGGAGGCTTGGGTCGCTCACTTGCGCCGCCACTCGGAATCCAGGTCGCCCATAGCTACAGATCGAGTAATGCCGGATGTAGAAGCCCATTCGCGAATCCTGCATCAGCCGCATCAAGCGCAATAGCTCGGGGTGCATGCCGAAGGTGGCGCCAACATCCAAAACGACGGCGCCAATAGTCTCGTTGGCCGGCCCGCACAGGCATCGAAAAATGCCCAACAGGTGAAGTAAGACGTGGTCAACGGCCATCGGCGGCGCGCTCGGCATGTACAGGTCCTCCGCCTTGAAGATGATGTCCACAAAGGGCGCCATCTCCTTCAGGGCCGTGAGCTGCGCCGACATGACCGATATCTGATTCTGAGCATAGACGTAGGGCTGCCAATGCAGCTTCCTTGGCAACGATCCACCTGGCGATGGGTCTGCCGTTCAGTGTCTGGTAGGGCTTCGTCTTGTCCATGTCCGTTGCTCTGTTGTTATCTTCCTCCCCGGCGCTTCCGATACCTGCGGAGCAAGCGAGCACTGGCGGATGAGAACATCGCTGAATGCAGCTCCGGGTTGTTTCTTCGCAATCGCGAGTACGTCGGCGCGAGCTTCGGCAGCGATCCCGAGGCTCTGTGCCGCAGCCATGAAATGGTGATATGCATCGAGGACATCGATACCGGTCAGTTCGTAGCCGTACCCATCGAGGATTCGCTGGATGGCGAGCCGGCCCACCTCCAGACAAAACCGGGCATCCTTCTGGAGCAGGTCACGCGATGCGCGGCTAAGCGTGCGTGGGTCGGTGCGGCCGGTGTTGGCAAATTCAAGGGCGAGATCGCGGAAGCCGGCGTCTTTCGCCGCGGCAAACCACCGGCCAGGCTCGCCGCTCGATGCGGCTAAATTCACAAGGACCTTCTTCGGGTCGCGGCCGGGATATTTCTTGACGATCGCCCGGAATGTGGCGAGGCCAGTCGAAGAGCCGTTCGCAGTCAATGCATACTTCTCATACGCCTCGTCCTCTCGACCGCTATCGAGCAGGATTCTCTCGCACGCCGCATCGATATCCGTATCCGGCTGATTCAGGCCGCGGGAAGCTTCCGCATACGCCAATGCTTCATCGACGCGGCCTTGCGACAGCAATGCCTGCACGCCGAACTTGCGGTCATTCCAGAATGGAAATCCCTGAAGCGCCAGCACCTCAAGCAGTTCCCGATGGCGGCCCGCCGCTAGCAGGCTGGAGATACAGACGGTGCTTCCGCGCACGTAGCTCCCGGGTCGCGGGTCGGACCAGGCGGTTCGAACCAAACTGAGGAGTCGGTCCGCCCAGTAAGAGGCGACTTCACTGGAACGGCACAACTCGCCCCACCGGTCTTCTACCGGGGAGAGGTAGCTGACGCCATCATCCTCGATCGCCTGCCAGAGCCGGTCCAGCCACTTGTCGCGGGCCTTTCGGTCGGCGGGAGCCTCTATGGCGATGGGTAACAACTCGTTCTGAGCCCAATACACTGCGCCGCCGAGAGCGCCGGACGAAGTATCGATATCCTGGAAGGCCGGCCAGATCCTCTCCATCAGGGTCACGACGCCGTCACCGGCCAAGACCGGATCAACTCTGTCCACCTTCTTGATCTCCGTGACGGCTTCCTTTAGCCGCTGGCACGCGAGACGCGAACCCTTCCATCCGAATGCTTTGGCACGAAGGCGCGGCTTGAAGGTCCAAGTGTGTTTCGTTGGCATCGACTGAAGATATTCTGGCATATGATCGCCTCCACGATCGTAGGAGAATGGAGAATCGTGGAAGCAAAAAACGCCAATGGAAACAGCCGAAATCCTGCATCAGTTCCAAAGATTTACCGGAAAGTTCCCGCGAGCCGCGGTCGAAGCGGCCGTAGCGCGCCGGGAAGAGATCACGCCAGAGCTTCTGCGCATTCTGGAGGACACCGTGGACCGGGCGGCGCAAATCGACGCCGAAGGCGATTACATGGCCCATCTATATGCCATGTTTTTGCTGGCGCAGTTCCGCGAGACCCGCGCTTATCCCCTTGTAGTCCGCTTTGCATTGCTTCCGGAAGACATCCAGTATTCGCTCTGCGGCGACTTCATTACCGAGAGCCTCGGCCAGGTACTTGCGTCCGTCTGCGGCGGCGATTTAGCAGGCATTCAGTCTCTAATCGAGAATGAGAGCGCCGATCAATGGGTCAGGGGTGCGGCTTTGAGTGGTCTTGTGACGCTTGTGTCCGCAGAACAAAAGAGCCGTGATGAGATTGTGAGCTACTTCGCCAGCTTGTTTCGCGGCAAATTGGCGCGGCAGTGGTCCCACGTCTGGGATACGCTTGTCTCTTATAGCTCCGATCTTTACGCCGAAGAACTGCTCGACGATATCAAACAGGCTTACGATCAAGGTCTTGTTGACCCCAGTTACATCGGCTTTAAACATGTCAAACAGGACATGGCGCTCGGCAAAGATCGCCTTTTCGCGAGACTCGCAGACGATCCTCATCGACGCCTTGTGTCGGACACCGTGGCCGAGATGGAATGGTGGGCATGTTTTCGAGAGGATAGCCCGAACCGCGCGAAGAGCACAGCCCCGGCTTCGGCAATTTCCGGGCTGAGTCCAGTTGCCCCCTCTTCTCAGATCAAAAGGGCAACGCCGAAGACCGGCCGGAACGAACGATGCCCATGCGGGAGCGGCAAGAAATACAAGAAGTGCTGCGGCGCTTGAACGCCGCCGATCCTGCCGCTTCGGTCCCCGGTTTCAACAACGGCAGAGTCAATGAGATCCGCTTGTACGGAACTCGCGAGATACCGAGCCTCGCGTTCCGCGGTTTAGTTGTGTGCTGAGCATGCTCAGCAAGCTTGGGGGTGAAAGTCCCCCGCCCAACCTGATGTCGGTGAAGGGCTAGTGAGAACGCAATAGCTGTGGCCGCGAGGCGGGGGCTGAAAGAGCGTATTGCAAACACGCGGCGCATGGACCCCAAAGCTCAGCCAGCACGAATCGATTGATGGAGGAAGCATGTGGGGCTTTACCAATGCATACTTCAAATCGCTCGGACTTCCGTCGTTGTTCGAGGAGTGCTGACGTAACCAATCGAACCACCGGTACGGACGTGGGGCGCTTCCCGGATTTCCCCGCTGTGGGATATTGCGCTACCCAGCGCCAAAAAAACGCGATAAACCCCTTAGTTCCGCCGCTAATTGTCCCTGGTTCACTCTGGATTCGGCCCTATTTCCCCGGCCCCTGTCGTGAAACATCGCGCCAGCCGATATGACAACTGTGCCCAAGCACTGAAGCGCGGGTAACAAAGGAAAAAAGAATATCCGTATGTCTCGAATTCACTTCTCACGAATCCCGCTTGCAGTGCTCGCGCTGACCACCTTTACGGGCGCTTTGCACGCAGCATCATTAGTAGCGAACCCATCAACAGTCACGCTAACCTGCGACACCGTTCTCGGTCCCGCCCCCGTAACGGTTGGCATTATGCTCGCCACGGGGGCCAGCGCCGGTAACGTGACGGTAACCGCCACAGCGGGAACGGCCGCAACGTCCGCCGTGGTGCTTCCCAGCCCGGCTGTTCTCTCCGTCTCCTCGACGACCGTGGCGACTAACTTCACCTTCAACATGGCTGCCGGCTGCAAAGGCGTCACCGCGGCCACAGCCCTAACCCTCACCTTCACCCTCGCGGGTGGCGCCACGCCGCTCACCGTGGCGACGACCATGGGCACGATTACTACCGCCTCCGGGAGCGCCCTGGCGCCTTCGCCGAGTGCGGTGACGGTCATCTGCACCAAAAATGTATCGACGTACACTGCGGGTACGGCGCAAACCGTCAACGTCACGTCTCCGGCTTACCTCGGTACGCCCTTCACCGTGAATACCACCGCGCAAACCGTAAACAGCGTCGTGGAAACCGCGCTGCCTGCATGGCTCACGGTTTCGGGCGGCGGTACCGCCTCGGCCACGTCGGTTGCACTGACGGTAAACGCCGTCAGCGGAACAACCGGAAACGGATGCGGCATTTTGCCCGTGGGATCCACCACGTATAACGTTCATCTGTTGAATGCGCCGGCGGCGGATAAAATCCTGGCGGTTACCGTCGAAGTCGGCGTGTTGGCCACGCCCGCGGCGTCCCCGGCATCGATTGCGCTGTCGTACGTCAAGGGCAGCCTCGCTTATAATTCGACGACAACCTCGGTTTCCGCTTCTCCCGCTGTGTTCTTCAGTGTGGACCCAAGCACTCTCCCGCTCTGGCTGAATGCCACTCCCACCACCGGCACTACCACGTCGGCTGTAACCATGACCTTCGTGCCGACCGCGGGGGCTGAAACGGTGGCCCTGGGCAGCTACACCGCCAATGTTCACCTGAAGGTTTCGGGCCAACTGGACACGGTGATACCGGTCACGCTCCAGGTGAAGGACCCGACGGCCACGTTGACCGTCGCTGAAGGGACCACGCGAACGATTTCGTGGGTTCTCGGACAAGCCCTGCCGACGCTGGTGATCACCCCGGTTTCGAGCGACTCACCGATCGCCTACGCCATCACCACGACCGCCAATTCGTTGTCCCCAGTAGTCGGCGCGACTTCGGGCATCGCCTATAGTTTCGGCAGCGCCCCGATTCCCGTGACGTTCCTGCAATCCATTTTCGGCGCCGCGGCGCCGGGCGCAACTCTTAGCGGAAGCGTGACCTTCACCCCGACTAGCGGCACGCCGGTCACGGTTACGATCAACGTGCAGGTCAAGTCTCCAGGGGCATTGATCTACAGCATCTCGCCGAGCTCTTTGCCGACCGCCACAAGCGGAAGCTTTACGGTGGTCCTCACCGGTTCCGGATTCGTCTACAGCGGCGGCTCTACGCTAGTGACGAAGGCCGGAGTTGTGTCGGGCGGATCCATCGTGTCGGATTATTTTGTTACGCCGACGGTGATCAACTCCACCACCATCTCTCTGGCGATTACCGTCCCGGCGAGCAACGACCCTTACCTGCCATTCTCCGGCGTGGGCGGGACGGTGGCCTTCGGCGTCTGCAATCCCGGGGGCGGCAACTGCTCCACGCCGGCTTCGCAGATCAACCTCACCATCGGCGTTAATCCGATCGTGCAGGCCGTTACCAGCGCCTCATCCTACATACAGGCGACAGCGCCGGCGTTGACGCCCGTGTCGGCTTACGATATCCTCAGCGTCTTCGGCACGAACTTCTGCGTGTCCGGAGGCACCGGCTGCATAGCTCCGAATCCGATCCTTTACGGAACCACCGATCCGGTCGCTTCACGCTATCTGGCCACGCTCAGCCCCGACGCCGCCGGCTCCACGCAGCGCGTCCTTAGCGTCACTTTCCAAACCCACGCCGGCTCTCCGGTCGCGATCGCCAATGCCCCGCTGCTGTTCGCCACTAACAACCAGATCAACCTGGTGGTTCCGGCCGCGGTCAACGCTTACGCCGGCAGTACGGTCGACATCGTCGTCAGCTTTGGTTACGGCTCTCTTCCGGCGACCATGTTCAAGAGCTCCCCATTCAGCGTGACCATTGCCGCTACCGACCCCGGCATCTTCACCGTCGGCGGCGACGGCCAGGGCGATGCCGCGGCGCTGCTGCCGAGCTACGCCTTGATTACCAGCGCTACTCCGGCTGGCGCGAGGTTAACCGCAGCCGAGGGGGACATCATCTCGCTCTATGTTACCGGTTTGGGCGTGCCCGACAGCACGACTTCAACGGCCGCGTGGACGACCCCGAACACCGTAGACTGCATGACTGCCTCGGCCTACTGGGCCGCGGTCAACACGACGGACTCGCCTTCCACTCCCGTTACGTCGAACGACGGTCTGGTGATCCAGAGCGCCCTGTTCCCCGCCAGCAATATTCAGCCGTGCATGATGCACAACGGTACTGACGTTCCCTCGGTAAAGATTGGGAACGTAGCGGCCACTGTAGTATTCGCAGGCTGGGTAAGCGGTTCGATCGCCGGACTGTATCAGATCAATGTGCAGATCCCGGCCAAAGGATCGAGCTTCATCGATTCGGCCAACGACGCCGGCCAACCCGCGACGTTAGCCGCGATGCATGTGCCAGTCGTAGTTACGGCCAATTCGATCAGCAGCCAGCCCACTGGCGTAAACATCTGGTTGGCGGCTAGCCTGCTTGTGACTCAAACGGGGGCAACCACCAGCTCTCAATCCGGCGCCCTAGCAACATGGGGATCCGCAGGCGGGGACAGTGTCTCGGGATTCACGATAGCCGAAGGCACCGGACCCTACGCTTACACGCTCAACAACACCGATACCGCGAGTTTGCTCGCCCTCGGCTTGTCGATCAACGCCACCACCGGCGCTATCACAGGAATCGCGGTCGACGGTACGGCAACCATCACAGTGAATGTGGCCGATACCATAACACCCTTCCTGACCGGTTCAGTAGTGGTCACCTACACCATCGCCAACTAAGACAGGTTTACCTGGATTTATCCAAAAACAGCCTCGGCGGCGGGAGATCGAACTCCCGCCGCCGTTTTTTATTGGCCTCATATCACGACCTTATCCAACGCCTCAGTTATTTTCCACGCGTGTTCATTCCGACACGCAGACCTCAAAAGTCATCTAGCTTAAGTTACAGCAACTTACCTCATGGCCACACTCCTGCATCCTTCTTCCGCGTAGGGAGGCGCGGAAGATGCTTAGAACAGAAGATCGGATCAAGAGGTTGGCGGCATTGACGAGCGTAATGCTCATGGCCGCGGTGGAAGCGTTTGGACAGGACAAAGCGGCGCCGCCATCCGCGCGCAAGATCATTGTCAGCATTCCCGACCGGAAACTCGCGCTGATGGAAAACGGCAAGGTGATCAAGATCTTCCCGACGGCTGTGGGAGCGCCTAAGTCGCCGAGTCCCGCGGGTTCTTTCAAGATAGTGCAACGGCTGGCGGAGCCGACATGGTACTCGAAGGGCAAAATCGTGCCTCCCGGCAAGGCCTGCCCCATCGGCACGCGATGGCTCGGTTTGAGCGTGAAAGGCTATGGCATCCACGGCACTAACAATCCATCCTCCATCGGACACAACGCGTCGCACGGCTGCATCCGTATGCGCAATCACGATGTGGAAGAGTTATTTGGGATGGTGTCGGTAGGCGACGATGTGGAGCTGGTGGCAGAGCGCACCGCGAAAACGCAACAGATTTTCGGTGGCGCGGCGGCTGCGGTTGTGGTGGCGGCTGCCGGTGCGGCGAGCGTTCAGTGAGAGGCGGGGCTTCGCGGAAGAAACAGAAATGGCCGCCGATGAATGCCGATAAGAATTCTCGTTTAATCGGCGTTAATCGGCGTTAATCGGCGGCCAATCATGCTGCTAAAGATCCCTGGCCAGTTTCCTATAAGCATTTCTGGCAAAACCCAATTTGAGTCGCTCGAAAAGCATGAAGTGGCCATTATCAGGGTCGCCGATACCTACATGAAGCAAGTATGGAGGACTCTGATTTCGGACGGGAACGAAACCGATCTCCGCAGTTCCGACAACCAGATCGACTCCCCAATCATGGGAATAGGTAGCCTTAGAAAGCAGCGCCCACTTTCCCGATGCCGATCCGAAGCCTCTCTTGGATTCGCCCCAGGCCGTCGCCCACCAGTCAGGCATATTCTTCATTGAGAAATTCTTGTCGGAGTTCAGAACAAGTTCATGTGTGGAGATCGCATATCCACCGTTGGTTCGCATGTCCTTCAGCGTCTGCGCGGTTGGAACCCACTTCCCGATCAAATCAGCTTCGTTGGGCTTCTGATGAGCGAATTGCAGCTCCTCGGCAATCTCCGCAACGTTGTAGCAACCCGACAGGAAAGCAACGGAGGCGACCAGAAGCAACTTTGGAACGAGCCGAATCACGTCCTCATCATTGCCGTTTTCGTCGGTCGAGAGCAACGCATGTAGCAGGGCAACTGCAGGGCAACGGGCGTGAGGTGGCATATCGGAAACCTGCCCGACGAATTCCCCGCGACCGCACTTGGCCGTCTAACGGGCGTTGCTGGGCGTAGCGGGATAGATCGTCCCAGACCTTGATCCGAATGGGAATCAAACTGGCCCACTGCCGCGACACTGATCTCCGCCGCGCCGTCGCCGTTTCCACCGTTTGATACAATCGAGACTCTCGCATGGTGAAGACGGAGCGCGAGTATCGCGAGGACATTGTCGAAGTCGGCCGCCTGATGTTCCAAAAAGGCTGGGTAGCCGCCAACGACGGCAACATCAGCATCCGGCTCGACGGCGAGCGGATACTCTCTACTCCTACGGGCATCTCCAAGGGCATGATGCAGCCCGACGATCTGATTGTGGTGGGTCCGGGCGGCAATAAGATTTCGGGGCGGCGCGAACGCACCACCGAGATCGCCATGCACCTGAAGATCTACGAGCTGCGCCCCGATGTCCGAGCGGTGGTGCATGCGCATCCGCCGGTGACGACGGGCTTTGCAACGGCGGGGCGGGCGTTGAACATGGCGCTGCTGCCGGAGGTGGTGATCGGTCTCGGCTGCGTGCCGCTGGCGGCGTATGGCTTGCCGGGAACGCCGGAATTGACTGAGCCGATGATCCCGCTGATTCCGAAACACGACGCGCTGCTGATGGCCAACCACGGCGCGGTGTGTTACGGGGAAGACGTCTTCCAGGCATACTTTCGCATGGAGACCATGGAGCATTTCGCGCGGATTACGCTGGTGGCGGAACTGTTGGGCGGTCCAAAAGTGCTGCCGCGCATTGAGGTGGACAAGCTGCTCGATTCGCGCTCGCGATATGGCGTGAAAGCCAAATCGAGCGGGGAGCCGGAGTGTCCGGTAACGGCGGAAGACATGGCCGCCAATGCGGACGACAGGAATAACAGCAGGGTTGACGACAGGATTTATGTGACGCGGTCGGAGCTGATTGGCCTGGTGGATGAGGCCCTGCGGGCGCGGGGTATAGCATGAAAGGATTACGGAGAGATCGATGGGCGAAGCATTAGGCATGATCGAGACCCGCGGGCTGGTGGCCATGATCGAGGCCGCGGACGCGATGGTGAAGGCCGCCAAAGTGAATCTGGTGGGCTGGGAAAAAATCGGATCGGGCTATGTGACCGCGATGGTGCGCGGAGACGTGGCGGCGGTGCGTGCGGCTACCGACGCCGGCGCCGCCGCGGCGCGAAGGGTGGGCGAGCTGATCTCGGTCCACGTGATTCCGCGTCCGCACCAGAGTCTGGAGGACATTCTGCCCATCGGCAAGGCGGCCCAGTCCGCTGGCAAGTAGCCGAGAGCAGGCTCCACGATGATACGCGCCGCGACGATACAGCGATGATACTGGCTCGTGTAGTGGGCACGGTGGTCGCCACCCGGAAAGACCTTCGCCTCGAAGGCAA
>Ga0208193_1000176_pt1 | contig 43439 bp, 34 predicted proteins | sample June2015DPH_17_2_FD_184716 | JGI IMG/M metagenome (GOLD analysis project Ga0208193, IMG submission 184716) | Peatland microbial communities from SPRUCE experiment site at the Marcell Experimental Forest, Minnesota, USA - June2015DPH_17_10... | ecosystem: Environmental > Terrestrial > Soil >...
CGGCCACAAGTGCCTCGATATCAGACCCGCCGCCGCCCGATGAAACTGAATCCGTCCCAAGCGGCCCCAGCATCGAGACAATATCCTGCATCACGGCATACGATGCCTTCGCATCTGCAGGCAACGCACTCGGATCAACCGCGCCACGCGCAGCAGCAGCCGCGATCGTGTTGGCTCCGGCAGCCGCGGAACCCCGTCGGCCGCCGAAGTTGCCATAGCTCATCCCCAGCGGCTTCTCCGCGCCTCCATCCATCTCAATCGCCGCCACCTGATCGCCGATCTTGTCGCCGATCATCTTGCGATAAGCCCGTCCCCCCGCGCCGCCATTCTCCTCATTCACCCAGAACACCAGCCGAATCGTCCGCTTCGGTTTCAACCCAAGCTTATGAATCAGCGTCACTGCCTGATACGCCGCCATAATCCCCGAGCCATCGTCCTGCGCGCCTTGCCCAACATCCCAGGAGTCGATGTGCCCGCCAATCGCGACCACCTGCTCCGGATGTTCGCTGCCGACGACCTCGCCCATCACGTTGCCTGCCTCGACATCGGCCTCCATGTGCGCCTCCATCTGCAGATGCACCGTCACCGGCCCTTCCTTGCACAGCCGTTCGATCATCAACGCATCTTCTACCGTAATCGCTGCCGCCGGAATCTTCGGCTGCTTCGCGTCATACACCAGCGTGCCGGTATGCGGAATCTGCATCGCCAGTCCCGTAGCCGACCGCACCAGCATCGCCACTGCGCCCTTCGCCGCAGCGCGCGACGCCCCATTCGTTCTGTACTGCGTGTTCACGCCATACCCATGCCAGCCGGGGTTGTACACCACAATCTTCCCCTTCACCTGCTCTGGAGTCATCGCATCCAGTGCATCGAAGCTCGGAACGAACACCACAGGCGCAGTAATCCCGCCGACTGGAGTCCCCACACTCATCCCCAACCCAAGCATGTGCAGCGGCCTGTTCACTGCGCCCGGTCCGGAGGTAATCATCATTCCCGATTCGTTCCCCCGCACCCACCGCGGCACCATCACCGGCTGCACCGTCACATTCTGCAATCCGGCCTTGCGCATCAGATCCGCGCCCCACTGAATCGCCGTGTTCAACTGCGGCGTTCCGCTCAATCGCTTGCCCACGTGGTAGCAAAGATACGTCAACGCCTCATATCCATCGTCATCGGTCTCCGCCGCCTTCAAAATCCGTGCCGCGTCGGCTCCATACTTTGCAGCCAGTGGACCAGCAACTCCCGGCATCCCCTGCTGTGGTGGCGCATCCGGCGAACCCATCTGAGCGAAAACTGGTTGTGCCGCCAGCAGCGCAGCACCCATCAATAGAGTGGCAAGACGATTCATGAAGTCTCCTAAAGTTTTCTTTGAAGCCTTGAGCCTAACAGACGAAACCTTCAGGCAAAAGCCAGAATCGCGCGTCCTATCACGCCCGTCATCTGATCCTGTGCGGCAAGCGCCACTTGCCGGTTTCCATCGTCCAGCCCTCGCAGATGATTTGCAAACTCCCACGCCAGGTCACGCGCGCGGCATATATCCCAGAAAGCAAGGATCCGCCCGATCTTCCCCGTATCCTGCGCCAGCTCTCCGAGAACGCCCACCGCCAGCATCTGCAGAGCCGAGGGCATCACCGTATTCAGTAGACCATTCACCGCCTCATAGTCCACATGCTGCGGACTCGCGTCATCCGGCTCAAGATTCATCTGTTGATCGGTCGCCAGCAACGCAAGCGAGAGATCATGGTTGATGTGCGCGTTCATCCCCGCCAGCGCAAACTGAATGCGATCGATCCCCCCCGCGTAGCGTGCACTCAACATCGCACTCCATGAACTTGGCACTCCCGAATCCCCAGACAAGAAACCAGCCACCGCTCTGAAGTAAAACCCTGCGAAGACAACATCCAGAAGCGGCAGCCAAACCGCATCCTTCCAACCACCGGCCGGGGGATCCAGATCCACCTCTTTCGTCACCATCAGGTAAAGACGGTTAAACCACTTCAACCCGTCTCTATCCGACAGAATCTGGTCGATGCTCTCCATCACCTGGATGACGTTATCGATAGTCGACGGCGCAGCTCCGCTGACAATCTGATAAAGCGGCTGATCCGCGATGGCAATCGGCATAGATGCTCCTTCAGGCTTCTCGTAATGGGGAAGTATAGTCCAGGAGACGCCGCGGTAACCGTACCCGGCACGTCTATCGACCAGCAAAAACGCTCTATCCTTCAGCAAACTCGCGTAGCATCTCATTAACGAGCATGATGACTATGCCGACTACCCGCCGACTCCTCACCCTCTGCCTCGCCTGTGCCTTCACCGCGCCCGCTCTGCCTCAAACCCTCGCACGTCCCGGCTGGGTCGGCTCCGGCATCAACACCGACGTCTGGTGGAAACATCCCGTCCTCTACCAGGTAAATCCTGCCAACTTCAACAGCGGCCTCCAGAGCATCGCCCAGCGCCTCGATTACATTCAAACCCTCGGCGTCGACGGGCTTCTCCTCACTGCAATTCAATCCGACGCTACTCACGCACAGTCCATCGACCCCGCCTACGGAACCCTCGACGATCTCGACGAACTCATCCACGAGGCCAGCCGGCACAACATCCGCGTCCTGCTCGACCTCGACCCCCACATTCCCGCGTCTGACCTGACCAACGTCGCGCGCTTCTGGCTCAATCGCGGAATCGCCGGCTTCCACGTCATCGGCTCCACCCCTGAAGCCCATGCGCAAGCTGCCGCACTTCGCAAAGCCGCCGGCAGTTATCTTGGCCAGCGCGTCCTCATCGGCGACGTCGACCCTTCACTCCCTGCATCTCCGCAGCAGCGAACCTACAAGGCCCCGGACACTCAGAATACGCAACTTCTTCTCGACTCCAGCCTCGGCTCCGTCGCTCCACTCAACCCCGCAGCCGTCCGCTCCGCCGTCGAATCCACCGAAAATATCGCGTTGGCCGGCCATGCTATTCCGTTGATTGCCTCCGATGGGCCGAGCTTCCAGCGCAGCATGAGCCGCTACGCCGACGGCAAGCACAACATCGATATCGCCAAGCTCCTCGCAACGATCCTCTTCACCACCCGCGCTCAGCCCCTGCTCTACTACGGCCAGGAACTCGGCGTCGCGGCTCCGCAGTCATCCGATTCCACGCCAACGACACCGGTCATCATCTGGGATGCCCCACCACTGCCCCTCAAAGGCAAACCCGCACCGCCGCCTGAACCAGAAGCACCCAACGCGCCGCCAAACGCAGCGCTGGAAGAGGCTAATCCCGACTCGCTGCTCAACTGGTACCGCAGGCTCATCGATCTGCATCACAGCAACACGACCATCAACTCCGGCGAATACCTCACCGTCAATCGCGACGACCAGAACGTCCTCATCATTATTCGCAAGCCAAAAGTTGTCTCGCCAACGAACCCGATCCTCGTTATCCTGTGCAACCTTTCAGGCGAATCGCAACACCTCTCCATCAAGGCCGACACCATGAAACTCCATCTTCGCGGCAGCTTTCTTCGCACGGTCATGCGCTCCGACAACGGCATGGGCACAATGCATCTGGAGTCCATGACGCTCGGCCCATACGCCGCCTACATCGGCGAGATGCGTTTCTAGGTAGCAGCCCGCCTCACTCCGCTCGTAGAGCCTGCGACAGTTCAACGGAAGCAGCGCGCCGGGCAGGCAGCAGCGACGCAGCTAGTGTCAACACCAATAGCACAATCGCGGCCAGCGCCAACACCATCGGATCGAGAGCGCCCACTCCAAACAGAAACGTCTGCAGCAGATGCGACGCGCCCCACGCGCCAACCAGCCCGATCGCGCAGCCGATCAGCGCAAGCTTTACGCCGGAAGCCACGACGAGGCACACAATGCCGACCCGTTGCGATCCCAAAGCCATGCGAATTGCCATCTCCTGCACCCGCAGCGCAACCGAGAACGCAATCACGCTATAGATCCCAAGCACAGCCAGCAAAACCGCAATTGCGGCGAACGACGAGATCAGCGCCGTATTGAACCGCCGCGGAGCCTCGCTCTCCGAAATTGCATGTTCCATCGTCTGCACCTGGTTTAGCGGTAACTGCACGTCGATCGAACGCACCGTCCCGCGCAGTGCACTCTCCATCTGCTCGGGAGGCATGGCAGTACGCAGCGCAATATATCCGCCATTTAGGTTCAAATCCCCAGGCGTGGCCAGCGATCCGAACATCGACTCCGCCTGACTCACGGTGGTGTAGTACTCCTGCTTCAACGGCGAATCAGGAGAGCCCTCCTTCACATTTGCCACCTCGCCTACCACAAGTGCCCAGGGCGTCTGCATCGTAGTTGTCCCCAGTCGTAGCCGTTTGCCAATCGGGTTCAGCCCTGGCCAGGATTGTTCTGCAAGCTTCTGGTTCACAATCACCACAAGCTGCCCGCCCTCCTTGTCATCCGGCGTGAAGAACCGTCCACGCAACAAAGGAACTCCCATCGCCTGAAAGTAGTCGCCCTCCACCTGGATGACAGTTGCAAGATCATATCCCGCATCTTTGGGCGGCACGTAGCCCTCAGCGACAAACGCATTATTGTTGTTGCTGCCCGAATCCGGGGCCAGCGAAGTCAATCCAACGCTCTTTACCCCCAGCAGTTGCTGGAGCCGCCGCACCAGTTCGTGATTAAACTCATCGACCGCAGGCTGAGTCGTGTATTGCTTCTGTGGAAGGTTGTAGGTCGCTACCAGCGTATGGTCTGGCTGAAAGCCCAGATCGACCTCTCGCATCTTCTCGAAGCTGCGCAGCAGCAGGCCCGACGCGGCCAACAGCACCAGTGCAGTGGCAACCTCTCCAATCACAAGAGCCGAGCGCAACCGCGCATGACCTCCTGCCGAACTGCCAGTGCGTCCGCCTTCCTTCAACGTGTCGTTGACATTGGTACGGATAGCGGCAAACGCAGGGGCAAGTCCGCAGATGACTCCCGTCAGCACAGCCACCCCGAGAGCAAAACCGATCACCCGCCAGTCGAGTCCAATCTCGCTAATGCGCGGCAGCGTCTCCGGCAAAACCTTCACGCCCACACGCAGCGCAGCAGCCGCAAACGCTAGCCCTACTGCGCCACCCGCAATGCTTAAGACAAGACTCTCCAGAAGTGTCTGCCAAAGCAGCGTCCTCGCGCTCGCTCCCAACGCAAGACGAACCGCAATCTCGCGCCGGTTCCGAATCGCGCGTACCAGCAGAAGGCCCGCCAGATTCGCGCATGCAATCAGAAGCACGACGGCAACGGCAAGAAATAGCGTACGGATCAGCGGTCGCGCATCCTCCACGGTCTCCTCATGCAGCGGCCTCACCACCGGATGCATGCTGAAGCCAGCCATAAACGCTGGGTAGTTGTGTATCGTTTCTTTGGCCACAGTCCCGGCGTCATTCACCGCCTCCGCCGTCATCACGTCCGGTTTTAGGCGCCCGACCATGCTGTAGCTCCAATTGGCCGCGGCTCCCGGTGACAGCTCCTGCGGTGTAAAGCTTATCGGAACCCACAGTTCGCTGCGGTTCAGATGGCCGGGGACTAATGGAAATTCAAAATTGCGCGGCATCACGCCGATGACCACATATGGCTTGCGGTCGAGAAGAATCTTCTTGCCTAGAATGTTTTGGTCGGCCTGAAAGCGGCTCTGCCACGTCGTGTAGCTCAACACCGCCACTTGCTGGTGCTGATCATCCTCCTGCTGACTGAAAAAACGACCCAGCAGAGGCTGCACTCCAAGCGCCGGCAACACTCCTCCGCTCATACGACTCGCATTCACCATAGCCGGCTCCCCCAAACCGGAGAGTTCAAAGCCCGCCCCCTGATATCCACCCAGACTGGTGAAACTGTGCGTGTCGCGCATGTAGTTGCGAATGTCGGGAACGGTCACGCCCGTTTCACCGTTGCCATTGCCTTTTGCGCCCTCCACAATATCGGACACGACCATCAGCCGATCAGGGTCCGGAAACGGCAGTGACCGCAACAGCACACCCTCGACAATGGAAAATATTGCCGTGGTTGCGCCGATGCCCAGCGCCAGCATCAGCACAGCTGTAATCGCAAAACCGGGGGACTTCGACAAATGACGAACCGCTATCTTCAAGTCACGATAAAGAGACATCGACATTCCTCGCGCAATGGGCTGCCGATCATTCAGCAATTTCTCTTCCAAGAGCACATTGCTATAGTTCTCAGCGATTCATATAGTTAGCCTCGCTAACCGCTAGCGCTCCCGTCCAAAATCGGAGCCCGCCGTCCGAAGATGGACAGCTCCGGCGATAGCCAGCGAATCGGCCTCAAGCCGTTTCACCCTTATGAAGTTCAGATCGGGGGCGATGAAACTCTCTCGCCGCCATCGCCGACGCCCTTCAACGCCGTTTTATAGCCGGCATATACCCGGTCGAAGACCGCATCCCAGCTGCACCCAAGAGCATACGCCCGCGCCTTCAGCCGCATCTCCTGCAGCCGCGCCTGGTCTCGAACCAACTCCGCAACCGTTGCGGCAAAACGTTCCTCTTCGGTTACAAATCCGGTTTCCCCATCGCGCACGATGAACTTCGGCCCTCCATCTGGAGTCACGACCGCGGGCACGCCACTCGCCAGCGCCTCCAGCACCACATTCCCAAACGTATCGGTATGCGATGGAAACACCAGCACATCCATATTCGCGTAAGCCTCAGCCAGCGCCTGACCGCGTAGCACCCCGGCAAACTCCGCTTCCTTCAAATCCCTCCGCAGCGCCGCTTCCTCGCTGCCATGCCCCACAATCAAAAATCGCACTCTGTCCACACCCATCGCCGCCAGCTCGCGCTCCACTCTGGCCAGCAGCGACACATTCTTCTCCACGGAAAGCCGCCCTACATATCCCAGCACCACCGTTCCGTCAGTCACCTCTCGCGTGCGGTGCGCCGGCGAAAGCCACTCCGTATCGACACCGCGCTGCATCAGGAAACACGGCCTTCCCGTCGTTCTCTTCAACATCCGGCAAAGCTCATCGTTCGGCGCGAACAAGACCTTCGCCAGCTTGTAAAACTGCGAAGTAGCCCACAGTGTGCCGGCCTCCACTCCGCCTTCAATCGCAGCCCCGCGGCTTCCGGAAAGTCTCCCCGTCAGCCAGCCCATCCTCCGCGCCGCATACTCATGGATATTCGTATGCCACGACGCTGCCAGCGGCACTCCCATCTCCCGTGCAAAGTACGCACCAAAGAGTCCCAGCTCGCTCGGCCCGGTGATGTGAATTACGTCTGGCCGGAACCGCTCCAACTCCCGGCGTATCGCCTCATCATGCCGCCAGAACAGCGTGTCGAACTCGAGGTCCTTCTCCATCCTCACCGAGCCGCGACTCCGCCTCAGCTCCAGCGTTCGCAGCGCGCCCACCTGTTCCACCGGGATCTCCCGCGTCCCCGCCCGCACGCAAAGAAGCGGAAGCCCATGCCGCTCCGCATACGCCACAAAATTCCTGCTGGTATGCGCAACGCCATTGACCTCATGGAATGAATCCGGAAAGTAGGCAACACGCGGCACCCGCATCGCTCTAGACTAACGTCCGTTTCTTCTCCACGAAACAAGAGGCAACACAAAACTCAGAACGTGAAAGTTTCAGGATCGGCCAAGCGTTGTCCGCATCTCACCGCTGTCATTCCAGGCGATCCGCAACCCGCTCGACACCGGTCCCGCGCCCATCAGGCGAACTACGGACAACACTGCCGAGCACATCGCTGGAGCCTTTCCCTTCATCCACAGTCGGCTCAACGGCTGCACCTCGCCATTGGCATCCGGATGGTAGACCCGCTCATCCCATAGCCGCGAGCCCTCCGGAAAATCCGGATAATTGCGAATTGCAGCCAGTGTTGACTGAAGTATCCGGTGCTTCCAAGGCTCCGCATACTGCGGCATGAACAGCACATGGCTCTGCCGTTCGCGCCTTACCTCATGCACAAACTCGTTAAAGCTCCCGGCGTGCGTCAGGTTCAAATTCGCATTCGGCTCGATCCCATGCCGGTCGCCTCCGCTGATCACAAGCTGGTTCCACTTGCCGGCCAGGGTCGAGGTCTCGCGGTTCTCCTTCCAGTCCCGCAGCCCGTTCAGCTCCAGCGCGTGGATAAACTGCCCATTCACCGCCAGAAACTCGTTCACCAGCACCTCGTGCTTTTCCTTGCCCACCCGGTAAAGGTCCCACAGCGGATGGTTGAAGACGAGCAGCACCCCCGGCAGTTCGTCGAGCTCAGCCAGCATCTCTGTCAAAAGCTTCGGCGCTCGTGTCGCCACCGGCATCGCCGTGAACGCCGCCAGCCGCTCCATCCAGGCGGTGCCGGTAGCGCTCGGCAAATTATGAACGCCCAGATGAAATGCAGTCTCGCCAAACGGCACTGTCCACTCCACCGACACCGGAATATGCCGCGACCCCGCCACAGTCCGCAGCAGCATCGGAGCCTGAATATCGTCGTGGTCCGTAATCGAAACCAGCCCCGGAAGCTGCAGCTTCTCTTCAATCTGCCTGCGCTCCAGGTCGAACGCCAGGCTTGGCGTCAGCGGCGGTGTCCAATAGCTGCGCGCATAGTTCGGGTCGATTCCCGTCATCCGTCTGCAGCGACGCTCCGCCCACCGCATCACCGGCTGCAACATGCTCCAGTCCTTCGACAGCTCCGAGATAAAATCCAGGGTCTCTTTGGACTGATTGGTATGGCTATGCAGCGAAACGCCCGTCGTAAAGCCCTTCGCCGCCTCCGGTTCGCGCCACAGATACGAGATGCTCGATTGGCCCATCGGTTACCCCTGTCTTAGCCCTTCTACCCGGGGCCAGTATGGAGGCCTTACATGACTGGCATGTGACTGCACCAAGAATGGAGCTTCAATATCCGTAACTCCTGTTACTGCATTGATTCCCCGAAGGTTGTAGGCGCACCTTTCTCAACAACATCCATTGCCAATACCTTTTTCCTATCCTCATCCACACAACCGCTCATGAGAAACTCTCTCGAAATACTTCCTGACGTTCCATCATGATTCGAAAAGAGAAAGCCTGATGCCTGACCAAACAGCGCCAAAACGCCTCACAATTGACATCGAACATAAAAACGACGTAGCCATCGTGCGATGCCACGGCCAACTGGTTTCCGGATTCACCGAGATCCTCTACTCCAACGTCCGTCCGTTGATCCCGGCCACCAAACGAATCGTGCTGGACCTGTCCCATCTCACCTGGATGGACAGTATGGGTCTCGGCACCCTCGTCGGTCTCTACACATCGGCCAAAGCCGCAGGCTGCGAGTTACAGCTCCTCAACATCGGCAAGCGGATTCGGGAACTTCTCGGCCTTACTCATCTCCTGGGCGTCTTCAGCATCATCGGCGAACACGGCGTCAGACTCTGACTACCTTCCGCCGCCGCGCCTAAAATAAATTCATTTTTATGTCGATTCCTTGTGGCTTCCTTCGTTATTGACATAGAAGTATTTCAATCAGAAAGAAGAGGAGAATTCGATGCCACAATACATGCTTTTGCTACGCAACAATGGTGATTCTTGGAGAAAACTGAGCCCGGACGATATGCAGAAGACGATCGAGAAGTATCTGGCCTGGCGGAAGAAGCCGTTCGTAGTGGGCGGCGCGGGGCTGGTTGACGGTTCCGGCCGCGTGGTGCAGAAGAAGAGCGACAGTGTACGTGTGACGGAGGGGCCGTTCAGTGAATCAACAGAGGTGATGGGTGGTTACTACACAATCGAAGCGGAGAACTACGACGAAGCGGTCCAGCTTTCACGCGATAATCCAAATTTAGATTTCGGGACGATTGAAATTCGCGAAGTGATCGTCAGTCACTCGTAAAGTAGGATTTCCGATGGACGAGCTAAGTAGCCCCGTGTTGCTGGAGAACCTGTTCCGCAGGGAAGCAGGAAGAATCGTCTCCTGGCTGGCAGGGCTGCTTGGCTCGAATCACCTCCAACTGGCGGAAGATGCTGTGCAGGAGACCATGCTGCGAGCCGTGCAAACATGGTCGTTTCAGGGCATTCCCGAAAAACCGGAGGCGTGGCTCTTTCGCGTGGCGCATAATTACGCGATCTCTGCGCTTCGGCGGAACATAAGTTTCGAAGACAAGACCGATGAGTTGATTGCTGCGCTCGAATCACGCAGGCAATACGTCGAGGATGTGGATACAGAAGAGAATTTGCGCGACGACGAGCTGCGAATGATCTTTATGTGCTGCCATCCGCAGCTTGCTCAGAACGTACAGATCGCCTTGAGCTTGAAACTGGTAGGCGGCTTTAGTGTGGGAGAGATTGCGCGCATCTTTTTTACTGAAGAAAAAACAGTTGCACAGCAACTTGTGCGGGCAAAGCGGCTGATTCGCGAGCAGAACCTGCCACTAGTCATGCCGCACCAGGCGGAGTTGCAGAAACGGCTCAACTCAGTCCTGGATGTGGTTTACCTGATGTTCAGCGGAGGCTATGCAGCACATACCGGAGAGGAGTTGATTCGACGCGATGTCTGTCTCGAGGCTTTGCGGTTGGGCAGGTTGGTAGCTGCCTCGTCGATGGCTGCCCCGCGAGTGGATGCTTTGGTGGCGTTGATGGCGTTACAGGCTGCACGTCTGCCGGCACGCACCGACGCAGCAGGAGATCTCGTCTTGCTCGAGGAACAGGACCGCAGCCTTTGGGATGATGCTCTGCTGGCACTCGGATTCTCTTACTTCGACAAGTCGATCGTTGGCGGCGAAATCTCCGAGTGGCACATCCAGGCTGCAATCGCAGCGACCTATGCGAGCGCTGAAAGTGCGGAGACGATCGACTGGCCGGCCATCCTGGAACATTACGACCAACTGATCGAGATGGCTCCTTCACCGATCGTGGCGCTCAATCGCGCGGTCGTTGTGATGAAGGTGCATGGCTCAGAGGCGTCACTGGCTGCGCTCGCACCCCTGGAAAGAGACGATGCTTTACGGAGATATCATCTGCTTCCCGCTGTGCGCGGCCGCGTCCTGGCAGAACTAGGAAGATTTGCTGAAGCTGAGGTGGCATTTTCTGCCGCGCTGGAATGCGACTGCACGAACCCGGAGAAGCGATTTTTGCAACGGCAGTTGGAGATGGTGCGTAGTGGATGAAATTTGATCGGCAACAATCCTACCGCGTCTTCGTAATATCCGGCCCCAGCATCTCCTGCACGCCCGGCGCCGGCTCCGCGGGAATCTTTTCATACTCCGATCGCTGCTGCTCCCGCTCGTAGTCCGACTCCAGGTGATGCTCCGTCAAACCCGTCTTAAGAATCGCAAACGCCTCTTCCGGCGTATCCGCAAACTGAAACAGCTCCAGATCCGACATGGCGATGGCCCCCTTCTCTGCCAGCATTTCCATGTTGATCACGTGCTTCCAGTACTCCGATCCGTAGATCACCACCGTCATGTTCTTCGCTAGCTTCTTCGTCTGCGCCAGCGTCAGTAGCTCGAACATCTCATCCAGCGTCCCAAATCCACCCGGAAAAACCACCAGCGCCTTGGCCAGATAAGCGAACCAGTACTTCCGCATGAAGAAGTAGTGAAAATCAAAGCTCAGCCCCGGCGTGATGTAAGGGTTTGGATGCTGCTCAAACGGTAGCTGAATATTCAGCCCTATTGTCTTCGCCCCCACCTCAAACGCTCCCCGATTGGCCGCCTCCATAATCCCTGGCCCGCCACCCGACGTCACTACGAACCGGTGCCTCCGGCCAGGCAGTGTCTTCGCCCACGAGGCCACCATCCCCGCCAACTTGCGCGCGTCCTCGTAATACTGCGCCATCTCAACGGCAGCCTCTGCCAGCTTCAGCTGCAGCCTGCTCGCCTCTCCGCTCTCAATCTCCTCCGGGCTCGCCGGCTGCTCATGCTCCGGAGCCGGCTGCGCCGACCCCGTATTCGCCAGCAGTTCGAGCTCCGAGTTCGCCACATCCAGCGCCCGAAACCGCGCAGATCCGAAGAACACCACCGTGTCCTGAATCCGTTCCCGCCGAAATCGCGCCATCGGCTCCTGGTACTCCGCCATGATCCGCAGCATCCGGCCCTCAGGTGAGTTCAGGAACTCAGGATTCTGATACGCCAGCGGAGCCTCCTCCGCAACCTCAGGCGCCGTTCGTGTCATAGTCTCATCTTCTCTTTTCTACCCACGGTAGTCGCGATAGTGCACCGCCTCCGAGATACCAATCCATATATCCAGCAGACCCAGCCCGGAGATCATCCCCCGCACTGCTCCGTTATGCAGCAGCGTCGCCAGCCACGGACGCGCTAGAATGAATGCGTTACGGTCCCAGATCCGCGTCCACCACGGCAGCACCATCACCAGCACGCCTAGGTACACGCAGAAAAGCACCAGCACAAACAGCGACAGCCGTTGCAGCCAGACCGGCGCAGTCCGCTTCGAGCTCTCGTTGCCGTTCGACGGCGTCTGCTCAGCGGCCGGTTCAGGGCCTGAATAAAGTTGTGGCGGTCCGGACATCAAACTCCGTAAAACTCACTGCTGAAAACTCTCAAGATTGACAGTAGCAGAGCGCTCCGCCGTTGTCTCTCCAACTGAAGCACCACACACGGCACCTCACTCATTTCGGAAGACTTGTCAGTCCCTGCGGAGCATGCGTGTCATGCGGAAAATCCAGCCGCAGATCATACGTCGACCCCTTCCCCGACACCTCGATCGGCAGCTCCACCCCCGCGCCATTCTTCTTCAGCAGCTTGTCGAACGGCCCAAGCAGCAAACTCTTCCAGCCCGTCGTCATCTGCGAAGCCGTAGCCTCCGTCCGCACTTTTCCATGAAACTCAAACGTGCTCCCCACCAGTTGCACCTGCCCATCCATCACCGCCTGCGCCCCCGGTATCTTGAAGTTCAACTCGCTCACATCGAGCACCGCATTCGCCTGCGAGAACTTGCCACTCACCGCCGACCCCACCACCTCAGCATCCTGAGCATTCGCCTGCTTCGGCTTGCCCTGCGCACGCATACTCATCGCATCCAGTTGTGCCTGCATCTTCGGATCATTCAACATCGCTCCCGTAATCGCAAACGTTCCCGACAATCTCATCTTCCGCGAAACACTCACGCGCCCCGGAGGAATCTCGAGATGCGTCTTCGTCGCCAGCGCCCCTCGCATCAGCGTTGGACTCCCTTTCATCGATAACGCAAGCATGTCCTCGATCCGCCCCTTCTCCATCACCACATGCAGATCCGTATCATGCCCCGGAGCGCCCTCCACTCGCGTCACAGCACCACTCGCCGTCAACTCCGACCGTCCCACCCGAGCCCACACCCTGTCCAGTCGCGTATCTCCCGTCGTCCCGTCCACCATTACGCTGAACTCGGTATGGAGCGGCAACGCATGATCGCTAATATCCAGCCGAAACGCCGGCACCTCCGCCGTCCCGTCCACCGCAATCTCTCCCAGCGTCCCGCCGAACTTTCCCGTCGACTCCAGAATCCCTCCAATCCCATGAATCGTCGAAAGATCCGCATTCGTGAACTCGTAGCTTCCATCCATCGGCGTATCCCGTGGATTATCGTTCTGCCACGGGCCAAAGTGCCCCGTCGAATGCACATCGCCCACCGGCTTCGGATTCACCAGCGTCGCGTCATAGTTGAAAGGCTTCTTCGCTCCCACATCCTTCAGCGTCAGACTGTTGATAGCGAACTCCAGCGGCTTCTTCGCCGGATTGCTCGTCTCAATCACCACCTTCGCATCCGTACACTCGATCGTGTCTACCGCAATCCCCAGTGCAGGCTGCCCTTTCTTCTTCGGATCATCCGGCATCACCGCCCCACGCTCCTCTTTCGGCGGAATATTCACCTGCAGCCCCTGCACCTTCACCGACAATACCCGCGTCGTAGGTCGCAGCAACTCCCTCCACCCGGTGCTGAACGAAAAATGATCGACCACCAGCATCGGCGGAGCATTCGGCCGCACATCCGGCTTCGTCGGCCCCGCCAGATAAAGAATCCGCAGCCCTCCGCCCGTCACAATCACACCCTTACGCAGCGAAACCTCCAGCCGGTCCAGCTCGACCGGCGAATGAAACCGCGCCGAAAGCGTCTCCACTACTTTCCGTCGCAGCATCGGCTCCATCTGCTTCAATCCCCACATCACCACCAAAGCCCCTGCAAACGCGACCAGCAGAAACGCCGTAACGCTCCCAACAAACCACCGCCTCCGCCACCATCTTGGACGCCGTCCTGTCGCCTCTATCTCTGTTGCAGCTTCGTTCAAATCAAGCCCCATGTCTCTTTGGACGCTTCCGCCGCCGTCAAAGCGACGGTAATAGTTCAACTTTGTCACCTCGTCTCGGGGAAAAGCCACGACGAATGTCGTTACCCTCAATAACGAAGTACCATCAACCTGTGCGAATCCATCTGAAGCTCCTCACCTTCACCCTCCTTTCAGTCACTGCCAGCTCCCAAACCCTCATCATCACGCATGCCACCGTCATCAACACCGTCACCGGCAAAACCCAGCCCAACAGCACTGTAGTCATCGAGAAAAACCGCATCACCCGCGTCCTCGCCTCGTCCAACGCCGATCTCAAATCCGGCCAGGTCATCGACGCGCACGGCGAGTACCTCATCCCCGGCCTCTGGGACATGCACACCCACGTCTACTTCGACTCCACCGCCGACGACGGCACCGATCTCGTCCTTCCCCTCTTCCTCGCCAACGGCATCACCGGCGTCCGAGACATGGGCAGCGCCCTCGACCCCGTCCTCCACGCCCGCGACGAGATCGCCGCCCACCGCCTCTTCGGCCCGCGCATGATCGTCTCCGGCCCTATGCTCGACGGCCCCAAATCCCACTACAAAGCCGCCATCGCCATCACCACGCCCGAAGATGGCCGTAAAGCCGTCGACATGCTCCACACCCGCGGCACCGACTTCATCAAAGTCCAGTCCGGCGTTCCGCGCGAGGCCTACTTCGCCATCGCCGACGAAGCCAAAAAAGTCGGCATCCCCTTCGAAGGCCACGTCCCCGACGCCATCCGCGCCTCCGAAGCCATCGCCGCCAACCAGCGCACCTTCGAGCACCTCATCGGCATCTTCGAAGCCAGCTCGCCTGACGAAACCAAATACCTCACCGGCAAAAAAACCGTAGGCATGTTCCTCGACACCTACGACCCAGCCCGCGAAGCCGCGATCATCCAACTCATCGCAAAAAACCACGTCTGGCAATGCCCCACACTCTACTGGGAACGAGGCCAATGGTTAGTCGACGCCATCGACTACACCAAAGACCCAGACCTCGCCTACGCTCCCCGCACCTGGGTCGACAAACACTGGCCTGCCGCACAAAAGGCGATCATGAAATCCCTCGACACGGACCCACTCCCTGTCCGCGAAAAATTCGTCACCCACGAGCTCGACATCGTGCGCAAACTCCATGTCGCGGGCGTCCCATTCCTCGCCGGCACCGACACTCCCGCAGGAGTCGACGTCCTCCCCGGCATCAGCCTGCATCTCGAACTGCAACGCTTCGTAGCCGCAGGCTTCACGCCACTCGAAGCCTTACAAACCGCCACCCTCAACCCCGCGAAGTTCTATAACAAACTCAGCGACTACGGCACGGTTCAGCCCGGACGCATCGCCGATCTCGTCCTCCTCGAAGCGAATCCCCTCGAAGACATCGCCAACACGCGCAAAATCGCAGCGGTCATCCACGACGGCCAATATCTCTCCCAACAAGACCTCACCCAGCTCCGCACAAAGCTCAGACAACTGGCAGCAACCAGATAACAAAATGCATTGCGGCTATTTGGAAAGCGCTCTGCCTCGCGCCAATCCCTGCTGCAACCGTCTCCAGTCCTCGCTCGAAAACATGCGCGGACCAGCCTCGATCAACCGCGGCATCATGTTGAAGACCGCCACCCGGTTCCACGGCTTGCCGTCCCGCATCCGAAAGCCCTTCTCATTCAAATCGCTGACGATGCTTGAATAAGTGAAGTCCTGTCCCAGCAACTCCATCATCAGCATCATCGCCTGGTTCTCCGTCGGCTCGACCTCCAGCCGCGTGCAATCCTCGGAGATCCGCAGCCCATAAGGAATATCCTCACCAAACGCTCCCTGGGTTGGAGCCTCGCCATCCGGCAGCTCGCGTCGCCACTCAATCGACACCATCTGCCAGCCCGCCGCCGCCCGCTGCCCGATAATCTCCGGACTAAACGGCCCCGAAATCACATCGCGAATCCGCTCAAAATGCGCCATTGCCAACCTCCGAAAATGCTTCTTTGGCTCCATCCAATATGCAGTTCGCCTGCCAAAGATCCCGCCACCGCGAATCCTTCAAAGAGCTGTCACCATTGATTTTTCTCTCGACGGAGTGTCCATCCCCGCGGTCAAACCGTCCAAAACCGCAAACCATTGTTCGCATCCGGACGGCCCACCCATCTCCAAACCAGAGCAAGGAAGACACGGCGGCTGTCCCTCCGCCGCAGTCTCCTCGCTCCGATCGGGAGCCGCTACTTCCCGGTTCCTTCGCCAACCAGGTGCGTCGCATGAGTCACCGCCGCACCGGCCCGCAGTGCCACAGCCACCAAAGCCGTCTCCGCAATCTCCTCCGGCGTAGCCCCAGCCTTCACCGCATTGCCGCGATGAATCTCCAGGCAATACGGACACTGCGTCGTCAACGCCACGCCTAGCGCAATCAACTCCTTGTACTTTTTCGGCACCGCGCCATCGGCCATCGCCGCCTTATCGAACGCCCAGAAAGCATCCATCGCCTTCGGAGCCCCTTCCCCCAGAGTCTTCAACTTCTTCAAATTCGCCATGTCATACATCGGTATTCTCCTTTGCACAATTATCTCGAATTGGAGGGCATCGACAACTCCTACAACGATCCCCCCGAGGCATCACTATAAAGTTTCATTTCCACGCGGGAACAAGCCTTTGTCTTCAATCCGCGGTTATCCAGCGATCCGCGGTCGACCCTGGATGAGAAAATAGAAGCAGCATGCTCCAACTCTCCTCCGCCGGCAAACGTTTCGGCCAAAAACTCCTCTTCGAAGACGCCAACTGGCTCATCACGCCGGACGAGCGCACTGGCCTCGTCGGCGGTAACGGCACCGGCAAATCCACGCTCCTCAAAATCCTCGCCGGCATCGAAACCCTCGACTACGGCCAACTTACCCGCGTCAAAGGCATGACCCTCGGCTACCTCCCGCAGGATGGCCTCGCTCTCCGCGGCAAAACCGTCTTCGCCGAATGCCTCTCCGTCTTCGACCACCTCCACGCCCTCGAGCGCGAAGCCGAAGACCTCACCCACACCCTCTCCACCGTCGACCCAAAATCCAAAGAGTACATGGCCGCGGCCGAACGCTACTCCGACATCGCCGACCAGCTCCACGTCCACGACATCTACACTCTCGACGCCCAAGTCGGGGCAGTCCTCGGCGGCCTCGGCTTCTCCAAGGAAGACTGGGAACGCAAAACCGAAGAGTTCTCCGGCGGCTGGCAGATGCGTATCGCGCTCGCCAAGCTGCTCCTGCAAAAGCCCAGCCTCTTGCTTCTCGACGAGCCCACCAATCACCTCGACCTCGAATCCCGCAACTGGCTCGAAAACTATCTCCACGACTACCCCAACGCCTACATCCTCATCTCGCACGATCGCTACTTCCTCGATGTCACGGTCAACAAAACCATCGAGCTCTGGAACAAGCGCATGCACGTCTACCACGGCAACTACGAGAAGTACGTCGCGCAAAAAGAAGAGCGCCGCACCCAGTTGATGAACGCGTACAAAAATCAGCGCGACCGCATCGACGCCCTCGAAGCCTTCATCAACCGCTTCCGCTACCAGGCCACCAAAGCAAAACAAGTCCAGTCACGCATCAAGGAGCTCGAGAAGATCGAGCGCATCGAGATCCCCGAAGAAGAAGCGACCATCCACTTCTCCATTCCACAGCCGCCTGCATCTGGCCGCACCGTCATCGAAGTCAACGGCCTCAAAAAGGTCTACCCCATGCCCCCGGTCGACGAAAAACCGGCGGGCGAAAAACTCATCTTTGAAGGTCTCAACTTCACCATCGAGCGCGGCGACCGCATCGCCCTCGTAGGCGCAAACGGCGCAGGCAAATCCACGCTCATCCGCCTCCTCAGCCAGCAGGAAGCGCCAACCGCAGGCACCATCCGCGAAGGCCACAACGTCCTCACCGACTTCTTCGCGCAAGACCAGTACAAAGTCCTCGACCCCAACGCCGTCATGCTCGACGACATCGCCGGAGCCTCTCCCAAAGTCCCCGTAGTCGAGCTGCGAAGTCTCTTAGGCTGCTTCATGTTCTCCGGCGACGATGTCTTCAAAAAACTAGGCGTCCTCTCCGGCGGCGAGCGCAACCGCTACGCCATGGCCAAGATGCTCGTCAGCCCCAGCAACTTCCTCCTCCTCGACGAGCCCACCAACCACCTCGACCTCCGCGCCAAAGACGTCCTCCTCGACGCCATCCGCAACTTCACCGGCACGGTCCTCTTCGTCTCCCACGATCGCTACTTCATCGACGGCTTGGCCACCCGCGTCTTCGAGGTCGAAGACCGCCGCCTTCACATCTACCCCGGCAACTACGAAGACTATCTCTGGCGCAAACAAGGCGGCCCCGAAAAAGTAACCGAACAGATCAAAACTTCCCTGACTCCGGCGCCTCAATCGTCAACCGTCAACTCGAAGCTCGGTTCAGGTGAGAGTGCGAGCGGAGGAACAAATGCGGGTGCCCCATACATCGATTCTGATGTGTGGGCATCGAGCGAAGCGAGACCGTTTTCCTCCAACCCGGAACCCACACCCGCAACGCCAATCAAGCGCCTGAACCCCATCAAGCTCAAACAACTCGAGGATCGCCTCCACCACGCCGAACAAGAGATCCCGCGCCTCGAATCCGCCATAGCAGCCGCCGAAGCTCGCCTGGGTAACTTCACCTCCGCCGAACAGTCCCAAAAGGACGCCGCCGAACTCGAATCCCTCCGCACAAAACGCACCACGCTCTTAGCCGAGTGGGAAGAACTCTCACTCACCCTCGAAGAGCAACAACTCGCCTAAGCCTGCTCGAACTCGGACACGCGAGCAGCATAGAATTGTAGACCGGGGGTACCGACATGCTTTATCGCAAGATCAACATGGAACTGATCGTCATCGAAGACGAGGCCGAGGCAGTAGTCGAAGAGTTGAACCTCACGCTCGACCGGCTCGAAAAAGGACACACAATCTTCGGTGGAGAAATCGAGACCGATCCAGTCGAACACCCCGGAACACAAAAGAGATCGGCGCTCAAGCACACCATCGCCGCGGGCGAAACAGCGGCCAGCGCCGTCAAATCTGCCGGCGAAAAAGTCGCCAACGCGCTCCGCAAAGTCATCTGATTCTGGGATCCGCAGTTCGTTTTGGGATCCGCAGTTCGGTGAGTGGTCGACTGCGAAGAGCAACCCACGCCCAGAAATTTCCACAGATTTATTTTAAAAAGTTGGCGTGTTTTCCGACGCCGCAAAACACCACGCTAACAACCACGTTTTTGCACTTAAAAACCACGTTGTGACCAGCGAAAAACCACGATTTTCCCCACAAAATCGCAAAACCCCACCCAAAAACCACCTAAAAAAATTTAACGCCCTTCGCGCAGCCGAGCCGCCAGCCGCTCCGGCAACCCCGCCATCAAAATCCGTCCCTGCGCCCCGGTCAGGTCATAAGGAACCCGGTGATAGACGATCTCCTTCGCCTCCGAGTCATAGATAACAAAAGCCGCCCGCCAATCACAATCCCGCGGCTGCCCCACCGCCCCCGGATTCACCAGATGCCGAGTCCCCTCCTGAATCGCCATCGTCCAGCTCTCCGCCTCATTCTTCGTCCTGTACTGAGGCTTGATCTCGTGCCAGTCATGCTCCTTCTGCGAGAACCCACCCTGTAAGTGCGTATGCCCAAAGAACGTAATTGCCGTCCCCATCTGCTGCAGCGGAGCCCACGCATCCCGCATGCTCAAAATGTACTGGTCCTCATGCAACGGCGAACCATGCACACAAGTCACTCCGTGCTCCTCCGATGGAATCGGCCCCGCCGGCAACGCCTTCAGCCAGGCTAAGTTATCTGCTGTCAACTGTTTATTCGTCCAGTTTGCCGCCGCCCGCGCCACCGGGTTGAACCCCAGTGCCGAGGTCAGCCCGGCACAAACCCGGTCATGATTCCCCCGCACATTGATCTGCGCCTTCGCCCGCATCAGCTCAATCACCTCATTCGGACTACCCCCATAACCAACCATGTCCCCGAGGTTCCAAAGCGCGTCATACGGCTCTGCCGCTGCCAGAACTGCGTTCAATGCTTCGAGGTTCCCGTGAATATCTGAAAGTATGAGCGCGCGCATTGCGGTGGCAAAAAAGCCAAACGACCAATTTCCTAGTCTATAGACATTTCGTGCTCTCGGAAACCGCCGCCATTTGTCAAACCATCGAAGCCAGTGGCTGTGATCGATCCGTCCGCATCGTCGGAGCCGAAGCCAACAACTTCCGCGTATAAGGATGTTGCGGCCGCTCGAACAAATCGCGTACAGACCCTTGTTCCACAAACTCCCCCCGTTGCATTACCGCTACCCTGTCCGCAACCTGCGCCACGACTGCCAAATCGTGTGAAATAAACAACATGGCCAGCTGGTGTTCCCGCCGCAAGTCGTTCAAAAGCTTAAGAATCTGTGCCTGCACCGTTACATCCAGCGCCGTTGTGGGCTCATCGGCGATCAACAATCTCGGCCTGTTCACAATTGCCATCGCAATCAGTATCCGCTGCTGCTGCCCTCCTGAAAACCGGTGCGGATAATCCTTCATGCGCCGTTCCACGTCTGCCAGTCCCACCACCTCCATCGCCGAGAGCACCTTTGTCTTCACGGCTGCCCGGGTCATCTCCGGATGGTGCGCGCGGATGGCCTCCGCGATCTGCGCCCCCACTGGCATCACCGGATTCAGCGCTGTCATTGGCTCCTGGAAGATCATCGCGATCTCACGCCCGCGTCGTCGCCGCATAGCCTCTTCCGTCAAACTCGATAAGTCTGCGCCGTCAAACTCGATCGTTCCAGCTACCCTTGCTGTATGGGCTAAAAGCCTGAGCACTGCCAGTGAGGTTGCCGATTTTCCCGATCCCGACTCCCCCACCAGACCCAGGGTCTCCCCCGCATTGATGTGGAAAGAGATACGGCTCACAGCCTCTTGTCGGCCGAACACAATCGATAGATCCCGAACATTGAGTAGTGGCGAAGTATCCATGATTTGGAGTCAAAGATTGGGAGTCTAAACCAATCACAATCCAATACGCTTGCGCTCAAGTCTACCTGCTCGAAGCTTGTTCGTAGGACTTTGCCTCGCGAGTATCGTCTAATCTCGTTAGCAGACTTATGAAAGCTCTCTTCCTCCGCGCTATCTTCGTCACAGCTACTGTCATCGCCTCTGTCGCCATGGCGCAGACGCACAAGGTCGCCAAGACCGAGCAGGTCGTCCGCGCGGTCGGTGTGTACGAGTGGACTGGTGATTTCGCCAAGCCCACTGCCAGCCGTCTCATTCCGGTCTCCCTCTTTATCGAGGGCAAACTTGAGGATGCTGGCGTCTATATCGCCCGGCCCATCCCCTTCGCTCTGCTCCCAGGCAACCTATACATTTTGCAGACCGCCGGCGTCGATAAAGGTACCTTAGACCTCGCCTACGCAAAGCATCTGCAAGCCGTTGAGGCCACTGGCGACCTCGCCTACGATGATGGCTGGTTCGGCTACGGGAGCATAAAGCCTCTGGCGGCCCCAAAAAATACAACGCACGCCCTAAAGCCCTCCAAGACCCTCCCGGTTATAGCCACCTCATCCACTGACCCAAATCGCCCGCATCTGGTCACCAAGGACGGTGGAGATGCGAAATCTTCCACAGATAACAGCCAGACTAGCCCATCAACTTCGACAACATCTCAGCCAACAGCGACATCCACCACAGCAAGCACGTCCAATGGGGATGATTCCGACCGCCCAACTATGAAACGCCGGGACAACTCCAGCTCAACCACCTCTAGCACGACGTCCACACCCAACAATACGACCTCCAGCAGCACTCCGGCTGACGACCCCGATCGCCCAACCATGAAGCGCCGCGATGACTCCGGCACCGCAACCTCTAGCAGCGACTCTTCAACCACTGCGCCTTCGGGCACTCAATCGGGAAGCACCTCGGACGACCCCGATCGCCCGACTTTGAAACGTCCCAGTTCCGACCCCAATAGTGGAGGTACATCCACGACAGCCAGCAGCCCCGCCTCCGCAGACGATCCCGATCGCCCCACCCTGAAACGCCACTCTCCCGAAGACGCAAAGAAGGCCGGTGCGTCAGCGAATGATACCGGGTCGGTCTCCGGAATAGGCGCATCCTTGAACGACGATCCCGGTCGTCCTAATCTGCATCGGGGTAAGCCCACCAGCGCGATGACGGAGGCCGATCTGCCGAAGCTCACAGGCATACCGCCCAATCTTCACCAGATGGTCGCCGTTTCGGACGCCGTCAATCGCGACCCGCATCCATTTACGCTCGATTGGGATGATGAGGCCCAGCACAAGGCGATCGTCGAGAAGATGCAGGGTATGGCTCGTGCGCAGCTCGTCAGCTATGGAACGGCTCCCGCGACGACAGCTCCAGCAGCAGCGAAGAAAGCCCCAGTCACTACAGCGACCAAGACGCATCGCGCTACACAAACGCCTCCGCCTCAGCAACCGCTGTTGGACGAGGAATTGAAGGCCTACACGCTCAGCTATGGCGGTGCGGCAACCTATGTCTACTCAGCGCACACCGACGGCACAGGAATTGCTTTGCGCTACGTTACGATCGTCGCTCAGGCAGATGGTCTCGGCGACATCAAACCCGTTATCCAAAGCGTTACCGACGCCGCCCATCTCGATCGGACGCCGAAGATGCAATTCGTCGACGCCGTCGATGCTGACGGCAGCAACCGCGCTAGTCTCTTGTTCGAGCTGCGCAGCCAGAACGTCCGGCAGTTTGCTCTTTACCGCGTTATCGCCGCCCACCCTGAACAGATCTTCCTCACCGGCACCACGCAATAGTCCGCCAACGACTGATCATTGTGTCCACTCAAAACAGTACGTTCCTCCCCTGAATTTCCGGACCGCGATTCAGCCCGACAGAAGTTGCTAACGCCCAAAATTGGATTGTCTTCGGTATCCTTGATTACACCGACATCCTCTCGATGTTTGGAAGCGTTAGTGTCGCTTCAGGGCTTCCAGTTCATCAAGGGTCCGCGGCCAATCTGTGCCCAGGAGGCGAGACAAGCTTCGGTCCGCAAGGACTCTTCCACCTGTTTGGCAGTGAGCGCAGTAGTTGGTTTCGTTATCCGCATAACGAATTCGTAAGATTCTTTCTCCGCATCTGGGGCACGGCTCTTCGTACCGTCCGTGGACTGCCATACCTTTTCGAAACGCTGTGACCTTTTCGGGAAAGTTGGTCCGTGCTTCGGCTTGCAGCCGGGATATCCAAAGTTCAAGCGTATTGTGCGTCGCTGCGTGGAGTCTTTCCCATTCTTGAGGCTGTAGCTTGCGAGTCAGCATGATGGGGGATAGCTGCGCAGCGTGCAGGATCTCATCGGAGTACGCGTTGCCGATCCCGCTAACAATGCGCGGGTCGGTGAGTGCCCTCTTAAGGGTCCGGTTTTCTGCTGTAAGCGCTGCGCGAAACGAGTTGACATCGCTGGAGAGGACGTCGATCCCTCCAGGGTCAATAGACTTTAGATTCTCTTCTCCACCAAGAACGTGCAACGATGCTCGACGTTTTGTGCCGGCTTCAGTGAGCACGACGGAACCGTTTGGAAAATCAAAGGCTGCGAGACTATTGCGCCCTTGGAGCTTCGCCCCAGGCGGCCGCCAGTGAAGTCGGCCAGCGATCATCAGGTGAATGACGAGCCAGAGATCGCCTTCAAGCCCGATTGCGATACGTTTACCGATGCGCCGTAACTCGTGTACGAGATGGCCTTCGGCATCTGTAAGCGGTGGTTTCGCGGTTCGAAGTAGAAAGGCGCTCGCAAGCCGCGCTTTCAAGAGCGGCTGGCCAACGATTCGCTGCTCCAGCGCACTGATATAAGCAGCTATGTCCGGCAATTCGGGCATAAATATCAGCTTGCATGTTCGCCCACGACATTGCAACTTCGCTGTTTCGAGTGACGCGAGATTACTCGACGCTGAATTGAGCAGGCAATTGCAGAAGGGGGAACGTCTAGAGCTACGGCATGCCGAGATTGCCTGGGTGTAGGAAAATGTCCACCTTTAGTTGGTTGACCGGGTTACCCCTCTCTGTCAAGCTTTTGCGGATTCGGAAATCTACTGGAGAGCATGTTGACTAAACAAACTGTGTTCTTACTCTGCGTTGTAGCACCAACGATGGCGCTTCACGCGCAGGACAATTTTTTAGAAAAATGGGAAGCCAGGACGACTGCGACGCAGGCCAGACAACCTGCCTGGACCCCTCCTCTGGCCACGACCTATGTCGGTTTGATTCAGGTGGCCCGTGCGGATTTCGTGCGTCAGTTCAACTCTACGCATGCCACTACCTGGAATTACGACGGAAGTAAAGGCATATGCCTTATTCCTTGGGCCAACACTGAGTTTGATATTAACCTTCCGCCGTATTTCGAGCATAGTTCGCCGACTGTTGTAAATGGAGCGGGAGATATGTCGTTTCTGCCGAAATACCGTTGGTTAAGCGGCAATGCGGAACATGGCAACTATGTCGTGAGCACGGGAATGCTGATCACAATTCCGACCGGAAGTTATAAGAACGGCAGTACAAACGCAAGCCTCGCGCCTACCTTGGGGTTGGGCAAGGGCTTTGGCCGGCTCGATGTGCAGACCACACTGGGGGCAACTTTACCTACCGGCAACACTGTCAAGTTGGGACGTCCGATCGCATGGAACACAACGGCACAATATCATCTTAGCAAGTATCTCTGGCCGGAATTGGAGTCGAATGCGACTTACTTTCATGGAGGACCAAATGATGGCAAAAATCAGGTCTTCGTTACTCCCGGGATCATCTTCGGTAAATTCAGTCTTCGGCCCAAAGATCCGAAGAGTCGATTAGGTGTTGGATTCGGCGCCGGCGAGCAGATTGCTACCAGCAAGTTCCACAGTTTTAACCACGGTCTGATCGTCACATCGAGGGTTCTTTTCTAAGCAATCGATCGTAGAGCCATGGCAATTAGGGGTCGTTGATTCGATTCCTTGCGGAATCCCCCCCTTGTTGAATAAATCTTCCGCCCACGAAGCCTGTAACTCTGTACTGACCCGGCCCGCCTTCCCGCAACTCAGCAAAATCTCTTCTTCGCTGTGGCCTCTCCTCGCCTTCTTCCAGAGAACCACAAGCCAATTCTTCAACTTAAACTTCGCTTAATTTTTTAATCATATCGACTCCACACGAACGATTGCGGCACTGTTCATTGGCGCGATAGCCGCAGGTGTGCCATCAAATAATCTGCGATGTGTCATCATATTGACACTCTCGAAGCAGTCCAAAGTATTAGTCCGATAGGTGGATGTCACGTTGCGGGGAGTAAATTGCATCATAGCGACTTAGGAGTCTGCGGAGTTCGATATGCGTTTCATGCTGGTCCTCTGTTCTTGCCTCGTCCTTGGCGGGTGCTCGACAACTCGGAACTTCGTCCCTGCCGCGACGCAATCGGCGTCGCCAACTTCTGCCATGCTATCGGTTGCTGCAGGTTCGCCGCAAAGGTTTAAGGCGACATTCAAAGACCCAAAAGGCGGATCGCACATCGGCGAAGTCACCGTGTCGATCATGACGGACAAGGTCGTTCCAGGAGGCAGATCTCGATGGTCCGCAAACGAATGTCTCATGCGATACGACATTGCATCCAATGCGATCTGGCTTGTGCCAGATATAGGTGGGACATGGGGGTCTCACCCGATTATTGGCGGATCTTCTTCCACGTTTAGCAATTCACAATGCACGGTAGTGGCCTCCGGTTCGTCCGTTGAGGTTTCCGGAGATACGGTAACGGTTTATCTTGAACTGAAGTTCCCCCCTCAGTTTATCGGGACAAAACAACTTTACCTCGCGAGTGCAGACGTAGATGGAAAGTGGAGCGCCAATTACCAGCAGCAGTTTGGTAGCTTCATGATTGCTGCGGCACCTTAGAAAAGGATCCCTTGCTTCGTGGGGCGACTCTCTGAGTAGGCGTCACGATTTGCATGGCCTTTCGCACCTCAGCCGGAAAGATCGGAAACGCGGGCACTTGATCCAACATTTATGCGAGTTCGCGCATCTCTCACCTGAGAGGGGATTTCCCAGTGGCCCTCCCTCTCTCTTTGCAGTCTCACTCTAGGAGCGACTTGAAAGACCTCGTGAATGCTGAGAGTCCATGGCGTGACCGGCTCCGTGCTCTTCGAAATATGCCTCCTGTTCTCCTAATCCTCTGGGAGTCAGGACGAGCGGTTGTGTCATGGGGGATCGGGCTACGGGTCATCGTGGCTATTCTTCCGTTCGCAGTCGCAAAAGTAGCTCAGTACATCATCAACGATATCGCTGGAGTCCTGCGCGGAGAATCTCTATCCTCCAATTTCTGGATACTGGTCGCAACAGAGGTCGTCCTCAATGTCGTTCTGGGGCTGATCACCCGGGCTATCGATTATTCAGACTCGCTTCTTGCGAATCGCTATACCCAGCATGTGAGTGTTCGCGTTATGGAACAGGCCGCGCGGCTTGATTTGACCACGTATGAGGACCCTGTCTTCTATGACCGTCTTGAGCGGGCACGCGTGCAAGCGACCGATCGGCTGGCGATGATCCAGCAGATCGGGCGTTTGATCCAGCAGATCATCACGACGTTGGTGTTTTCAACGGCGCTTGCATGGGCCTCCCCCTGGCTGGTGCTCCTGCTCGCAGCCGGTATACTCCCGTCATTCCTTGGCGAGACGCACTATGCTTTCCTGGGCTACGCCAAAAACTTTCGCCAGACACCGGCCAAACGTCAGATGGACTACTTGCGGCAGGTAGCCGGAAGTCGCGAAGGCGCAAAGGAAGTAAAACTCTTTGGTCTAAATAAATTTTTCACCGGTCGATTTCAGGCGCTGGCTAACCAAATCTACGTTGAAGACGTTACCCTCTCACGATCGAAACTAATTGTTGGTGGACTGCTGGGGGTTATCGGCACGCTGGGGTATTACGGCGCGTATGTGTACGTCATCTGGCGTACGCTCAACGGCGCGTACGACATCGGGCAGTTCACTTTTTTAACTGCAGCCATTCAGCAGGCAAGCTCCAACCTGCAACAAGTCTTTTCTACCGCCTCCGGCATTGCCGATCAGGCGCTCTTTCTTACTGATCTCATCGCATTTTTCGAGATGCAGCCGACTGTGCAATCCAAACCCGGTGCCCTTCCGGCGCCGACGCCGATCCGATTTGGGTTCGAGTTTCGGAATGTCTCCTTTGTCTATCCTGGGACCGAGCGGACTGTGTTGAAGAATTTCAATCTCACTCTTTCGCCCGGCGAAAGAATCGCACTGATAGGAGAAAACGGCCAGGGAAAGACGACTGTGGTCAAGTTGATCACCCGCCTCTACGATCCTACCGAAGGTCAGATATTGTTGGACGGCATCGATCTGCGCGAGTACTCGATCGAAGATCTTCATCGGCATATCGGCGTAATTTTTCAGGACTTCATGCGCTTCGAGATGACAGCGAGAGAGAACATTGCAGTAGGCAGAGTCGATCAACCGCTTCAGCAAGGGGACATCGAGCTAGCCGCTCACAAGAGCCTTGCAGACACTGTCGTAAGTAAATTTGCACAGGGGTACGATCAAATGCTTGGCCGTCGCTTCGAGGGTGGCGTGGAACTATCCGGCGGAGAATGGCAGAAGATGGCCCTCGCCCGCGCCTATCTTCGCAATGCGCAGTTGCTAATTCTGGACGAACCGACAGCGGCCCTTGACGCACGCAGCGAGTTTGAGGTGTTTGAACGCTTTGCCGAGTTGACTGCCGGGAAGATGGCGCTGTTGATTTCGCATCGATTTTCTACAGTGCGCATGGCAGATCGTATTGTTGTGCTCGCCAGCGGCTCCCTGATTGAGGAGGGAACCCATCAGGAGTTGATGGGCAGGAATGGACTCTACGCGAGCATGTTTGAGATGCAGGCCGCAAGCTACAGGTGAGCACGGCCCAGCATCTTATCGCAGAGGCCAACCATTCGATTGAGCTTCGTCGCAAAGTGAGTTGGCAAACGATTTGGAGAAAGGTGTCATGGTTCCCTCGTCAGAAGACCCAATCGCGTCAGAGCACGCCTTGCCGCCAACCGCGCCGACATTGGAGTTTGCAACCGGAGGGTTGCCTGAGATGCCACCGGTGTCCGATGCGGAGTTGCAGAGTTGTGCCGAGGCACTTAGCGCGCAGTGGGAGTTGGTGCCTGCTAATACAAATGCGAAAGGATTGCCAGAGCGGATTGTTCGTCTAGAGCAGAGGCTGGCAACAATTTTGCGCGCCTGCCGTAAGACGGCCTTGCTCCAAGAGTTGACTCCGCAGCTCGAATTGTTGGAGAGCACAAGGATGTTGGAGTCTGCGCTTATTGCTGAAGATGAAGCAGGGGATTTGTTCGCCTCGCTTCCTCATGTTCGTGTCGACGGCAATAACGAGTTACCGCGGGCGGTCAACCTGGCGGAGGGATATCTCTCCGCAGCCAAAGGGATTTGGTCTCCCGAATCTCTCACCACCTATGTTCAACGAGCGCAACAGCGCGATGCCCTCCTGCTCGAAGAAGTAATGGTTTTGCCGCAGGCGCTCAAACTGGCACAGTTGGAATACATTTTGGACCGCGCAGAAGAAGCCTTCGAAGCTGGCGAGCTACCACAGATTGAGATGTCCCCTTTCTCGGCCATCCTGCATAGTATGCGACGCCTTAATCAGTTCGAATGGCGCAATGTCCTCGAGCCTTTGGTCGCGTTCGATGCCATCCTTCAGCAGGATCCGGCTGGCGTCTTTGCTCAGATGGAGGACGAGACCAGACGTGATTACCACATGCGGGTCGCCGAGCTGGCAAAGCATGCGGACGCCAGTGAGGTCGAAACCGCAGATTGCGCTCTGGACCTCGCCCGCCAAGCGGCTTGTACCGCAGGCTCTGATCCTCGCCAGGCATACCGTTCGATGCATATTGGCTATTTCCTATTCGCTGAAGGACTTCCTTTGCTCAGCCGGCGCATCGGATATTACCCTCCGCCGATCGAGCGGCTGCGCAGCTTTCTTCGCCGCTGGAAAGAAGATTTCTACATCCTCGGCATTTTCACATTGTCGTGCTTGCTTATCGTCGCCATCATTGCACCCCTCGTGCCGCATAATTCCTTTTGGCCGGTGATAGGTGCGCTTTTGTTCGCACTAATACCTGCAAGCCAGGGCGGCGTCGATCTGGTGAACAATACGGTTACTGCCCTCATGAAGGCCCATTCGCTTCCGAAATTGGACTTTTCCAAGGGCGTTCCTACTGGCGCGGCGACCTTAGTTGTTGTTCCCACGTTACTCTTCAATGAAGTACAAGTGAGTGAACTCGTTGACGAGCTCGAGGCTCGCTATCTCTCGAACCAGGATCCGAATGTCCACTTCGGACTTCTGACGGATTTGCCTGACGCCAAGGCCCGTCCGCTTGATGAAAATTCCAATCCGTTGGCAATCCTAGCTGCGCGGTGTGTTGATAATCTGAACGCAAAGTATGCCAAAGAGAAGGGCGGCTCCTTTTTTCTCCTGCATCGCCATCGCGTCTTCAACTCCCGTCAGGGGGTTTGGATGGGTTGGGAACGCAAGCGCGGAAAACTGCTGGATCTTAACAAGTTTTTGCTCCACAAGTACGATAGCTTTCCACTAAAAGCCGGCCCTCTCGAAATCCTCGATCGTGTTCGTTACATCATTACACTGGACTCCGATACCCAGCTCCCTCGCGGAACGGCAGCACGCTTGATTGGCACGATGGCACATCCTTTGAACCAAGCCATCATCGATCCTAAGCTGCGCATCGTGACCGAGGGATATGGTATTTTACAGCCGCGGGTCGGCGTCAGTGTCGCCTCGACATCACGTTCTCGTCTCGCCGCGCTCTATTCTGGCGAGACTGGCTTCGATATCTACACACGCGCAGTCTCCGACGTCTATCAGGACCTCTTCGGAGAGGGCATATTCGCGGGTAAGGGTATTTATGAAGTGAGCATCCTGCATGAGGTCTTGGATCGTCGCTTTCCGCGAAACGCCCTGCTATCTCACGACCTGATCGAGGGCTCCTATGCTCGTGCCGGCCTGGTCACCGATATCGAGATAATCGACGACTACCCGTCTCGCTACTCTGCGCACACTCGTAGAAAACATCGCTGGGTACGTGGAGATTGGCAGATCGCACAATGGCTGTTCAGTCGCGTGCCTGACGAATCCGGCAAATATGTTGCGAATCCCATCAGCACCATCTCTCGCTGGAAGATATTGGATAATTTGCGGCGCAGTCTCGTTGAGCCGATCACATTTCTCTTGTTTGTCCTTGGCTGGTTTGTTCTTCCGGGCGGAGCCCTCTACTGGACAATGGCTACTCTCGTCCTTCTGCTTCTTCCGGTTTTTGTCCAACTTGCCTTCAACCTCGGCCGCGCCCTATTGAAGTTGAGTTTCGTCGCGGCGCGCGAAGGGTTTTCTGCGTTTGCATCTTCAGGTGGATTTACGATTCTCAATCTCACCTTTCTGCTGCATCATATGTTTCTCTCATTCGATGCAATTATCCGGTCGTTGAGCCGCCGGCTCGTGTCTGGAAAACTCCTTCTCGAATGGGAGACAGCAGCGCAGGCCGAGTCAACTGGGTCCAGGGTGCCAGTCGATGTCTATTTGCAACTCTCCCCAGTCGTGGCCTTTGTCCTCGGGATCATCCTTGCATTCACTCATATACAGTCACTCTACGCCGCAGGTCCTATTCTGCTGCTTTGGTCCCTCGCGCCGCTCGTTGCAAAGTGGCTCAACTCTCCTCCTCGTCAGCAAGAAGGTCCGTTGACACGAGACGATGAACTCTTCCTGAAGCAGCAGGCGCTCTACACCTGGCGATATTTCCAGGAGTTCGGCGGGGAAGAAAATCACTGGCTCATTCCCGATAACGTGGAAGAAAAGAACCTTGTTCAAGTGCGGAAGTTGTCTCCAACGAATCTTGGGATGCTCTTCAACGCCAGACAAGCTGCGTATGAGCTTGGTTTCCTGACGCTTCCAGAGTTCGCCGAGGCTACACTCGGAACGCTCAATAAGTACGCCCAACTCGAAAAACAGCGCGGCCATATCTACAACTGGTACGACATCGAGACCTTGCGGCCGATCGCGCCGTTGACCATCTCCACAGTGGACAGCGGTAATCTGACCGCGTCTTTTTTTACCCTGCATAGCGGGGCGATTGAGTTACTGAAACGTCCGTTGATCGACGTCGACATGTTCTCAAACCTCGAACAGATACTTCCAACCGGGGCCGTCGCAGCAACTGATACCGCGCCACATACGCAAGATTCGACCAGCGCAAGAGTGCGAACTTATGTGCGCACTCTTATCCGGCGAACTGCTGCGCCCGCGCTCGTCATACCAATCGAGGATGATTTGTCTGGCACTAGCCGTGGCGACTGGCTTGTTCATGAACTGTCGCGACGACTTCTTGCCATATCGATATTTGTGCAAGACTACATGCCTTGGCTTCTTCCTCAATTTGATGCAGTGTTTGCCTTGCCGGAATTGAGTGAAGTCGAGAACGGCACTGTCCCTACATTGCAGCGGGCTAGCGATTATGCATCGGAACTGAATTCGAGGATCGCTGCCGCACTGCCTTCATTGCAGCCAGACTCTCCTCTCGCCGCTTCTGCTGCTTCGCTACGCGCGTTGCTCGCTGACTCCGTTCAACGATTGGCGCGATTGAGGGCGGACATTTCCACGATCGCGGTCGAAGCAGAACGTCACGCCGATGCAATGCACTACGGGTTCCTCTTTGTTGAGTCGCGCCAACTATTGTCCATCGGGTTCGACGGAGCCACCGGCGAGTTGCACTCGGCGTGCTATGACTTGCTCGCCTCCGAAGCGCGCATTGCATCCTTTCTCGCCGTCGCCAAAGGAGATATCCCGCAACAGTCGTGGTTCCGGCTCGACCGCTCTCATGTGCTTGTTCAAGGCCTTCCTGCACTTCTCTCCTGGACCGGGACGATGTTCGAGTACATGATGCCTTCCTTGTGGATGCGCGCCTTCCCCAACACACTCATCGCGCGTTCCCTCGAATCTTCCGTCCGAATCCAGCGAGATCATGTGCGGAACATTCCCTGGGGTATCTCGGAGTCGGGTTTTGCCAAAATCGATCCTCAAGGGCGGTATGCCTACCAGGCCTGGGGCATTCCGGCATTGGCTTTGAAATATGGAGCGGAAGACGGACCAGTTATCTCTCCCTATTCTTCCTTTCTTGCGCTCTCCGTCTTTCGCAAGGAAGCTGTTGCGAATCTTCGACGCATGGCCGGAATGAACTGGGTAGGCAACTACGGTTTCTATGAAGCGGCGGACTACACTCAGGGCAAGGAACCAGAGTTGGTACGATCCTGGATGGCGCATCATCAAGGCATGTGCCTTTTGGCGCTGACGAATCTTCTGAAAAACAACATCGTACAAAAATGGTTCCACGATACCCCTCGCGTTCGCGCGACCGAACTGCTACTACACGAAAAACCCTTAAGCAAAGAGACGCTGAAGGAGTTGGCGAGCCAATCCAAATTAAAGAGGACTGAGCAGGAGTTCGTCGAGAGTCCGGCCACAGTGTGAATCGCTGTCCTGCCTGAATAATGCGCAGTAGTGCGCGCGGCTTGTTCAAAACAGTTACAAAAGCTTGACGCCGGTGAGATCCTCGCAGGCCTGCCACAAGCGAGAGGCGGCGGTAGTATCCAGCGCCTGCGAGGCGACCCTGGCGGGGCCTACGTCGTCGCCGCGCATCTCCTGGAAGCCCTGGGGTCCGTAGTAGTTTCCGTCTTGAGCACCGGGCGAAGTCGCCGCATAGAGCGTTGGCAGCGCTCCCTCCGCGTCCGTGTTCAGAAGGATGCCGATTGCGTGGCCTACAAGGTTACGAGCGGCCCTTTCAAATGACGAGTAGTCGCCTACCTGGAAGAGGTTGGTCCTGGCTACGCCGGGGTGGGCCGCCACGGACATCACGCGGGACTTTGCGGCGCGAAGACGGCGGTCGAGTTCAAAGGCGAACATCACATTGGCGAGCTTCGATTGTTGATAAGCCCGCATGGGACCATAACTGCGGGCCGATTGCAGATCATCGAAGTTGAGTCGCCCTTGTTTGTGGGCGATGGATGCGATTGTGACGATGCGTGGCCTGTCGGGCGATTCAGCGGCTGCTTGCTCAAGCGCGGGCATCAGCAGAGCGGTGAGGGCGAAGTGGCCGAGGACGTTGGTGCCGAACTGCAGCTCGAAACCGTCTGCAGTCTCGAGGCGCCTGGGTGGGGCCATGACGCCGGCGTTGTTGATGAGGATGTGGAGGGGGCGGCGCTGTGCGAGTTCCTGCTCCGCAAAGGCGTGTATTGAGGCCAGGGAGGCGAGGTCCAGCAGAGCCAGTTCTGTATGGACGCTGGGAGAGTCCGCATTCAGGCGGGCCAGAGCAGCTTCACCGCGCTGGCGGTCGCGGCATGCGAGGATAACCTGCGCTCCTTTGCGGGCCAGCTTCAAGGCAGCGTGGTAGCCGATGCCGCTGTTCGCGCCGGTGATGAGGATGCGCTTTCCTCCCAGGGACGGAATGTCTGCTGCTTTCCATTTCTCGCTCATAATCGGTATTGACTTCGAATCCTTTCGGGTGAGAGGCGAACTATTTACGATGCTGGTTTCCCTCTGAGAGCCAGTTCTCTTTGGTTTCAGAGACTATTTGATCTGTGCCGCGAACCTGCTAACGTTAATATCGTGCTGATTACTCCCCTCCAACTCGTGGATGAGCCGCTTGAGTTCAATGAGGTGATTGCTCCGGGTGTGCTGGACTATGCCCCGGACATCCGGCAGGCCGGTCCGCTGCCGGTCAACGGCGTGGCCGATCTGCTGATTGAACATCGTAGCTCGAACTCCCATGTCAACGATATCCGGCTTCGGGCGCACTATAGTGCTGATTTCGAGATTTTGTGCGCCAGGTGCGTGAATCCGGTTGCGGTGCCGCTGGAGGGCGATTTCGATCTGATTTTCAGACCGGAGAGCGCCGATGCGGACGCCGGGGAGCGGTCCATTACGCCGGATGAGACCGAAATCGGGTATTATCAAGACAGCGGTCTTTTGCTGGAAGATGTGGTGCGGGAGCAGGTGTTGTTGTCCTTGCCGAGCCGCACCCTCTGTACGGCGGACTGCAAAGGGCTTTGCCCGCGCTGTGGTCAGAATCTGAATCAAGCGAAGTGTTCGTGCGACGCGGCTGCGGCCGATCCGCGATGGAATGCGCTTGCGGGTCTGGCGGACAAGCTCGAGCTGAAGCACTGACTATCAAGTTTTTGCCTCGTCGACCACGTGTTTCTTCGCGTAACCGCCGCGGCCGATCGAAAGGGATACCGCAATGCCTAATCCGAAACGGCGCCACTCGAAGCAACGGACTGCCAAGCGCCGCAGCCACGATTTTCTGACCCCCACCGGCCTCTCTGAGTGCCCGAACTGCCATGAGCGCAAGCTGCCACATGTTGCCTGCCGCAAGTGCGGGACATACAAGGGGCGCGACGTTCTCGTGACCAAAGAAGCCAGCTAGTTCTCCCAATCCAACCCTTGCTCATGCCTGCTGATGCCGACTGACATCGTTGTAGACGCGATGGGTTCCGACAAATCTCCCGAGCCAGAGGTTCGCGGGGCTGTCCTTGCTGCGCGCCAGTACGACGTGCGGGTACACCTGGTCGGGCCTGAGGATACGCTGCGTCCTATCCTGCGGCATGCGTTGCGCGGGCAGCGGCTGCCAGTGTTCATTGTGCCGGCCACTGAGTGGATCACCATGGAGGACAAGGCCGCGCAGGCGGTCCGGTCCAAGCGCGACTCCACGATGCGGGTCGGGCTGAAGATGGTCCGCGAAGGGCGGGCTGCCGGGTTCTTTACCGCCGGCAATACCGGCGCGGCGATGGCTACCGCGAAGATGGTTCTTGGCATGCTTTCGGGCGTGGACCGGCCTGCCTTGGCTACGATTCTTCCTACGATGAAGGGTGTTCCTTCCTTGCTGCTCGATGTGGGTGCGAATGTGGACTGCGACCCGGATAACCTGGTTCAGTTTGCGGTGATGGGCTACATGTATGCGAAGAACGTGCTGCGGATTCACAATCCACGCGTTGGGCTGCTGTCGATTGGGGAAGAGGAGTCGAAGGGCAACTCGCTGACTCGCGATACGCTGCCGCTGCTGCGTTCGCTGACGAATATCAACTTCACCGGCAACGTTGAGGGGCGCGATCTGTTCAATGGCGGCACCGACGTGGCCGTGTGTGACGGGTTTGTGGGCAATGTTGCGTTGAAGTCGATTGAAGGGACGGCGCAGTTGCTGAGCGTGTCGCTGCGGCAGTCGCTGAAGTCGACGGTGACCTCGCAGGTTGGAGCGCTTCTGTCGCGCAAGGCGTTTGCGGAGTTCAAGAAACGGCTTGACTACTCGGAGTACGGTGGCGCGGTGCTGCTGGGAGTGCGTGGCGTTTGCATCATCGGTCATGGGTCGTCGAATGAGAAGGCGATTATGAACGGTATTCGTGTTGCGGCGGAGTTTGCCCAGGCCGAAGTGAACTCGGGAATCGAAGCGGCGATGCAGACTGTGTAGTTTTTACCGCTTCTAGTTCGGTTGGACTTCCGTTCAGTACCCCCTCCCTTCAAGGGTATTTTGGACGTAAAATACCTGGTTTCAATCGTTTGCAGGGTGTTTGTGTCTGTAAAATATTGATAATAAATAGGTTGTCTGCAAAATACCTGTTGTCAATAAGTTAGCCCCGGAGGGTGTCCGGGGCTTGCTTGTTTTTCGATCTATATATCCAGTATAGCGGTTTGGGTGGAACTAATATGCCAAGTCTATGTTGCTTATTCTGAATGGTTTAGGTGGTTTTTGGGCTTGACATGCGATTTTTGGGCAGAAAACCCGGAAAATAAAAACATATGAGGGTAAAGACAATGGATTCAATCGCTTCGCGAGATCTCTTCCCGTTCGGTCAGCGTAAGCGTTCGCTGCGACCGGCGACGGACTGCCGGAGCGATTCCGCCGTGCTGCGACAACAGAAACTGGATCGAGCCATGATCCTTGCCGAAGGCGCGTCCACTCTCATGCAACGACTCGCCCACCTTCCAACGCTGCCAGATGTCGGCCTTCTGCTCCGCAGAAAGCCCATACCGTCTTCCTTGCCTCATCACACCACCTCCAAATCAGATAGTGTTGCATCGACCCGTTGAGACCGCCCCGTATTTCGCGCAGTTCACTTTGAACGGCTATGTCGCAGCTGCCCGGCAGAGCTGCACCCAAGCCCGACGCTCGCCAGTCACGACTCACTGACGAGCGCATCGAGGTGTATTCCGAGATCCCAGTAGTTTGTGAGCCATCAGGGTTCAGCGACCAGCCAGGGATTTCGGTTTGACCGCGTTCACCAGATTCAACCGGGTATCGTGCGTTAGAACACTCATCTGCAGGTTGTAACCATTGGGCGTGGTGGTGTGATAACTCTTGAACGCAGCCACGTGAATATCGTCGTTGGTGGATGTGTCGACACGAGCCTTGAGGCCGCGCTTCTCCAACTCCGCCTTCACCCCGTCCGTGTCCCATGGCGAGATTCCAAACGAGATGTGATCGATGCGCGCGTTGTGCGGCGCACTTGGGCCTTTTCCGAAGTTTGGGTCGTTGACGTTGCCTCCGCGGATGATCATATCTCCGATCTCTCCGATGAGGAGTTCTTGCTGACTCCCTTCGTCGTATGTCTCCTTCCACCCCAGGAGGTTGGAGTAAAAGGATGCGGTCGCCTTGTAGTTAGGCACCTGGTATGAAAGATGATCCAGCCAGACGGTTTTCCATCCAGTCGATTCAAAGAGCGATGCCTCAACAAGTTTCGTGGACGTTCTTGCAGATGTGGAAGTCTGGCGGTCTTTCGCGAGACCGTTCCCGTTTGCGATCTGAATATCCAGTCCGTCGGGGTCCTTCACGTGGAAGCTCTCGAACCCTCTGCCATCGTTGTCAATGACTGGCGACAGGCCGCGCTTACGGAGTTCGGCCTGCACTGTTGCCGCATTCCATGGCTCGATGACAAAGCACAGGTTATCCACTACGGCAGTCTGCTGGCCGGGCGCCTGTTTGAAGATGACCGAACCCCAGGGGCCGATGTCCAGGATGGCCTGCTGGCCGTCATCGTTTCGGAGCCTCCAGCCCATTAGCGCGATGTAAAACGCCGCCTCCGTCCGATAGTCTGCAACCCGGAAGGTAATGTGATCCAACGCCACTGTTGTCCAGCCTGTGGGTGCAAATACCGGCTGGATCGGGGCCGTTGCTACTTCTGCGGTTAGCGGGCATATCGGCGTGCTATAGCCATCCCTGCACTTGCCCTGACCGAATGCGGACGCCACAAAGGATACGACACACGCCATCATACCGAAGGCCTTCACCAGCTTGGAGATGGGGGACGCCGCACTGCGGCAGAGGTTTGATGGATTGGCTAGCATGTGCGCGTTTGGCTCCGTTTGTGGCAGCATACCATCCTCATCGTCGAGGCGAATCGTGATTCCCGTTCCCGTAAAAACAGGGTTATCGGCAACTTTGGTTTCCCCAGAGTTCACCCCATGCCCCGCGCTCGTCGATCTGGACGGCAATTTCCTAAGAGTGTTCTATGACTTTTCGCGGAACGTTTGACAACTGGATGGAACGCATACCCCAGGGGCTAAAGCCCCCCTTTTTTTGGGGATGAGAGGGCCAAGGCTGAAGCCTTGGCTTACCTAGAGGCAATGAGCAAGGGCAAGCCGTGTATAAGTTCAAATCTCTTCGTCCAGAGGTTCATCAACGCTAGTTTTTTGTGAGGCTGGCTTTGCGGGCGGGTTCGAATTCGTCCTTCGGGAGCCAGTTGATGGTGGTGGGTGCCGAGATGGCTTGCCAGCCGAGGTCCATGCCGAAGCGGTCGAGTTTGGCGTTGCCGGCGAAGTTCCAGTCGGCGTGATAGTTGTCGGTGAAGTTGTGATAGTCGTGAGCGGTGAAGTCTTCCATCTGCTTTTTGCCCCAGGCTGCGTCGTGGCCTTCGTAGAGGTTGCCGGTTTCGATGGAGAAGGCGGGGATGCCGACGCGGGAGAGGGAGAAGTGGTCGGAGCGGTAGTAGCTTCCGGCTGACGGCTTGGGATCGGGGACGATGGCGAGGTTGAAGCGTTTGGCCGTCGCCTCGACTGCAGGGAAGAAGGTGGTGCGCTGGGCTCCGTTGACGTTGGTCTGAAGAGGGACGCCGATGGGGAGGATCATGTCGTAGTTGATGTCGAGGGCGATCTGGCCGGCAGGGATGGGTGGGTGCTGGCCGAGGTATTCGCTGCCGAGGAGGCCTTGTTCTTCGGCGGTGACGGCGGAGAAGATGACACTATGCGGCAGCTTGAAACCTGGCTGCGACGCTAGCTGGGACCAGACGCGGGCTAGTTCGAGGATCATGCCGCAGCCGGTGGCGTTGTCGGCGGCTCCGTTGTAGATGTTGTCGCCGGGCATGCCGGGGACGAAGCCGAGGTGGTCGAAGTGCGCGGTGTAGAGGACGGCCTGGTCTTTACCTGAAGCGGGGGCTGGCGCGGGGTCTCCCAGGAGAACGTTCATCGCTTTCGCGTTTGAGATGAGAATTGCGGGCTCGAGGCTGGGTTTCCATGGGAAGTTGCAGGTGGTGCATTCGGCAGGAGGAAGCTCGGACCATATCGGACGATATGCCGCCTCAGTTGGGCGCGTTGCGGATTTCGCCAGATCGCCGCATTTGGAGCAGCTATTGGTGGCTTGCCTGGAATCTGTACGATGCTCGATTGCAGCGGTCTCCGATGTGCCCGGTAGGATGCCGACGACGTTGGGGGATTGGAAGGGTCGGACGACGCTTTCGACGTGGGCGTGGAGGCGGACGGGGAGTTCGATGGCTTTGAAGCCGCGTTTGCCTGCGGCTTCGATCTCGGCGTCGGGGTCGAGGTTAGAGGATTTGAAGATTTGTTTCGCGACGTCGAGTTGGATCCAGCTTGCGGCTTCGAGTTGCGGGTCTTTGTTGTCGCGGAGGTAGGTTTTTTCGCTGGTGTTGGAGTTTTTGACGACGTCCCAGCCGTAGCTGGCTAGGTCGGTGCGGTGGATGATGAGGGCTCCGACTGCTCCCATGCGGGCGGCTTGCTCGAATTTGTAGGTCCAGCGGCCGTAGTAGGTGAGGGCGTCGCCACCGAAGAACGCAGGGTCTTTGGAGGGTGGGTCGCCGACGATGCAGAGGATGACTTTGCCTTTGACGTCGATGTTGGCGTAGTCGTTCCAGTTGAACTCGGGCGCGGTGACGCCGTAGCCGACGAAGACGATGGGAGCGTCGATGTCGACGGTGGGGGTGAGGGTGCGGTTGGAGACGGTGTAGTCGTCGCCGTATTTGAGGTCGATGGAGTAGAGGGTGATGGCCATCTGGCCCTCGGGGCGTTTGGGGACGAGCGACATGGTGGTTTTTTCGGGGATGGCGTTCATGCCGACCATGTTGATCTGCTGGAGGTAGGTGCCGTTGTCGCCGCCGGGTTTGAGGCCGTAGAGGGCGAACTGGGTGGCGATGTATTTGGCGGCGAGCTCGCTGCCGCGGAGGCCGGGGCCGCGTCCTTCGAGGAGATCGTCGGAGAGGAACTTGACGTGGGCACGAATGTTTTCGGGGTTGATGGAGGCCTCGGCGGCCTGGACGGCGGGCGGGATCTGCTGGGCGAGCAGGGCGGTGGAGATGGCGAGAAGAGAGGCGGCTAAAACGGCGGAGCGGGGGCTGGTCAAGTTCGTACTCCTGAAACGGCTATCTTTCGGTGCGTCCAGTCTAATTGGATTTGTATGGGGCCATATAGCCCTCTTGCCTGATGGAGGCATCTTGTTGAGTTAGACGCAAAGTTGACCTGATCGCTGTGTTGTCCTGCTGCCGGATGCGATGGAGTGAATTTGGTATGTTGGTTCGCATGGGATTGAGGCGCTGCTTCGTTGCGGCTGTGGTGTTGGTTACGGTTTTCGCGGCGGGCGCCGAGGAGAAGCTGGCGCCGACGCCGCCGATGGGGTGGAATAGCTGGGACTCGTATGGATTGACGATCAATGAGAGCCAGTTTCGCGCGAATATGCTGGTGATGGCGGCGCAGTTGAAGGAGTTTGGGTGGCAGTATGTGGTGATCGATGAGGGATGGTATCTGGAGAATCCGGAGATCGCCTCGATGCCGGAGAAGCTGCGCTATACGGTGAATGCGAAGGGGCAGTATGAGCCAGCGGTGAACCGGTTTCCTTCGGCGAAGGCGGGGGTGGGCTTCAAGCCGCTGAGCGATGCGGCGCACGAGAATGGGCTGAAGTTTGGGATTCATATTATTCGCGGGATTCCGAAGCAGACGGTGCTGGCGAATATGCGGATTGGGGTGGCGCATTATCGCGCGGCGCTGGCGGCGGATACGATGGATAAGTGTCCGTGGAATCCGGACAACTTTGGCGTGAAGGCGAATGCTGCGGGGCAGGCCTGGTATGACGCGTTGATGAAGCAGTATGCGGGGTGGGGGGTGGATTACATCAAGGTGGATTGCATTGCTTCGCATCCGTACAAGGGCGCGGAGATTGCGATGATTCATAAGGCGATTGTGCGGTCGGGGAGGGCGATGGCGCTGAGCCTTTCGCCGGGGCCGACGTCGTTGATGAACGCGGAGGAGGTGGGGAAGAATGCGCAGTTGTGGCGGATCTCGGATGATGTGTGGGATCGATGGGAGAAGACGGATGGGAAGGATTGGCCGCAGAGTTTGAAGGCGCAGTTTGAGGTGATTGCGGAGTGGGCGAAGTATGCGCGCGCGGGGAACTGGCCGGATGCGGATATGCTGCCGATTGGGCAGTTGCGACCGTTGCCGGGGTGGGGGAATGCGCGGGCTTCGCGGCTGACGGAGGATGAGCAGAGGACGATGATTACGCTGTGGGCGATGGCGCGGTCGCCGCTGTTTATCGGGGGGAACCTGACGCAGATGGACGATGCGATGAAGTCGCTGCTGACGTGTCCGGGGGTGATTGAGGTGGATCAACACTCGATGGATGGGCGTTTGTTGGGGCGGGATGGAGATGTGGTGGCGTGGGCGGCGGTGTCGGTGAACCGGGATAAGAGCTATCTGGCGCTGTTCAATGTGGGGGACGCGCCGGTGAAGGTGGGCAAGACGTTTGCGGAGTATGGGTTTGTGGATCGGGCGCAATATAACGTGCGGGATCTTTGGATGCGGAAGGAGCTGGGGCCGCTGAATGCGGTGACGGTGGAGCTTCCGGCGCATGGGTCGGTTATGTTTTCGCTGCGGCCTTAGAGGGTGTGGTTGCTTCGCGCGTGGCTTCGCCTTAGTATCGCCCTGAGTGGACACTTTTAAGAACAAAGCGAAGATGGATCTGGATCGGGCGATGCCGGAGGGTGCGCGGTCGGCTGAGGCGGAGCGATTGGTTTCGGCTGGGCGGGTGGAGGATGATGCGGCGTTTGAGCTGAAGCTGCGGCCTTCGAAGCTGAGCGAGTTTATTGGGCAGACGAAGGCGAAGGAGCAGCTGGCGATTGCGCTGGAGGCGGCAAAGTCGCGTGGGGAGGCTCTGGACCATGTGTTGTTGTTTGGGCCGCCGGGGTTGGGGAAGACGACGCTGGCGACGATTATTGCGAATGAACTGGGGGTGGGGTATCAGCAGACGAGTGGGCCGGCGCTGCAGATTCAGGGCGATTTGACGGCGATTCTGACGAACCTGCGGGAGAAGCAGGTTTTGTTTCTCGATGAGATTCATCGGTTGCAGCCGGTGCTCGAGGAGAAGCTTTATACGGCGCTTGAGGACTACAAGCTCGACATCATCATTGGGCAAGGGCCGGCGGCGCGGACGCATGTGATGGAGATTCGGCCGTTTACTTTTGTGGCCGCTACGACACGGCCTGGGTTGTTGTCGTCGCCGCTGCGAAGCCGGTTTGGGATTTTGCTGCGGCTGGAGTTTTATACGGATGATGAGCTGCGGTTTGTGGTGGAACGCAGCGCGGAGGTGCTGGGAGTGCCGATCGATCGCGATGGCGCGGCAGAGATTGCGATGCGGTCGCGAGGAACTCCGAGGATTGCAAATCGCCTGTTGCGGCGCGTGCGGGACTATGCGCAGGTGCGCGCGCAGGGCGTGATTGATCGTGCTACAGCGCAGGCGGCGCTGGAGTTGCTGGAGGTGGATGCGCATGGGTTCGATGAGTTGGATAGACGGCTGCTGCGGACGATTATTGAGAAGTACGATGGGGGGCCGGTGGGGTTGAATACACTGGCTGCGGCGCTGGCGGAGGAGCAGGATGCACTGGAGGAGGTTTATGAGCCGTTTCTGATTCAGATTGGGTTTCTGGACAGGACGCCGCGGGGCCGGGTGGCTACGCGACTGGCCTATGAGCATTTGGGTATTGAAATGCCGCGGAAGCTGAGTTTGTTTTAGCGATTCAGCCGTTCATTATTGATTCGGAGTCGATTTGATGATCGTTGGCTGGCGGACTCAATTGCCGCGTTACACCAACTCCACGAAAGTGGCTCTCTTTTACGCGATTTTAGAGGCAAAGTGGCGTAACTCAACTCGGGTCTCGGTCGATGATCTGGTTGCAGGATTGACTCACAATCGACATGCGGAAGACTGCCCCTTTCGACCGTTGCAGGACAATTCTTCAGAAATCAGAAAGAAGCTAGGTCGAGTAGCACTTCCGGAAGATTGGGTAGCCCAAGCGAAATTGCGTTCGGGAAAACCGAAATGGGACTCTGGTGCCAAGCGTGTACTACGCGTAGCTGCGCTGAGAGCAGAACAATTCTGGATTGATACCGATCACCTGCAGTTTGCCGTCTTGAAAGAAGGAGGAACCGGAGCGGCAGCGCTGCATGATCTCGGATTTACTCCCGAAAAGACGGAACAGTACGGTGCTGAAGGAAGGTTGAAATATCCACCCAAAAAGCCAACCTTTGTCATGCGCCTCAGGCAATATAAACCGTCGATTCCGTGGTTTTGCCTCTTAGTAGGATTCGTTGCCGCCATCCTTTACCTTAATTTACAGAATTGATTGTAGGGCATGTCGTCAGGGAAAGCTGATGCCTTTACTGAGGTGAGGCTTCCAGTGTCGGTGTGTATCGTCTTTGGAAAGAGATGGATCATCATGAGCGATCTGCGGAGGAGCCGTTTGGCGTGGCTCTGGATTCGCGCTGGAGAGGTGTAGGCTTGGGTTGCAAGGCGCGCCTTCTTGCGAAGGCTGGCCGTCTTCTTTGGAAACCAGATGAATAGTGAGGCGCAAATCGCGAGG
>Ga0208193_1000177_pt1 | contig 43312 bp, 31 predicted proteins | sample June2015DPH_17_2_FD_184716 | JGI IMG/M metagenome (GOLD analysis project Ga0208193, IMG submission 184716) | Peatland microbial communities from SPRUCE experiment site at the Marcell Experimental Forest, Minnesota, USA - June2015DPH_17_10... | ecosystem: Environmental > Terrestrial > Soil >...
GGAAAACGGGACGGGGAGCGCACATGGCAATCAACTCGTGGGCATCGACAGGCAGATCGTTCCAGTGGAGCGGTCCGGCGTATTTGAAGAAGTTGCCGTCCACCCAATGGTATTCGCTGGGGCCGGCGATGTTCTCCATAATCTGGCCCCAGTTGCGGCGGTTAATTTTCGCGCCAACTTCGCCGGACGAGCTGACGTAGGCAGTCCACAGGCGCGGCTCATACGCCATCGCAACCATGGTGGCCTTACCGTAGCGCGAATGGCCTTCGAGAGCGATGTGCCTGGCGTCCACGGCCTTGTCGGTTTCGAAATAATCGATGGCGCGGCTGACGCCCCAGGCCCAGGCGCGCAGGGCGCCCCAATCGTCCGGCTTGCGAGGCTGGCCTTTGTTCACCAGACCAATGATGCCCAGCGTCAGTCCGGATCCGTCGTCAGCCTGAATGCTGCCGGGATTCAAGACGGCATAGCCCCAGCCCCTGACGAGAACCTGTTGCGGCCACGGTGGCGCTGCAGGAGCGCGTCCGCCATTCGGCAGACCACCTTGGGTCGCCGCGGGGCCAGCGGAACTAGCGGCGGCGCGGCCCGCAGCAGGTGCGGCTGCTGGTCCACGCCTGCCCCCGGGAGGAATCGAAAAGGCATTGGGAGCGTAAGGCGGCCCTGCCGGAACTGACGGCGCCACGGCCCCGGGCGCTCCCTGCGTTCCGCGGCCAGCGCCAAACCCGGCGAGGCTTCCAAGCTGCATGACCACTGGCACCGGACCCTTCGCGTCGGCCGGTGTAACCAAGGTCAAGGCCATCTTGACCTCAATGTAAGGGTAGGAAGAATTGTCCACCACACCCACCAATTGTTTGGTGACGATGTCCACTTCGCCATTCTTGCCGGGGCTGGTGCTGGTCACTTCCCATTTGACTTGAGGAGTGACTTTGGGCACGCGGCCGTAGACCTCGCGGTCGAAATCTTCCGCGATTTCCGGACGCCGCTTAGTCCACCAGTCGGATGCCTTGATGACCTTTTTACCATTCTTCAAGGTCAGCGGATCCGGGAGATCGGGGAAGGGATTGGCCTTGGATTCGTCGTAGTTGGCGAAGTTCGGGTCTTTTTGATCGCCAGTGCCGTTTCTTCCCCTGCGGAGCTCGGTGATGTGCAGAAGATCCATCATGTGTTGATGATCTTCTTCCCTGGTCATTTTCACCGGCGGCGGCAGCTCGTCTGAGGCAGCATGCGCAGTCCGATATAGAACGCTGCCGGCGGGGACGCCAATCAAACCGGCGAAAACCAAAACGAGGGGCCATCGTATGGATCGAACGGATCGAATCTGGGGCAAAAATTCCTCCACGGGTTTCGTCTGGCTTGGCGGCGCGGAATGACACGATGGCTGGCGTGCCGTGCGACGCTGCCCGAAACCAGCGTTAGTTCAACACTCGAACTATATATACTCTGGCGCAGCGGCGTCAAGTTCTACGTCAAGCTCGGGTGCTTAGCCGTTTTGGGGGGATGCGGCCAAGACAATGTTGTCGGCCTCAGCCGGACTCAGTTTCTTGCAGATGTTGGATTCAAGCTGAAAGAGTGTGAGGTGCGTTTGAGGCGGAAGATTTCTTCCGCAGCTGAGAGTAGGCGGCCGGTAGTTGTTACTGCGCGGCCTGAGGATGATCCCGGAGCAGCCCTCGAGCCCCCGAAGCGTTCTTCGTAATACGGTTCGGCGGTCCGGACGTCGTCCGCGCGCCTGCCCTGACGCGTGATGGGGGCGAAATGGCAGCTCAATGAGCCCTGGTTTTCTGAAAGCGATAGGTAAACGCTGCTGCGACAAGGGAGGACTAATCCGTGCGCTGCGGGCCGCTTGGCGGCGGGTCTGCCGGCAAGTGCGGCATCTCCTCCTCGGCCGCTCTTCTTAGGGCCGCCACACCGTGTCGGACTGTGTGCCAAATCAAAGCTTCATCCACTGCTTCATATTCGTGCCGGTAAACATTCCCGGCGGCTGCCACAGCCGCCCAGTCGATCTCCGGATGTCGGCGGAGCAGATCATCGGGAAGGCGCCGCGAGGCTTCCGATATGATTTCCAGTGCGCGCACTACGGCGTACACTGTTTTTCGATCGGCTCGAAAGGCTGGAAAGTCGAGTTCCGCGGTAAACGCCTGGATCGCATCGACATTGTCAATGATGTCGGCCAACCGCTGGGCGGGATTCTTAGAAGGCATGAACCGCGTCGTGCAAAATGCTAGCCCGGAGCAAAGGTTTGAGCGTACGCCGGTTGACGACGTCGCTGGAACCTTCGAGGAGTTCGTTGACGTACAGTTTCATCCTCGCGTACTCAAAGATGCCCATCGGCCTGTTCTCGTCGAGATCCACGAGCACATCAATATCGCTTTCTGCGCGCGCTTCGCCGCGTGCCACTGAACCAAAGACTGCAGCGTGCGAAACCCCAAGCCGCCGCAAATCCGCCTCGTGCGCGCGGAGTGTGTCAAGGACGGATTGGAGATCCGATCTCATAGCCCACCACGAGTTTACCAGACCGTTGCTCGCCTCGGCGCCCGCAGTCCTGGACTGTGACGAACGACAAGAAAGACCCGCTCCCCGCATCCGCCTTCACTCTGCGATAGATCAACGGACTACGCGGAGCGTCCGATAGAACGTCGCATGCGCGTTGTCTAAGCTCGCGAGTTCGCACCCCGAGGGCCGCGATGCGTGGACTGGCGGCTAGTGGCCGCCGCCGGAGAGTTTGCGGTAGTACTCGGCAACCGAATCCCGATAGCCGGCGGGGACCTTGGTCGGGTCGGTGTTGCGGATGGCGCCGCTGCGGCTTTCATCGAGTTGGCGGCGCAGTTGCAATTCCAGCGCATCCACGCTGCTGACGAGCTGCTGATGCATCTGCTCGACCAGCGCTGGATTCCCGGGGAAACGCTTGGGATCGAGGTTGCGCATCTGCTCGATCAGCGACTGCAACTGTTGCCGCGCCTCGGGACTATCCTGCACCACGGCGCGGACCTGGTTGAGCAGGTTCAACCCCTGGTCGATCTCGCGCTGGGCGTCGGCCGGGTTGGGACCTTGCTGAGGCGCCACAGCCGTACCGGAGATGCGCGTGTTGCCGGTATCGTAGGCGCCATACCGGTTGCCGTCGCGATTGCCGCCGCCACCGTTTGCATTGCCCGCCGGACCGGCGACGCGGTTCCCGACATCGCCTGCCAGGGCTCCGCTCGGTTGACCTGCCTGGCCTCCGGCGCGTTGGCCGCCGCCTTGACCGGCTTGACCGGCTTGACCGCCTTGGCCACCTTGACCGGATTGGCCCCCTTGTTGACCGCCCTGACCACCTTGACCACGACCACCTTGACCGGACTGGCCCCCTGGTTGGCCCTGTTGCCCAGGCTGACCGGATTGTCCATTGCGGCTGAGCTGGCCGTCTCTTTGCAGGGGTTGACCACCGGGTTGGCCGGGCTGACCCCGTCCAGATTGAGAGTTAGGTTGAGGGTTGCCGCGTCCGCCGAGGCCGGCGAGTTGGTCGCGCAGACGAGATAGATCGTCCATGGCCCGGTTGAGCTCGGCGTCCTTCGAAGCGTGCTGAGCATTGCCCAACGCACGGGCCGCGTCGCCGACCTGTTGACCCAGTTTTTGCAGATCTCTGGTGAGACCGGTTTCCTCCGGATCGGAGAAGTTGCCGCTGCGCAGCCAATCCGAGCTGCGCTGCATGCGGGTGCCGAGATCGTTTTCGTCCAGGCCGTCGAGCGCGCCGCGCAACTTGCCGGAAGCTGCCGGTTGCGTGGGCGCGAGCTCGCGCGCCGCAGAGCGAATCTGCTGGGTGAGGTGCGACAGGTCGTCGCTCACCTGTTGACGCTCATCGATCCATTTGTCGATTTCCTGCGCGGAAGGGTTCTTAGGCTGCTCGCCGGAGGTGCGAGCGGCGCTCTGCTGGGCGATCAAGTCGCGCACGCGATCGGCTTGCTGCTTTTGCCGGGCCGCCAATTGCTCGGCCGTTTGAGCCATCGAATTGAGGCGGCTGGCGGCGTCCTGCTGCTGCATGCCGCCAAGCAGATCGGTGGCTTCGCGCAAGCGGTCGGCGGCGCGGCGGGAATCGGCCGCGCTGGCGTTACGCGAGAGGGCGCGCTTCATGTCTTCGTTGGCCTGACGCAAGTGGTCGAGCGCCTGTTGGGCAGCCTGTTGGCGACTGTCGGCGGCCTGGTCCGTAGATTGCTGACCCATGGACTGCTGAGGATTGCCGGCGTTGGCGCGGTCCTGCCCGGCCGATTGGCTGCCGCCGCTACGGCCGGCGGACGAACTGCCCGCCTGCCCGCCGCGTTGGCCCGCCTGCCCGCTCGATTGCCCGGAAGCTGAAGCGCTCTGCCCTTGTTGCCCCTGCTGGCCCTGCTGGCCCTGTTGCCCCTGCTGTCCTTGTTGTCCTTGCTGACCGTTTTGAGCGAGTTGTTGCTCCATCTGCCGCTGGAGTTGTTCCGCCTCGCGCTGCAACATCTCCTGCTGCCATTTTTGCTCGGCAGTCTGGGCGCCGTTGCGTTGCTGCTGGGCTAGATTCTCTTCGCGCTTGGCGAGCTCGTCGAGCTTTTTCAGCGCGTCGTCGATTGCCTGCGCCTTTTGTTCTTCGGAAGTAGCCACGGATTTCTGGGTCTCGTATTGATTTTTCTCGGTATCGAGCTCCAGATCGAAGAGGGCCGCCAAATCGCGCGCCGCACCTCCCCCGCCGCCGCCTCCACCGCCGCGGCCTCCAAACGCAACCTGAATTTGCCGGAAGGTGGCTTCGGCGCGCAGCAGGAATTGCAGCGCCTTCTGCTCATTGGGAATCGCGTCCTTCCACTTCTCCTGCTGCAATAGTTGCGCGGCCGGCCCCATAGCGTTCGACGCAGCGATCATATCCTTCTGGAAGTCGCTGATGGCCTGCACTTCATCGGTCAACTCGCGGGCCTCCAAGCGGCCGGCCAGCGAGACGGCTTGATCGTGCAGGGTGGATTGGGATTGGTTGAGCAGTTTGGCGATGTCGGTGGCCTGCTGCTTAGTGGAACTCTTATCCGACTCTTGCCGGAAGGTGGCGGATATGATCTCTTTTTCCCGCTGCGAGATCTGCGCGGGATCATTGCCTCCACCGCCGCCGCCACCGCCCCCACCACCGCCACCCGACTGTTGCGACTGCGAAAACTCGCGCTCAAACGGATCGGCCTGGATGAACATCATATCCGTGTGAGCTTCGGAGTTGCCATCCTTGGCGGTGGCGTAGACGCTGATCAGATCGCCCGGAACCAGCTTGAAATCCTCGAGCGAGAGCGTAGTAGATCCGTCGGCTTGCTTCTTGCCCTTTTGCTGCAGCACATCCACGGTAGTCTCAGGGCCGCCGTTGACCGAATAATGCAGCGCGACGCCGTTGAGCCAGTACTCATCGTTGGCCTTGGCGGCAACGGTTACCTCTTCGATGGGGCTGGCATGGTAATCGCCGCGGCCGGGACGCACCAGCGCAATCTGCGGCGGGTTGGCTTTGCGGGCCTCGATGAAAAAATCTTCGCTGACGCGAACGGGCTGGCCCTCTTCAATTCCGGCGACGTGGTAGACGCCGTCCTTATCCATCTTGACGGCGCCGCGATAGACATTATTCCGGACGCCGGTGAGCTGAATCTTCTCTCCATTGTCGAGCTGGATCTGGCCGCCCGGAAGGGGGCGGTCGGTGGAGACTTCGAGTTCGGCCTCAGTGCCGGCGACGGCGCGCAGATCGCCGCCGCGCTCCTCGACTTCGGACTTCATGCCGGTCCAGCCGGGGTAGTGGTAGGTGACGCGAATCTGCTTCACCGCGGGCAAATCGGTGACGTGAATGTTAAAGTGCTTCGACGTCATGGCTCCGGCGGTGACATAGTATTCCACGTTCTCGGGCAAACCGGCGAATAGAAACTGATAGCCGCCGGCGAAGCTGCCGGCCGCCTCGGGCTGCATCGCAATCTCTTCCCACTTGGAGGAACTCTGAAAGCGGGCATACAACTTGACGCTAGGCGAGCGCATGCCGGTGGGGATCGCCGAAACCTTCTGGTCGGCGTGGCGGCGCACGACGGCGTCGCCGGGAGTCACACGCAGATCGTAGAGCGCGGGCTTGCCGGCGTGCGGACCGGTCCAAAGCAGCGAGGCGCCGTATCCAAGAAAACCGGGGCCGGAGGCGATCATCCAGACCAGGATGGCGAAGGCGCCGAGGGCGGCTGCCAGCGAGCTCCAAAGGCGGAGGTCCGTGACCATCTGGCTGGGCTCGGCGGACTGGGCGACTTCGAGAGTATCCCCGGCTAAAAGCTCAATAAAGGGATCGTGCCCATCGCGCTCAGTGAAGGTAGTGAGGCGCTGTTGGAACTGCGGGAAGGCGGCCTCGGCCGTTCCAACCGCGCGGCGGCGAGTGAGGCGGCGCAAGGGAAGCGCCAACCCGGCGGCTGCGGCAACGGCCAGAACGAGGATGAGTGCGAAGCGGGCAGCGGTCACGCTTCCGTGCGAGAAGGCGAGCGCATTGGCGATAGTGACCAGCAACAGCGTCGCAGCCAGAGCGCTGCCGGCGAGAATGGCCAGGCCGCGCAGCAACGTCTTCCACCGCAGACGCTGTTCCAGTTGCGCAATGTATGCGTGTAGCTGCTCGCGAACACTCATTGAACCTCCAACGGCGTGGCCACCGTTAATCTACCGCTAATATTTAGAGCATATCGCAATGGCGGTAGCAGCGGGCTGCCAATCGGCGCGTGGCCGGCCATCGAGGGCACGGCCTCGGGTCTTACGAACCCGGCCCCGGCTGGTTAGTTGGGAACGCGATCGGCTTGCTTCGAGGATCCCGCGGCCATGTTCTTGCGGAGAAATTGCACGCCGTCGAACGCAATGGATTCAGGCTTGGGCTCGATATCCCTCCAGATGGAAGCGGCCGCGCTCAGCTCGCCGAGAGCAAAGCCGAAGCTCTCGATGGTAAGCCAGCCGTCGTACCGCAATTCCCGCAGCGCCTGAAAAACCTTATCCCACTCGACGTGACCGCTGCCGGGCGTGCCGCGATCGTTCTCGCAGGTATGGACGTGACGCAGATGTTTGCCAACTTTGAGATAACCGGCGGCGATGTGCTTCTCCTCGATATTGGCGTGGAACGTGTCGAAAAGAACTCCGACATTCGGATGCCCCACCTGGTCACAGAGGGCAGCGGCGTCGGCGCCGGTATTGAGGAAGAAAGTTTCAAACCGATTGAGAGGCTCAATCGCCAGAGTCACATTGTTCCGCTCCAGCGTTGAGGTGAGCGACTGATAGCCCTCCACGGCCCAATTCCACTCGTCAACCGTACGACGCCTCCCCGGCAGGTAACCCACGGGACAGTAGAGCGGACCGGCGATAATCTTCGCGCCCGCATCCGCCACGGCCTTGATCGCGTCCCGCAGATGCGATACCGTCTTACGGCGGATATCCGCGTCGTCGCCGATCAGGCTCAGTCCCTGGACCAGCACAGAGCAAATTGTGCACTCGAGAGCATTCGCTTCTGTGTCTCGCCGGATAGCCGTGGCGGGGAACTCCGCCGTCCGGAAGAGCGGCACTTCGACGCCATCGAATCCCCGCTCTTTAATCAGGGGCAGAAGCGCCCTGACGGAATGGTCGTATACCGCCGACCAGATGAAGGTATTGACGCCGAATTTCATACGTAGCCCGGCCAGGATTCAGTTACCCGAACCCTCGACAGTGGAACCCCCTACTGAAGGTACTTCTTCAGTGGTGCGCTTCGCAAGAGGCCGTGTATTTTGGTCGGCCGTCACAAGCCGGGGATCAGTTCCGGGACAGTGTCGGCGGACCAGGTGAGCGCTGCGTAGTCAAGCTCGATGCGGCTGCGCGCCCCTAGCCAGCGATAGGTGGGAGTGTCGAAGAGTCTGTGGCGATCGATCATCTGACGCCGTGACTCGGGCATGGGGGAAACGCCGAACTCCATCCCCCGCGCGAGAGTCCGGCCGTTCCAGGGGGCGTATGTGCGGCTACAGTTCTCTTCCCAAATGCCTAACCAGGGGAAGTCGCTGCGTTTCCAGAGGTATCCGAAAGCCAGCCGGTATCGAGGCGCAAAGGCAAGAAAAAAGGCGTCGTCCCGGAACGGGTCCATAAGGTGCGCGGTGTATGCACTGGCGGCCGGTAAGTTGTTTACCATCCGAAGGTCCACATAGTCATTGCCCGATCCCGGAGCCATCGGCCAGTCGAACTCGGCTCCCACACGCAGGTAGTCCGCGCTTCCGAACTCTGTCTCAAATACTTTCGAGCGGGTGGCGGACATGCGGAATTGCGTGGCGCCCTTTTCGAGGAACGGCGGGCCGAGGGAAACGTGCTGGGTCCAGGCAATGGGGCGATCGGTAGCGGAGAGATTGTCCACGGCCTCGCGTATCCGGACAGTCCGGCCCTGCAATTCAATGACGCGCTCGAAATGCAGTTGGGCGAGCGGCAGGGACGCATGCATCGTCATGCAGCCGTCATCCTGTTCGATGCTGTAGAGCGCGACGGACCCTTCGCCGTGAGACGTAATTCCCGCGGCGGCTTCTTCCGGAGACGGGCCGCCGAAGACATCCAGACACAGGTTGTGGCCCATAATGCCGGCGAGCAGTTTCGCCTCGGACCCGTCGCCGTAGTTGTGGACGGCGGGGTCATAGGTGGAGGGCTCGATGGAGGGCCACGGAGGCGTCCAGAGCGGATTGACGCCGGTCTGCTTATCGAAGATTTCGGCGATATGGCCGCCTTCACAAAGGACGGTCACACGCAGGTGTGAGTTTTCGATGCTGACTGACTTGCGGCCGCGGTAAAGAGTTTCGAACATGGAGACTATTATGATGGCTCCATCGTCCCGGAAGCGGCATCGTCGCTGTTACCAAGGCGGCTTGGAACGCATCATGGCTTCTACTCAAACGTCAGGCGGTCCTTCTTTGCTTCAATTTTGGCTGCATCGATGCCGGGGACCTTCTTCAGATCGTCAATCGACTGGAACGGGCCGTTCTTAGTGCGGTATTCGATTATAGCCGCCGCTTCCGATCGCCTGAGAGTCAGTCCGCTTTCCAGATCGATGGCGCGAGCCTTGTTGACGTTGATCCGAGGGACGTCCTCGGCCGCAAAGTGAGCGGCGAGATAGTCGATAACTGCCCCAGTCTCCTTGTCAGTCGCCTTGGCGCCGAGTGACACCATCTTGTCGACCGTAGCCTGCCATCCGGCCCGATCCTGCCGAAGAGAAATGGACCGCGCCAGCTCATGACACTGGCTACAGACTCTTTCGGTCTCCGCCCTGCCAGGGCCGTCGGGCAATTGGGCCCACGCGCCGCTGGCGAGAAGCGCCAAGGTTAGTAGCGGTTTAATGTTCAATCGGGAAACCAAAAGCATAGAACGTGCCATCGCTGGCTCCTAAGTAGAGTTGACTGCCGATGGAAGAAAGACCACTATAGCGAACTGCCGCCGACAGCATCTTACCGCTGTTCCATAACTCCTTACCGGTGGCTCCATCGAGTGCATAGAGCACAGCCGGCGAAGAGCCTGAGACTGCAAAGACAACACCGTTGACTACGATCGGCGCTAAAGGTGAGACTATCTCGCGCGATGTCCAGCCAGGCTGCAGAACCGGCGCACCACCCTGGTCGGCAACTTTCCAGGCCGCGATGGAGTTATTGGACGGAGCCGCAAGCCAATGCGCGCCGGCGGCATCCTGCCAGGTTGCCAACGCGCCCGAGACCACGGCGGGGTATGCGGCGCCGGTTAGTGGGGCGGGGGCTGGCGAGCTCGCGGCAACCAGATGCAAGCGGCCGTCGGCGGTTGCCGCCGCGATCATCGTGGCTTTGCTGGATTCGGAGCCGTATTCGAAAACCACCGGAGACGAAACAAACGCCTGGTCGCCGGAGTGGTAGGTAGCCTTTACCTGCAAAGTTTTGGGTTCCAGGGCAACCAGTTCGCCGCCGGTCGTCGCGACGTACGCCGTTTCGTCAGGACCAAAAGCGGCCCCGGCCGACCCGGCAACATCGCCGGCGTCCGGCGTCCAACGAGCTACCTCCTTGGATGCAATGTCGAGCGCCCACACGCCATTTGGCGCGCTGCCGCAGCTCCCGGAAGTGACCGAGTAGGCGACGCTATCGAGAACAATCAAGCCGTGCGCGTGGGCGTTGGCGGGAAGGAATGCCACGGGGGGAGCCGGTTCCTCACCGTTCGATATGTACATCGAATGGAACATTCCATCGCTCGAGATCGCGTTCAAAAACGACGCGCGCGCAGCAAAGGGATTGTACGCGGCGCCCCGGCCCGCTGCTGCGCCTGCGGCTGGACCCCGCCCGGCAGGCGGTGGGGCCGGAGCCGCCGCGGCGCGAGCGGCGATCTCGGCGATGGTGACGGCGCCTTCATCCGGCGCTCCCACCGCGCTTTTCGCCGCGTTGCCGCGACCGCCGCCACCGCCGCGTCCGCCGGGGTTTGCAGGGAAACCGGCGCCCGTGGGACGCGCCACATTAGCCGTCATACCGCCCGGGCACGGCGCGGAAGCGTTCCGCGGAGCGGCGCCCACCGCCAACGACTTCTTCCACTCGATCCGCCCCAGGTCGGTGTCGAAAGCGGTGATGTCGCCGGACCTGCTGCCCACCAGTGCGAAAGAGCGAAATCCACGGTATCCAATGTAGCGGTCAAGCGTGACGGCCACGGAGGGTTCGCTATTCAGCTTGATTTTCCACGCAACTTGAAAGCCGGGTTTCTCTACGCTGCTCACCGAAATCTTTGGGTCGGTGCGGACCCATGAAGAACGCTGCGCATCGCCGCCTGCCGTCATCCAATCGGGAGCGCCGCGTCCACCCTGCGCACGCGCCGCGGCGGTCCAGACGAACGCGCAAGCAAACGGCAAGGCGGCGGAAGCAGTGAGTCTTCGCATGGTGATAACTCCTTTCCAGTTCATTTTCGAGCCAGCGCTTCGGCAATGGCCTTCTCCGCGAGCGGAGCCATTACAGCATAACCTGCCTGGTTGGGAAGCAGGCCGTCGCTGGTTAACTCCTTCCTAAAGTTGCGCCCTTCGGCAAGAGCGGAGTAATAATCGAGATAGACGGAGCCACTGCGCGCAGCGTAGTCCTTAGTCCACCCGTTCAATCCGATGATCTTACCCTGAGGCCGCAAAGCTGTCTGATTCTTGAGACAGTCGCAGACCGGCGTAACTGAGGCAAGCACCACGCGGATGCCGTTCACTTTCGCCAACTCAACCATCGACGTGATATTTTCCGCGATCATCCCCTCAGTGGAAGGTCCCGTGTAACTGGCCACATCGTTCGTGCCTGCCTGGATCACGACCACCTTCGGCCGGAGTGAGATAACATCCTGACGGAACCGGACCAGCATCTGAGGTGTTGTCTGACCACGGATGCCGCGATTCAGATAGGGCTTGCCTTTGAAGAATCCGCCATCGCCCGCGCCCCATTGCTCGGTGATCTGGTCACCCAGAAATACTACGCGGTTTTCTCCCGGTTTGGGAGGCCGCAGCTCGGCGTTCTCGCTGCCGTAACGGGTCAGTCCGGCCCAATCGATTAATAGGCGCCTGGCGTATTCAGTCTGGCTGGCGGGGAGCGCGGTCTGCGCGGTCGCGGCCCAAGTAAGTAATAAAAGACAGGGGATAAGTGCTCTGTTCGGGTTGACAGGCGAAAGCGCCTGTCCCACATTGCGTTTCCAGAGCAACAGTGGGAACGGAGGCATCCTATTTCTTGAGCCCGAAACAGTATAGATTACTGTCGAAGGTAGCGATGTAGACGCGTCCATTCGCCAGCGAGAGGCCGCTCCAATGGTTCCATGAAGCGATCTGATCGCCGCTCGACCATAACTCTTTCCCGGTCTGCGCATCGAGGGCATAGAGAACGGCGTGAGTGGAGCCGGGAATGCGGCGGCTGGCATCGTCGGCCAGGCCGACATCGGCATAAGCCTGATCGGTGTCCTCGCCGTTGCCATAGGCGTAGATGACTCCGTTGGCAATCACCGGCGGCTCGGCGCGGTTCATGTCGCGCGAGATCCACGCAGGAGTCAACTGCCACTTTCCACTTTTCTCTTCCACCTTGAAAGCTACAATAGCGCCGTACTTCACGGGGCCATTTTCGATGGGCGCCTTGAAGGCCGAGTGTTTCGGCCCCCAAATGGGAGTCAGCACCCAGCGGACGCCCTTGGAGTCTTCCCAACTAGCCAGTGAACCCCAGATGCCGGCGGATGCGAAATTGACGTCTTCATTGCAGAGCAGCGGGCTGCGGTACAACGGCGTGCGATGATCGTCTCCGCCAATCGATTTCGTGTCCATGAGATACATGCGGCATTCTTTGCCGGCGTCCACCATGAACTCGCGGCCCTTGTAATTGAAGATGGCGGGCGTCACCTGCATGTCTAAGTCGCGCTTCACGAGCCACTCGGCATTCGAGGGCCCAAAGTAATCCTCAAGTTCGAGCACCTTAGTGTCCGGATTTTGTTTGATCCCGATTATGCCATTGCCGTAAATGCCATTCTCAGGATCCCATTTGCCATCGCCGGTTCCCGTGTACATGGTTCCATCGGCGCTAATCGCCGGCCCGGTACGGCCCCACATGCCGCCGCCGGACGGGCCCCAGGTGCCTACCTTTTTCGTCGCCAGATCGTATGCATAGACAATATTGGGATTGCCGCCGCAGCCTTGCGCCGTATGCGTGTAGATGACGTTGTTCCAAAGATTCAAGGCGTATGGCTTGCCGTTGGGCGGCATGAACTTGGAAGGCGCCGCAACATCTTCACCATCGGCCACATTCAACTGGTGAAGCATGCCGTCCCAGGACGCAGTGTAAATGGTGTACTTACCTGCGGTGCTGGTTGGCGCAATCACCGGAGTGGCCGTGATTCCGCCGGGACAGAGAATACCGCCTCCCCTGCCCCCATTCGCCGGCGGCGTCCAGGTGCTGACGAAGTGCTTTTTCCAGAGCAACTCGCCTTTCTCCACATCGATGGCGTAGATGTTGTCCGATACACCGGCGTCAATGGCAATCTGCTTGACGCCTTCCGGCGTGTTGACGCGCTCCACGATCAGCGGCGGGAACAGCGAGTGCATTTGCCGCGGTTCGTTGTCGAGATGAAGCTTCCAGAGAAGCCCCATATTCTTGACATTCTCCCGGGTGAGAATCTTCTCGTCCTTCTGCCACGCCGTCCGCTGGGGATTGCCGCCGTCGGTTAGCCAGTCGGCCCCCCAAGCCAGGACGCAGCCAAGGGAAACAGCCATGAGGCTCAGTTTTGTTCTCATCCCAATTGTCATAATTCTATTCTCGTCCCAAATGCAAGGCGGTTTGCAACGGCAATGCGCCGCTCATATATTATGTCCCACCCCGGCATTACGTCCCACCCCGGCGGCCAGGGGCATGACGGCTGTGACCACCGGCGAAAGCGCTAGAAGGTGCACCGGACCGAGACAACTCCATGCCGCGCCGGAAGGGCCGCGCTGGTAATTGTACCGAAAGACGAGTTGGCCTTTAGGCCGGTCGCATAGTTCGGCGACGACATTGGAGCCCACTCCGACGGCGTCGCCGTCATCTACCATCGCTGAAATGCAGGGTACGAGCGGCCGGCCACACAGCCGCTGGAGCGCCAGAACCCAATCTTGACAACCAATTGAGGTAGCGAGTAACCTACATTAGCGCACTCGGCTTCAGCGCTAAACGGGTATTCGCCTGAAGTCGACTGATCCCAGGAAGGAGTTCGGTGGAGCGTATGACCCCTCAGGTAGAGAGAACCGCCAGTTCCGATTCCGTGCCGCTATCCAAAGCAGACGTCATTCGAGAGGCCTTGTCGGCAGGCGAGGGCGTGGTGCGCCTGGCGCCGTGCTGGGTACCCAGATCGTTTCTGATGCCGGGAGGCCGGCTGAAACTTGATCCGCGCGATATCTATATTCTCGGCGGACACCGCGGCGGCATCGACGAACGATGGTTTTCGTCCACCACCAAAGCCGCCAACGGACCACTTACCGCGCCGGATGAAGGTCTGAGTTACATCGAGTTCCAGGGCAGGAAGGTGCTCTTCAAGGAAGCTATCGAAACCGCGGGAGACCTATTCCTTGGCGCAGACGTGATGCAGCGCGAAGGCGGCTGGAACCTGCTGTGTAAGTTCTTCGACAATCTGGGCCCAATTCCCCATCATCTTCATCAGACCGACGAGTTCGCCGCCAGAGTTGGACAGAAAGGCAAGCCGGAAGCTTATTACTTTCCGCCGCAATACAACTTCAAAGACAATAACTTCCCATATACCTTTATGGGGCTGGAGCCGGGCACGACGCGGGACGATGTGCGCCGCTGCCTGGAGCGTTGGAACGAGGGTGACAACGGCATTCTTTACCACTCACGGGCCTACAAATTGAAACCGGGAACGGGTTGGCAGATCGATCCGGGTATTCTGCACGCTCCCGGGTCGCTGGTGACTTATGAGCCACAAGTCAATTCCGACGTCTTCGCTATGTATCAGTCGCTGGTGGAAGGACGCGCCGTACCGTGGGACCTATTGGTAAAGGACGTTCCGCCCGAGCATCACCACGACCTGGACTATCTGCTCGACATGCTGGATTGGGAATCGAATACGGACGAGGAGTTCGCCAAGCATCGGCTCTTCGAACCGCAGCCTGTCGCCGGCCAACCGACTCCGATCGGGAAAACGGCGGACTGCGGTTACGCGGAAAACTGGATCGTCTTTTCCACCCCGCATTACTCGGCGAAAGAACTCACTGTATTTCCCGGCCGCACGGTGACCATCAAGGATGCGGCAGCCTACGGCACGATCCTGGTGCAGGGCTACGGAAAGTTCGGCAACCACGATGTGGAAACGCCGACCTTGATCCGCTATGGACAGATGACCAAGGACGAATTGTTTGTTTCAGCCGCCGCCGCCGCGAATGGCATCGCCATCACCAACAGGAGCAACGCGGAAAATCTGGTCTTCCTGAAGCATTTCGGGCCGGGCAATCCACAGGCGCCCGCGTCCCGGAATACATGATTCGAGCGCGGTGATTCGGCCCGGATACGTCTCCGCCTTGCGCTTCAACGCCCGCCCAGTGCCGTGCGCGATTTTTTCGTTAGCTTCGCAAACACCAAATCGTAAGACTTCCGCAGCAGCCGTTTGATCTCCGCAGCGGGCAGCGCATCCTCGCGCTCCAGCGCGACCCATTGTGCGCGCGCCAGATAGGGCGCGGGAATGATGTCGGGCAGATCGGTCAACTCACCAAATTCTTCGGCCGTACACTTGAACGATAGATACACGCCGCTTGGCTCCAGCGAAGTTACCGCGAACATCTTGCCGCCCACCTTAAACACCAAGGCGTCTCCCCATTGCACCTGCTCCGTGGCGTGCGGACACGAAAGGCAAAATCTGCGCACCCACTCGACCCCCATTCAGACTTCCAGTTTCCAAGGCGCGCGGTATATCGCCTTCAAGAACGGCTGCACTTCGTCCTGCTTCACGGTGAAGCTCTTATCGTCCCAATCGAGCGCAGTGGAGCGCCGAAGCGCAAGGTTGGCCAGCAGGCACGTCGTGGTGGAGCGAACGCAGGTTTCGATATCCGACGTAGGCTTCCGGCGGCTATGGACACACTCCAGAAAATTCGCCCAGTGGGGCATGTTCATATCCGCAAGCTCCCCGGATCTCTCTTCCACCGGTTTGGCGTTCCTATCGTTTGGATACAGGCAGTAACCGGAGCGGTTCAGCATCAAGGTGGCCTTAGTGCCATGAAAGGCTACGCCATTGTTGCCATTGTAGAGTAAGTATGGATTCACCGTACGGCTCTCATAACTGCCGACAAAGCCGGGGTAGCGGTAAGTCGCCAGCATGGTATCTGGAGTCTCAAGGTAATCAGTCACGTAGAACTTACCGCCTTGTGCGGCAATCGAAAGCGGCATAGCCTCATCGAACGCGAATTGCACGATGTCGAGCAGGTGCACGCCCCAATCGGTCATGGCTCCGCCGGCGTAATCCCAGAAGTAGCGAAAGGTGGACCAGCGGTCCGGCGCAACCCCCCAACGGTTGGCGTTGAACGGCCGCTTCGGGGCCGGGCCCAACCACAGGTCCCAATCGAGACCGGGCGGCGGGGCGGAGTTCGGCGGATTGCCGTAGCCTTCCCGCTTGTCCGCCCCGGCTTGAAACGCGCGGCAGAAAGTAATATCGCCCAGGTCGCCACTCTTCACGATCTCGCGCGCCTTGCGAAAGAAGCCGCCCGACCGCTGCATAGTGCCGGCTTGTACCACGCGCCGATATTTGCGCGCGGCCTCCACCATCTTGACGCCCTCTTCCACATACACGCAGGCGGGCTTTTCGACCCACACGTCTTTGCCCGCCTTACAGGCTTCCACCGTGATGTAGGCGTGCCAATGGTCGGGCGTGGCGATTGAGACTGCGTCGATGGATTTATCGGCCAGAATCTCGCGGAAATCCTTTACCGATTTGACGCCGGTGAACCCGAGTTTCGTCGCCTGCGCCGCGGCGCTTTCGAGCGCTGGTCGATAGACGTCGCAGACCGCGACCACTTCAAAACCGGGCGTCTTGCCGGCAAAACCAAGATTACTCGAACCCATCCGCCCCACGCCAATGAAGGCGATGTTCACCTTGTCGTTCGCGCCGCGAATATTACCTGTGAATAGCGACGTAGTGAAAGCCGCCGCGCCGGCAGATTTAAGGAAGCCGCGACGATCCTGTTCCATAGCTCTAATAATACCTGTTACACAGACGCGCCACTCTCAAGGCGCCGCTCGTCGAACCGAATAGTTGGCGGAGGGCGGAGGAGTCGAACCTCCATCCCTGCGGAGCTCTGGTTTTCGGGACCAGTAAGCGTTGCCGTCGCTTAGCGCCCTCCGTTGGAGCACTGCCGCGGAATCGAACCGCGTTCCACCGGGTTGCAGCCGGTGCGCTCGCCATTGGCTTGCAGTGCATGGCACTCCGGGGCGGATTCGAACCACCAGTTACGGCTTTGGAGACCGTTAGCCTCACCATCGGCAACCGGAGCATGGTGCGCATGGCAGGAGTCGAACCTGCAAGTTGACACTGGTCTTGAGCCAGCCGCGTCTACCAATTCCGCCACGCGCGCATGTGTGTTGGTGGCCGAGGAGAGGGTCGAACTCTCATGCCCGTAGGCGCTGGTTTCTAAGACCAGTGTGTCTTCCAATTTCACCACTCGGCCAAATTGCAATTGTCAAAGATCGAAAGGGGGCTGTCAGCCGGGAGTCCGATGTCGCAGATACAAAAGGACCTACCGCAGACACAAAAGGACCGTCACCGCACCGGTGTCGTCAGATATAGACAAGCGGTGTGCGAATGACTCGGACTGTCAGGGTATTTACAGACTGGAGAGGGTACACCACGAGCGTCCGGATGGGATCCGGTTGGTGAGGAGCGCGAGACTAGATAACAAGCGTCGCATCTAACAACATCTTACAGGATAAGTCGCGATTCAGTCAAGAGGAAATTGGCATTGGTCCCGGCAGCTTTGGTTCGTGGCCGCGTTTGTATACCAGAATCGTGCGGCGGTAGCTCATTACGACCGTGCCGTCCTGTTTGAATCCTATCGTTTTGATCTCGACCAGACCCATGTGCGGGCGCGAGTTCGATTCGCGCTTGCTCAGGATCTCGGACTGCGCGTAGATGGTGTCGCCTTCAAAGACCGGCGCCGGCATGCGCACTTCGTCCCAACCTAAGTTGACGGCGTATTGCGAAATATCAGCTACGCTGAGGCCTGTCACCAGGGCCAGAGTGAACGTAGAGTTCATCAGCGGCTTGCCGAACTCGGTCTGCGCGGCGTAGTGAGCATCGAAGTGAATGGGGTTGGTGTTGGCGGTGAGCAGCGTGAACCAGATGTTATCGGTTGTGGTCACCGTGCGGCCGATGGGATGGCGTATGGTCGCGCCCACTTCGAAATCCTCGTAACAGCGTCCACTCATGCTTGTCTCTCCGGAATCAGGCGATGCTTGTCGAGCACGAATCGCGCCATGCGGATGTTGGCGGCGTCGATCATTTTGCCGTCGAGGCTGGCAGCGCCGCGGCCTTCCGCCGCCGCCCTCTCGCAGGCCGCTACCACGAGCTGCGCGCGCGCCACCTCTTCCGCGGCAGGGCTGAAGATGGCGTTCGCGGCAGCCAGTTGCGCGGGGTGGATGCACTGCTTGCCGTCGAATCCCAGGGCGCGCGCGATGCGGCAGGAGCGCTCGAAACCGGTGGCATCCATGTATCCGGCATAAGGGCCGTCGAGGCAGCGGAGACCGTTGGCGCGCGCGGCGGCGACTATGGTCTGCATCACGGCGTGCCAGCGGTGGCCGGGATAGGCGTCGTCGTGCGCGTCGGGTTCGCCGATGTTGCGGAGCGGCATCTGCATCGACGCGGCGAAATCGCCGGGGCCGAAGACCAGCGCTTCCAAGCGGCGCGAAGAGCGGGCGATATAGCGCGCGTCGAGAAAACCGGCGGCAGTCTCAATCTGCGCCTCAATGCCGATGGGGCGCTGAAATCCACGGCTGGCTTCGATTTGGGCCAGCATAGTTTCGACGAAGGAGACGTCCTGCCGCGAGTTGGCCTTGGGCAGCATCACCAGGTCGATGCGGTCGCCGGCGGCTTCCACCACCTCGATGAGGTCGCGGTAAGCGAAAGGTGTGTCGAGGCCGTTGATGCGGAACATGCGGATGCGCGAGCCGAAATCGAGCTCGCGAAAAGCACGGGCGACGTTGGCGCGGGCGGCGGGTTTTTCGTCCACGGAAACGGCATCTTCCAGGTCGATACAAATGGCGTCGGCCTCGCTGCGAGCAGCCTTCTCGATCATGGGCCAGCGCGATGCGGGCACGAAAAGCATGCTGCGTTCGAGACGGGTAGGAATCATTCGGCGCTCCTGTCGCGACTGCCGTCGTGACTTCCGTCGTGGCTTCCGTCGCGACCATCGCCGGCGCGCTTCGCTCCGGACCATGCGCTGCCAAGCTCGTCCAATATTTCCTGCGTGTGCTCGCCCAGTGCGGGCACGCGGCCCATGCATGGCGCCACGTCTTGCAGGTTGTGGGGCGGAAGTAAGGCGGCGATGGTTCCAGCGGGCGAATCGGCGGTGGTCCATCGCTGCCGCGCGGCGAGTTGAGGGTGCGCGGCGGCCTCGGCAGTGTCGTTCAAGGAACCATTGGCGATGCCGGCGCGGTCGAGCAATGCAGCCGCTTCGGCGCGAGTCATCCGGCCGAACCGCGACTCAATCAGTGGTTCCAATTGCGCGCGGTTGGCGGAGCGCGCGGCGTTCGATGCAAAGCGGGAATCTTCGGCGAGCGCAGGCATCCGCATAACCTCGGCGCAGAAGCGCAGCCATTCGCGCTCGTTCTGGATGCCGAAGAGCATTCGGCCATCGGAGCAGGCGTAAGCGCCGTAGGGCGCGATCATGTTGTGACGCAGGCCGGCGCGCGCGGGAATGGCGCCCGTGCCTTGCCAGGAGTATATCGGCGGCATCATCCACTCGGTGAGACATTCTAGCATCGAGATGTCGATGCGCTGGCCGCGCCCGGTGTGGGTGCGGGCGATCAGCGCGGCCAGAATCGAGGAGTATGCATAGAGTCCGGACGAAATATCCGCGATGGAAATGCCCACTTTCGCCGGCTCTTCGGGACTACCCGTGACGCTGACCACGCCGGATTCGGCTTGCACCAGCAGATCGTAGGCTTTCTTGTCGCGGTAAGGGCCGTCGGGGCCGTAGCCGGAAATGCCGCACCAGATGAGTCTGGGATGGCGCGCGGCCAGCTCATCGAATCCGAAGCCCAGGCGTTCGACGGCGCCGGGAGCGAGGTTGTGCACCAACACGTCGGCGCGCGCGATCAGTTCGGCGCAGACGGTGCGGTCGCGGTCGAGTTTGAGATCGAGCGCGACGCTGCGTTTGCCGCGGTTGAGCCAGGCGAAATAGGCGGAGAGACCGCGGAGCGCGCCGTCGTAGCCGCGGGCGAAATCGCCGCCATCGGGACGCTCGATCTTGATCACTTCGGCGCCGAGGTCCGCCAACTGCCGCGAGCAGAAAGGTGCGGCTACAGCTTGCTCCAGCGCGACCACTCGCAATCCGCGGAACGGAAGCTCGCTCATCAGAACGACCGCGGCAGACCGAGTACGTGCTCGGCGAGGTAAGAGAGAATCAGGTTGGTGGAGATGGGCGCAACTTGATAGAGGCGCGTCTCGCGGAATTTGCGTTCCACATCGTACTCAGCGGCGAAGCCGAAGCCGCCGTGGGTCTGCAGGCAGACGTTGGCGGCTTCCCAACTGGCGTCGGCCGCCAGGAGCTTCGCCATGTTGGCTTCGGCGCCGCAGGGGCGGCCGGCATCGAAGAGTTGAGCGGCTTCGTAGCGCATCAGGTCGGCGGCGCGCAAGTTAGCGTAGGCGCGCGCGATGGGGAATTGTACGCCCTGGTTTTGGCCGATGGGCCGGTCGAAGACCACGCGCTCGTTGGCGTAGCGGCGGGCCTTATCGATGAACCAGAACGCGTCGCCGATGCATTCGGCGGCGATGAGAATGCGCTCGGCGTTCATGCCGTCCAGAATATAGCGGAAGCCTTTGCCCTGTTCCCCGATCAGGTTTTCCGCGGGGATCTCGAAGTTATCGAAGAAGACCTCGTTGGTTTCGTGATTCACCATGTTGGGAATGGGGCGTAGCGTGATGCCTTTGTCTTTGGATTCGCGCAGGTCGACCAGGAATACGGAGAGACCTTCGGTCTTACGCGCCACTTCCGCCAGCGGCGTGGTGCGGGCCAGAAGCAGCATCAGATCGGAGTGCTGTACGCGCGAGATCCAGACCTTTTGGCCGTTGACGAGGTAACGGTCGCCGCGGCGTTCGGCGAAGGTCTTGATCTTAGTGGTATCGGTGCCGGTGGTGGGCTCGGTAACGGCGAACGATTGCAAGCGCAGATCGCCCGACGCGATAGAAGGCAGGTAGCGCAGCTTTTGGTCGGGGGAGCCGTGGCGCAACAGCGTGCCCATGATGTACATCTGAGCATGGCAGGCGCCGGAATTGGCGCCGGAGCGGTTGACCTCTTCGAGAATCACCGACGCTTCCGCGACGCCCAATCCGCCGCCGCCGTACTCGGTGGGGATCAACGCGGCCAGCCATCCGGCGCGGGTCAGGGCTTGCACGAATTCCTCCGGGTACGCTGCGGCCGATTCGATGCGCTGCCAATACCGATTGGGAAACTGCGCGCAGAGCTCGCGAACGGCCTGGCGGTATTCCGGAAACTGGTCAGCGCGGGGGTTGATGTCTTTCATGAACTAGATCGCGAAAGACAGTGGAGACGTCTTCGCAGGTCTCCAACGATTGTACGGCTTCTATAGCGCGCTCTGCGGTTGCGGCGCTGAATCGGGGTGTGATCAGCGAGCGGAATTTGTCTTCCAGTTGCGCGGTAGAGACCGGATTTTCGGGATTGCCGCGCGGGTAGTCGCTGGATGCGGTGACTGTGGCGCCGTCCGTCAGCGTGAGTGTGACACGCGTTGGCCAAGCGGCGGGATACTTCGCGGTGAGATTGGCTGATTTTCACAATATAACACCCCATCCTCGTCGAGGAGTTCGTACTCGTCGTAGTCAAAGGCCGTTCCCGTTCGTCATGCCAGTGTGGCATGATCGTTGGCGTAAGAGTCGCTAGTTTCAACTGAATAGCCGGCCCCACAACCTGCAAACCTGGACAATGCTTTAAGAATTCTATTTTTCGTCATTTGAAGTACTTACTGGAATAGCGGCTGAATTCAGCTACGTTCACTCGGCTCCTAGACGCATACTTGGGCCATGCTAATCCGAACTACAACACTGATTTCCCTAACGCTAGCGCTTGTTGCGACCGTGCATGCCCAACCGACGATCTCAGGAACGAGCGCATTTTGGTACCTCGGCACGCAACCGTCTGGCGTCTATTCCGATGGGGGTGCATGTTCGCCACCGAACTCCGGCCCGTGTTACTACACTCAAACGGTGTTGACCGCCAGCCCGAACGGGGGCTCGTTCTTTAGCTGGTCGGTATCAAATACCGGCGCCGGGAGCGTGACTCTCAGCTGCTCCAGCGGCTGCTCGAATAGTGTCACGGTGACCGCAACTCACGCCAGCAGCGGCTGTTCCGCCGACGTCTCCGTATCCGTCTCCTACAATGGGGGTGCGTCGTCAGCTGGATATGGCCTGACGATTGTCACACCTGCAAGCACAACCTTGCATTCCGGTCCATACGACTGGGACCCCGACGGCGCTGGGTCGTTTGAGACTGATTATTCTTGGCTCCTATATGATTCGTGTGGAAATAACGACACCGGAATAGACCAGACTGAAGCGTTTGGTTCCTGGACAGATGATTTCTATGCTTCCCACGGGGTTCATAATAACTGGACTAATCCACTGGCCACCGGAGCTTACGCTACTAGCCTACTCTTAGACGCTATGACTCATGGTGGAGGCAACACTTTCACGCCCGCGGTCTTTTCGCCGCAGTCACCTCCCTGCACCGTTTCCGTAGAGCACGCGCCCTGGACGCTCTATGCTGGCAGCAAGCAGCCCACTGATTGCGGTGGGGCTGCCTGTGGCGCGGCGGTCCTCTCAGACTCTTTTCAGTACTATTCGGACTGTGGACGGCATCAGTAACCATGCAATTTCAAAGCCGAAGCGACGCACTAAGCAGCGATGAACACATTTATATCAATTGAAAGGTGAATATGACTCAAATACCTCTATTGCCAATAGTAGGGCTACTTATGGCGGCTACTGTCGCACATGGCAGCCTGGCAGCGCCCCAGTCACCTCGTGACCTTGCGGAACTCGCCGACCTGATCGTTATAGGAACAGCGAATGGAATAACCCAAGGGGAGGCGAGTGTAACTTTTTCTTTGACCATAGATCGGGTATTAAAAGGCGCTCCTAGTCTCTCTGCGGGCACCATTTCTGTCGGATGGCCGACTCCACCTGCAAATGCCGCGCAATCCGCAGTGGGATCCGCACCGGCGGGAGTCGGCAGCACCGGCATGTGGTTCTTGCAAGAATCTCCAGACGGCTGGGCTCTGCTGCCGGTGGTCCAGGGGAACGCTCCGTTCTCGATGACGTACTACCCATCTGCGCCGGGACCCATTTTGAGCCCTTATACCTACAGTGCCTCGGCGTCGCTTCTAGACATCATCGCAGCGGAGTTGAGCTCTGCCATAGAGGCGAGCAATGGAGCCTACGTTGCGCAGTTCTTTGGGCTGCAGTTTGGTCTGATTGACCAGTTGAACTCCTCGTACGTGTCACTGCTATTTACCCGAATGTCAAACTCTACGTCAACGGCGCAGCAGATAGTGGGGCTGAGTGGACTGATCCGCGGCGGCAGCTCCGCGGCATTCACGTCGGCAGCTCAGTCCGTTTCCACCTTTGCGGCCTACGCGAAGGAAAGCGGAATCTTGCTCTTCAGCGTTCGGGACCGCTTTCGGGCAGCCGACGCAGTCTCGGTCGGCGTTCTGGGTAAGGCCGCGACAGATCCAACAAATTCGACCGCCTCCTTTCGCGAAGCATCTGCGCATGCACTGGCAGCAATCCACACCGCCGCGACTCTTCCTTATTTGGCAACTCTTCTCGGCGACCAAGATGCCAACATTAGGGTAGAGGCGATTGGAGGAATCGGCTCCTTTGCTAACGGACTGGCGGCGCAGACTTTCGCCAACGTCGCCAGCCTCGCATATCTTCAATACCCGGCAAGCGCACCCTACATGACTGCTGAAACCAGGGCGAATTTCGTCTTGGGCGCGCAGGCAGTCGAGCTTAACGAGGCGGCTTATTTATCCTACTGGAGCCAGTGGTGGTCTCAGAACCGGGTCAGTTTGGGGTTCTGAAGCTTCAGCGGTACACGGGCCCGATGCAAGAATCTGTCTCCGGCTTTCCCCTGATCGACGCGGGTATCTATCGAGCCAACCACACGTCGGCCGAAGGATCTATCGGGTCGTCTTCGGGCATAGTTGTGGTATAATTCTATTATCATCGGAGGTTTTTGATATGGTTAGACGCGAAGACGCATTGACCGGTATCGCTTATGTCTTTTTCTTGGCGAGTGCCTCGTATGGGCAAGCTGTTCAGACCATCGTTCTGGCGCCAGTGGATCTTGCCGCTACCGAAACCGCTCAAGTCAGCATTGTTAGCTCCGCGAGCGGTTACCCCGGCGGGACTTTTTTAACGACGTGTCAGGCTGCGGTTAGTTTTCATGGTGCCGACGGTTCTGTTCTCGGCACACCGGCTACTTTCACCATAGGCCAGCTCCCGCAGGTGTTTTCGACTCAACTGCCCTACGCTTCAGTAGGTGCGAATGTTGGGAGGGCCTTTGTGAGCGCGCAGATTGCGCTCACGCCGGGCTCTTTCGCGGTTAGCGCCCTATCGCCGCCAATACCGCCGTGTGCGGTCTCGTTCTCGCTTTCGACATATGACACGGCAACAGGCGTTACACAAGAGCTTGTGGTTGGTGAAGCAGCCGGAACGGTTGAGGCGGTAGTCGGGGGGGCATCGCTCTTGCCCTGTGTAGGCGACATAGTCTTATGTAATTTGTACTATCAATTTTCCCCCAGTCAGGTGATTGTCCTACCCCCGGTGAATCTCGCCGCAAGCGAAACCGTCGAAATTGGCATCGTAAGTTCTGCCGCGGGCTATAGCGAGTCGCCCGGGGCCTGCAGCGGATCCATCGCATTTTATGGCGCTGACGGCTCGGTGATCGGAGTTCCCACCGCTTTTAACATCGACAAAAGACCCCTGATATTTTCGGCCCAGCTTCCGTATGTTGCAACGGGCGCGAACGCCCCGAGCAGAGCTGTTAGCGCGCAGATAGCGCTCACCGCAAGCCCGAATACGGTTGCCTATCTTTCCGCAACGCCACCGTGTGTCGTTGCCTTCTCGATGAAAACCTTCGATACCGCGACAGGCGCTACGCATGCCTTTGTGACGGGACAATCAACGCTGCCTGCGGCTAACGCAGCGGCCGCTGGTGTCGTGCCAACGGTTCCGGAGCATCGCGCCCTACCTGCCCCGGGCCACGGGCTCGGCAAGTAACAACACACCCCTTCGTCAGTCGTCCCGCCATTGCTAAAACGAAATCTGGCCACTACGCCTCAACGGTCCGCCCGTGGCCGCATGAATTGGGAGCCAAAACCCAGATTCTGCGGCCCTCTTGCCTGACGCGCCCGCTTTTTTTTAACTCATGCCGGACCGCCTTATAGTGGCTTTCGGAAACGCCGCATAGCGAGGCAAACTCGAAATTGTCGAATGGCAACATGACGTGGGCCTTCCCACTGGAATCTTTCCATCCTAATACCGCGGCTAACTCTCGCAGAAGCTGCTCTAGCCGATCAGCGGGCGATAGCAGCTTTGATCGCACAAATCTGGCTGCCAGGTCGTCAAGATCGTACCGGAGAAGGTCGGCATCTTGAATATGCAAATCCGGGTTTTGCTGTTGTGCGCATCGGACGGTCGAGACGTCGATTCTGTAAACCTCTGAGGTAACTAGAGCGATCGCCGAGAGCGGATTCGCGCCAGCGGGCTGGCGCGGCCAATAATCGACAAACTGTCCTGGGTACCGCAAGGCAACCAATACTTCCCGGCCATTGGGCTCGGAGAAGACGAGTTTCGCGACGCCACGCGCGACAAGGAACACTTCACGAGCGATATTTTCCTGCCAAGAGATCAAGGCGCGCCTTGTGTAGCGTCTAGGAGGGCCTAGGCTTAAGACAGTGCGCCAAGTTGAGATCGCGTGGGCAGCTTGCTTTGGCGTCCACTCCGCCTCAGACTTATCGGCGAATATTCGGTGGGTACCCTGTATCGCCATCTGGGACGACGCCAAGAGATGTCTACAATTAGAACTAGAGTAAGTATATTATAAGTTGGGTCAAATGTCGATATGAAAAATGGCACTAATGGTACTATTCTACTGAAGCATCATAAGGGTGAGGCAGAACGTGAGGTAGCTCATCTCGCGCGGGGCCGCCATCCCCGGATTTCACCTGATAGCTCAATAAGTGCGGTCCCTTCGAATCCGCTTCCGGCATCGACCTTCGTTGGTCGAAGGATGTCGCAAAGGAACGCAGGGCGAGAGCAGCGTAGGGGAATTGGCTTCCCCGATCTTGGACGATAGGCTGGCCTAAAACGAAGATGCCGTCCAGACTGTAGCGGAAACATCGCGTTCTTCCCCAATGATGTTTTCCGGTGAAATCTCGAAACTATCGAACGAAGCCTTCGTTGGTTTTATGATTACTGAATTGCGCGCAGAGTTCGCGAACGGCCTGGCGGCATTCCGGAAACTGTTCAGCGCGGGGGTTGATGTCTTTCATGGACGAGATCGCGAAAGACAGTGGAGACGTCCTCGCAGGTCTCCAACGATTGTACGGCTTCTATACCGCGCTCTGCCGTCCCGGCGCTGAAGCGGGGTGTGACCAGCGAGCGGAATTTGTCTTCCAGTTGCGCGGTAGAGACCGGATTTTCGGGATTGCCGCGCGGGTAGTCGCTGGATGCGGTGAGTGTGGCGCCGTTCGTCAGCGTGAGTGTGACACGCGTTGGCCAGGCGGCGGGATATCTCGCAGTGAGGTCGTCGGCGACGACTACCTGGGTGCGTTCGAGCAAGGCTGCGATGGCCGGGTCGCGGAGGCGCTCCGGAGAGAATTGGTCGAGGCCCACGCAACCATCGAGCAGAGCGACCGCGACACAGTAAGCAATACTGAATTTCGCTTGATAGGGCGTGCGCGGTGCGAGTTCCTTGACGATTTCATAACCCGGCCCGTAAGTCTCGATCAGAATGTGGGACAGGCCTCCTGGCCTGTCGCCGGCCCCCTGGCGGGCATTTTCGCGTCGGCTCGTAAAGCCGGGCCAGGGGGCCGGGCGCGGACCGGGGGGTCCGCCCCACAATAGGTCAGAGGTGTGTGCCTCGGCACTTGGGTTGACGGACTGTACTTGGGCAGCGAGATCCAACGCTACGTCAATGGCAGTATGCGTGTGGCCGCAGCAAGAATGCAGCTTGTAACAATTCTCGGCAATTTTCCATCGCTCGCCCAAGCCATCCGTGATACGGCTCTCATCATACGCATCGCTCATGGCGCGGAAGAATCCACGCTGACCTTCCAGAATCCGTGTAGCCCCCGTGAAACCAATCCGCGCAAGATCGGCGGAAAGCACTCCGTTGAATGCCGCTTTCCCCGGGTGCAGATGCTTGCTCATGGCGCCATCGGCATTGAACTCCCACAGGCCGGCGGCTTGGGTCCCGGCGCTGCCCAGCGCGTCCAGCATCTGCGCCGGGCTCAATTGCATCAGCGAACCGGCGCCGGCCGCCGCGCCGAATGTGGCAGCAGTACCGGTGGGGTGCCAATAGCGGTAGTGACTCGGATTGACGGCCTCGCCGATGCGCAGCGCCGCTTCGTAGCCCAGTGTTACGGCCAACAGGAACGCGCGGCCGTCCACGTGTTCGCGCTCGGCGACAGCCAGCGCAGCGGAGATCACCGGCGCGGCCGCGTGAACGGTGGATGTCTTGTGGATGTCGTCGAATTCGAGAATGTGAGATGCTACGCCGTTAGCCAGCGCTGCGCCGGATGCGGACGAGCGGCCGCCGGAGAAGACCGTGGCCTGATTCGACACGCCAAGCGAAGTCACGAACTGTTGCGCCATCCGCGCCGGGAGCTCGATCGCCCCCCCCAACGCGGAGCCGAGCCAATCGAGAACAGCGCGCCGTGCATGCTCGGTAACCGACGCCGGTAAATCCGGGTAACGCGTAGCGGCTAGAAATTCTGCCAGCCGCCGCGAGAGACCAAGTGTCACTAACAGGTCATTCCTTAGTGCTCACCTGAGGAGCGTTCTTGACGTACTTATCGAACCACGAGATCTTTTCCCAGTTCACGTGCTCAATAGTCTCCTTACCGCGATAGCCGTGAGCTTCCACGGGCAGGAACACCAGGCGCACCGTGCCGCCATTGCCACGGACCGCTTCATACATGCGGGCCGATTGAACGGGGAAGGTGCCGTCATTGTCGTCCGCTTCACCGTGAATAAGCAGCAGCGGCGCCTTAATCTTATTGGCTCTCAGGAACGGCGACATCTTGAGGTAGGTATCGGGCGCTTCCCAAATGGTACGGCGCTCGTTCTGGAAACCGAACGGCGTCAGCGTGCGATTGGGCGCGCCGCTTTCCGCGATTCCGGCCTTGAATAGATCGCAGTTAGCCAGCAGGTTGTCGGTCATAAAAGCGCCGTAACTGTGGCCACCCACTCCCACGCGGGCGGGGTCGGTGACGCCCATTTCGACGCCTTTATCGATGGCAGCCTTGGCGTCCATCACCAACTGCTCGATGAAGTGATCGTTCACGGTTCGCGCGGGGCCAACGATGGGCATGGAGGCGTTATCCAGTACGGCGTAGCCTTCGAGCGCGAAGAAGACTTCGGAATAGCCGCCGATTTCCGTGAAGCGCTTGGTAGAGCCGGCCGTCGAAACTGCGCTGGCCGCATCGGCGTCTTCGTACTCGCGCGGATAGGCCCAGATCACTGTAGGCAGCCGCGTACCCGACTGATAGTTGGGCGGCAGATACAGAGTGAACGACATCTCCACGCCGTCCGGCCGCTTGTAAGTCACCTTTTCCTTATGCACCTTGCGCATGATAGGCTCCGGATCGGGGAACTTAGTCAGCGCAGTCATCATGCCGCCAGCTCCGCGGACGTAATAGTTCGGCGGCTCGGTGGGACTCTCGCGGCGAGTCAGGAACTTGTCTCCGTGGGGATCGAGCAGCGCGTCGGCGACTTCATAATGATCGTCGTCGCATTTGAATAGCTGCGTGGTCTCCTTGGTAGCCATGTTGTATTTGGTCAGAAATGGATGGTCGCCGGTGGGCGAGGCGCCATTGCCTGTCAAGAAGACGCTGTCTCCATCGAGGATCACGGCGCGTTCGCCGTTGGGAAGACTTTTTTCCATCGGGCCGCCGGGATTGTTGTAACGGTCGCCGCCGCGACTCCATAGGGGTTTGGGCGGCGCCTTCGGATCGGCGAAATCAATCAGATAAGCCGTGGTGACGGCCCGTCCACCGCCGCCGCGCCCGCCCCCTCCACCGCCACGTCCACCACCGCCGGCATCGAGTATGGCAGTGTGCAGGTTCTCGGTGAATTGGAGGCCGTTGAGCCGCCGGTCGGCTTCGAAGATAATTTTCGGCTCGCCGGTGAAAGGCGCCTTGAGAGCCACCACCTTTTGATGGACCGGCTTTGTATCGGCCCCAGCGGCGTTTGCGCGATTGCCCCCGTTACCGCCGCGTCCCCGGCCGCCGCGCCCGGCGCCGCCCGTGCCTTCCACCCACATCAAGGTCGCGGGTTCGCTGGGCAGCCATGACGCAGTGCGCTGACCGGCCGGCGGGGCCGCAGCGGGGTCGTCATCCGTAGGAGTTGGAGCGGCGCCAGCGCCTCCGCGGCCACCACCGCCCAGCGGGATGCTGGCTAACTTGTGCAGGGCTTTTCCCGTGCGATCCCAGACTTCGATCTCCGTCGGGAACTGCCGCGCCGGGTAAGAATAGGAGAACGGCCGGTGAATGGTAGTGACGATGAAATCCTTGCCATCGGGAGACATGCGCGCCGCCGTAACGATGGCGGGCTTGCCGAGGAGCGAAACCTGTCCGCTGACGCTGTCGACGACCGCGAGCTGCGAGGTGGCGTAGAACTCGAACAAGTCTTCATCGTGCGGATTCTGCAGCATGTCTTCAAACGTGCGCGCGCCGCGGTCTCCGCCCATGCTTTCCTGTATGTGAGGGCCCGTCGGCGCCGGAGGCTCGGCCGGGGGTTCTCCGCGATTCGGGCGCACCATGTGAACCAGCAGCGACTTACCGTCGGGCATCCACTGCACAGCTCCGCCTGCGCCACCGCCGCCGCGACCGCCGCCGGCGGCGCCCATCACTTCATTAATGCGAATGGCGGGCAGCCTGTGCGTGCGGCCGGTGGCCGAATCGCCGATCCATAACTCGATGCCTGCGGCCGTCGAGTTAGTGAAGGCGAAGTGACTGCCATCGGGACTCCAGCGAGGCATGCTCAGCCGCGAGTTCGGCGGCGTCATGACTTTGATTTCCGTACCTTCGGGAATCTTGCGCAGCGTGAGATTCGTGTTGAACGTGGCGTTGTGCAATCCATTGGTTTTCGGATTGATGCGAATACCTGCGAGACGCAACATGGGCTCGGCTAGTTCGGCTATAGGTGGGTAACGCACCGGGCTGCCCTGCATGGCGTAAGCCCGCGACGGGCTTAGCGAAAGGGTAGGGGTTGCAGGCGAATTGAGGATGTCCATGATTTCCTTCGGCGGCTTTTGATACGTGTCTGCGCCGAAAAAAAGGAGTGATGCCGGGATCAGCAGCATCACAGCTCGAATTGCAGGTCTCATAGGCGATTAGGACGATGTTATGGGAAGCCGGAGGCGAAGTCAAACAGGACTGGCGGCTGTTCGTAGCTATCCGTCGCCTGTTCCTGCGCTATCCTCTAAGTATGGGCGCAAAGACGGCAGTTCCCGCTCACGAATATTTGCACACCAGCTTCCCGGACGTCGATCGCGAATACCGGGATGGCGAACTTGTGGAGCGGACAATGCCCGATTACCTTCACGGACGGACCCAACCGGTGCTGGGCGTTTTTTTCGAAGCTTTGCGAAGGAAGCTGCCGGTCTACGCATGTAGCGAAACACGCATGAAGCTGCGCGAAGACCTCTACCTGATCGCAGACCTTGCCGTGTTCTGGCCGTCGCAGCCTGCTCTACTGCCGAATTCGCCGCCACTGGTTGCCATCGAAGTGCTGTCACCGGACGATCGCCTGACCGCGGTTCGCGAAAAGCTCCAGGAGTATCGCGCCTGGGGTGTGTCTCACGTCTGGCTCGTGGACCCTCACTCGCGGCGTCTTTACACTCGCGACACTCGCCTGATAGAAGTTACTTCGTTCACTATTCCCGAGTTAGACATCCAGCTTGGGCCTACCGAAATCTTCGACTAGCTTTCCAGCTGGCGCCCGATGCGCCGCCTTTCGGCGACAATGAAACTTCCGCATGTTTCCGCTCCAGCCCCTTCGATCTTTTCTACCCATCGACAACCCGCTCGGCTTCGGGGCCGCCGATTTCCTGGAATTGGCCGTCGCGGCGTTACTGGTATTCTTCGCTCTGGTCTCGCGCCCGTGGATTGAGCCATACGCGCGCCGTCTGGCGCCCCGGACCGCGTGGTGCATGCTGCTGCTGGCAGCGCTGCCCGTCGCGCTTCGGCTGCTGTTGCTTCCGAATCATCCGGTCCCGGCGCCGGACATATACGACGAATTCGGGCACCTGTTAGTGGCCGATACGCTGCGACACTTCCGCCTCGCGAATCCACCCCATTCCCTGCCCCAATTCTTCGAAACGTTTTTCGTCTTGCAACGGCCTAGCTATAGCTCCATCTATCCCATTGGACAAGGCCTCGCGCTGGCGATCGGATGGACGCTATTCGGCTCGCCATGGGCGGGCGTGGTATTATCCACCGCGGCGTTTTGCGCGCTGTGCTACTGGATGCTGCGGGCGTGGACGACGCCGCTCTGGTCGCTGGTTGGCGGACTGCTTGCGGTGATCGAATTCGGCCCGCTCAACCAGTGGATGAATACCTATTGGGGCGGCGCATTCACCGCCGTAGCGGGGTGTCTGGTGTTCGGAGCGCTGCCGCGGCTAAAGGCGGGGCCGCGCGAGCGGGATGCGATTCTGCTAGGTCTGGGACTCGCGATTCACTTACTCACGCGGCCTTACGAATCGATCTTTCTGTTCCTCGCGGTGGCGCTGTATTTTCTGCCGATGGCGCGCGCGCCGCGGGAGTTGCGCGCTCTGGCTACAGTTGCGCCCGCTGCGCTTTTGATTGTCGCCGCGGCGGTGGGCGTCACCCTGTTGCAGAACAAGCAGGTCACCGGAAGCTGGACTACCTTGCCTTACCAACTTAGCCAGTATGAGTACGGCGTCCCGGCGGCTCTCACGTTTCAGCCGAACCCGGTTCCACATGCCGATCTTACCCCCGAACAGCAGATGGATTACCGCATGCAGCGTGGGTTCCGCGGCAATAACACGGATACGCTTTCGACTTACTTACTGCGCCTGGAATTCCGCGCGCGTTACTACCGGTTCTTCTTTCTTGCGCCGCTCTATCTGGCGCTGCCTCTGTTCCTTACTACTATCCGGCGCTTTCCCTTCTTATGGGTGACGGTGACTCTGGTCGTCTTCACGCTTGGCATCAACTTCTTTCCGGCTTATCAGCTACACTACGCCGCGGCGTGTACGGGCTTGTACATCCTTGTGGCGATCACGGGGTTGCATCGCCTTAGCGCCCTCCAGATTCACGGACGTCCCGCCGGCCGGGGAGCCGCGCGTATTCTGCTGTTCCTTTGCGCGGTGCATTTCGTGTTCTGGTATGGGCTGCACCTGTTCGAGCGGTCCGGCATATCCCAGGCTCTGTTGCCTTATGAGACGTGGGACGACATCAATCATCAAAATCCCCAGCGGCGCATCGTCGTCAACCGGGCACTGGAGAAGATACCCGGCCAGTTACTGGTTTTTGTGCACTATAACTACCCGCAACATCCGTTTCAGGATGAATGGGTCTACAACCGCGCCGATATCGATGGCAGCCGTATCGTCTGGGCGCGCGACTTAGGCTGGGAGGAAGACCAGAAGCTCATGCAGTATTATCCGCAACGCAAAGTGTTGGTGCTGGAGCCGGATAACAGACCGCCCCAATTGAGCGACTATCCAACACCGTAGGCTGGCAAGCTAAGCATACGCTACCGCTAGTTGCCGATCACTACGCCCACCGCGGCTGGCTGCACATCGAGCCGTTCGATCCTGTGTCCTAACTCGAACGGGCGTCCCACGGCCGCATCGGGATACATCGCCAACAGAAAATTCCGGATCAGAAAATCCAGCGTCTTGCCGTCAATCTCCACGCCGGAAACCACGACGCGCTGCACGTCCACGGTCGCCTGGCCGTGCGCCGAGGTAATCCGCGCCGTGACGCTCACTGGCCGCTCGCCATCGAGCAGCTTCGACATCAGCCAGCCCGGCGCATAGCCCTGCGCGCGGCGCACCTGTCCGAAATCGACCAGCGCCGTTCCCGTGGTTACCCCGGGGCTCACTAGTTCCAGCTTGGGGTTATGCACACCCGTGGGAGCTTCGTGCTCGATGTATGCATTCAACTCGCGCGCCGTCAGCTCGACGCGCGTCCCCGGCCGGGAGCGGCCGCTATCGATCTGATCGAACTTGCGCTTGGCCGAAACGTAGTCGGCAGCCGTGGCCAAGGCAACACATGCCAGTGCCAGCGCCAAGCAAATTGGACGGAGCCTCACGATATACTAGACGTTGCCATACGGCGAGCAGTTGCCGCAATCGTCCCATCAATGAAAACACTAGAGCTAGAACAGTATTGTAAGGAATTCGACCAAATTCGAGGTCAAGCCAAGGACTTGACCGAGGGTCTCAACGAAGAGCGTTTCAACTGGCGTCCACAGCCGGACCAATGGTCCATAGAGGAATGCCTGGCTCACTTGCTGATTGCCGGCAATTGGGAGATCCGCGCCATTGAGGACGCGATCGGCCGCGCCAAAACCCACGGAGTGACCGGCGCCGGCCCATTCCGCTACGGGCCGTTCGAGCGGCTCGTAGTTCGCAAAACCGAGCCACCCGTCCAGCGGAAGTTCAAAGCGCCCAAGCACTTCCGCCCGTTGCACGGGCAGCCGGTCACGGCGGTTCTACCGTCGTTTTTGCATCTGCAAAGCCAGTTGACACTGCTGGCCCAGAGCGCCGACGGGCTCGACCTGGCGCGCGTTAAAGTCCGCACGCCTATCAGCCGGCTGATCCGGCTGAGTCTGGGAATGACGTTCGCACAGGTGGCCGCGCATGAGCGGCGGCATCTGGAACAGGGTTGGCGGGTTCGGAAGCAACTGCCGGGGTGAAGCGGGCTTTCAACGCGAGACCCTCGTCGTTACGATCCCGCGGATGATCCTAGCCGTTCCAGTAAGTGGTCGCCGACCCGGAGAGCGTTCGCCATGATGGTCAGGCTGGGATTCACGGCGGCAATCGACACAAAGAAGCTTGCATCCACTACGTACAGGTTGTCCAAGTCGTGCGCCTTGCAGTTCACATCCAGCGCCGACGTCTTCGGGTCGCGGCCGAACCGAACGGTTCCGGCCTGGTGCGCCGTGCCGCCGATCGGAATGTCCTTGCCCAGATAAAGCGAACGATCCATCAACTGATCGTGACAGCCGATGTAGGTGAGCATAGACTCGAGCTTTGCGGTCAGGCGTTTGTGTCCTTCCCGGTTGGTCTCGCGGATGCTCAACACAATACGTCCATCCGGGCTGACTGTCACTCGGTTATCGGGATCGGGCAGGTCTTCCGACTGCAGCCAGAAATCGATGGAGTGTCCCGCCAGGTAGTCCAGCGCAAACTCCGGCTTCCAAATTGCCCAGCCGGGCGCTTCGCCCTTGAGCATCTCACCATCCGACTTACCGAGCATCTGGATCTCACCCAGAGGGTATTCCCAATCGTCGGAGCGAAAATAGAAATCGTTCAATGCGAGAGTCTTCTGGAACACGGTAGGATTCGGGTCCTTGGAAATCGCCATGACGGCGGAGCAGTTGTGACGCATGTAGTGACGGCCGGCCACATCGGAGCTATTCGCCAGGCCGCCGGGATGTCTCTCGTTGGCAGAGCGGAACAGCAGGGCCGCGGAATTAACCGCCCCGCACGACACTACTACGATATCCGCGGAGTACTCTTCGACGGCGCCGTTGCGCGAGACAATTACTTTGGTCACTACGCGTCCGGATGGGCTGGTTTCGAGACGCTCCACATAGGCGCCCGTCAGCAGCTTGACGTTGGAGCGCTGCAGTGCGGGGTCCACGCAGATCACCTGAGCGTCCGCTTTGCCGTTGACCAGGCAAGGGAATCCATCAAACGCGGCACATCGCACACAGGCGCTGTTGTGAAGAGCCTTTCCCTCGACTTCGTCCAGCAGGATGCCTAGCGGCAATGGGAACGGGTGATGGCCAAGCCGACGGAAATCGTCGAACAACTGATGAATGCGCGGCGAGTGGCTCACCGGCGGATAACTATAAGGCGCGCTGGCCGGGCCCTCCGTAGGATCTGTCCCCCGCTGCCCATGAACGTGATAAAGCTGCTCCGCTTTTGTGTAGTAGGGCTCAAAGTCAGCATAACTCAGCGGCCATGCGGGCGAGATGCCGCCGTGATGTATGACTTCTCCGAAGTCCTCCTTACGGAACCGTAGTAAGGCGGCGCCATAAACCTTCGTGTTGCCGCCGACGTAATATTGAATGCCGGGTTGAAATGCTTTGCCATCCTTGTCATACCAAGTCTCTTTGGCCCTGTACTTCGATTCGACAAAGACAGCCTTAGACTCCCAGTTGTCTTTCTCGCGCGGCAGATAGTCTCCACGTTCGAGGAGCAGAAGCCGTTTTCCCGATGGCGCCAAATGGTAGGCAAGTGTTCCCCCGCCAGCTCCGGTTCCTATGATGATGACATCGTAATGATTGTCTGTAGTCATACTCTTTCTATCCGAATACCGGCGCTAACGATATGGATACCAGACCCAGGACAAATAGGGCGAACATCAGCGCGAGTAATCGCCTGACTCCAATGCCGGCGCCGTGAAACTCTCTCCACACAAATACTCCCCAGACTGCGGAGATCATGGTATTTCCCTCGCCAAGCGAGAACGATGTTGCGGGCCCCACCATGGGCGTATAAGCCGCAACAAAACTGCAGACGGTCCCGGTTCCCCAGATGAGACCGCCCAAGACTCCCCAGACATGAACCGCGAGTCCGCCCTGGAAATAGTCTTTGACGGCAAGCCGCGATCCGCTCACCGGCCACCGCATGAAAGCATAGTTTAGAGGGAAGTTGGACGCCAGTGCGCCAAGCGCAAATACGAAGTACACGGTATACGGCCCGAGATGGTTCTCTCCCGTCAAGGCTTTCGCGACGAAAGGATAAAAGAGCCCGATGACCACGCCGCACAGGAGACTCAGGATAATCCCTTTCGCCTCAGCCTTAGCGCCTTTCGACAGTCCACGATAGGCCATTGCATTAGCGGCGATGGCGGCGGACACCAGCAGAATACCGCCAAAGAGGAGCACCGGATTGCCCTTCGGCGAGATGGCGTAATCGAGAACCGCGCCGATGACCAGTGCGAGGCCTGCGCCCAAGGGAAACGCGACCGCCATACCGGCGACCGAAATAGCGGCTACGAGGAGCAGGTTTCCGAGATTGAAAATCATGCCGCCGGCGAACGCTTCCACCAGGGAGCGAGTACTGGCACTGCCCAGATTGTGAAAGAAACTTACCGGAGCCGCCGGATTGGTCCGGCCCATTGTAAGACCGAACAAGAGGGCGCACGCCAGAATGCCCCACATGTAGTCCCAGTAGAATAACTCGAATCGCCACGCTTTATCGATCTTCTGCATGTTAGCCCAACTGCCCCAGCACAGCATGCTTGTGAGCATCATCACGAGAGCGACCGGGTAAGTGTGTGGAGTGTACATTAGTCAGGCGACTGACACCAGTCAGGGGACCGATACGAGAAAGTCGCAGCCTTCCCATGACTCGCTTGCCGTCCAGAAGAAAGTAAAACGGATTGTCCGCTGCGGCGCAAGAATCGGAATGTCGACAAAAGCGACTTCCAGCGCGTTGGTGGAAGAGAGAGTGTCCTTCACAGTATGCCATTCGTCGTCCGACCAGTGCAGACGGAAGGAAGCCTGCGCTTGAATGCGAAACACATAACCGGGCTTTACGCTCCGCACTTGGCGGGTAAACTTCCAGACTTCGAATAGTCGACGATTCGCGCGCTCGCCGAGATACCGTTTCGCAACGTCGTCAATCAGATCGGACACCTTGCCATCGTGGACAGACCGAAGAAGCTTGATGTACTCTCCGTGAGCCCACATAAGCGGCATGGCCGAGCCGGTGGGCTTTCCGCAGTACATATAGGCTTGGGGCTGATCCGGACCATCCCACGCCTGCTCAGGCAAGAGGCCGGTGGCCGACGCCAGGCTTTCCATAGCCCGAACGAACGGCTTGACGTCGTGCCCGGCGGCCAGCTCGTAGTGACCTCGTTCGCCTGTAAGCAGCGGCCACGCGCGCCCGCGGCCCCAGCCGACAAAGGGGCCGCCATCGTCGCGTTGTCCGTATCCATCGTGGTTATAACGGCGCCAGCAAGGGCCGAATGGAGTGTCGACTTTCAACACGGCGTCCACGACCTTGAGGGAATCCACAATGATTGGATCATCGGCCTTGCGGACTCCATGACGCACCAGTTCCAGAAAACCTGCGTCCACCACTTCCTTGGCAGGAAAGACACTGCGTGCGCCGGGCGCGCGGTTCGCAATAGCGATGTCTCCCCGATTCGGGTCTTCTTCGGGGCTATGATTATCCACGCGCTCCGGAAGGATCCGCAAGTAATGCCGAGTCACTCCTGGAAGCAGCGTCCCTTCGGTTGTGACAGTCCAGCTCTCGATGTGGCATTCCAGGAAATCGGCGTATTCCTCGAGGTATGCCGCTGTCGCCTCATCGCCTCGTCCGCGAGCAAAGCACGCAGCGCAGATTAGAGCGGCAATGTTGGACGCCAGCGTAGACGGGGAATATCCGCTGTTCTCCTCCCAGCGCTCCTGCGGAGTCATCGGCCCATGGCGGACCAGGTAAGCTGCCGCCCGCAAAACCATCGGGTATGGGTCAAAGTCTTGGAGAGCGCTTTCCCGTTGGAGCCGCCAGGCAAGCAGAATGGGAAAAGCGACTTCATCCAGTTGGATTCCACGCCAGTAGGGCCTGCCGTCGACCCAGAAGTTCTGGGCGAAACCACCATTGTCTTGCTGAGAGACATTGAGATAGATCAACGCCCTTAAGGGAGTGATGCGATCTCCGGCGGCCAGCATGGCATTCGCGCTGTTGACCATGTCTCGGGTCCACACCAGGTGGTAACCACCCTGGTCTTCATCGCCCACCGCTTCACCCCAAGGAATGGAGAGTGAGGCGATAAAGGCGCCTGGATACAACTTGTCTTCATGAGCGTGGAGTAAGTTGAAGCTGGTGCGGTATAAGTCGCCTTCGTCGCCCGAGGCCTGCTCCAGCGGCAGGATGCCGGCGCTCGATCGCGCCCACTGCGCCGCATAGCGTTTGCAATGCTCCTCGAAAGGAGTGCTGAGCGATTGAAAGAGCGTCGAGACGGCGTGGTGTTGGCTTCTGCCTAACGCCAATCCCAAGGTGAATTCACGGGCGCCGGCTAAGTCCAATTCTCCGGTGAGCGCAATGTTGCCGTCGGGCGCCTGATCGAACTCCCAGTCCATTTGAAAATTGCCGTCGAGGTCGGTCCACCCGTCGCTGCTGCCAACATAACCACACGAAACATGGGAAAACGGAACTGTGGCCGCCAGCGCCAGCCATGTTCCGTTTCGCTCGGCAAGCAGGACTGTACGGCCCGCCACCCGCGCCACATAGCCGTTGTTGCCCCAGCCTGCTACCTCAAGATGAGGTGCGCAGAGGGCGTAAAGCCGGAGCTGGGAGACGAACGATTCGTCGCCAGTCAGCTTAGTGTGCTGAAGAATACAGGCCAGGTGCGGGTCGGCGATGATCTCTTTGACAATCGCATAATGTCCGGCAGGGTCCGAATTCGTGTAGCGGTATCCCAGACAGTGATCCGGCAGGTGTTCCACTTTGGAATCGAGATTACGCTTCTCCTCGTGGAAAAAGCTCTTACCGTCGGTGATGAGATACTGAAGGTCGCGGAGCTGGGGCCGGTCCACCGCCGGATAATACACTTCGGTGACAATGCCGTTCCAAACGGTAAACCAGATCCGGCTGGAAGCTGCGTAAGCGGTTCCAACCCCATCCTTCCCTCCATGCGTCCATCTGGGCTCGATGCCCGGCCATCCAAATGCCTGTGTCTGATTTTTCTCGTTAGTGAGTTTCATTTCCCGATAGGATTGCCTTGATCTACTTGCCGGCCGAGCCTGCGGCGAATAATGCGAGAACACGAACGGGGTGAACCTGGACGGTCGCGACATACCGCCAAGGGTCGCGACTGCGCCGTGTCTATTGGACGGACACAAGAATCGTAATGAGTACGACACCCACTAAGAGCTTTGTACTCAAGACGGCTGAAGCTTGCCTGGAGGGCGCGTCGGGCCACGCGATGACAACCGCGCGACGACAACCACGCGACGACAGACTACCGCTTTTTGTCGTGCGCCTGGAGTTCTGCTTCCGCTTGCAGCCAGTCATCCAATTCAGATCCGTCCCGTCCGTTTCGTTGCAGGTAGATCTGGTGAGCGCGCTGCCGAATCTGCTCTTCGAGGGGCAGCGCTTCGGGTTCATCCTTCTTGGGTATTGCTATCGCTCTTGCAGCCATAGTATAAGATTTCCTCGCTTTAACATCGTATAGAGAAAATAGTCCAGAGCGGAACACGTCTCGCCATCGGCAGTGTGCGAATCCACGCACACAAGGCCGCACGGCGTTAGGGGGCAAACATCGCCGGGGATAACGCCGCCGGGAACTTTCTGGCGCGGATAGTTTCTAACCAATATGCGCGCACTGGAATCCTTGGCCCAGGACCTTCGCTACGGGACCCGAACCTTCCTCCGCCGCCCCGGCTTCAGCCTGGCGGCAATTGGCTCGCTGGCGCTCGGCATCGGCGTGACGACCGCCCTTTTCACTGTGCTGAACGCCGTCGCCTTGCGCCCGTTGCCCTACGCGGACGCAGATCGCCTGCTCTGGATGACGCAAGTGGTGCGCGCCAACAGCACCGACGAAGTCACCATTACTCCTCACTTTCTCGAATGGCGCAACCAGAACCGATCGTTCACCGCTCTCGCCGGCTTCAACTATGCCACGCGCAATCTCACCGGGATCGATGAGCCCATGGAAGCGCGGACCGCGCGCGTATCCGCAACCCTGCTGCCGCTGCTGGGCGTTCGCCCCGCGCTGGGACGCAATTTTACCCAGGATGAGGATTATAAAGACCGCGACCAGGTCGCCATCCTGACCAACGAGATGTGGCGGCAGCATTTCGGAGCAGACCCGAACATCGCCGGCCGCTCGATCACTCTCGATGGCCGTCAATACGCTGTGGTGGGCGTGCTGCCGCGCGACTTCCTGTTTCCCGGACCCGATCCGGTCCAGGCGCTAACTCCCCTGGCCAAAGACGAAGCCGCGGAGTTGCAGCACAAGCAAACATCCATCATCTTCAACGTGATTGGCCGCCTCAAGCCGGGAGTCACGGCGCGACAGGCGCTGGCGGAACTGACGGTAATTCAAGAGCGCCTTGAGGTTCTGCCGTTCCATCCCGCCATCAGCATCAGGATGGAGCCGCTGCGCGAACATCTCTTCGGCAGCGCCAAGACCGCGAGCCTGCTACTGCTGGCCGCCGCGGCATTTCTGCTGCTGATCGCCAGCGCCAACGTGAGCAACCTGCTGCTGGCCCGGTTGATGCAGCGCGACCGCGAGCTCGCCGTTCGCAGCGCGTTGGGCGGATCGCGCGCGCGCCTGGTTTCGCAGCTACTGGCAGAGAGCGCGCTGCTCGGCATGGTGGCGTGCGCGGCGGGCGTCGCGCTGGGGTATTGGCTGCGGATTCCACTGCTCGCGTTGAGCCTGTATCGCCTGGCCGGTCTCGACCAACTGCCGTTCGACGCGCGCGTGATCGGCTTCGGAGTGGCGATCGGTATGCTCACTACCTTGATCTTCGGACTTGCGCCCGCGCTGCGCGTTACCGAATCGCGCCTGGCTGAGGCGATCAAGAGCGGGGCCGCATCGATTACCAGCGGACGCGGCGCATTGCGCGCGCTCTCGATGGTGGCCGCGTGCGAAATCGCCACGGTGCTGATTCTTTCCACCTGCGCCGGGCTGATGCTGCAAAGCTTTTGGAAACTGCGCTACGCCAATCTGGGTTTTGAGCCGGGACATCTGGTGACAGCATCCATCAATCTCTCCGCTTCGCACTACCGCCAACCGGCGGAGCAACTCGCGTTCATCGGGCAACTGATGGAGCGCGCGCAGGCCATTCCCGGGGTGCAATCGGTCGCGGTGACTCAGGCGAGCGAACTGCCGCCGGGCGACTGGCACGCCACCAATCTCTTCGAGATCGAAGGGCGCGCGCAAGCTCCACAAGGGCAGCGGCCCTTCGCGCGCTATCCGTCCGTGAGTGCCGCTTATTTCCGCATCATGCGCATTCCGCTGCTTCGGGGCAGGCTATTCGATAATTCCGACAATGAGAACGCAGCGCCTGTTGCGGTGGTGAATCAAGCGCTGGTGAGCCGTTACTTCTCTCGCGAGAATCCGATTGGCCGGCGCATCCGCACGGGGGGACCCGACACGCCCTGGCGCACAATCGTCGGCATCGCAGGCGATGTGAAGACATCCGGACTGGCCGCCGCGCCCGAACCCACGGCCTACTTTCCCTACCGCCAGACCGGGCTTGGCTCTGTGGGCCTGGTGCTGCAATCGGCGCTCGATAGCGGCGTCATTGCTGGCGAGCTGCGCAAGCAAGTCGCGGCCATCGACGCCAGCCTGCCGGTGGCTTCCATTCAAACTATGGACCAGCGCCTCACCGAATCGGTCTCGAAGCCGCGCTTCACGGCGGCGCTGCTGGCGGCGTTCGCGGCGCTGGCGCTGGTCCTGGGGGTTGCCGGAATTTACGGCGTGATGGGCTGCCGCGTCCGCTGGCAATTCCGCGAGCTGGCCGTGCGGCAAGCGCTGGGCGCGCAACCCGGCGACATTGTGCGCCACGTTCTGTGGCAAGGCGCCGCCATCATCGCGCCGGGATTCTGTGTGGGTCTGGCGGGGTCGCTCGCGGCCACGCGATGGATGCGCAGCATGCTGTACGAGGTTTCGCCGGCCGACCCGGCCACTTTTGCGGGCGTTTCCGCGGCGCTGGTCGCGGTGGCGCTGCTGGCATGCTGGATACCGGCGGCGCGCGCGGCGCGTATGGATCCGCTGGCGGCGCTGCGCCAGGATTGAGCTTCATTACGACAGCCGCCGAAATCCGTCGCGGCCGGCCGCTTGATGCTTGCACTCGATCCTTGCTTATTGAAACAACCTTCGCAAGCTCGTCTATGCTAAGCGAAAGTCAGGCTCACGGCGCGATGGCGGGCGATATCCCGCAAGATTGCTCGCAAGGTTCCGACGGGCATCGCCCGCTTACGCGGAACAGTCGCATGATGCTCGCCCGCTTCGAGAGAGGTAAGCCTCAGGTGGCTCCCGGTCTGCCGGGTTTGGCGGTAGCCAATTCGCGCCAGCGCTTTCGCACGGTAGAGAAATATGTCGCGATCCATCACTGTCCCCACGTAACCTTTTCCTGGATGGCCAGTATAACTATAGGTGAGCATCAACCTTCCAGCCGACCTCAAATACGCCCTCCGCGAACTCCGCAAACGCCCCGGCTTCGCCCTCACCGCCATTCTCTCCCTCGCCCTCGGTATCGGAGCTACCAGCGCCGTCTTCAGCGTCATCTATGCCGTCCTCATCGACCCCTTCCCCTACCGCGACGCTGACCGCATAATGACCCTCCGCACCATCGACAAAACCGGCAAAGAGCGCGGGCGCGGTCTCAATGGCGCTCAGATCTTCCAACTCCGACACGCAAAAGCGCTGGAAAATATCGTCGCCATGGATGAGTGGAACCTCACCACCACGGACAGCGAGATCCCCGAAGACGTCCCCACTTCTTTCCTCTCGAGCGACGCCGCGACTCAGTTCGGCGTCACGCCCCTCCTCGGCCGATGGTTCGTCAAATCCGACGCCCCCGATGGCCAGGATCCCCAACCCGTCGTCGTCTTGGGTTATCAGTTCTGGCAGCGCTATTACGGTGGCGAACGCAACGTCGTCGGACGCACCCTGCAACTAGTCCACAAGAACTACCAGATCGTCGGAGTCATGCCGCCGCGGTTCCGCTGGTACGACTGCGACATCTACGTCCCGCAGAAGCTCACCGCCAATCCGAATATCTACTTCGACATCTCGCTGAAACTCCGCCCCGGCGTCACCATTGCCCAGGCCAACGCCGAACTCCAGCCATACCTCGAACAATTCGCGAAGCAATACGGCAACTATCCGCAGGGCTTTCGCGTCAGCCTGCGGAGCATCACGGAGACCTTCGCCAAACCATTCGGCCCTGTCCTCTATCTCCTTCTCGGAGCCGTCAGTCTACTCCTCGTCATAGGCTGCGCAAACGTCTCCATCCTCCTTCTCGCGCGCGGCACGCAGCGCCAGCACGAAATCGCGGTCCGCGCCGCCGTTGGAGCCAATCGCTCGCGCATCGTCACCCAGTTGCTCACCGAATCGCTCATGATCGCGCTCACCGGAGCCGCTCTCGGTGTGGCCATTGCATGGAAAGGCCTTGCATT
>Ga0208193_1000178_pt1 | contig 42976 bp, 37 predicted proteins | sample June2015DPH_17_2_FD_184716 | JGI IMG/M metagenome (GOLD analysis project Ga0208193, IMG submission 184716) | Peatland microbial communities from SPRUCE experiment site at the Marcell Experimental Forest, Minnesota, USA - June2015DPH_17_10... | ecosystem: Environmental > Terrestrial > Soil >...
GGGCCGAGGGCACGACCGCGCCGCTGGAGTCCTTCACGGTGCCCGTAATATCGCCTCGATCCCCCTGCGCCAACAGCGGGATGGCAGTGACCGCCAATAGAATCAAACGAAGACTCCCTGATCGCTTAATTTGCATTCGCGTTATCTCCTCTTAGCTGTTTACCCCCGCACGACTCGGCGCTTGAGCGCCAGCCCATTGCCCGCCCGATCGTTGCAATGGCGAGCATCCATAAGGGCCGCGGCCCAAAATCATGTTGTTGATGGCGAACCAGGGCGGCGCCTCGGTTCCACTGAGCGTAAGCGGCGGGAACGGCGGCGCAAAAAGGCGTAATGAGACGCAATGACTCCATGGTCACTGGAACCTCCCCTTTCCCCTGGCGCGTTGCTGCCGCCCGACGGAGTCGTCGTTGCGCGGCTGTTGCGCAATGCGCAATATCCCTTGACTTTAACGCAGCCGATGTTATCAGTGAACCGTAGGGAAGTCAAGAAAAAAAGAAAAAACGCGACCCATCATGTAGTTGCAATCACTGGGGGAGCCGCGCATCGCCGCCCGAAGTGAGGTTACAGATCGGGCGAATGCTGGATCGGCGGTCCGGGCCTTGTATGCAAGGTGGCGCCCGTCCGGTAGTAATCCACGCCGCGGATCATGCCGGTGTGAAAACTATTCACAGAAGAGCGGATTCGAGTAGGCGCCGTCTCAACACTTGGTGGGAGCGCTACGTGGCAGGCTCATTTTGGCGCTGATAGAAGCGATTGATTGCGCCGCTTCAAGGTTGGCGCCTATCCCGATGACAATTGTTAACTGCGGAGGCGCGGCCACCAAGGGACATGAAAACGCCAGCCGCATTCGATCGCGCAGCGCACGCCCATTATAACGATCGATATAACGCGCCGAATATTCTTTGAGTAAGAGAGCTCTTCTGTCTCTCAACGACACAGCGTAAACCGGGGGCCGACAGTCCATCGATTTCCCGTTCCCGGGGGAAAATGAGGCCATGCGGAAGTTTCTTAGATACATCACCAACAACGAAGCCCAATCACGCCACGAAGAGGTCTTTGACGGGATCTTTTGGGTCATAGAAACCTTCGCCCTGATTTTCGGGATATGGATACTCCTGGCAAAGCACAATGCCGAATGGATACCGTTCCTTGTCATCGAATATTGCTGGGCCATGGACAATTTGCGCCACAATCGTCCCTGACGGTCACCGTAGAAGATCCGATGGATGCAAGAGTAGTCGGTCATCCGGTCGTAGCAGAAGAGAACTCCGCGATCTGATCCTTGTACCGCTCCGTTCCCGGTTCGACGCCCGTTCCGGCATCGTAACGAATTTTCCCGTTTGCTTCCGGCTACGCCCCGCTAGGGGTATTTCCGGTCGAGAATTTCCGGCCAATCGCCGATCCGTTCAATGGTCGGTTGGATCCGACGATCCGCGCGGAAAGACAGAGGCCGCGGCAGCGCAGTGAGGAGCTAGTTGGGTTTGCGCGCGGGATCGGCGAATGCCACGCCGTGGCGGCTGGCGCGGCGATTCGGTGTGGAGGGCATATTCGATGCTGACGATACGCAAAGCGCAGATGGAGGCGCTGGCGCAAGCTCTGCTGGATGCGTTTGAAACCGGAGCGCTGGCGCATGTGCGCGGCCTGTTTCCGGAAGACTGCGCGCAGTTGACCGAACAGATTCGCGCGCGCATCCGCGATGGCATCGCCCGCGGGCGATCATACGGCCTGACGGGCAAAGGCGACCTGCTCACCTTCATCGAGCACATGTTCATCCTGGGTCCGGAGTTCGATCGCGCGGCGGAGTATGGCTGGGCGCGCGAGCTTCTGACGAACCGCGAGTTTGCTTCGGCCACGAAGGCCGATCTGCCGGTCCGGCTGACGTTCCAACACCTCCGTTCCACCGCAAGCTAACCATGGCCGACAGTACGCACGGATTCCCGGAAGGCGATAAAGAGCCGTCGTCTAAAACGGAAAAGAACCCGACGCCGCTTGAGAAAGCGCTCCGAAGCGGCGAAAAGAGGGAAGGGACGGCCAAGGTGAGCACGGACGCCCCGGACGAGACAGTCCCTCGCTGTCAATGGACATTGGTCGTGACGGTGGTGGCCAAAGACCTCAACTGGACCGGCCCCGTGACAGTGAAGATCGCGGGAGCGGGCGAGCGGTTTACGCCCGACGAACAGCCGACGCAGATGGTGGAAGGCGCGACGGCGAAGGTGGTGTTCCAAGGGACAGGCGACCAGGCGCTCACGGTGACGGCGTCGGCCAAGAATTGGCGGCTGGTCGAGGCGAAGCCGGTCACACTCCAGAACGGCACGGAGAAAACGGTCGAGCTCGAGATCGAACCACTGGTCCGCATCGAGATCCGGCATCACGATGGCATGATGGCCGCCAAGAAGCACTTGCTGCTGCCCAATACCAGAAGGTTCAAGGCCGTGCTGATACCGGACATAGAGGGCGGCGAATCCACCTGGGAAAAGCTGGAGGGGAAGAATTACAGCCATGCCGGCTCGGGAGAGAACGTGGAAGTGACCGGCGCCGAGACGGAAACCGGCGACGCGGAGATCACGGTCTCGTGGAAGCGCGGGGGTTTGAGCGCGACATCTCCAGCACATCGGGCCGCTGCTCGATCAGGTATTCCGGGATGAGCGTATAGCCATCGGTACTGGCGGGTTCCTGCGGCGGCGGTTCGATGGCTTCCAAAGCTTCGGCGGCAGCCGCCGTTACGGCAAGATCCTTGATGAATCGGCGTCGGTTCACAGCACTCTCTGTGCCGATTATGATAGCGCTCTCATTGTCCCTGGGCTCCGGATCTTTCTATGAGGAACGGCCCCGCGCCCCGGGACTTAATAAGGTGTGGCGTGAGCATATGGCAGTGCAGGCTTGATCCGGATAAGAGCCTTCAGTTTGCGCACCAGGTCGATGTGGCCGAAGGGCTTCAGGATGTAATCCAACACGCCGAGATCGGCGCCATCGCTCACATGGAACGGATCGGACGACGCGGTCAGCAGAACGGTTGCGATATCGCGCGTTCCGGGATCGTTTCGCAACCGGCGAAGCACCTCGAGGCCATTCATGCCGGGCAGCCCTATATCCAGCAACAGCAGGTCGGGGAGCAACTGGCGGGCGGCGGCCAGCGCCGCTCTTCCATCGTTTACAAAATGCATTTCCACATCCAGGTTCTTGAGCACGCATGCCAGATAGATGGTGATGTTGCGGTCGTCGTCGACGGCCAGGACGATGGGCTTGGCCGATCGTACGACGGCCTCGCTGTAGACGCACTTGCCGCCGGTTATCCGGTGCAGGCGGAAAAGCAATTCGGGCGCGGAGAATGGCGACAGGATCACGTCGTCGGCATGGCTCTGCAAGGCTTCGCGGCAATAGATGGCTTCCGGCGGACCGGCCAGCAGCAGCGGCCGCGTGTGATTTCGCAATATCTCGGGCCGTTGCCAGCCCCGCTCGGAAGAATTGACGCCGACGCCGAGTATCAGCGCGTCAAATCGATCGAGATCGGAAGCCCCAGGGTCAACCGCGTCCGCCTCGATGATGGTGAACGACGCTTGCGCTTGTTTGAGGGCGCTGGTAATGGCGGCCTCGATCGCCGTACAGCCAACCAGGCCGATCCTCTTGCCTTGCATCGATTCTGAAGGGGCGTCCGTATTCAAGCTTTGTCTCACTATGATTCTTATCGGCAGGATGAACGCGATTCCGAGCCGAAAGTTACCGGGCGGCTATTTGCTCAGATGGCCGATAAGGTTATCGATGAAAGTGAACGGTGCGGCCAAGTGACTCCCAATCGGACGCCGCGCTCAGACGCGCGCCATACTCTCGCCCGCCTCATGCGGCCGCTGTTTATGGCGCTGGCCGCTGTCAGCCTCCTCTTCAGCGCCGCTACCTTTCAGGCCATCCGGCAATATCGCGACAGCACGCGCTGGGTGGAAGATACGCAACTCATCCTCGAAAAGGCGGCCGAGCTTTTGTCGACGGTCAAGGATGCGGAAACCGGCCAGCGCGGATACCTCCTGACCGGGCAGGAAAGCTACTTGACTCCGTTTCTGGCGGCGCACGACCGGATTTACGGACAATTACAAGAGCTTCGGGCACTCACATCCAAGACCAATCGCCGGCGGCAAAACGTGGAGCGATTTGCAGTGGCGATGAACGAAAAGCTCGCTGAACTGTCCGAGACTGTCCGGTTGAGGCGCGACCGGGGTTTTAATGCCGCGCTGGCGGTAGTGCTCAGCGGCAAGGGGAGCGCGCTGATGACTCAGCTGCGCGCTGAGAGCGATGGGATTCGGGCTGAATCGGAACGCTTACTCATGGCCCAAAGCCTCGAGCAAAGCAGGTATGAGCGGGAGCTGCTGTGGGCCTCGAGCGCGGCAGGGTTGACCGTTTTCCTTCTTGCCGTATTCGCGCTGCGACGCCTGAAAGGCCACAGGATTCGCCGGGAAGCGCGGGAATCCGCACTGCTTGAGCATAATCGTTATCTGGCTTTAGCCGAATTGAGCGAAGGGCTTGCCGCCGGAAAGCTGCGCTATCACGCCCTGGTCAAAGCCACGTCCCAAATTGTATGGACCATGTCTCCGGATGGCGCGCCGACCGGCGCGGAGGATGAGTGGATAGCATTCACGGGGCAAACCGGCGCGGATGTGCGCTCGGAGTCTCTGCACCCGGACGACCGGCCTATAGCCGCCGCGAAATGGGCTGAGGCAATGCGAACCGGAGTCGCCTACGAAATAGAGACGCGGGTGCGCGGGCGCGATGGCGCGTATTGCTGGATGCTGGCCCGGGTTGTACCTGTTCGCAACGACGACGGCTCCATCCTGGAATGGATTGGCGCCTGCACCGATATTAGCGAGCGTAAGCGGGCAGAAGGTGAAATTAGAAATCTGCACGAGGGTCTGGAGCGGCGGGTTCGGGAACGCACCGTTGCGCTCGCGCAGGCCGCCGGGACCGTCGCCGAGACCCGTGCGAAGTTCCAGGCGGTGCTGGACGCGGCATCGGAGGTATCGATTGTCGCCACCGATACGCAAGGGACCATTACCGTGTTCAATACGGGCGCCGAACGGATGCTGCAATATCGCGCCGAAGAAGTGACCGGCATCCGCACGCTCGACATGATCCACCTGGAATCCGAGTGGCTCGATCGTTCGGTGGTCCTGACGCAGGAGATGGGCCGCCCGGTGCGTGGTTTCGACGTCTTCGCCGAACCTGTGCGTCTACGGAACTTCGATCAGCGCGAGTGGACATACGTGCGCAAAGACGGCAGCCGGCTGGATGTACGGGTATCGGTTACGGCTGTCCGCAATCCCGACGGCAGCCTTCAGGGGTTTCTGGCCGTGGCCACCGACATCGCGGCTGCCAAGTTTCTGGAAAACGAACTGCGCGTGAACAACGAAAAGCTGGCAGAGCAGACCCGGCGCGCCGAGGAAGCCAATTTGGCCAAAAGCAACTTTCTGGCCGCGATGAGCCATGAGATACGCACGCCCATGAACGCGATTCTGGGCATGTCCGACATGCTGGCGGAATCCCAGCTTGACGCCGAGCAGTTGCAGTACGTTGAGGTGTTCCGGCGGGCCGGAGCCAATCTGCTCATACTCATCAACGACATTCTCGATTTGTCGAAGATCGAGGCGGGCCATCTGGAGCTGGAGCATGTGGATTTCGATCTCGAAGAGGTGGTGGATCACGCGGTGGAACTCACCGGAGTCAAGACGCGCGCCAAAGGCATCGGCCTGATGACCTATCTGTCGCCTGGCCTCGCCACGGCCCTGGCGGGGGACCCGGCCCGGCTGCGACAGGTGCTCATCAATCTGCTGGGGAACGCCGTGAAGTTCACCGAGGCGGGAGAGGTGCTTTTGACAGTGCAGAACCGCGAATCCGGCAAATCCGGCGAGATAGAATTCACCATCTCGGATACGGGCATCGGAATTCCGCCGGACCAGTTGGAAACGATCTTCGAAAATTTCACGCAAGCCGATTCGTCGATCACCCGAAAATACGGCGGAACCGGCCTCGGTTTGGAAATCAGCCGGCGTCTGGTGGAGCGCATGGGCGGAAGCCTGACGGTGACAAGCGGCGCGCAAGGGGGCAGCACATTCCGCTTCAACGCCCGGTTCCAGCCGGGGAGCCGGAGTGAGCGGAAAGCTCCGCTTGAATTGGCGGACTTCTATGGCCGCCGCATTCTGGTGATCGACGACAACGCCACGAACCGCTTCATCCTGGGAGAGACATTGAACGCGTGGGGCATTCAAAGCGCCGAGTTCGGCGCGCCGGCGGAGGCGCTGGCGAATCTTTCCGCCGCGATCGATGCCAGGCGGCCCTATTCGCTGGCTCTGGTGGATAGCGATATGCCCGGAATGGATGGCTTCGAAACAACGGCCCGCATCAAACATCTGGCTCCGAACCTGCCAGTGGTGATGTTCATGTCCGATGTCCGGCCGGGGGACGTCCTGCGGCGCCGGGAAGCCGGGTTATCGGGCTATGCCGTCAAGCCCGTGAAGCGCGGCGACTTGTTGCGCCTGGTGTGCAATGCCATGCAGCCTCGGGAAGGCGCGGAGTTGCAAACGCCGGGGGGCTCCAACCGCAAGGCGACGGCGTCCGTCAGGCCGCTAAGAATCCTGATCGCGGAGGATTCGCCGGACAACCGCCTCCTGGTTGAGGTGTATTTGAAGGGGAGCCCGCACCAATTGACGTTTACCGAGGACGGCGCGGCCGCGGTGGAACGGTTCGCAGCAGGCAGCTTCGATCTGATCCTTATGGATATACAGATGCCCGTGATGGACGGATTAACCGCTACGCGCGCCATACGCGCCATCGAGAAGGTTCGTCGAACCGCTGCGATTCCAATCATTGCGCTCACCGCGAACGCCCTGCCGCAAGATGTGGAGTTGAGCGCCGGCGCGGGCTGCAATCATCACCTCTCGAAGCCCGTCTCCAAGCACAAGCTGCTCAGCGCTATCGAGGAATTCGGGCAGACGATCGCTTCGGTGGATGCGCCGGAAGCGGCGTCCCCCCAGTCGATCGGGATCGAGATGCCGGACGGCCTGGAGGAGATCGTGCCCGGCTACCTGGCGGCCCGGCGGGAGGAACTGCCCGAGATGATAGCGCTTCTGGCCGCTTCCGCCTTTGAGCGGCTCGCGGTTAGGAGCCACAACATCAAAGGCAGCGGCGGCTCCTATGGATTTCCGGAACTCACCCGATTGGGCGCAGCGATGGAGCACTCCGCGAAACAAATGGACCCCGGATCTCTGAGCAGACAGTTGACCGAGCTCAAGGATTATCTGGGCCGGGTGCATTTGGTCGCCAGGGTCTGATGCGAATGCCAGCCATGGGGAATAGCGCCATCGAATATGCGAAGCTTTTGATTGTAGACGACGACGAGAGCTGCATACGCCTTCTGACGGCGGTATTGCAAAATGCCGGATACAGCCGGCTCAACAGCCTCACGGACGCTCGCGAGGCGGCGCGGCATTACACCGAATTCGAACCCGACCTTATCCTGGTGGATTTTCTCATGCCCTATCTGGATGGGCTGCAATTGATCGAGGCGTTACAGAGCCGGATTCCGCGAAGTAGTTACGTGCCCATCCTGGTTCTAACCGCGGAGGTCGATCCCTCTATCAGGCAGCGGGCGCTCTCGATGGGCGCGAACGATTTCATCACCAAGCCTTTCGATCACACGGAGCTGGTTCTGCGCATCAAGAACCTGCTGGAGACACGATTACTCTACGTTCAGATTCACGGCCGCAATCAGTTACTGGAGGAGCAGGTGCGCCAAGGGACCAGCGCTTTGGACCAGGCGCAGATCGAGGTTATCGATTGCCTGGAAAAAATGGCCGGCTACCGGGACGACGAAACCGCGCAACACGCTCAACGGGTGGGCCTTCTGGCTGCTTCTATCGGACGGGCCATGGGCTTTTCCGAAGAGCGGGTGCAGCTGATCCGGGCAGCCGCCACTCTGCACGATATCGGCAAAATCGCAATCCCCGACCGCATTCTGCTGAAACCAGGCAAGCTGACGCAGGAAGAGTTCGACCGAATCAGGAAGCACACGGCCATTGGCGCCGAGATCCTCACCATGAGTCATTTCTCGATTCTGAAGCTGGCCCAGGAGATTGCGTTCTATCACCACGAGCGCTGGGACGGCTGCGGCTACAACAGCACGAAAGGAGAGGATATACCGGTAGCGGCCCGAATTGTGACGCTGGCCGACACCTTCGACGTCCTCACCCACGATCGGCCTTACAGGCGCGCCTGGCCGGCAAATCGGGCGGTAGCGGAAATCCACCGGGAGCGGGGCCGCCAGTTCGACCCGCGCGTGGTCGACGCCTTCCTGGGCGAATTTTTCAACAGCGATCTTTACGCCCTGCATACAAGTGTGGCGGGACTCGATCAAACCCCGGCAGCGGACGTCGTGGAGACGCCGGCGGGATTCAGTTTACCCGCCCGCGACGGAATGGCGCCACGCGGCGCCATCTGAGACGCAACGTGAGGCCACATTGAAACCACCATCCGTTTCAGGCAAGCTGGGTACATGCGAAATCTTACGGCGCTCACGGCGTCACTGATCTGCGCGCCGTTGCTTGCGCAGGGGCCTATCCCAGTCCGCGTCGACGCTACCGACGCCGCCCGGCGCCTGTTTCACGTCCATATGACCATGCCGGCAAAGCCGGGTCCTATTACGCTGATGTATCCGGAATGGATTCCCGGAGAGCACGGTCCCACCGGCCCCATCATCAACATGGTAGGCCTGGAGATCAAGGCCGGGGGCCAGACGGTGGAGTGGAAACGCGACAGCGTGAACATGTTCGCGTACCACGTGACCGTGCCGGCGGGGGCGTCGTCGCTCGACATCGCATTCGATTTCATCTCGCCGCCGGAATCCTCCGGATTCTCCTCGGGCGCTTCGGCTACCACCGAGCTGGCCGTGGTCAGTTGGAACCAGCTCCTGCTTTACCCCGAAGGCGCCGACCCGGATTCGCTTCAGTATCAGGCGAATTTGCGCTTGCCGAGTGCGTGGAAGTACGGCACCGCGCTGCCCATCCGGCGCGAATCGGGCGCCGACATCGAGTTTCAGCCGGCGCCGCTCACCACGCTGGTGGATTCGCCGCTTTCGGCGGGCGCGCACTATCGCACCATCGAGCTGGGCTCCGACCGCGGCGCGCCGCATTTCCTGCATCTGGCGGCCGATAGCGACCGCGCGCTGGAGGTGAGCGCCGAGACCATCCAGCAATACAAGAATCTGGTAGCGGAAACCGGCGCGCTGTACCAATCGCGCCACTACCGCGATTATCATTTTCTGCTGACGCTCAGCGACCACGTGGCGCACTTCGGCCTGGAGCATCACGAATCGAGCGACGACCGCGTCGGCGAGCGGACCCTCATCGAGGAAGAGCCGCGAATCGCCAACGCCTTCCTGCTGCCGCATGAGTTCACGCATTCTTGGAACGGCAAATTCCGCCGTCCCCTGGGACTCACCGACCACGGGCGCGACGGCGGCTTCGATGCGCCCATGAAAGGCGATCTGCTCTGGGTCTACGAAGGGCTCACCGAATATCTGGGTGAGATACTGACGCCGCGCAGCGGCTTGTGGACGCCCGAGGAGTACCGCGAGTTTCTGGCGGAAACCGCGGCGTCGCTCGACACCGAGTACGGGCGCCGCTGGCGTCCGCTCGAAGATACGGCCGTGGCGGCGCAAGTGCTCTACACCGCTACCGACGACTACGCGGCTTATCGGCGCGGCGTGGACTATTATCCCGAAGGCACGCTGATCTGGCTCGAAGCCGACGCCACCATCCGCAAGCTGAGCCAGGGTGCGAAATCTCTCAACGATTTCTGCCGCGCGTTCCATGGCGGCGCGGGTGGCAAGCCGGAGCTGAAGACCTACACGTTCGAGGATGTTGTGGCCGGCCTCAACGCGGTTCAACCGTACGATTGGGCCGGCTTCTTCAATCAGCGGCTGCATTCCACCGCGCCGCACGCCCCGCTGGGCGGCATCGAAGGGTCCGGCTGGAAATTGGCGTACGATAACGTGCGCAGCGATTTCTGGAGGGGTTACGAAGACGTGAGCAAGGTCACCGACCTCAGCTACTCGCTCGGAATCAAGGTGCAGGACGATGGGACCATTAGCGACGTCGCCCTCGATAGTCCCGCGTTCCAGGCGGGCGTTGGGCCTTCTACGAAACTGATCGCCGTGGACAATCGCCAGTATTCGCCGACCTTGCTGCGGGAGGCGATTCAGGCGGCGGCGAAGAATTCCAAGTCGATCGAGCTGCTGACGAAATCCGGGGATTTTTATCAGGTGCATCGCATCGAGTATCACGGCGGCGAGCGCTATCCGCATCTGGTGCGGAACGCCTCGGCGCCGGATGTGCTGTCGCAGATTATCGCGCCCATGGTGGGGAAGTAGAGCGACAGCGGGCGGGCGTGGGCGCATCCGACTTGCACCGCGGAGACGTGCCGTGGAGGGCTGGCGAGCGAGCGCCGGCTCCCAGCACAGGCTCAAAGATTCGACCATTCGTATGATCCTGCGACCGCGGAGAAGAGAGCCACCCGCGCTTACTGGATGGTGTACCGGGCGCCGGCTTTGGGACGCGGTTTCAACTCTGGCGGGATATCGGCGGCGTGCAGACGGTCGTCGTGCGAGCGGATCGCCATGTGTTCGACTACGTTTCGCAGTTGCCGCGCATTGCCAGGCCATGCGTAGTCTTCGAGCGCTCTCCACGCTGCGGGCTCGAAGCTCTTGGCGCCGCAACCGCTCCGGACCCAGAAGTCTTCGAGGAAATATCGCGCCATCGGCGCAATATCCTCGGGGCGATCGCGAAGAGCCGGAATTCCGATCTGCACGCCGCTCACACAAGTAAACAAATCTTCGCGGAACCCGCTCTGCCCCAGCCTTATTGAAAGATCGCGGCAGGTCGCGGAGATCACGCGGGCTGTTATACGAATGTTCTGCCGGCCTCCCACCCGGGTGAACTCTCCCGCCTGAAGAGCGCGGGCCAGCTTCGCCTGAGAGTTGGCTTCGAGGTCGCCGATTTCATCAAGGAACACAGTGCCGTTCTGGGTGAGTTCGAGCTTCCCGTGGCGCATTGAGATCGCCCCGGCGAACGAGCCCTTCTCATATCCGAAAAGCGCGCTTTCGACCAGCGCATCCGGCATCGCGCCGCAATCCACCTTGACAAACTGACCCGAAGCGTATGGACTGCTGCGATGGATGTAAGCTGCGAGAAGGTCCTTGCCCGTGCCCGATTCGCCGGCTCGGCAACACGCTTGCGTTCGATCGCGATGCCATAGTCGCTTGCTCGATGGCGGCTTGGAACGCCGGGCTCGGCAGCGCCTTTATCAAAATCAGCTCCTATCGAAACAAGTGCGCTTGCGTGCGCCCATCGGCGGGCAACGCCTCGAGTATAGCCCGACTCAACCCGCGATCCGCCGCACTATCTCCCCCATCGCCATCCCCTCAATCTCCACCACTTTCATCCGTCCCGTCGCGCCCTGCACAATGCGGACCGAGCTCCGCGGCACACCCGCCAGTTCCGCGAAAAACCTCACGCACTCCTCATTCGCCTGGCCATCCACCGGCGACGCCTTGAGATCCAACTTATAAGCCTCGCCCAAATGCCCCGTAATGGCCGTCCGCTTCGCGCGCGGATGCACCTTTATCGCGATACGCGCCATTCCACTTTAGCCCTCAGGTTCGCCACGCCGGCGGCGACGCGCGTGTCCACCACGTCGAATGCGATGGCGTCGTCCAGCCAGTCGTGGCTCGATCCATCGGCGTTCTGCGTGGCCACGGTCAGCGTGTAACTCTGCGGCGTCAGCCAGCACTCTATCCGGAAATCCACCTCCAACTCGTCGCCCGGTTGGAAATCGCCCAGCGGCGCGTGCTCGATGCGCGTGTTCGTACCGTAAACGTCCATGCCGATGCGCGTGCGGATCAGAATGCCGGTCATGGGGTCCGCAGTGGCTTGATGGAAACGCGAGCGCACGCGCACCGTGACCGGCTCGCCGCTGGCCACGCTCTCGGCCGGCTCGCCGCGCGCGTTCAGCAGGGCCACGCTCAATATCTCGCTCGCGCCGTCGCCGTGGCGGAAGCTGGAACGCAAGCGCTCCGTCTTCTGTTCGCGAGGCTCCCGGGCCAGCACCAGGCCGATATAGCGGTTGATAACGTCGCTGGGTTTGCCCTCCGCTTCCATCCGTCCGTGAAGCAGCAGGATGGCGCGGTCCGAGAGCTGTTTCACCAGGCCGAGATCGTGGGAAACGAAGAGCACCGTGATCTTGCGCTCGCGCAGCTCCTGAAACTTGCGCACGCAGCGATTGGCGAAGACGGCATCGCCCACGGCCAGGGCTTCATCGACGATGAGAATTTCGGGATCGACATGGATGGCGGTGGAGAAGGCGAGGCGCACATACATGCCGCTCGAGTACTCCTTTACCGGGCGCTCCATGAATTCGCCAATCTCGGCGAAGGCTTCGATGGAAGGCATGGCGCGGTCGATTTCGGCGCGGCTCAGCCCGAGAATCTCGCCATTGAGGTAGACATTCTCGCGCCCCGTGAATTCGGGGTTGAAGCCGGCGCCCAGCTCCAGCAGCGCCGCGATGCGGCCGCGGGTGACCACGCGTCCGGACGTGGGCTGCAGAATGCCGCTGACGATTTGCAGCAGCGTGCTCTTGCCGCAGCCGTTGGGTCCGACGACGCTGAGCGTCTCGCCCTTTTCGACGCTGAAGCTGATATCGCGCAGGGCCCAAAAATCGGTATGCCGCGAGGCGGCGCCGGGCAGCAGCTCGCGCAGGCGGTCGGCGGGACGGCGATAGAGGCGGTAGAGCTTGGAGACGTTTTGCAGCAGGACCAAATTCGATGGTAGAACATTGCGGCCGAACCAGATCGTGGTTGAGGCAGATGTGTTTGAAGCAGATGTGGTTGAGGTAGTTCGTGGCGCACGCACTTTTGCGTGCAGCGTTCACACTCGTGTGAACGCGCTTCGGTCTTAAGTTTCCGGAGAGAGGTTCGGCGCGCGCCGCCATCGTTACATGAGTTGGCCCGAAGACTCGCCATCCCTTGTCGATCCCGCAAGGCATTGGCCGCGGCTAATGCCGCCAGCTTTCCTTCTACGCAGAGCCATTTGCCGCAGCTAACTCCGCCCCAGCTTTCCGCTTACCCAGGGGGCGCCAGCCGCACCGCCGCCTCAGTGTTCCGCGTTATTTTCCACCCACGCGGCGGCCGCAAGAGGGGTGTCGAAGCCCGTTTTGGTCTCGGTGCGGCCCATGCCCGCGCGCTGGTTCAGATAGACGTAGCCGGTCCAGAGGCTGCCCTCCCGGCGGACAGTCCCCACCGGGGAAATCCACGCGTTGGCTCCCCGGTCCCAATGTATGCGTTCCGGTTTTTCTGGCATTCACTCCACAACTTCCACCCGCGTGACAATCTCCTCGCGCGGGATTAACGCAGGCCAGTATGCCACGATTTCGCGCACCGCGGGGCGGCCTTCGCCGAAACCGGTAGCCCCCGGCGGCCCGTTGAGTACTAGCGGAATCAGCTCCCGCGTGAACCGGTCCAAGGCTTTCCTGTCCTGGCCGCGCACGCCGATGCGAATTTGTACCTCCGGCGGGTCCGGATTCGGCGGCGCCGCCGGCCCATGGCACGCATTCACGCCGAAATACTCGGTGTAGATCTCGTCGAATCGCAGCCCGAGGCGCTCCAGCCGCTCGCGCACAATCCGGTCCGCCGCGCGCGCTTTCTCCAGGGCTTGCGGCCACGAATAAACCAGCGTGCCGATAGCTTTCCATCCATTCGAGTAACTGATGGATAGCTTGAGCGAAGGCGGCCGCGCGCCGCCGCGGATGCCGGTGACGCGCACGCGATCCGGGCCGTCCGCGGCGAGCCGGATGCTGGTGAAATCGGCCACGCAATCGGGCGTGATGTAATTCTGCGGGTCGCCCAGTTCGTAAAGCAGTTGCTCCTTGACGCTGTGGGTAGTGACGCGGCCGCCGGCCCCGGCGTGCTTCGTTACCACAAACGTTCCGTCCGCCTCGGCTTCCACAATGGGGTAGCCGATGTCCGCCATATTGGGGATGCTCTGCCAATCCACCTGGCAGTTGCCGCCGGTACACTGCGCGCCGCATTCGATGATATGCCCGGCGATAGTTCCCGCGGCGAGCTTGTCATACTCGTCGGGCTGCCAGCCAAACCGGTGGACCATCGGCGCCAGTGTGAGCGCGGTATCGGTCGACCGGCCGGCCACCACCACATGCGCGCCAGTCGCCAGCGCCTCGGCCAATGGGAACGCCCCGATGTAAACATTCGCGCTCTGTATCCGGCCGCGGATGGCGCCGATGGCCTCGCCGGTATCCATGTCGCGCATCTGGTAGCCCTTGGCGAGGAATTCGTCAAGGCGCGGATAGACGTCGTCGCCCAGCACCACGGCTACTTTCAGTCCCGGCGCCTGCCGCACCACTTCACGCGCGCAGGCGATCGGATTCACGCCGCCGGCATTGGCGATCACGCGCACGCCGCGTTCTCGGATGTGGCCGGCGATGCGCGCAATCAGTGGCGGAAAATCGCGGGCGTAGCCCAAGTTGGAGTCGGCCTGCTTCTGCTTCTGCAGGATCGACATGGTGATCTCGGCCAGATAGTCGAGCGCCAGATAGTCGATGGGCCCCTGCTCCACGAGGCGCACCGGCGCTTCCAGCCAGTCGCCCCAGAAGCCCTGCCCGTTGGCGATGCGGATCATTGACGGACCTCCAGGGCACCGGCGGCAAGACCGCCGGCGCTGCCGGGCTGGCTGTTGGCGATGCGGATCATTCGTAAGACTCCAGCCCGGAGGTGTGGCGCAAGCACTCGTGCTTGCAGCGTTCACACTCGTGTGAACGCGTTCTCGGGGCGTCCCCGTGAGTGGGAACGCTGCCAGCGCGAGTCCTCGCGCCACGGCGCAATCGATTAATCACAAGCGCTCCGAGGCGCCACCGCTGCACTCCAGCGCGAAACTGAGAACCTGGCGGGACGTGAGCGGGTCGATGACGCCATCGCAGTGGCCGCGCGCGGCGGCGTATTTGGCGTCCAGCCAGCGCTCGTAATCGGCGCGCGTCTTGGCGATGGAATCCTGCAGCTCCTGCGGCATCGGACCGCCTTTGTGCTTTTCGATCTCCACCGCGAAGAGCGCCTGCACGGCCGATTCGCCTTCCATCACGCCGATGCGCGCCGTGGGCCAGCTGAAGATGAAGTTGGGGTCGAAGCCCTGCCCGGCCATGGCGTAATACCCGGCTCCGCTGGCGTGGTTGAGCGTCAGTACAATCTTGGGCACGGTGGCGCAGGACATCGTCTCCACCATCTCGGCCCCCGCGCGGATAATGCCCGCCCGCTCGGCTTCCGGGCCCACCATGAAGCCGGAGACGTCCTGCAAATACATCAGCGGGTGGCGCAGGCGCTCGGCGGTTTCGACGAAGTACGCCACCTTGCGCGCGCTTTCCGCGTAGACAATGCCGCCGATGCGCGGGCGCCCTTCGGCTTTCAGGAATCCGCGGCGGTTGGCGATGATGGCCACCGGCCGCCCGCACAGGCGCGCATCGGCGCAGAGAAATTCCGGCGCATATTCGGGCTGGAACTCCACGTAATCCTGCGCATCGAAGATGCGAAAGATCACGTCCTCCACCTCGTAAGGCAAGCGATGGTCCGAGGGCAGCACGCTATGCAGCTCGGCTGGATTGCGTAGAGGGTTGTGCGCAGGGTGATCGCCATCCGGCGGCGCCGGCGCGGGTTCCGGCAACTGGCGGACGCGCTGGCGAATGCGCGCCAGGCAATCGGCATCGTCTTTAGCCATGTAGTGCGCCACGCCGCTGACCGCCGTGTGCATCTGCGCCCCGCCCAGCGGCTCCGATTCGATCACCTGCCCGGTGGCGCCTTTCACCAGGTTGGGGCCGCCCAGCCCCATGAAGCTCACGCCCTCCACCATGATGATCACGTCGCTCAGCGCGGGCAGATACGCGCCGCCCGCGATGCACGGGCCCATCACGGCCGCGATCTGCGGAATGCGCAGGCGGCGCCGCATGATCGAGTTGTAGTAGAAGATTCTGCCCGCGCCGTACTGGCCCGGAAAAATGCCGTCCTGATAGGGAAGGTTCACGCCCGCGGAATCCACCAGGTAAACAATGGGCAGCTTGTTGCGCATGGCGATTTCCTGCGCGCGCAGAATCTTGGTGATGGTCTCGGGCCACCACGCGCCGGCCTTGACCGTGGCGTCGTTGGCCACCACCACCGCGGGGCGTCCTTCAATCCGGCCGAGCCCGGTGACCACGCCCGCGGCCGGGGCTTGACCTTCGTACCGGTCATAGGCGATCAGCAGGCCGATTTCGAGGAAGAAGGCGCCGGGGTCGAGCAGCGCCGCGATGCGCTCGCGCGCGGTCATCTTTCCCGCGCGATGCTGCTTCTCGATGCGCATGGCTCCGCCGCCCTCGCGCAAGCGCTCCTCGAGCGCGGCAAGTTGATCCACCATCAGGCGCATGTGCGCCGTGCGTGCGGCGTCCACGTTATTTGAGGGGAGAAAAATCCGTCGGATCGAGGAACACGGAATCCACCTTGATTACAATTTTGCCATCCTTCTCGGAGTCGGCGGAAACCTTCTTCCATTCCGGATCGTTGCGGAAGTCGGCCCAATTCTTGTCCGCGTCGGCGCGGCTGGGGTGGACGATGAGATAGGTCAGCGTGTTCTTGGAAGTCTCCGGGTCTTGCGGCGTCCAGTAACCGATGCTCTCGATGCCGTGGCGCTTGAAGATTTCTATAGTGTGGTCGCGGAAGCGGGCTTTGAGAGCTTCCAGCTTACCGGGGTAGCAGTGGTACGTGCGAAGTTCGTAGACGCGGTTCTGCCCCATGGCGCAGGCAGCCAGCAACGCGAAAAGCAGAAAGAAGTGTCGGGTCATGAGGATAGTGTAGCCAAGATTCCATCCGGGCCATGATGTCGCGTTCGGCGGCCGGGCGAATCGTTAGCCCAAATCGAGCATAATAATCTGGAGAGGAATTCGTGAACACCAAGAGAGAAAGATTGAAGTACCTCGGCTCCCGGCTGGATGTTCTCAGCCGGCAGATCCAGGACGCAAAGCGCGAAGACGAGTATCTGGCGCTGGCGAAGGACATTGCAGAAGGACGAATCGAGCCGCCGTTAGTGGACGAGGATTCGTGGAATCTGATGCTGCCGAAAGAGCGGGAAATCAACCTGCTGCTGCACTACCATACAATGCGCGCAGAAGCCTTTGCACTCACCGAGGAACTCAAGAAACCGACGACCGTGCAGACCGTAAAAGACGTCCTGGACAGCCCGTACGTAAAAGGGCCCATCGCCATAGCTGCACTGGTCAAGGTGGCCGCAGCGGTGGTCGCCTTGGCCGGCACGCTGGGACTCTTCTTCAAGGAAGACGGCCGCACAAATAAATCTTTCTTTGTCTAGAGATTAATCGCGTGTCACAGGTTGTCTCGCGTAATTTTGGGGCCCTGCGAGTCGAGTGCCTGGAGCCTCCGCCCGAGTCGGGGCTGCCGGCCATCCGAATCTCATCCACGGATTTCGACTGGCAGAAGCACCGCTGGCTGTCCGTCTTTGTTGTGATCGGTTTTGGCGGAGCGCATCTCTCGGCCACGGACGGTGCGTGCGCCCGGCGCACATTCCCCGTGGGAACCGCTCATTTCCTGGAACACCTGGTGTTCTGGAGCAATCTTCATTCCCGCCTGATCCCGATCGAGCAGAGATTCTATTCTTCGCCCAACGCGGTAGTCACTCACAACCAGACGCTCTGGTACGTCACAGGCGTAGAACTGCCCGTCGCGGATCGGCTCGATAGCGCCGTTGCCCTGGTTAAAGGCCTGTGGGACGTCGTCCAGGCTTCACCGCCCGCCGCCGAACTTGACGATGCATTCCTGAAGCGTGTCCGTTCCGACATCCACGCCGAAATCACAGATCGCAGCGGCGATCTGGAGCGTCTCGAAGCCATCCAGTTACTGGGAAGCTTGTATCCGGATCGCCCAATGAAATACGACATGCTTGGCACCGAAGAGTCTCTCGAAAGGATTACCAGTGAAGACGTCCAATTGGCCCTGGCTGTACTTCGGGCAAGCGTCGTCTCTATCGATTTGATCGGCACGCACCTGCCGGCAGACCTGATGCAGCGCGTCGCAGAGATCGTCCACATGCGGCGGCAGCGCCCGTATGTGCAAGTCATTCCCATCGAACCATCGAGCTCCGGCGGACTGACGGGCCCCGGTTCGGCCTTTCCGTCACGTCGCGAAAGCGGACGCGCCCTCGTCGGGTTGACCCTGCCTCCACTACGCCATGGACGCGAGTTCCGAACCGGCATGCGCCGGTTTCTAACCGAAGAATTCTGTTGCCTCGGGCAGCTCGCCGGAGGCGAAAGCTACGCGCCCAGTCGCATCAGTTGGCCGCACGCTCGAGCATTTTTCGGAGCGAGCGATTGTCCGCCCCTCTTTTTCATCGATCCACAGCAGCGCGGCGAGGTCGTCGCCGCCGTGTGCGCCAAGATCGCCGGCACTCCTCATCGGGTTGGAACCAGTCCTGGATTCGAAAGTGTGCGCGAACTGTCGTTCCTGCACCTTCGCGATGAATGGGATCGGATGCTCAAACTCATCACTGCAGCCGATCTGTTTGGGTGGTCGCTGCTCGACATGCTGGAAACATGGCAGCTTCTCGATCCTCGGGACTGCGAAGAGTTGCAGGCAGAGTTGCAGGCGGCTGTCCCACGAGCATGCCTGGTGTACACAAGCCCGTTCGTGGGACTTCTTTAAGGCGCTGCCCGTCCCACTCTACTCGTCAGCGATCGCTCACTCCTCCCGGAGCGCAGTCACCGGTTCCAGCCGCGCTGCGCGTCGTGCGGGCACATAACTAGCCACCACTGTTACCGCCGCCAGCACAGCGCCGGCCGCGCCAAGGGTTGCGGCGTCGTATGGCTTCAGCCCGAAAAGCATGGAACGCGCCGCCTGCGCTGCGGCCAATGCCATCACCGTGCCGGCCGCGAGCCCGATTCCCAGCAGGGTTGCGGCTTGCCTCATGATCAGCGCCAGAACGTCGCGCCCGCTCGCGCCCAGCGCCATGCGGATTCCAATCTCGTTCGTCCGCCGCGCCACCAGGTACGACATTACGCCGTAGAGCCCCACCGAAGCGATCAGCGCCGCCAGAAATCCGAAGAAGCCCGATAATGTCGCCATCAGGCGCTCGCGCAGCAGTCCTTCCTCAATTGTCGTGTCGAACCTTCGAAAATCGATGGTCATCGCCGGATGGATCACCGTGGCGAGGTTCCGCATCCGCGCCGTCAGGTCGGCCAATGGCGAAGTGGAATGGATCAGGACTTGCGCATCCGAGTCGGGCTGCCGGTCCTGCGCCATCGAAAGGAATGCGATCGGCAGGAATTCCTCGCGCAGGCTGTAATACTTTGTGTCCTTGACCAGCCCGATCACCTCAAAGATGGTTTCAGGTTCTGAAGGCGTCGCCTCTCTGCGAAACCTCTTGCCCACCGGGTCCGCGCCCAGACCGAGCCTGCGCGCGAACGACTGGTTCACAATCGCTACCTTCGGAGACTGAGGCAGGTCGTGATCGTCAAAATCCCTGCCCGCCAGCAGGTTCATGCCGATCGTTTTCAGGTAGCCGCCGCCGATCCAATCGAAGTTCGATTCCAGCTTCCGGCTCCCATCCGAACCATCCATCCATACGCTGTTACCGATGCCGCCTCCGCTCAACGGCAGTATCCCCACTTCGGCCGCCGCATCCACTCCGGGCAGCGCTCTGACTCTCTCCACCAGGTCGTGCTTGAAAGCCGCCCGGCGGGCCGAAGGAATCGTCAATCGCCGGAAATCCAGATCCGCGATCAACAGTCCGCTGCGCTGGAATCCAGCGTCCACTGCCAGCAGATTGCGGAGGCTGCCGGAAAACAGCAGCGCGCCCACCAGCAGCACCAGCGAGAGCGCCACCTGCGATACCACCAGCGCCTGCCGCAGCCCAAACCGTTCGCGGCCGGCCGTGAGGCTGCGGCCACTCGCCTTCATGACGCCGCCCGGAGCGATGCGCGTCGCCCGAAACGCCGGCAGCAGCCCGAAGAGGATGCACGTCAGCGCCGCCAGCCCCATCGCAAAGGCGAGCACGCGCCGGTTCGGTTCCAGATCGAGAAACAGCCCGCTGCCCGAAGGGCCCAGCAACGCCACCAGCACTTGGCTCAACACGCCGGCAAGAAGCAACCCGGCCGCTCCCCCGGCCGCCGTCAGCAGCACGCTCTCGGCCATTAATTCCCGGATCAGCCTGCCGCGCGACGCCCCGATGGCCACCCGGATGGCGATCTCGTGTTCGCGGGCCGTGGCGCGCGCCAGCATCAGGTTCGCCAGGTTGGCGCACGCGATCAGCAGGACCAGCGCCGCTGTCGCCAGCAGCAGCAAAAGCGGATCTCCGTACTGGGTCCGTAGCCACGACACTCCGTTTCCAGCGGGAACCGCCGACAGTCGGAACCTGAGATAGTCCTTCACATTGATAGATGGATAATTCGCCGGCAGCGTCGCCTGAAACAGTCCCGGCGAACTCACCTGCAATTGTGCGTTGGTTTTTTCCAGCGTCCAGCCCGGCTTCAGCCGGCCTATTACGGTAAGCCACCAGACTGTGCCCGCATCCAGCCAGCTTCCCTCGGTCCACAGCGCTGCCTGCGAGCAGATCGGCACTGCGACATCGTACGAGCGTCCGATCTCGACTCCGAAAAAACCTGCGGGGGTAACTCCGATGACTTCCACCGGCTGGTAGTTAAGCGTCAGTTTCCTCCCCACCGCGGAAGCGTCTCCGCCCATTTCGCGCTGCCAGAACGAGTAGCTCACTACCGCGCCGGGCAGACCGCAGTCGCGCCGGTCGTCGTCTGCGGTGAAGACGCGGCCCATCATCGGCTGCACTCCCAGCACGCGGAAAAAATCGCCGTTGACGAACAGACCCCGGGCCAATCGCACCTCGCCGCCCGGCGCCAGGTTGAACTCGTTGTTCCACCAGGCCAGCAATCCGGCAAACGCGGTCTGGCTATCGCGAAATCGCTCCCAGATGGGGTTGCTCAGCGCGGGATACGCGCTGGCCTGATTTCCCCTCCATCCGGTTCTGTCCGCGAGTTGCACCAAGGCAAGCTGCTGCGGATCTTTCACCGGAATGCTGCGCAGACGTACGGTTTCGAGAATCTGGAAGATCGCGGTATTCGCGCCGATCCCCAGGGCGAGCGAGAGCACCGCCACAAAAGTAAAGCCGGGGTTCTTGCGCAGCATCCGCACCCCGAGCTGGAGCTGCCGCAGCGTGGTCCACATAGGCGCCAGAGAGAGCAGATGACGGGCCACCGCCGGAGCGGCTAACGGCCGCCGATACCAAGCGATTTGCGGCCCGCAAAGGTCAGCTTGATGTCCGAAATTTCAATTCCGCGTTCGGAACCGGACAGTCCTTGACGACAGGCTGGAGGCGTACCGAAAGAGTTCCAGCGCCGTACACTCCGAAAAAGTCCACCGCCATGTGCTCCCTGAGAATTCCAGCTTGGCCCCCCGAGGCACTGGGCACTGATGGGTCAAACACAGATCGCGTGGGTCAACAGAACGCGAGCGATGTCGCGGCACGGCCGCTTGCGCACACGCGCCGCTTCGATCCCTACCGGCCCGAGAGCGCCAGTTCCACGTGATTGGCGGAATCCATCGCGGCCGAACCCATGCGCGCCAGCAGCAGGACACAGCCGATCTGCTCGGCCACCGTGGTGAGCACTTCCATTTCGCCGCCCGTATGCGGGTGGGGCTGGCGGTGCTGCACGTTGATGACGCCCACTACGCGGTTGCGGGCGACGATGGGGGCGGAAAGGAACGCTTCGAAAGTATCTTCCGGCAGTTCGCCGAAGGTTTTGAAGCGGGCGTCCCTGTAAGCCTCGCGCGAAATAGCCACCAGTCGGCGCTCGCGCGCCACCCAGCCGGTCAATCCTTCACTCCACTGCATGCGCACTTTGCCGATGGCGCTGGTGTGGGGCGTGTTGCTCGCGCACAGCACCAGCTCGGAACCATTGAGGAGATAGACCAGGCAGGAATCGCACTCGGTGAATTCCTCCACCAGCGACACCACGCCCTTGAGGACTTCGGGGAGACTCATGTCGCGCACCATGAAGCGGCTGATCTTCTGGAACAGCCGCAGCTGCTGTTCCGTACGTTCGAGGCGCAGTTCCAGGTCCTTGGCTTTTGGCACGTTCCTATTATAGACACGCATCGCGGGGCGTGCTTCAAGGCTAGCCACAAAGAGTCCTAAGGAGGTTTGGAGGATACTACGTAGTTGTTCGGACAGGCGCCGAACCGGGAATCGGCCCGGAGGCGAAGCACCCAACCCGGACGTCTGACCGTATCCGCGCTACGCAGCCATCATGTGCGGCCGAGCCACCTTATTCGGCTTCCCCAAAAGCACGTTCACCCGACTTTGACTTTATTTTCAGGCCTTTCTAAAGCACTTAGGCCCTTCCGCGTGCTTCAGCCCCAAAAACGTCTGCTAGCCTCGAATCGAGTCCCCTTCGATGCCAACTCCCAAACCAGCCACTGCCAGCCGCGCCGACTCATTTAAATCTCGACGCGGGCTCCCCGGCCCAGTTACGCCACCCCCATGCTCCGCCCTAGGAATGTCCGCAATCCCAACAATCCAAAACCACTTCCAAGTTCTTGGCTTCGTTCCGCTATTTTTCGCGAACCCCCGCTTCCGCCGCGCCTTCCCACTTACCCCAGCAGGTAGAACAGCAGCGCCAACCCGCCCATCATGAATAGAATGAGGCCGATCCACACGAAGACGTATAGCGATTCCTGCTCCGGCGGCGGAGTGTGTATCCCAATCGCCATATGAAGTCCACGAACCAGACCAGCCAGGAATCGCATCATGCGCTTACCCTCGAATCGATGGTAAACCAATATCTGCTACCAATGCAATAAAAAATACTTGACAACTATAGACGCATATTATATTATCGTACACAGATGAGGTCGAGACGGCCTCTCAACAATTCCAAAAAAGGAGCTTTAAAAGTCATGTCCCTTAGTCACTTCGATCCGTTAGCCAACCTCCGCGTTTTCGAGGATTCCTTTGCCCGGCTGCTCAGCGAGCCTCAGGCAAACAGGCCCTGGTCGCCCGCCGTCGATATCTACGAGACGGAAAACGAGCTGGTCCTGAAAGCCGATCTGCCCGACGTCGAGGCGCAGGACGTCAACGTCCGCGTCGAAAACCTGACGCTTACCATCTCCGGCGAGCGCAAGTTCGATAAGTCCACCAATGAGAAGGGCTTCCACCGCATCGAGCGCAGCTACGGCAACTTCACCCGCAGCTTCGCGGTTCCCAATACGTTCGATACCGAAAACATCGCCGCCAGCTTCAAAAACGGCGTCCTGACGGTCAAACTTCCCAAGAAGGAAGCCGCCAAGCCGCGCCAGATCAAGATCGAAACAGCCAAGTAAGTACGACAGGCATCCTTGCCTGTCGCCGCGATCAAGATCGAATCAGCCAATTAATGCATCTATAGATTCAGGAATCCGATTTCGGGTCCTCGACCAAGGGCAGGCGGCATTCCGCCTGCCCTGATTGTCGTTAGGGGGAAAAATGTTCCGGTTAGATAAGCTCACCCAGAAAGCTCAAGAGGCACTCCAGCAGACGCAGGCCATTGCCGAGAAAAGTGAAAGCCAGGTGATGTATCCGCTGCACCTCCTGGTGGCGCTGGCGGAAGAAAAAGAAGGCATCGTGCGCCCGGTGCTCGAAAAGTGCGGAGTTCATCCCGACGCGGTGGTTACCGAGGCGCGCCGCCTGCTTGGCTCGCTGCCCAAGACCAGCGGCATGCAGCCCGGCATGTATCTGGCGCAGCCGCTGAACCAGGTCCTCGAACATGCCTTCGACGAAGCCGCGCGCTTCAAAGACGAGTTCGTCTCCACCGAGCACCTGCTGCTCTCGCTCGCCCAACAGCGCGGCGACCCGGCCGGCCAGTTACTGGATAAAGCCGGCGCGACTCACGACGCCATTTTGAAAGCGCTGGTCTCGATCCGCGGCTCGCAGCGCATCACCGACCAGAATCCCGAAACCAAGTATCAGGCACTCGAACGCTACGCGCACGATCTCACCGAATCCGCGCGCCAGGGCAAGCTCGACCCCGTCATCGGCCGCGAAGAGGAAATTCGCCGCGTGATGCAGGTGCTGAGCCGCCGCACCAAGAACAATCCGGTGCTCATCGGCGAGCCGGGCGTAGGCAAGACCGCCATCGTCGAAGGGCTGGCCCAGCGCATTGTGCGTGGCGACATTCCCGATCAATTGCGCAACAAGCGCCTGGTTTCCATCGACCTCGGCTCCATGGTGGCCGGCACCAAGTTTCGCGGCGAGTTCGAAGACCGCCTCAAATCCGTAGTGCGCGAAATCATCGATTCCAAGGGCGAGATCATCTGCTTCATCGATGAGCTGCACACGCTGGTCGGGGCCGGCGGAGCCGAAGGCGCCATCGACGCCGCCAACCTGCTGAAGCCGGCCTTGGCGCGCGGCGAGCTGCGCTGCATTGGCGCCACCACGCTTAACGAATATAAGAAGTACGTGGAAAAAGACGCCGCGCTGGCCCGCCGCTTCCAGACGGTCCTGGTGGGCGAATCGTCCGTGGACGACACCATCGCCATCCTTCGCGGCCTCAAGGAGAAGTTCGAAATCCACCACGGCGTGCGCATCAAAGATTCCGCCATCATTGCGGCCGCCGTGCTCTCGCACCGCTACATTGCGGACCGCTTCCTGCCCGACAAAGCCATCGATCTGATCGATGAGGCCGGCTCGGCGCTGCGCCTGCAAATCGGCTCCATGCCGATCGAGATCGACGATCTGGACCGCTCCATCTCGCACCTCGAAATTGAGCGTCAGGCCCTCGCCAAGGAAAACGACTTTGCGTCCCACGACCGCTTGCGTTTTGTGGAGAATGAGCTCGAGCGCCTGCGCGGCGAGGCGGCCATTCTCAAAGAGCGCTGGAATCGCGAAAAGTCCGCCATCGGGCGCGTTCGCCAATTGAAGGAAGAGCAGGAGCAGTTGCGCCAGGAGGAAGAAAAAGCCAGCCGCGCCGGCGATTGGGAAAAAGCTGCCCAGCTTCGCTACGGACAGCTTGCGCAGATGGAAAAGGACATACAGGCGGCCGAGCAGGAGCTCGAAGCCGTCAAGGAAAACGCGCTGCTGAAAGAGGAGATCGGCGAAGACGAGATCGCCCGCATCGTCGCCAAATGGACGGGAATCCCGGTCACGCGCATGTTGGAAGGCGAAATCCAGAAGCTGGTGCACATGCCTGAGCGGCTCAAAGATCGCGTGGTGGGCCAGAATGAGGCGGTGCAGCTTGTCGCCAACGCCATTCTGCGCAACCGCGCCGGATTGAGCGACCCCGCGCGGCCCATCGGCAGCTTTATTTTCCTGGGACCCACGGGCGTGGGCAAGACCGAGCTGGTGCGCTCGCTGGCGCACTACTTGTTCGACGACGATAAGGCCATGATCCGCGTCGATATGTCCGAGCTGATGGAGAAGCACGCCGTCGCCCGCCTGATCGGCGCGCCTCCCGGATACGTGGGCTACGAAGAGGGCGGTCAGCTAACCGAACAGGTGCGGCGCCGTCCGTATTCGGTGGTGCTCTTCGACGAAATCGAAAAGGCGCATCCGGACGTCTTCAACATGCTGCTGCAGATTCTCGACGACGGCCGCCTGACCGACGGCCAGGGCCGCACCGTCAGCTTCAAGAATACGGTGATCGTGATGACCTCGAACATCGGCACCGGAATGGTGGACAAGAACGTCATCGGCTTCTCGGTGCACGGTAAGGACGCACGCAACGCGGATACGCGCAAGCGGTTGCTCGATGCGCTGCGCCAGCACTTCCGGCCCGAATTCCTGAACCGCGTTGACGATATCATCGTATTTAACTCGTTGACGCGCGAACATCTGTACGAAATTGTCGACATCCAGCTGCAGAATGTCGCGAAGCTTTTGAAGGATCGCAAAGTGAAACTGGAAGTGACGCCGGCGGTAAAAGATCGCATTATCTCGGAGGGCTACGACCCGCAATACGGCGCGCGGCCCATGCGGCGCGCCATTCAGCGCTTGATCCAGGACCCGCTGGCGCTCAAGCTGATCACCGGCGAATTCACCGACGGCGATACCATTCTGGTGAAGACCAAAGGCGGCCCGGTGGATACGAAAGGCGACGAGGGCGAGTTGCAGTTTGAAAAACTCGTCCCTCTAGCCGCGTAAGAGAATGTTGGCCCCATGGAGAGAGTGTTGGCCCCGTGGCGCACGCACTCCTGCGTGCAGCGTTCACACTCGTGTGAACGCGCTTCCGGGGCACATCGAGTGAGGCGTTTATGAATGCTCTGAAAACTGCTCTATTGCTGGGGCTGATGAGTGGCCTGCTCCTGGTGGGCGGCGAGGCGATCGCCGGCCGCCAGGGGCTCTATTACGCCCTCGGCATCGCCGCCGTGATGAATTTCGGCAGCTATTTCTTCTCCGAAAAGCTCGCGCTGATGACGTACAATGCGCAACCGGTCACGCCGGAAGAGAATCCCGACGCTTACCGGCGCGTGGAGCCGATTGTCCGCGGGCTCACGCAGCGCATGGGCCTTCCCATGCCCAAACTGTGGCTGATTCCCGATCCGTCGCCGAACGCCTTCGCCACCGGACGCAATCCGTCGCATGCGTCGGTAGCGTTCACCCAAGGCATTTTGCAGCTCATGAACGACAACGAAATTGAAGGCGTGGTGGCGCACGAGCTGGGCCACGTACTGCATCGCGACATTCTGATCAGCTCCATCGCCGCCATGCTCGCCGCGGCGATTACGTTCCTGGCGCGCATGGCATTCTGGTTCGGCGGCAGCCGCGACGAGGAAGACCGCGGGGGCGGAGTAATCGGCGGAATCCTTATGATGATCCTCGCGCCCATCGCCGCCATGCTCATCCAGATGGCTATTTCGCGCTCCCGCGAGTACGACGCGGATGCGGCCTCGGCCAAGTACGTCGGCTCGCCTTATCCGCTGATCAACGGCTTGCAGAAGCTCGATAGTTGGTCGAAGCGCATCCCCTTGGACGCGACGCCTTCCACCGCGCACATGTTCATCATTCAACCTTTCACGGGGCAAAGCCTGATGCGCCTGTTCTCGACGCACCCCTCCACAGAGGACCGCATCGCCCGCCTGCAGGCGATGCGATGATGTACGACAGACCTCCTGGTCTGCCGGCGCCATGGCGCGTCAGCCTTGTACGACAGACCTCCTGGTCTGTCGCCGCCATGGTGCGCCTGCCATGACCCAACCCGCCATAAAGCAGAGGCCAATATGAACCAGGTCCGCGTCAACCGCAAGGCGGCCGGACGCATCGCCTCCGGACACCCGTGGATCTTCTCCAGCGACGTCACGGACCGCGGCCAGGCGCAACCCGGCGAGGCAGTGAATGTAGTGGACCAGCGGGGCCAATCCCTGGGCGTGGCGCATTACAGCTCTGCCTCGCAAATTACTTTGCGGATGCTGGGCGGCAGCGGCGCCGGCCGCGATTTCTACCTGCAGCGGCTGCGCGCCGCCGAAGCGCATCGCCGCCGAGTCGTGCGCGACAGCGATGCTTATCGGGTGATCCATGGCGAAGCGGATCTGCTGCCTGCACTGATCGTCGACCGCTATGGCGACTACCTGGTGATGCAGACGCTCGACCAGGGCATGGACGCGGCGAAAGGGGAAATCGCATCGTGCCTTCAAGAAATCTTCGAGCCGCGCGGCATCGTGGCGCGCAACGATGCCGCGGTCCGAGCCAAAGAGGAGTTGCCGCTCGAAACCACGGTACTGGCCGGCGAAACGTGGGGCGGGCCCATGTCCGGCCACGATATTCCGGACGCCGTCCCCGTCCGCATGAACGGGCTGAGCCTGACAGCCGACTTACTGCACGGCCAGAAGACCGGCATTTTCCTCGACCAGCGCGAAAACTATCTCGCCGCCGCCAGTTACGCCGCCGCCAGTTACGCGCGTGGGGGCCAGGCGCTCGACTGCTTCACCTCCACCGGCGGCTTCGCCTTGCATCTGGCGGCGAAGTGCGAGTCGGTCGAGGCCGTGGATAGCTCCGGCCCGGCGCTCGACCGCGCGCGCCAGAATGCCGCTGCGAACGGCATCGCCAACATCGATTTCCGCGAGGCCGATGTGTTCGACGTACTCAACGGATACAATAGCGCCCGCCGCGAATTCTCACTGGTCGTGCTCGATCCGCCGGCGTTCACCAAGTCGCGCCGGAACCTGGAAGCCGCCACCACGGCCTACAAGGAGATCAATCTGCGTGCGCTTCGCTTGCTGGCGCCGGGAGGCATCCTGGTGACGTGCTCCTGCTCACACCACCTGAGCGAGTCGGCGTTCCTCGAATTGATCGCCCAAGCGTCACTCGACTCCAGGCGCACCCTGCGCGTTCTGGAACGGCGGACGCAGAGCCAGGATCATCCGATCCTGCTGACCGTCCCGGAAACGTTATACCTGAAGTGCCTGATTCTCGAAGTCTTGTAGTGGGGCAGCCAATCCTGGCTGCAAGCCGCCTTTTCAGCCGGCGCTCGCGCCTGTACGGAACCATCCACTGGTAGGGCGGTTGCACCTTCAATGCAGGAGGTAGCCCTAATGAATTCGGATCAACTCGAAGGCAACTGGAAGCAATTGAAAGGAAAGATGCGAGAGAAGTGGGGAAAGCTTACCGACAACGACTGGGAAATCGTGGCCGGTAAGAAAGACCAACTTCTGGGCAAGCTGCAAGAGCGTTACGGATATACGCGCGAGCAGGCCGAGCGCGACTACGACGATTGGGAACGCGCCAACAAGACTGCATCCAAGGTCGCTTAGCCTTCAGACTCCTATCTTCGCGGGCGGGCAAATCTTGCCCGCCCCTTTTTTCCCCAACAAAACATTCCACTCCCAAACCGTGATTTAATCTACAAGAGACCCATTCACATCGGGTCAAGACTTCAGAGGGAGGTTTCATGTTTGTACGATTGCTACTGGCGTCGACCCTGGCCGTGGGCCTTGCATCAGCCCAAGGAGGCCAAAAGGGTGGCATGGGCAGCGGTGATATGGGCGGCATGGGCAGCGATACCACGGCCATGAACGGCGGTATGCGGGCGCCGCGCCAGACCAGGGCGGACATCATCGCCGATAAGTTGCACCTAAACAAGGACCAGAAAGAACAGGCGTCGAAGATCTTCGCGGCCGCGCAGGAAGAGGCGGCGCCGCTCAACGAACAGGTTCGGAACGGCCGCAGCGCAATTACCACTGCGATCTTGCAGGGGACGTCCGGCGACGATTTGAACAAAATGCTGGCGCAATTTACCGACTTGATGGCGCAGAAAGCCGCCGTGGAAGCCAAAGCTTACGGTAAGCTCTACGCGATTCTGGACGCCAAGCAACAGGCCAAAGCAGCGCCGGTGTTCGCAGAGCAGATGGACGGCATGTTCGATGGCGGCCGCCGCGGCGGCAACCGCGGGGGAGAGCAAAGGTAACCATGATGTGTACAAGACTATTCGTCATTGGAATCGCCGTATCCACCTTGGCCTTCGCGCAAGGCAAGGGCAGTAAGGGCGGAAGCGGCAACAATAGCCCCATGATGCAGCAGGGCAGCGTGAGCCGCTTGGACCAGTTCACCCAGATTCTGAAGCTCGATAAGGACGAGAAGAAGGCGGTGAAGACGATCATGGACGACGCCCAGAAGGAAGCGACGCCCGTCAAAGATCAGATGGAAAAGGGACGTCTCACCGTCGCTCAAGCCGTAGCCGGCGGCAAGCAGGAAGAGATTGACGCCGCGGTAAAAAGCTACGCCGGCGCGGAAACGCAGATGGCGAGCATTGAGATGAACGCGTTCGCTAAGATCTACAACGCGCTCGACAAAGAACAGCAACAAAAATCCCCGCAAATTTACCAGATGATGCCGGGGATTTTCAAAGGCAAGAACTGGAACCAGTAGGCCTCGGTTAAATCCGGATCGGGGCCTTGCGCGTACCTCTGGGATAGAGGCCCCGATGAGACTCCCCCGCGCATTCCTGCCTGCCTGAAGTGCTATCCCTTCTCTTGAAACTCAGGTATGTGGGTCAGCAGTTCGACGAAGACGCATCGGAACTGCTCGAACAGCCGTTCGAACTGGCCGATTTCGTCGTTAGACCCGGCCTGTATCGCCGATTCAAAATCGCCCCCAACGACGCGGGTGGCAACCACAATGATTTTTTTCAGGCGCCGGAACACCAGACGGCCGAGCATTGCCATAACCAAAGCCGCGAGAAACAACTGAGCGACGACGCTCAAGGCCACGAGGATGTTCTGCGTATTCCGCATCGCCACGTAAACACTGGAAATATCCCGCACCACGAACATCGCCCCTACCGTTTGATTGGCGGCGTCGCGGATGGGAAACATGCCGCGCACAAAGACCGAGTCTCCCTGATTGAAACTCTCCAATACCTTACCCTCGGTTGCCACAGCGGCCAGCTCTCCGTGGAACTGAATGATGTTGTCGTTGGCCGTTGTCTTGTCGGCCACCACGAAGTTTGGATTGTCGTCCCAGTTATCGCGGCGCTTCCAAACTGCGCTCGAATCGGTCCAAAACCGCCGGTCGACAAACTTCTTACTGAGCAAAAGCGCGTAGTCGTCTCCGGTCTGACTCTTCATCTCTTGAATAAACCGGCCGATTTCTTCGCCGAACTCGACATAGCCGGCCAACTTACCCTGCGAACCATAAAACGGCCGAAGAATTCTCACCGCGAAACCAGCTTTTCCCAGTTCGTTTCCGACTACCATGGCGTGCGTGCGTACTACCTGCTGATCCATGTAGCGGCCCAAGCGGTCCCCGAACTTCGCGGGGTTGTGGAGGCGCAGAAAGACGGACATATCCGGCTCCGGGGTATGGAACATCCAATTGGTAATACCTTCAGCCGTCAACTTAGAATATAGGGGCGCAGTTACTTCGAGAAGGCGGCGGCGGTCCTTGTCGGCCAAGGCATCGCGAACCTGGGGATTCATCATCAGCGTCTCGCTGACGGCGGCCATTTTACTGATCTCTCTGGCTTCCAGAACATGGAACAGCTTTTGCGCTCCAGTGACCGACTCTGCCGCCAGGGCCTGTGAGTTTCTTGCAAAGCTGTAGCGCAGCAGCATCAAGGTGCCGCCAACGCTCAGTACGAGACTAACCGCCAATGCGGCCAGGACTTTAGTTCGAATCGAATTCCATTTCATTTGGTACATACCTCACAAACTCATTTTGAGCAGGTCAAGGGCGGCCTGCCGGAATTTGGCGACCACGATCGGGTCGTCAGGGGTGTTGGGAGAAATAAGCGACAGGAGTCGGCCTGTGCGAAGCCCGATCTCGCCTCTTATTTGCGCCGCGTCCAAGCCGTCGGCCTTGATCTTCTCTTCAATTTTGATTTTGAATTGGTAAATTACGCTCACAGTAAAAGCTCCTCGGGCTGCGGGAATTGTTCCACGGGACGGTTAGTCGTCCCGGGCCCCGCGTCAAGCCCGGTTACTTCACATATCGGCATCCAAAGCGAAATCTCGAACGACAAAGCTGCCACCGAATACTTTCGCAGCTGCGCCCGGCCTGGGCGACCGTCTGAGTTTGCCCTGGTTTACGTTATCGTAGCCACATGAGCTTCATTTCACCCTCTTCAGTTCGCGACCGTGCCGGTATGGGCATGCTCGCCGTTATCCTGCTGGCCTTTGGCTCTTCCGGCGCCGGGGCCCAGGAAACCAAGCCCGCACCTCCGCCGTCTTCCACCGACGCGAAGGATGGCGCAAAGGATAAGGATAAGGCGGCCGACAAGGAAGCTCCGCTGCCCCCGGACGCGCATGTGGCGCAGAGCATTCAACTCAATGGCAAGCCGCTAAACTACACGGTCAATGTGGGCTCACTGCCGGTCAACGACGCAGGCAAGAAGATTGGCGAGGTGGTCTTTACCGCATACACCATCGATGGCCAGGACCGGCCGGTCACATTCGCGCTGAATGGCGGTCCCGGCGCGGCTTCCGTCTTTCTGAATCTCGGCGCCATCGGGCCGAAGCACCTCGAGTTCGGCGAGGAGGGAGAGAGTCCGTCCGATCCGGCGAAGCTGACCGACAACCCGGGTACGTGGCTGGATTTCACCGATCTGGTGTTCATCGACCCCGTCGGCACAGGTTACAGCCGGTCGCTGGTTCCGCAGGACGAGACCAAGAAGCGGTTTTATAGTACCGACGCCGACATTCATTACCTCTCGCGCATCATTTACGACTGGCTGGTGAAGAACGGGCGTCTGATCTCCCGAAAGTATCTCGTGGGAGAGAGTTACGGCGGCTATCGCGGCCCCCGGATCACGCATTACCTGCAAACGCAGTTGGGCGTGGCGATGAACGGTGTAGTGCTGGTCTCGCCGTACCTGAATCCGGCGCTGGATGAAAACGGCGACATCTCTCCCGTTCCATGGATGCTGACGCTGCCATCGATCGCGGCGGCGCATCTTGAGCGCGAGCACAAGCTGACCCCGGAAGCGATGACGCCGGTAGTTGCGTACACCCGCGGCGAGTATGCCGTCGACCTGCTGAAAGGCCGATCCGATCCGGCGGCGACGCCGCGAATCGTGAAACACGTGACTGAGATGACCGGCCTGGAAGAGGAGTTTGTGCGGCGGGCCGGCGGCAGGTTGGAGATCGGCGCATATCTGCGCGAGGTCTTCCGCGAGAGCGGTAAGATTGGCAGCGTGTACGACTCGAATGTGACCGGGTATGATCCGTATCCCTTCGCTCCGGAGCAGCGCACCAACGATCCCATCCTTGAGAGCATCATCGCGCCGACCACCACGGCGATGGTGGATTTTGTGACGCGCGTCGTCGGCTGGAAGTCGGATGCGCGCTACAACACGCTCAGTTTCGAGGTGAACTCCCAGTGGGATAACGACAGCGCCACCCTTCGCACCGGCGCCGTGCCCGATCTAAGGCAGGCGGTGGCCACCGATCCGAAGCTGCGCGTCATCATTGTGCACGGCTGGAACGACCTGTCGTGCCCTTTCATGGGCTCGGTGCTGACGGTGGATCAGATGCCGGTGATGGGCGATCCGACCCGTGTCGCGGTGCATGAGTATCCGGGCGGCCACATGTTTTACAGCCGTAAGGACAGCCAGGCTGCGTTACGCAAAGACGTGCAGGCGATGTTCGGCAAACACTGAGCTGTCCCCGGCGTGTCCCGGGAGAGCCCCGCGCGATTTCGCTGGCATCGATTCCGCGCAGACCGAAAACCCAGCGGGAAGCGCTGATCCCCTGATTGGTCACAGCGCTTCCCACTACCGTATCGTAGACATTAGCGATTGCTACCTTGTTGCACAACTTACCGCGACCCGGTGAGCCCAGCTCCAAGCCGGCCGAAGCGCAGCCGCTGCTGAAGTTGCTTGCGGGCATTCTCGGGGAGAACCATCGGGCTGGTCGCCCCTTGTGCGGCGGGTGATAGGCTCTCGGCAGCGGTGGCCGGGCTGGTCGGGGTCGCCACGAATGCATGAGTCTCGCCCGTGCTTGTCTGTAAGGCCAGGCCCACGATCTCGCCCGCATCGTTGATCCCTTCCGCAAACATCAGATACAGCGGCGAGTTCGCCGGGACGAGGGCGTTGAGGTCCATCATCGTCTTGTTTTGCCAGAGAAAGGCGCGGCAATTCCCCATGTTGTCGCAGGATGCGCCAACCACTTCTCCATTGTTGTTAATCCACGTCGGCAAGCTCGAGAAGTCCGTACCTACCGTCCCGAGGTCCTCGGCGCCGGCCTGGCTATACAGGGTGCTGTGAACCTGGACGAAAGGAAAGCCGGAGAGCTCGCTGGGCAGATCCGAACCGCCGACCACTTGACCCAGGTCATTGATACCGACGCCAACGCCGAGCATCGAGCCGCCCAGGTTGGCGAGGGCGGTCGCAGAGCCGTTTTGCCAGAGCACGGCATGCGGTCCATAGCTGAACGGAAGAAGCGGGGTGTTCGCACAAGTACCCGATGTGCCGACCACCTGGCCGTAGTTGTTCAGCCCGAAGGCGAATCCGACGGTGTCACCGGGAAGCGGAGGGAGTGCCTGGACCTGGCCCGGGTTTGGTCCCCAGAGGACGGCTTCATAATCGAGAACTTGAGGCGGTGCGCAGGTTGGGTCCTTGGTGCTATTCTCCGCAAGTCCGATTACCTGGCCCTGATTGTTGATGACAAGCGCTTCGCCGTTATTGCCGCCCAAGGTAGGAAGCGGCGTCATGGTCCCATTCCAGATGGCCGGAAGGCAAATAAGGTTAGTGCCGAAACCGCAAAAGTCGTTGCCAAACGGATCTTTCTTGGAAGTCTCGGCAAGAATCGGCGCCTGGTAGCTCGCGTTAGGCCCGCTGGCTTCGCTGTTTGGTCCGCCCAGTGTGCCGAGGTCGAACATTGTATCCCCAGGGCCCGCAAGGAACGCATGTGTGTTCCCGTTGGAAAGGCTCGTAGCTCCGGCAACCCGGCCCGCGTAGTTAATGCCATAAGCTGTGCTAGACGTTCCGCCCAGCGCGCCCAGGTCGGTGACGGTATAGCGTGGTGTCTGTGCTGTTGCAAGTACGGCGAGCAAGCTGCCCGCTGCCATCAAAGTCAGGATCGATTTCATAATGTGCCTCCATTCAAGAAGGCGCAGAACGAGTCAGGGAAGGATCACGTACTTTGTGGGGCGGGCAATCATGCCTGCAGCCGCTTTTCAGGCGGCTTTTCTTTTCTCGCAGGAGTCGGTTTCTGAGACTCGCTCTCGGCGCCCTCCCCGAGCCCCTTGCCAGGCGAGATCCGGGCGCGGCGGTATAATTAGGCCCGTTAACTATGCAGAGGGCGGCACAATCCGGTGAGCCGGCTGTAGGCGAGGTAAGCACGCTGCTCCGCGCCTGGAGCGGTGGAGACCAGCGCGCGCTTGACAGGCTGACCCCTATCGTTTATGACGGGCTCCGCCGGCTGGCGCGCCGTTACATGCGGCGCGAGCGCGCCGGTCACAGCCTGCAAACTACTGCTTTGGTCAATGAAGCCTACATGCGCCTGGTGGATTATGAGCGCATGCAATGGCAGGATCGCGCCCATTTCTTCGCGGTCTCGGCCCAGTTGATGCGGCGCATTCTGGTGGAACATGCACGGCGCCACAACCTGAAACGCGGCGGCGGCTTGCAGCATGTCTCGCTCGATGAGGCGGCCGTAGTAGGCGGCGGCAGGCCCGCGGATCTGGTGGCTCTCGATGACGCGATGAACGCGCTGGCGCGCCTCGATACACGCAAAGCGCAAGTGGTCGAAATGCGTTTCTTCGGCGGACTGAGCGTGGAAGAGACCGCCGAGGTGCTCAAAGTATCGTCTGTCACCGTGAAGCGCGACTGGAGCACCGCCAAGTTATGGCTCTATCGCGAGCTGGCGGGCGGGGCGGCCGATGGACTCTGATCGATGGCGTCAGGTCGATAACCTTCTGCAGGCGGTACTGGAGCGCCCGTCGGGAGACCGCGACGGCTTCCTGCGGGAGGCAAGCGCGGGCGACGAGGCGCTGGAGCGGGAAGTCCGGTCACTGCTGGCGTTGGAGGAGCAGGCAGGAAGGTTCCTGGAGAATCCGGCGATGGAAGTGGCGGCGCGGGCAATCGCGCTTCAGAGCACGGATGCGCAGGAAGGCGCCGGCTCTCTCACCGGCCAGATCATCTCCCACTATCGAATCCTAGAGAAGGTGGGCGCCGGCGGCATGGGCGTCGTTTACAAGGCCGAGGACATTCGCCTGCACCGGTTTGTGGCGATCAAGTTCCTGCCGGATGAAATCGTTCGTGACCCACGCGCGCTCAGCCGCTTCGAGCGGGAGGCGCGGGCCGCTTCCGCTTTGAACCACGCCAATATCTGCACGATTTATGAAGTGGAGGAATACAATCGCCAGCCGGTGATCGTCATGGAGCTGCTGGAAGGCGAGACCTTGAAGCAGAGAATCCGCGACAAGCCTGTCCCCACGGAAGAACTGCTGGATTTTGGCATCCAGACATCCGATGCTTTGGAAGCCGCCCACGCGCAGGGAATCGTCCACCGCGACATTAAACCCGCGAATATATTCGTCACCAAGCGCGGCCATGCGAAGATTCTCGACTTTGGATTGGCGAAAGTCAGTACCATCCTCGACCCTCGCGTAGACGCCGGTGAGACTGCGGGATCGACCGTCACTATGGAAGACCAACTGACCAGTTCAAGGAGCGCGATGGGGACGGTGTCTTATATGTCGCCGGAGCAAGTCCGCGCTCAACCTTTGGACGCGCGCACGGATTTGTTCTCGTTCGGAGTGGTGCTGTATGAAATGGCGACGGGCAAGCTGCCATTTCGCGGGGAAAGCTCGGGGGTCATTTTCGATTCCATTCTCAACAAGGCTCCTGTGCCCGCAGTGCGCCTGAATCCCGACTTACCAGCGGAGTTAGAGCGCATCATCGACAAGTGTCTCGAAAAAGATCGCGACCTGCGCTATCAGCACGCCGCGGAAATACGCGCCGATCTTCAGCGCCTGAAGCGGGGGTGGGACAGGCCTCCCGGCCTGTCCGGAAAGGCCAGGAGGCCTGTCCCACTAGCTGCCGCGGCGGCAATAGTGCTGGGTCTGGCATTGTGCATCGCAGGTTACTTCTATTTTCACCGGGCACTTTACAGTGGACCGAAACTCACGAACAAGGATACGATTGTCCTCGCCGATTTCGAGAACAAGACGGGCGACCCGGTGTTTGACGGGACGCTTCGCCAGGGGTTGGCGGTACAGCTGGAACAGTCGCCCTTCCTCAGTCTCGTCTCCGACCAACGTATCCAGCAGACGCTGCCTCTGATGGGTCAGCCGCCGGATGCGCGACTCACTCCGGAGATCGCTAAGGTAATTTGCGAGCGAACCGCCAGCGCGGCCTTCCTGGAAGGCTCGATTAGCAGGCTCGGGAGTCCGTACGTATTGTGGTTACGCGCCAGGAACTGCGTTACGGGAGAGGTCCTGTATGACGAGCAAGTGCAGGCGCCAAGAAAGGAAGACGTCCTGAATGTCCTAAGTCAAATTGCCAGTAAGTTCAGAACCCAAGCCGGCGAATCGCTGGCCACGGTCGAAAAGTACTCGACTCCGCTCGCCGAGGCTACCACGCCGTCACTCGAAGCTTTGAAAGCCTATAGCCTGGCGTTGAAGGTGGCCTATTCAACCGGGGCTGCAGCCGCTCTGCCCCTCTTCCAGCGGGCCGTTGAACTCGACCCCAAATTCGCGAAGGCATACGCGCACCTGGGTATCTATTACAGCGATGTAGGAGAGTTTGCCCTCGCCAGGGAGAGCATGACCAAGGCCTATCAGTTGCGGGATCGCGCCAGTGAACAGGAGAGGTTCTTTATCGCGGTTAACTACGATCGGCAGGTGACGGGAAACCTGGACAAGGCGCAACAGACTCTTGAGTCGTGGACGCAAACCTATCCTCGCGATAAACAGCCCCGCGGATTCCTGTCGGTTGTTTACCAGGGACTCGGTAAGTACGAGAAATCCATCGAGCAAACCAAAATAGCAATCGGGATCGATCCGGACTTTACCCCCGGGTATATCAATCAAGTCTGGAGCAATCTATACCTTGATCGCCCGGAGGAAGCCGGAAAGGTCCTGCAGCAAGCCTCCGATCGCAAAATCGAAACCGAGAATGTTTTCGTCCTTCGATATTACATCGCCTTTCTGAAAGGCGACAAGCCGGGAATGGAACAGGCCGTGGCCCTGGCGCAGGGGAAACCCGGAGCGGAAGACTGGGTGTCCCACGAAGAGTCTTTTGCCTTGGCGTATTCCGGCCGCTTGCAGCAGGCCAGGAGCATGTCGCGGCGTGCTGTGGCCCTGGCCCAACAAGCTGCTCACAAGGAAAAGGCGGCTCTGTACGAAGCAGGCGCGGCAGTCAGGGAGGCCTTCTTTGGCAATGCGCCCGAGGCGCGGCGGAGCGCGATGGCCGCACTCGAGTTTTCCAAGGATCGGGATGTGGAGGATGGCGCCGCCTTTGCACTCGCGCTCGCGGGGGACCCCGCCCGGTCTCAAACGCTCGCGGATGATTTGGAAAAGCGCTTCCCGGAGGATACGTCTGCGCGATTTATGTACGTGCCGGCGCTCCGCGCGGTTTTGGCGCTGGACCATGGTTTGAAGCGGGGCAAGCCTTCAGAGGCTGTCGAATTGCTACAAACCGCGGCTCCCTACGATTTGGCCGCACCGGGAAGCTACTTTGGCTTTTTCGGGTACATGTATCCGGGCTACGTGCGAGGGGAGGCGTATCTGGCTGCACATCGATACGTCGAAGCCGCCGCGGAATTCCAGAGAATTCTCGATCATCGCGGCCTAATTTTCTGCGATCCTGTTGGCGCAGTGGCGCGCTTGCAACTCGGCAGAGTTTTGGCTTTGTCGGGAGACACGGCCAAGGCAAAAGCTGCCTACCAGGATTTCCTCACTCTGTGGAAAGACGCCGATCGGGACATCCCGATCTTCCAGCAAGCCAAGGCGGAATACGCCAGGCTGCAGTGAGCGAACAACCAAGAGCGTTGCCACGTCCCTGAATCGAGCCGGCTCAGCCAATATTGCCCTTCTTCATTTCGCCGGCCAGATATTCGCTGGCGCGCATTGAGAGCGACAATATCGTCATCGTAGGGTTCTGCCATCCGCACGTAACAAAAGCGGCGCCATCCACCACAAACAGATTCTGGATGTCGTGGCTTTGGTTCCACTTGTTGAGCACACTGGTTTTGGGGTTGTCTCCCATGCGGCACGTCCCCACTTCGTGAATGCTGTATCCGGGCGGATAGAAACGGTCGGTCTTGGAAATCAGGTCCCAGCCGGCGGTGTGGAAAATGTCTTCAATCGTGTCGGCGGCATCCTTGGCCATGTTCAACTCGTTGGGGCCATCCTTCACTTCGATGTGCAACACCGGAATGCCCCAGGCGTCGGTCACGTTCTTGTTGATGCTCACATGGTTTTCGAAGCGGGCGGGCCGCTCGCCGAAAATGCTTCCCGAGACGCAGGAGCCGGCGTAGTGATCCAGCTTTTTCTGCAACGCGTCGCCATATTCGGCGAAGAAATCGGGGTTGGCGCCCTGGCCGCTGCTGAGCAGGACGCAATAGCCCTTAATGAAATTGCGCTTGTCGTCTTTGGTAAGGTTGCGGAAGCGGGGCACGAATGCGCTGCCGCCCATCAATCCCTCCGGGCGCTTGCCATCGCGCGCTTCGGGCACCGACGCCACCACCTGCACGCCGTAAATCTGGTCGTGCAAATAATGTCCCAGCACGCCGCTCGAATTGCACAGGCCGGAATTCATCAGCAACCGCGTGCTCTCAAGGCAGCCCGCGGCCACCACCACCGCCCGCGCTTTCACCTGCATTTCGCGCCGCGAATGCCGGTCCACGATATACGCGCCGTTGGCCTTGCCGGTATTTTTATCGGTGGTAATCTCGCGCACGATGGCGTTCGATACCATCTGCAATTTGCCCGTGGCCATGGCATCCGGCAGCAGCAGATTGACCGAGCTGGCCAGCCCGTTCTGCCCTAATGACGACCGCATCTTGGAGAATTTCATGCCATGCCGCTGCTTGCCCAACTCCGCCATTTTGGCGATGGTCTGGCTATCCGGCCCGGTCTGCATTTCGACGAAGTTGCCATCGGGAAACTCCGGCCACCCTTCCTTGCGGCCCATGACGCGGAAGATTCCCTCGACGCGCGAATAGTAGGGGTCCAGGTCGGCCAGGCTGATGGGCCAGTTCTGGCCCGTGCCCTCCAGATCGCCCGCCTTGAATTCGTAATCGCTGAGGCGGAACGATTGCCGCGCCCAGAAGAGCGATCGGCCGCCCACCAGGCGGACGCGCACCCAGTTGTAGGGATTGGCGGGATCGTGCGTATAAGGCACTTCCTTCTCGTCCACCCATTGATTGGCGTTGAACTCGTTGGCTTGAAAAACGTGCGGAAGGCGTCCCGGCTGTCCGAAACCGTGGAACGGCAAATCGTAGGTGGCCTTGGTGACTCGATTGTGCTCGAATTCGGGCTCTGGCCCGGCGTTGAGCATGAGGCATTCGACGCCCTCTTTGGTCAGTATGTTGGCCGCCATGCCGCCGGAGTGGCCGGAGCCCACGATAAGAACGTCGTACACTTTTGCGGGCATGGTTTAACTCCGGTAGATGGGATCGATGGGGTTCAGATAAGCTCCGCCGCCACCGCCGCCGCGGCGTCTTCCGGACGCTGCTCCCGCGGTGGCCCACTCGCGCGAGTTCTGCGTAGCGGTGCGGATATCGCGATGCGCCTCGACGACGAACTGAACCGCCGGGTCCTTGGGCGAATCGTGAAACCAGGCGACGGGCACGAGCAAGGGGCGAACGACCGTGTCCGCATCGGCGTCGCTAAGATCGGCGAACGCTTTCTTGAAGCTCTTCTTGGCGTTGGCGTTGAGCGTATCGAGTCCGCTGCGGTAGAGCTTTTGGCGGTCGGGCAGCGACGCGCCGATCAGGAAATCGAGGAACTCGGGCGCTCCGCATTCAAGCGCGCCGGGACTTCCATCCAAGGGCGGCATCAGCAACGCGCTCAGTCTGCGCAGGGCGGAAAACTGCGCCGGCGTAAAGAAACGCGGTTCGGCATCCGCCACCAGTTCGGGCGAAGTCTCGTCGAACGTGGGAATGTTGGAGCCACCGGAGCGGCCTCCGCCTCCACCGCGTCCACCGGCGGGCGGCTGGGCCGCGGGAGTTTGGGGAGCGGGCGACTGCGCCTGGGCGATCAGCGCCGGAGCCACCGGCAGCGCGGCCAGAGTTTTGAAAAAGCGACGGCGTTTCATGTTTTCCGCGATGATACCATTTGCCGAGCCCGGAGTCTGCCCCTGGTAGTCTCAGGCGCATAACAGTTTTTGGCGGACTATCGCCGCTCAGTGCCTGTAATCCACTCCTAGAAGGGAGACAATGACGCCCGGTCACAGCACTGGCTCCAACGCCGCCACTCTGCGGGTCAGGCCACCGCCGACCCTATTTCGGACAGTTTTCATCTCTACGCCGGTCACTTGGTAGGCCAGTTTCGGCGGCAGCACTTCTACGGGATGATTACTAGCCAAAGTGGATGCCGTGAGCGGCGTTTACCAGGATTTACCACCTATCGCTCCTGCGTGCGGTGCGCGCTCAGGGATGGATCAATGTACGAGTGGGGCGTCACCCGCCCCTATCGCCGCAAGCGGCATTAGCGAGTATTTCACAATCGCGTTCATCGCCCATCTTGATTTATATACTTCACGAAAGTATAATTCGGTACAGCATGTCATTCAATCGCGACCTGAACAAAGGCAGCGCCGAGCTGCTGGTCCTCACTTTACTCGAGGGCCGGCCGCGTCATGGATATGACATCGGCAAGCTGATCGAAAAACGTTCCCAGGGACAGATCCGCTTCCGCATCGGGTCGCTGTACCCCATCCTGTTCCGGCTGGAGGACCGCGGTCTGATCGCCGGCCGCTGGCTGGAGAAAGACGGCGAGCGCCGTCGCCGCTGTTACCGGCTCACGCCCGCCGGGCGCAAGTTCCTGCAAGCCCAGCGCACTTCCTGGGAGGAGTTTGTCGCCACCGTCAACCGGATTGTTCGGCCCAGCCATGCCTGACTGGTTCGATTACGTGCGGCGGAACCTGCGCCTGCGGGGCTTTCGTCCCGAGCGCGAAGCCGAAATTGTGGAAGAAGTCGCCCGGCAACTGGAAGACGCCTACGCGGAAGCGCTGCGTCAAGGCTCGAGCCCCCGGCAAGCGCGCGCAACGGCCGAAGGCCACGTCGCCGATTGGAACGCGCTGGCGCGCGAGCTCGAAGAATCGCACCGCGGGAGGGAATCGAGTATGACCACTTTGCAAAACGCCGCCGAAGATCGCGATTTCCGCAACCGCGGAGCGCTGTCCGCGTTCACCGGCGTGCGCCAGGACATCCTCTACGGATTGCGCGTCCTGAAAAAGAGTCCCGGATTCACCGCCGTGGCGGTGCTTACGCTGGCGCTGTGTATCGGCGCCAACACCTCGATTTTCAGCGTCATGAATGCCGTCATGCTGAAATCGCTGCCGGTGCGCGACCCGCAGCACTTGCTGGTGTTCGAGTGGAGCGCGCGCCATTCTCCTAAGATCCAAAGTGGCAGCACCTACGGAGATTGCGATTCCAAGTTCGGCGGCGTGAACCCGCGCGGCTGCTCGCTCTCCAAGCCCTTCCTGGAGGACGTGCGCAAGCTGGGACTGTTTTCCGGCATGGCGGAGTTCGCCACAGCCTTTCGGATTACGGTAAGCGGCCACGGCGAAGCGCATCACGCCAACGTACAATACGTCAACGGCGACTATTTTCATACGCTCGGCGTAGGTGCGGCCGTGGGACGCGTGCTTACTCCCAACGACGATCTTCCGGGTGCACCCGCGGTGGTGGAGCTGCAGCACGGCTACTGGATGCGCGAATTCGGCGGCGATCCTTCGGCCGTGGGAAAAACCATCCATCTCAATGGACTGCCGTTTACTATCGTCGGCGTGGCGGAAGAGCGCTTCGCCTACCTCACGCCCGGCACGGTGCGCGATATCTCCATTCCCATGATCCAGCGCCGCTACTTGTGGCGCCAGTGGAGCCCCGCGCTCGAAGAGGCGGGCTTCTGGTGGATCGTGACGGCGGCGCGGCTGAAGCCCGGAGTTTCGCCGCAGTCCGCGCAGAGCCGGGTGAGCGCGCTGTTCGCCAATGAACTCACGCATGGGGACAAGCCCATGGCGAAACCTGAGGACGCGCCGGCCATCGCTCTGCTTCCCGCGCAGACCGCTTTGTCCGGAATCCGCCGGCGGATGTCCACCATGTTGTATGTCCTGATGTTGGCGGCGGCGATCGTACTGGCCATCGGCTGCGCCAACGTGGCGGGACTGCAATTGGCGCGGGCCGGCGCGCGGCGGCGCGAGATCGCCATCCGGCAGGCGCTGGGGGCGGCTCGCGGCAGGCTGCTGCGCCAACTGCTCA
>Ga0208193_1000179_pt1 | contig 42974 bp, 37 predicted proteins | sample June2015DPH_17_2_FD_184716 | JGI IMG/M metagenome (GOLD analysis project Ga0208193, IMG submission 184716) | Peatland microbial communities from SPRUCE experiment site at the Marcell Experimental Forest, Minnesota, USA - June2015DPH_17_10... | ecosystem: Environmental > Terrestrial > Soil >...
GTCCGGGCAACAAATCCTTGATCCGATCCCACTGATCGTCCCGTAATCCATAGCGCCTTACAGTCATGACCTCAAGCTAAAATCTGCCCAGGCTCCGCGCATATAACCAATTAGATGACACGCCCTAGGGCTTGGATGTGTTGATCTGGAAATAACTATTCAAGCAAATTCTATCAGGGAACATTCCGCCGCGCTCGTCCACCCGCGCAGCCAGCCCTGCCTCTCGCCAGGCCAGAGATAGAAAAAGAAACCGTCATCCGGAAGGCCGCCAACCCGCTTCCTAGCTGTTTACCACCTCGTATGGCCGCATCATCTCGTTGTCTTCGTGCTCCAGAATGTGGCAGTGCCACACATAGCGGCCGGCATACCCCGCAAAGGGGACAATGATCCGCGTCACCGTATGCGAATTCACGCGCACCGTGTCCTTCCATCCCATCTCATTGGCTTCCGGTGGCAGCGGTTCGCCGGTAAAGCGCAGCTTGCCGTAGTTCATGTAGTCAAACCAGTCAAAGCGCCGCCGGTCCAGTATCTGGAATCGAACCATGTGCAGGTGGATCGGATGCACGTCGTCGGTCAGGTTCACGAACTCCCAGATCTCCGTTGTATCCAGCACCGGCTTCTCTGTAATCGGCGCGTGCCACGGCGTTTTGTTCAGCAGCATGCCCATGGACTGCGCCACCTTATTCAGGTTCTCGTCCAGAGTCAGCCGGCGCGTCTGCACGGCCGTTGACTCCGCGATGCGCTGCACAGGCCGCAAAGTTGTGGGCAGGGAACTCGAATCGTTCGCCGCCTGTGCGCTCACGCGAAACTGTACCAGCTCAAACGGCTCGCTCTTCAGCACAATCCGCGCTCCGCGATGCTCCGCAAAGTCGATCACCACGTCGGCGCGCTCACCCGGCGCCAGCATAAGAGACTTCAGCCGCACCGGCGCGGCCAGCAATCCCTGGTCGGAGCCGATCTGCACCATCTCGCCGCCGCCCGCAAGCGACAAATCATAAAAGCGCCCATTGGCTGCATTCAGAATCCGGAAGCGATAGCGCCGCGCCTCCACATCCAGGTACGGAAACAGCTTTCCGTTCGCCAGATGAGTTTCGCCAAACTGCTCCGGAACCCACGGAGCCGCGGGATCGGGAGAAACCGGGTAACTCATCTGCCCGTCCGGAGTAAAGTCGCGATCCGCCAGCACCAGTGGAATCTCATACTTCCCGTTCGGCAGCCCCAACGCATCTTCCGCCTGATCGCGCACCATAAACAGGCCAAAAAGCCCGGCATGAATGTTCAGCCGGTTAATCCCCATCGCGTGATCGTGATACCAGAGCAGCGCGGCGTCCTGCCGGTTGGGATAGTAGTACGTTCGCGACTCGCCCGATGCATACCAGTCCTCCGGGTAGCCGTCGCTCTCGGCCGGCGTGCGTCCGCCATGCAGATGCACCACGCCGCGCACTTCAGGCAGTTCTTTCTCCGCGCCATGCAGCGTATGGTCAATCGGCAGAAAATGCTTCTTCGGCAGCTCGTTTGCCCATTCCACCAGCAGTCCCTCGCCGCTGCGCGTTTCAAACTGCAAACCCGGCACAACTCCGCCATACGACCAGAAATTTGTCGGGGGCAGATCACGATGCGCCTTCGCCGCTGTTGCCCGCATGGGCACGCGGTAAAACGGCACTTGTTTCCCGCTGCCGTCCGGCGCGGCGCGGTGTTCCACAGCGCGCGCAATCTGAGGCATAGGCAGCGCATCCACCCAGCGTGCCAGCGTGTCGGGATCGAGATTCGGCGTGCGCGCGGGCGTACGCATTGCAGACCCATGCATGGACTGTGGCAGGGCGCGCCCAGTGGCGCACACCCCTGCGGCGGCCCACGCGGAACGGCTCAAAAATCTTCGGCGTGTAATCAACGAATAGGCTCTCTTGCTGCCAACAGTATAAGAAGTATAAAAAGGTTGGGAGCGCGAAGGAAAATCCTCCGCACTCCCACTTCCGTAGTGCAAGGCTGTGTTTCTTACCAGCCTCGATTGTTGTTGCCGTTGCCGCCGCGTCCGTTCTGATCCGGCAATCCGGTGCTGGGGCTCAGGATGAATGTTCCGCCGTCGCCCTCGCGTGTAAAGTCGAACAGGCTGTCGAGTGGCCCGGCCAGCACGTCAAACGAGCCGTCGCCGATCCGCTTGCCCTTCAGCCAGTTGTCTTCCACAAAGCGAAGGATAGAGGTCTGGTCGATGATCGTGTGATCGACGAAGTTCGACTTGGACCACGGAGAAACCGCCAGAAGCACCAGGCGAGGACCATAACCGCAGCGGCCCTGCGCGTGTGCTGCGCCAAGAGCGCCCGGCAGCGCATTCGCGCCCGTGCCGCAGGAAGGTTGACCTGCAACCATGTCAGCCGCCGTGGCGGACTGGTTCACAATCGGGCTCTGCTGGTGGTCATACCAACCGTCGGAGTCGTCATAGGAAATGATGACCGCCGTCGAGTTCCATTCGGGCGACTTCTGCAGGGCGTTGATGACGGTGACCACAAAGTTCTGCTCGTCCAGCGGATCGGAGTAGCCGGCATGGCCGTCCTCAAAACCAGGAGCTTTCAGGTACGAAACCGAGGGCAGATTCCCGGCGCTCAGCGCGTCGAAGAAGTCGTTGATGTCGTACTGGTGGTTTGCTGTGTCCGTAAAACCAATGTTGGAAACAGAAGACGGACGAGCATGTGTCAGGTTCGCCGTTGAGGCATAGTACTGGAACGGCTCGTGGTGCTGAATGTAGTCTCCCTCGGTCACGCCCGTGACAGCGGAGGTGGTGCTGCGCTTGCAGTTCGTGGTGCCGTTGCTGTTGGTGAGCTTCAGGTTAAATCCGCCCTGGAACCAGCCCCAGCTCACGCCCTCGGCATTCAGCAGATCGCCAATGTTCTTGCCGCCAAAGCGTACTGTCTCGCCGGTCGTCGTCGAGCAGGTGTCGCCAAACGGATCGGCGTCGCTGATGAGCGTCAGGCCGCCGTTGCTGTCATCAATCGTCGATCCGCCCGGATTCTTGTCTTCGATTACGCCGTTGAGCTGTCCGGAGATCAGGTTCACCGCGCCGTCCGTCGAAGGACCAAAGTCCGTGCCGTAAAAGTTATCGCTCATCGCATAGCGCTGCGCGTAGTTCCAGTAGGCAGTCACCGTGTTGCCGTCGAAGTAGCCCATCGTCAAGCCGGTGGTGTCTGCAATTGCGGGTGCGGAGCCCACATTCTTCACGGCGGAGGTGTCGCCCGTGCCAACAGAGGCCGGGAACGCGTCCATCAGTCCGCGGTCAAATGCCTTCTGCTCCGGCGTATAGTCGTGATCCTGATCGGCCGTCGCGGCCTGGCTGCGATCCAGGCGGAAGGGATTCGTCGCGCCTGCGCCATTCTCGGAGTTCAGCAGGTTCGGATTGCTGGTCAGCAGTCCGCTGCCCAGAAGGTTGTTCACCGTGGGCGTGCCGGGCTTGGCGAAAAATGCGGGCTCACCCTGGGGGTTGGTGGCGAAGGGATAGGTTCCGAAGTAGTGATCGAAAGAGACGTTTTCCTGATAGATAACGACAAGATGCTTGATCGGGGTGGCAGTCGGTGCGCCGCCGCCTGGGTTGGCTGCGTACACCGGGGCTGGCATGGTGCCGGCCACAAGCAATGTGGCAAGCGTGACTGCTGCAAATTTCTCCATAGACTTACAGACCTCCTGCGCGCTGTAAAGGTCGCGCTAAAAAGTAATAGAACTTCCAGATGAACAGGGCATGAATCATGCGCTATATCCCTGAGAATAAGCTAACCGGAATCCACAACTTAGTCATATTCATAAGGAAGTAATAAATTGCGCTCGGGCCGAAGGAGTTACTGAGACTGTTATGAAATTCGGCACGGCCAAATTGTGCCCGGTTTCGCCAACTCCGTTTCCCTATAATCGTGGTTTGAATATACAGTCCCGCAATAGTTCTTACAGGACACACGCGCTAGCCGTTGCAATGGGCATTCTGCTCAGTCGCATTGTCGGATTAGTCCGCGATCGGGTGTTTGCGCATTTTTTTGGCAATTCTGATGCCGCCGACGCCTTTCGCGCCGCGTTCCGTATTCCGAATTTCCTGCAAAACCTCTTTGGAGAGGGAGTGCTTTCGGCGTCGTTTATCCCTGTCTATGCGCGTCTTAACGCAGAGGAGCGACGCGGAGAGGCTTCACAGCTTGCTGAAGCGGTCTTCTCCCTCTTGCTTTTCGTTGCAACGATCTTGGTCGTGGCTGGAGTCTTCACCACACCGTGGTTAATCGGCCTCATCGCACCCGGTTTTCACGGCGATAAGCGCCTTCTTACCATCCAACTGGTTCAAGTCCTCTTTCCCGGCGCGGCGCTCCTGGTACTCTCCGCATGGTGCCTCGGAATTCTAAATAGTCATCGAAGATTCTTACTGTCATACGCCGCGCCTGTGGTGTGGAACGTCGCGATGATTGCAACCCTGGTCTGGGGCGGTCGCCATCATTCCGAATCGCGGCTGGCCGTGCTTCTTGCAATCGGCTCGGTGGTGGGTAGCGGACTGCAGTTTGCTGTGCAGCTTCCTACAGTCATGCGCTTCCTGTGGCCGCTGCGTCTGCAGATTAGTTTTGCTACCGTGCATGTCCGCACAGTAGCTAAAAACTTCTTTCCAGTCTTCCTCAGCCGTGGCGTCGTGCAGATCAGCGCTTATGTTGACTCATGGCTGGCCAGCTTTCTCGGAACCGGAGCTGTTTCCGCACTGGGATACGCGCAAACTCTGTACACTCTGCCGGTAAGCCTCTTTGGAATGGCCGTCTCTGCTGCTGAGCTACCGGCCATGTCCAGCGCATTAGGTACGCCGGCTGAGATCTCCGACGCTCTCCGGCAGCGCCTTACGCAGGGTTTGCAGCAAATTGCTTTTTTTGTGATACCGTCAGCCGTCGCTTTCGTCCTGCTCGGAGACGTCATCGTGGCCACTATCTATCGCACGGGTCATTTTCAGGGCGAGGATGTTCTCTTTGTCTGGGGAATCCTGGCATGCTCCGCGGTCGGGCTGCTTGCCTCCACTTCGGGACGCCTCTACTCGTCTGCCTTTTATGCGCTCCGGAATACACGTACTCCGCTCAAATTTGCTCTGATCCGCGTTGCACTCACACTTTCACTTGGCTACCTCTGTGCGCTGAAATTGCCGCGTCTTATCGGCGTTGATCCGCGTTGGGGCACCGCAGGCCTGACACTCTCCGCTGGTATTGCCGGTTGGTTAGAATTTCTTCTTCTGCGTCGAGCACTGCACGGGCAGATAGGCGCCGTAGCATCATCCAGATCGCGCATCGCCAAGCTATGGCTCGTTGCAGTTGCGGCCGCCGCAGTCAGTTCGGGGATCAAACGGGTTCTGCCTTTCAATGCTCCGCTCCTCACAGGCCCATCCGTTCTTATTCCTTTCGCAGCCGTCTACCTTGCAGGGACACAATGGCTCGGTATCGCCAACATGGGCGCAGTTGGCCGCCTGTTCACACGTCGCTGAAGTCGAGCCGTCGAAGCTCTCCGACCCCGTGTCTTAACGAGGGAATGCAATGTTCCGGGATCTGCGTGTCGGGGTGACTCCACGCACAGAGCGTATTGGCAGATGGTTGGATGAGATCTCCCCAGTCATTCCGTGTTCTCTTGTAGTCGTCTTCGTCTCGTTCGCCCACCGCAATTCCATGGAGGCAGAGAATCCATGTCTCGATGTTGCGCTTTGGTACGAGTCGGGCGACCTGCTCGGTGTCCACTCGGATCAGGTCGACTCCATCTTCCTGGAGCTTCCGGTCCAGTTGCGCGAGCCGATCCTGGACAGTTGATTTGTCGGCGTCGATGACCGCGATCAGCTTGGTCTCGGCCCGGGCACTTCTTCTCCGGTATTCGCGGAGCTCTTTCGGAAGTTGCTCACGAACCCAATGCTCACCACTTCCCGAGGAGGGAAGGAGGAAGCGCATCGCGTGCGTCTCGAGCCCAATTCGCCGAAGGTAGCGAAAGAGAAGCTGCTGTTGCCGCTTGTCTTCGACAAGCACAATAACCAGCGATGGTCTCGCCAACTACTCCCACCCTCGGGCGACTACTTCGGAGGGTTGCAGATCGCTCTCGTCGGGCAAGAACCTCGCTGTACGTGCCTGCCCGTTCTGCTCCCGGAAAAACCGGAGTGCGTCAAGCCTGGTCCATTGATTCAAGGTCTCCGGGTGATGTGAGACGAGGATCAGTTGGCCCTTATGATCGTCCACGGCTTCTTCGGCAGCCAGAAGCCACGGCTGAATCTCCCGCAGCGCAATAAAGTTGTCCGGCTCGTCGATAAAGACTGTGTCTCCGCGTTCTATGCGGAAGTGGAGGATCATGTAAAGGGAGATCAGGCAGCGCTGACCTTCGGATAATTCCGAGATGGAGTAGTTGACGGTCTTCTTCGTGGGGGAGGTGAACTCCGCCCGAAGCTTTCGCACGTCGTCGTCCTGGGCCGAAAACTTGAGCGTCTGAAACCCGTCCAGGCAGCGCTTGATCGATTCGATAAACTTCACGTTCTCGGTGGGATTGGTCGTGATGAGAGAGCGATACCAGCCCGCCAGATTATTCATCTCGAAGTCGGGTTCTCGCTCCTCGCTGTCGGCTGTCTCGTCCATCTGGCCAGGATAGGGATCGATATCAAAACAGTGAACGTGATCGCTGAGCCATTCGACGAAATGCCGCACATCGTTGTTGCTCAATACCGAGAGTGAAAGTGAGGAACGATTGGTCCGAAGGGGAACGGCGACCGACTCGCTTGTACTCGGAAAGAACCGTATCTTTCCTTCGGCGAGCTGGAACACGGTTTCACCCTCGACCGTCAACCGCTCAAGTGCGACCGTTAGTTCTTTCGTCGCACCCGTGTAGCCGAGTTCGAGCCGATATTCGAATCTCTTCTCGTCCAGCCTCGCTTCGATCTCGAAGACCTGCGCTGAGCTATTGGCCCAGCGGGTACGGGTCGATTGTGAAAAGACATTCAAATTTCCATTCACGAAGTCTTTCAGTCGTCGAATGACCTCAAGCAGCGAAGTCTTGCCGCTGCCGTTGGTCCCGAGCAGCAGTTGCTTCTTCTCCGGCTTGAACTCGAAGTTCTGAAAGCTTCGAAAGTTGTCGATGTAGACCCGAGTGAGCATGTCACCTCGATTATACGGAGCCTCGCTTTAGCACAAAGGTGCTTGCAACGAGAATAATGTGATTCCCCGTACTTTTATATTTGTCACGTTCGGCGCACAGAATCAATCGCTTAGCTCCACAAATTGTTCTTGTCGCGCAGGGACCCAAGTCGATGTTCGACTGCCGTTCGTTGCCGTCCGAGGATCGTTCGCGAATCGTCGATTGTTGTTAGCCTGATAGCAACTATATTCCGCAATTCAACTCGTCCGTAATCGCCAAAGTACACGTCGAGGTCGGCGGGTGCCCCCGGTCCCTCGCATTTGGGACCGGGGAAAACTCAAGAAATCGACCCTGAAATATCATTCCCGCAAAGTCGGCTTTGCTGAAGCTATCTGTGCGGAACCAGTTGGGCATATCGCAAGCTTCGGGACGCCGCACTACTCCGCCCGCAGCGCCTCCACCGGATCGACAGACGCAGCCCGCCGCGCAGGCAAATAACTAGCCAGCGCCGCCGCCACAGCCAACACAATCGGCACGGCAACAAACGAAACCGGATCCAGCGGACTGACCCCAAAGAGCAGCTTCTTCATCAGACTCACCAGGCCGGCCGCCGCGCAAATGCCAATCGCCATACCGATCACGGTCAACACCATCGCCGAGCGCACAAACATCCACCGCAGCTCATCCTTCTGCGCCCCCAGCGCCAGCCGAATGCCAATCTCCCGCGTCCGCTGCGACACCGAGTACGAAATCACTCCATAGATCCCGATAATGCTCAGCGCCAGCGCCATCGAGCCCGCAATAGCCAGCATCACCAGCGTGAATGAGGTCCGCGCCATCGACTTCGAGTAAAGCTCCTGCATCGTGCCCACCTGCGCCAGCGGCAAGTCGCCATTCACGCCCCACACCGCCTGCTCCATCTGGTGAAGCAAACTCTCCGTGCCCGCGCGGCTCGTGTGAATTGCATAGCAGGCAAACCGCAGTCCATCCAGCACGGGCGGCGTATCGAAGCGGTCATAAAACACCGCCGGCCAATACACAATCTTCGGCGCCTTTGCATCCACGCCATGCACATGCACGTCTTCCACCACGCCAATCACTTCCTGCCACGGCGACCTGTCGTACTTCTTCAAGCGCTTGCCAATCGCAGCGCCGGCAGAACCCCAGTTCTCGCGCGCAAAGCTCTCGGAAACCATGATCATGGGCCGCACGCCTTCCAGGTCGTCCCACGTAAAGTCGCGCCCTGCCACCAGGCGGGTGCCCAGCGTCTGAAAGAATCCCGCTGAAACATAGCTGTAGAGCTCCAGCGGCCCATCCCCACCCGGATATGCCTTGCCTTCGATGGCAACAATGTCCCAGTTTGCGTCCGCACCATCCATCGGCATTGTGGCTGCAAAGCCCACTGAAGCCACGCCCGGAATCGCCGCAAGCTTGTCTGTAATCTCGCGCTGCATCCGCGCCACGATATGCGGATCTTTCGCCACCTGCTCCGGTATGTAGATATTCAGCGTCTCGATGCGCGCCGCGTCTTTGAAGCCCGGATCCACATTGCGCATTGCCATGAACGTGCGAATCATCAGCACCGAGCACACCAGCAGCACCAGCGCCATCGCCACCTGCGCCACCACCATCATGTTGCGGGACCGCTGCCGCTCCCTGCCCGCGCTTGCCGTGCGATTCGCTCCTCCCATCATCGCGGTGGCCTTCGCACCCGCATACTTCAGCGCCGGAATCGACCCGAACAGCAGCCCCGACACAACCGCCAGCGCAAACGTGAATCCCAGCGATCCCGCATCGAAGCCAATCTCGCTCAACCGCGGCAGATCCGTCGGTCCCAGCGCAATCAGCAGCCGCAGTCCAGCCATTGCCACGCCAATCGAAAGCACGCCTCCCAACAGCCCAAGTATCACGCTCTCAATCAGCAGCTCGCGCGCAATCCTTCCGCGTCCCGCACCCAGAGCCGCCCGTATCGAAAGCTCCTGCTGCCGCGCCTCGGCTCGAACCATCAGTAGATTCGCCACATTCACGCAGGCAATCAGCATCACCAGGCCAACCGTGGCCATCACCACCCACAGCACGCTTCCAATATCGCCAACCACCGCCTGCTTCAGCGGTATGAAGTGCGGCGTAATCCTCCACACCTTGTAGTATTCCGGATTCGTTCCCGGCCCATTCGTCCACTCTTTCATCCAAACGCCAATCAGCCGCGAAACATCCGCATCCGCCTGCGCAACCGTCACTCCCGGCTTCAGCCTGCCAATTCCCACAAGCCCAAATCCGTACAGCTTTAGATCTGCCGTATCAATCGCCATCGGAACAATCAGGTCGAAGCGATCGTCCTCAATGCGAAACTCCCTCGGCATCACGCCCACAATCGTGCGCGTCACTCCGTCCACGTCAATGCTTCGTCCAATCACCCCGCGGTCGCCGCCAAATCGCTTCTGCCAATAGGCGTAGCCCAGCATCGCCGTCTTCGCTCCGCGCGGGTCCTGGTCCGCGGCGGAAAGCGCTCGCCCCAGCACAGGCTGCACGCCCAGCGTCTCCAGCACGCCGCCGCTCACAATCGCCGCATCCACCTCGTCCGGCTGCGCCAGGCCCGTCACATTGGCATTCACCGATGTCCAGATGCCCATCGAATCAAAGCTCTGGTTGTGCCGCGCAAATGTCATGTACATCGACCGCGAAAGCCGCAGACCATCGCTCGTGCTCGACAATCCTGCCATTCCCGGCGCGTCGAGGTGCAAAGACACCAACTGCCCCGAATCCGGATACGCCAGCGGCTTCAGCAGCACGCCATTCACCACGCTGAACACCGCCGTGTTCGCGCCAATTCCAATCGCCAGCGTCAGCAGAATCGTCACCGCAAATCCCGGCGCCTTCCGCAGCCGCCGCAGCGCGAACTTCGCATCGCTCAGCGCAGACTCAAGCCACATCCACTGCCACGCCTCGCGGCTGCGCTCTTCCATCAGCGCCACATTCCCAAACTCGCGTCGCGCCGCCTGTTCAGCCTCTGCACGCGGCATCCCTTCGGCCATGAGCTCGTCGGCGCGTTCGGTAATGTGCTCCTCAATCGAAACCGAAATATCGTCATATCGCCGACGACGCGAGAAAAACTGCTTCAGCCAAGTCATAGTTGCTCCTATTCAGTTCGAAGAGCCTGCAAAGGTTGAAGTTTGGCGGTTCGCCAAGCAGGAATAAAGGTTGCGACCAGAGTTCCTGCCGCTATAGCAGTAATAGCCACAATCGCCGTCTTCACATCAAAGACCCCGACACCAAAAAGCATGCTCGAAAGGAGGTGATTCAACACAATCGAAACGCATAAACCTCCTGTTGCGCCAATCAAGGCCAACTGAGCACCATGCAATACCATGAGTCGAGCAACGCTCCCTCTCGTCGCCCCCAGAGCCATGCGGATGCCGACCTCGCGAGCGCGACGAACAGCGATAAACGATACGAGACCATAGATACCGATAACGGAGAGAGTGAGCGCGGCTCCTCCAAAGAAAGCAAGCATCAGAAACAGAAAGCGCCGCACCGCGATTGTGTCGCCGATTAGTTCCCGCACAGATTGAACAAAGAACACATCCTGGTTGGCATCTACGCTCCCCACCGCGCTTTTGATCAATCGCGTCGCCTCACGTGCCGACACTGAAGCCTTGATCACCACAAAATTTACGTTTCCAGTGGATTGATCGAGCGGAATGAATATCCCTGGCCGCGCCGCCACATCGATCGACTTATTGCGCATCGGGGCCAGAACCCCGACCACCTGCCGCCAGACAGGCTTCGCTGGATCGTCAGTATTGATCGTCTTCCCGAGCGCGTCCTCGTTCGGCCATAAAGCCCTCGCCAGCGTCTCATCAATCACCGCGACCTTGGGTGTATTGCTCGTATCCGTCTCGGCAATCAATCGTCCGCCGATCAGCCGCACACCCATGGCTTCAAGATAGTCGGAGGAAACTGCGTTGAATTCCGCCTCGATCCCGGCATGACTGCCATTGCGTGCCGACATGCTCACAGACTGTGCGTTCACGCCGTCGTATTGCCCAACATACGGGAACCCCGTCGAGACGCTGGCAACCTTGATTCCCGGCGTACTCCTCAGCCGATCCAGCACTTTCCTGAAGAACACTTGTCGCTGATCAAACTGACGATATTGAGGGGCCGTCAGCACCGTCACCGCATAGAACGCATTGTCCCCGCGATAACCGGTGTCGGTCGATCGAAGATTGGCCAGAGTGTGCAGCATCAGTCCCGCCATGCTCAGCAAGACCACTGCAAGCGTCACCTGTCCCACAACGAGTGAACTTCGTAACCTCGTCCTGGGCCTTCCCAAGCTGCTGCGTGAGGCCTCTGACAGAACCTCTCTCGGTGAGCGCCCCAGGACTTGCAGGGCATTCAATCCGCCGATCAGCACACCGCAGCCAATTGCCAGCAAGGCCGCAAACAGCGCCGCTTTGAAATCGACACTGGCGTCCGCCAGCCGAGGCACATCGACAGGGGCCAATCGCAACAACAATTTCACACTTGCCGCCGCAGTGGGCACGCCCAGCAGGCATCCACAACAGCACAACAGAATCCCTTCGAGCATCGGAATTCGAGCGACCTGCCAGACACTGCCGCCCAGCGCCATTCGAATCGCCAATTCTCCGTAGCGCAACGCGCCGCGAGCAAGCAGAAGCGCCGCTACATTTGCGCAAGCCAGCAGCAGAATCAAACCCGTAGCAGCCAACAAGGCAAGCAAAGGCAGATTCACACGGCTCACCGTCAGTTGGCGCAGGGAGAATATCCGGGCGCTCAGGTCGCGATTCGTCTCTGGATATTGCCGCTGTAATGAGCGGCAGGCAATTCCCAACTCCGCTTGCGCCTCGCCCAGCGTAACGCCCGGCTTCAGTCGCGCAATCACACCGCCATCTTGCGCGCCGTGCTTTAGAGTGGCGAGGTCGAGGGCCAGCGGCGTCCAAAACTGCATTTGGTCCGTCGGCAATAGTGCAGTGGTCCCAAGCTTCAGCGGAAAATTGAAACCTTTGGGCATTACCGCAACAACCTCATAGCCTTCATCGTCCAGATGAATCGTTTTCCCGATGATTCCCGTATCCGCGCCGAAGCGCCGCCGCCACAAATCATCGCTAAGGATGACCACGTGCGTATTTCCCGGCAGATCGTGATCCGCTGAAAACCAATTCCCCAACTGCGGATGCACTCCGAGCATAGGCAGCAGGCTAGCTGTCACACGCAAGCCGTAGAGAGATTCCGCCTCGCCCTTCCCTGTCAGATTGTGCAGATCGTAGTGGTACATTGCCACATCCTGAAAGGCCGGAACGGTGGCCTTCCAGTCGATCGCATCCCGTAGCGGCGCGCTCCAGTCGGTCTGGTTGCCCGTTTTGGGCCACCAACTCACAATCTGCACCAGCCGCCCGGGATCGTGAAACGGCAAAGGACTCAACAGCACGGTCCGCACAATGCTGAAAATCGCAACGCTGACGCCGAAACCCACTGCCAGGATGCAAATCACAATGCAGAAAAATCCGGGCGAACGTTGCATCTGCCGAAGTGCATATTGAATGTCAATCCAGAATGATTCGACTGTGGGACATTGCCATACTTCGCGGCTGCGCTCCTCCATCAGCGTCACATTGCCAAACTCCCGTCGCGCCGCCCGTTCCGCCTCTGCGCGCGGCATCCCTTCGGCCATCAGTTCGTCGGCGCGTTCCGCAACATGCTCCTGGATCGAGACAGAAATATCGTCATACCGACGGCGCCGAGAAAACAGGCGTCCAAGCAATCCAGTCTTGACTATTCCCATCTCAGGCCTCCAGCGGCGCAACAACCGCCAGCACCCGCGTAATCCCCGCAAACATCCGCTCAAAGCTCACAACTTCTTTTTCCAGGTGCCGCACTCCAGCATCCGTCAGCCGGTAAACGCGCGTCGGCCTGCCCTTGGATGAGGTGCCAGTCTCCGACTCCAGCCAGCCCTCCCGCAGCATCCGCTGCAGCGCCGGGTACAGTGAGCCTTCCTCCACCTGCAGCAGGTCATTGGAAACTTCCTTGATGTGCTTCACAAGCGCATAGCCGTGCATCGGCCTCACGCGCAGCGACTGGAGGATCATGATCTCCAGCGCTCCCGGAAAAAGATCGCGGTGTTTGGGATTCTTCGCCATGAAACGAAGATAGCGCAAAATACCTATTTTTAAAATAGGTATTTCAAAAAAATATGGCGAGACGCTTGCATTGCAGGATGCGAACCAAACAGTGGGGAAAACTTCCACGTGAAGCCGAATTCCCGCCTTCGATGGCGCGCAAGAGGAATGAGTTGCTCATCCCGGCCCAGTCGTTACTTCTGTCCAATGTACTTTCTTGCTGGGATTTCCTTCAGAAACTTTGCATAGAATTAAGGTCGTTTGCCAGACTGCGCCTGGATCGTATGCATGTAGTCGGAGTTCCCCAGGAACACGTCTGCGGCATGGTAACGAAGATAAGGCGCAACGGGAGAGATTCAAAAGATCAGTATGTTAGGCCGGGTCCACGACATCAGCTAGAAGCGACGCCAGTTTTTGAGCTTCATTTTTATACATCCAGAATTTCATCTCTTTGACGTTTCCCCTCCGCAGTTCTCCTAGTGACTCGAAATAATTACACTTCAACGTCAGCACTCCGCCGTCGCCCTCGTCCACTTCTTCGATATTCGTTTTTTGTAGGAATAAAAAATCCTCTAAATCAATCAATACGTCCTCCAGTTGCACAACTCCTACGATGTGTCGGCGGAGGTTTAGGCTGGTTGCAGTACAGGCATCAGCTTACGAACTATTCACGAAAGTAATGAAAAGAGGATTATTAGTAACAGCATCGAAACGGGGCACTGGAAACCCGCTGAGAGGGATTGGGCTGCAATATCTGAGCTATGATGGTGAGGCCATGCCCCACAAATCTGATATTGCGGCTCCAATGTGCGCTGAGCGCCTGCAACTTTCGGACGTAGTGACGAAAGCAGTACAGGAAACATATGCGGCTAAGGAAGCGCAGGACCGATTACGGAGCAAGAAGGACATTGGGCCTCTTATCGGGGCAGCGGCTTGCCGAACAGCGCAACGCGCGGCGGTGTCGGTTCTCAATCCGCACAGAAAAGAGCATAGTTGTTGACTGTGACATGGCTGACGGGGCACTCAAAGTCTAGTGAAAATGGATTACAGCGCATTGCAAATCTGCAGACAGTGAACCCCCTCACATCCTTAGGACGGAGGGCTAATTTTGCCGCTAAAGTCTTTAGAATCATGGTGCGCCCGGAAGGATTCGAACCTCCGGCCTACTGATTCGTAGTCAGTCGCTCTATCCAGCTGAGCTACGGGCGCAAAGAGAAGTGAAGTTCAGAAATGAACCTCACTCAGAATATCAAGGAATCGGTCCGGACGCAACGCCGAGGATCCCTCGGCAAGTCTCGCTCGTTGAGGTGAAATGTCTAAGCCTTGGCGGGCTCTGGTGTCGCCGCAGGCTCCGGCGGTGGAGGAGGAATGAGGGGCAGTTCCTCGGCAATCTCAAGCCCCGCGCGCCGCACGAGCGCCGTCACCGTGGCAGCATTTAATCGCGTGGCGTCATACTCCACCCGCACCGTCTGCGCCGCACGATCGAACGTCAGTTGGCGGATGCCATACACTTCGCGCGCTGCCGAAAGCGCAAAGAGAACAGCCTCTGTCGGTTGCGCCGCGTAGCGGTAGAGAATCTCCACTGTCGTCATGGCTTGATGATACTAGAGGTTCTTGAGATAGGCCCGGATCTCGGGGTTCGTCCAATCCGGATTGCCGACAATCTTGCGCCGGATCACGCCCTGCCGGTCAATAATGTACGTCTCCGGCCATGCTTCCGAGTGATACAGCTTTGCCGCGGTCTCATTCGGGTCGCGCACGGTGGTAAGGTCCACGTGATAGCGCTCAAGAAAATGGCGATATTGCTGCTCATCCTCATCGATGCTCACGCCCAGAATAGCCAGGTTCGGCTGTTCATGGTGCAATGCCTCCAGCCCCGGCGTCTCCTCGATGCACGGCACGCACTGGCTCCACCAGAAATTCAGCACTACTACCTTGCCGCGATAGCTGGCCAGGTGAACGGAGTCCGTGCTGTCGGCTACTGTGAAATCAGGCGCTGCCTTACCGACCTGCGAAGGGTGCGCGCCGCGGCTGCAACCGGAAACAAGCGCCAGCACGGCCGCAGGCAGTACGGCAGAGCTCAGCAAACGAGGAAAAATACTACGGGAGCGCACGTTTTTATAATACTGAAGTAGAGGAACTCGCTGAAACAACAGCACTGACCTATGTCGAATGATTCCATGAAAAACGGAGAAAGTCAGGAGGAGGGCGGTTTCAAGCCTGTTCTGGGCCTTTCCAGCGAGCCTATCGAATTTCTTGCGCGCTCCGGAACGGTCTTTGACCAGCCCGAGCCCGATCCGCTTATCGAGCTGACTGTTATCATTCCCGCGCGCAATGAGGAAGATTGCATTGGAGCCTGCCTTCAGTCGCTTGTCGCCCAGTCTGAAGATGCTTTCCAGCTTGGCCGCGACTGGGAGCTGATCGTCGTAGACGACGGGTCAACCGACCGCACCGCCGAGATTGCCCGCAGCTTCAATGGCGTTACGGTTCACAATGCAGATATATTCCAGCCTGGCGCGAAGCGAGGAGAAGCCTGGACCGGCAAATCCAACGCCATCTGGACCGCCGCACGCAAGGCACGAGGTCGCTGGCTGCTATTTACGGACGCAGATACGATTCACGAGCCCGGCAATTTGCACCGCGGAATCCATGAGGCCGAGCGGCACAAAGCAGGAATGCTCAGCTATTCTCCGCGCCAGATCGTCACTGGCATTGCACAGCGAGCGCTCATGCCGCTCATCTTCAGTGAACTGTCGCTGGCGTATCCACCGGCAAAGGTCTCCGACCCAAACCAGCGAATAGCAGCAGCCAATGGACAGTTCCTTCTCGTCGAGCGCGAGGCTTACCGCCGTATCGGAGGCCATGCCGCTGTAAGGGATCGCGTGCTGGAAGACGTCGAACTGGCTTTCCTGGCTAAGCGGCGTAAAGTGGGACTGCGCTTCCGTTATGCGGGTGATGCCGTATCCACACGCATGTATCGCTCAACTGCTGCCATGATGGAAGGCTGGACTAAGAACCTGGCATTGCTCTTCAACGATTCGTTGATGCTGGCAGCCTGGCGTCTTCTCGATCTGGTGTTGCTGATTGCGCTTCCAATTCTCGCCGCGGAACTATGGGGTGCGCGCTTTACACCCAGAGGAATGCAGTGGCTTGCTGCAGGATGGGTTCTGGCTCTTCTCTGGGTGCGAACGCTATTCCGTTTTTATGTGCGCGTTGCAAAGTCGAACTTTCCTGGCGCTGACTGCGCTCTAGCCCCTTTGGGACTGCCGCTACTGATTTTTCTGCTCTACCGCAGCTGGTTTCAGCACCGCATCCTGAAACAGGTAAGCTGGAAGGGCCGAACATACTCGCAATGAGGCCAAATGCCGGGCCAATTGCATTGTTATGAACCCGATCCCCCTGCAGGATCATCTCTATATTCGAGGTTTTCATGATCTTTCTTACGCGGCGCGCCACCTTTTCCGCCTCACACTACTACTGGAATGAGGCATGGTCCGCTGAGAAGAACGAACAGGTCTTTGGCCGCTGCGCTAATCGCAACGGACACGGGCATAATTACACGCTTGAGGTGACCGTTGCCGGCGAACCGGACACGCAAACGGGCTTTGTTGTCGACCTCAAGTGGCTCAAGGATGCGATTGAGCATGAAGTGCTCTCTGCCTGGGACCATCGTCATCTGAATCTCGAAGTGGCCGAGTTTGCCAAAGCCATTCCCACGACCGAAAACATTGCGATTGCAGCATGGAAGCGGCTGGAGCTTGCAGTGAAAGCCGCCAAAGGAGCAAGCCTGAGTGCGATTCGCGTTTACGAGACGCCAGAGATATTTGCCGAGTACCGGGGTGAATTTTGAAAGCATACTTTGGCCGCAGATATATGCTGAGCGCCAGTCACCGGCTGCACAGTGATGCGCTTACGCCCGACGAGAACCGTATCGCTTACGGCAAATGCAACAATCCGCATGGCCACGGACACAATTACACGATTGAAGTACTTGTCGGCGGCGAAGTGGAACAGGCGACGGGCATGGTCATCAACCTGGTGGATCTGGATGAAACAGTAAAGAGACTTGTGATCGAGCGCTTCGACCACACAAACCTGAATCTTGATCCTTTGTTTGCCTCCGTAGTTCCAACGACGGAAAATTTATGCAGCATAGTATTCGGCCTTTTGAAGGAAAATTTGCGCGCAGGCAAGCTCGCATCCGTTCGTGTGGAAGAGACGGAGAACAACTTCTTCCAGTGCTTCGACGCGCCGTCCGCAGCTGGATCGAAAGCGGCGTAAGTACGAATGTTGTACAGAAAGGACCATCTCTCATGGCGCAGACCGCAGCTGTAAGCAAATCGATGCTGAAGGCTCTTGTAAAGCCGGACGATCTTGCAGCGTTCAGTACAGAAGACCTGTATCGCGAGATTCTACGTCGTATTGGAGAAGATCCCGAGCGTGACGGGCTGCTTTCCACGCCGAAACGCGTCGAAAAATCCCTGGCATTTCTCACCAAGGGATACCATGAGGATCCCAACGAGATTCTGCACGGAGCGCTCTTTGATGTGGATTACGATGAGATGGTCATCGTGAAGGACGTGGAGATGTTCTCGCTCTGTGAGCACCACATGCTGCCATTCTTTGGCAGAGTGCATGTCGCATATATCCCAAAGGGCAAGGTCATCGGGCTCAGCAAGATTGCACGTCTCGTCGAAGTCTTTGCACGCCGCCTGCAGGTGCAGGAGCGCATGACGCGCCAGATTGCCGATGCAATTCAGGATGCCATTGAGCCGCATGGTGTTGGTGTTGTGATTGAGGCTCGCCACCTATGCATGATGATGCGCGGCATCGAGAAGCAGAACTCCTCTACCGTGACCTCGGCAATGGTAGGCTGCTTCCGGCAGAAGGAAACGCGCTCGGAGTTTCTCTCGCTGATGCGGCAAACGGGAACAGTCACGCTCTGACCGCTAGCCGGTGCATCGGCTAAAGTAAACAAGTGAACGGCCTGCTTGTAATCGACAAACCTGGCGGTATGACGAGCCACGACGTGGTGAGCCGCCTTCGCAGGATTACAGGAGAGCAGTCCATCGGGCATCTGGGCACGCTGGACCCAATGGCGACAGGCGTTCTTCCGCTGCTGCTGGGAAAGTTTACACGTTTGGCGCAGTTCTTCTCTTCAGCTGAAAAATCCTACACAGGTACCATCCGTTTCGGATTTGCTACGGACACCTACGACGCCGAGGGTGAACCAGCGTCTGCAGCTACAGATCCTGAATTGACGCTTGAGCAGGTCCGGCATGTAGCAGCACGTTTCTACGGAACCATGCAGCAGATACCCCCTACCTTCTCTGCCAAAAAAATTGCAGGTAAACCCGCTTACAAGCTGGCTCGCGCCGGCAAACCAGTGGAACTCAAGCCTGCGACGGTCCATATTGATTCTTTCGAAATCACTGGACTGGACTGCGATCAGGCCGCTTTCACGCTGAGCATCAGCGCCGGAGGTTACGTGCGCTCCATTGCTCATGAAATGGGACAGACGCTAGGCTGTGGAGCGCACCTAAGCAGTCTGCGCCGTACCCGCGCAGGTGTATTTACGCTCTCTGAAGCGCACAAGCTCGATGAGCTGCAGGAACTTGCCGGAAACTCGTCCGGAGTCGAAGAGAAGCTCGTACATCCGCGCAGCCTGCTTCCTGAGATGCCGGCGGTAACTGCGGATGCACATGTTCTGGGCCGGATGCGGAACGGCGGGCAGGCTAATCTCCCGGAGTTTTCGTCAGCACCGCTCGTGAAGGTCTTTGCAGCGCAGCGGGATCTCGCCGCAATTGCACGACGTGTAGCGGGCACGCTATTTCAGCCCATCGTCGTCCTGGGGTGAACTTCAGTTCTTGCGAAGAAGAGGCGTCAGCGTAGGCATCAGCGTGTCGGCAATAATTTCAGAGCCCTTTGCCGTAGGGTGAATGCCATCCTCCTGCAGAGTGCCCGTCACATGCGCCAGATTCTTGTAAAGCATCGGAACGAACGCGACATGGTGTTTGGCCGCTAACTCCCGAAAGATCGCCTCAAAGGACTGAATGTAGTCAGAACCATAGTTCGGCGGCAGCGTAATGCCGGCAAGCAAAGTTTTGATGTGCGCGTTCGCAAGCGTTGTAAGGATAAGGTCGAGATTCTGCTGGGTCACGTCGAGCGGCAGACCGCGAAGCCCATCGTTGCCGCCGTACTCCACAATGACCACATCCGGGTGCAATGCAAGGATAGTATGCAGGCTGGCAACGGCATCCTTCGTGGTAGCTCCCGGAGTTCCTTGATTGTCCACTTTATAGTGGTATCCGCTGCGATCCAACTTCCGCTGTAGCGCCTCGGGAAAACCCTGGCCAGACGGCAGGCCGTATCCCGCAGTAATGCTGTCTCCAAAGCAGATCAGAGTCCGCTGCTCTGCCGCAAAAGACGGGCGAAGCAGTATCAGCAGAGACAATGAAACGAAGAGCACGCGTCGAACGTCCACCTCGACAGTGTAAAACCAGAAGCAGGGAACTGGAGCGCGCAAGCTGCGTATTCTTATATGACCCCGAAACGGAGTTTTCTTTGATCCAAGTCCAGAATGCCAAGAAAGTCATTCAGAACGGCGCTCGGCGGGTCGAGATTCTGAAAGGAATCTCGCTCACAATTCCCGCAGGCCAGTTTGTAGCAATCGTAGGCGCCAGTGGAAGCGGCAAGAGCACTTTGCTCGGCTTGCTGGCCGGTCTGGATTCGCCCAGTTCCGGTGAGATCTGGCTGGATGGCGTGCCCATTCATAATCTTGAAGAAGGGCAGCTTGCTGCCGTGCGAGGCAACAAGATCGGCTTTGTCTTTCAGTCGTATCAGCTCATCCCCACGCTCACAGCGCTTGAGAATGTCTTGTTGCCATTTGAGCTGAATGCAAGCGGGAACGGCCTGGATAAAGCTCGCAGCCTGCTCAAGTCCGTTGGCCTGGCGGAGCGGATGGATCACTATCCAATTCAGCTTTCCGGTGGCGAACAGCAGCGCGTTGCCCTGGCGCGGGCTTTTGTCGTCGAGCCGCCGATTGTGATGGCAGACGAGCCCACAGGAAATCTTGACTCCACCAATGGACGCCTTGTTCTCGATCTGCTTCTGGACCGCAACAAACGTGCGGGAACCACTCTGGTGCTGGTAACGCATGACGCGGAAGTGGCGGCCATGGCGGATCGGAAGATCGTTCTCCGCGATGGTCAGATTGTTGAAGACACGCTGCCCCATGAACCTATAGCTGAAGAGCAGGCGCAGCATGGATAGGCCTCGATTAAAAAAACGTCCGCTGAGTTGGAAGCGTGCGGCCGGAGTTGCCTGGCGCGACCTGAAATCTGCGCCGGGAAAGTTTATCTTTGTTGTTCTCTCGGTCGCTATCGGCGTGGCTGCACTCGTGGGTGTGCGAGGTTTCAGTGACAGCTTTCGCAGTACGCTCGGCGCGGAGGCACGCTCGTTGATGGGCGGCGACCTGAACGCGCGGATCTTTGGCGCTCCAACGCCCGATCAATTAAGCAAAGTCGATGCGATAGAAAAGAAGATTCCAGGCAGCCGTGGAACATGGATTGTCGAAACGATCTCGATGGCTTCCGCGCCACCCGATCCTGTGCCTCTGCTTGTCAGTCTCAAGGCCGTAGATCCAGCGGAATATCCATACTATGGCTCCGCTGAGCTGGAACCGGCCATGCCGATGCAGCAGGCGCTTGCCGGCGATTCCGTGATCGTGGCGGACGAATTTCTCATTCGGCTGAACGCGCATGTGGGCCAGACCTTGCGGCTCGGAGGCAAAAATTTTCGTATATCGGCCGTGCTCCGCCAGGAGCCGGACCGCATGAGCGCTGGAGCGGGTATGGGACCGCGTGTCATGATCTCCCGTTCTGGACTGGACAGCACGCGTCTGCTCGCTCCCGGCAGCCGCGCCAGTCAACGGCTACTCTTCAAACTGCCTGCCAACCTTCCGTCCAGCGTTACGCCGCAATCCGTCCGGCGTGATCTGGAAGGCGCATTGCCGGATGCGCAGGTGATGGATTACCGCGAAGGCAATCCCGCATTGACGGATGGTCTGGATCGAGCAACGGCAATCCTCTCGCTGATCTGCCTGGTTGCCATGGTGCTGGGAGCGATTGGCGTAGCAATGTCCATGCATGCGCACCTTGAACAGCGCATGGATATGCTCGCAATTCTCAAAGCCATCGGCGCAAATTCGGCAGACCTCCTGCGGATTTTTCTTCTGCAAACTTTGGGGCTTGGCCTTGCCGGCGCGCTGTTAGGAGTAGCCGCAGGGCTTGGCGTAATGGCGGCTCTTCCGGCCGTATTCGGCAAACTACTCCCGGTGCATGCGGTATTTTCTTTTCCCTGGCGCTCCATTGGCGCAGGCTTGGGAACCGGCCTATTGACCACACTGCTCTTCTGCCTGCCACCTCTGCTCGATGTGCGGGGTGTGCGTCCGGTTCTTGTGTTGCGGAGACTTGTCGAGCAGGATGCAGCGGGAATGCGTGGATTCATCTCTCGACTCTGGTCTCGCAGGTTGCAGCTTCTGCTTTCGCTTGTTGTGCTTGCTGCTCTGGGTGGTATTGCCTGGGCGCTCTCAGATTCACCCGCAGTCGGTACAGTGTTCGCCATTGGTCTTGCCGCGGCGCTTGCTGTTCTTCTCACGCTTTCTGCCATCACACTGCGCACACTGCGCTTCTTTCTGAATCGCGTGCGGCTGCACCTTCCCTCATTTCTGCGCCAGGGACTGGCAAATCTCTACCGTCCCGGCAACCAGTCTGCGTCGGTGCTTGCATCGCTCGGCACAGGCGTCATGTTGATTCTCGCGGTATTTCTAATGCAGTCTGCCATTTTGCATGAGATACATGAGACGGTATCGCCCAAGCTGCCGAATCTCTTCGTGGTGGACGTCACAACCGAAGAAGCAGGCGCCTTCAAGGCATTCTTCGATCGGCTTCCGGGAGTGACGGAGCCGCTCGATCTGATGCCGGTAGTTCGGGGGCAGTTTGTTTCCATCAACGGCGCTTCGCTGGAGCAACTCCGCGGGCAGCATTTTCCGTTACGAATGCTGGAAAACGCGGAGCTGAGTTGGGCGGACACACCGCCCGCCGGAGACAAAATAACGCAAGGCAAATGGTGGTCCTCGCAGAATGCGCAGGAGATTGCGATTGGGGAAGGAGCAGCGCAGAGGCTGCACCTCGGCATCGGTTCTTCAGTCGAGCTGTCAACCGCCGTGAATGGAAACCATAAGCTGAAAGTTGCGGTGATTTACAGAGCAGACGGACAGCACCTTGGTACGCGCGTTCCATTTGTTCTGCCCTCAGCATTGCTCAAAGGCGAGACGGCGACATGGTATGGCGGCGCACACATCGACCCGCGGCAAGTGGGCAATATCGAGCGTGCTCTCTTTGCGTCCTATCCGACGGTATCCACTATCAATCTGGCCGACGTGCTGAATCGCATCGAGTCCGTTGTCGATCAAATCACATTTGTGATCCGCTTCCTGGCGGGTTTTTCCATTTTTGCCGGGTTAATGATTCTCGCTTCCTCAATCGCCAGCACACGTTTTCGCCGGATGCGTGAAGCCGTAGTGATGAAAACGTTGGGCGCGACACGAATGCGGATTATTCGCACCTTCAGCGTGGAGTTCAGCGTTCTGGGCCTGCTTGCCGGACTCGTGGGCGCCATCTTCGCCAATCTTCTTACCGAGCGTTTGCTGCATCGAATGCAGATCTCATTCCACATTGAGTGGGCCGCTCTGGCCACGGCACTGATTGGTACTGCCATTCTTGCCACGGCCACAGGCTGGCTTGCGAGTTATCGCATACTTGGCCTGCGGCCGCTCGAAGTGCTGCGCGAGGAGTAAGTCCTAGAACTCCTCGCTTATGTCCACTGCCGGAAGAATGTCATTTTCGCCTGCGAACCATACATAGAGCGTAGGCAGCAGAAACACGCTTATGAGCAGGGCCGTAATGAGGCCGCCAACGATCACAATGGCAAATGGCCGCTGTGAATCAGAGCCGATGGCGTGTGAGAGTGCCGCGGGAATCAGGCCCAGCGTGGCTACTGACATGGTGATAATGATGGGGCGCAATCTAAGCACCGCGCCCTCCACTGCGGCTTCGCGAATGTGGTCCTCGTTAGATTCTTCCATGCCGCGCCGCCTGGCGCGAATCTGGTTGATATATTCCAGCATGATGACGCCGGTCTGCACTGAGACGCCGAAGAGCGCTAACATGCCGATGGCTGCCGAGACGCTGAAGTTGGTGTGTGTAATGAGTAGTGCCAGCAAGCCGCCCATGGGCGCCAGCATCACATTGAGCATGATGAGCATGGCCCATTTCAGTGAGCGGAACATCGCGTAGAGAATGAGGAAAATGATGAGCATGGTGATGGGGCTAACGACCGCCAGACGGGCGTCGGCTCGCTGTTTGCTCTTGTATTCGCCTGCCCAGTCCAGGTGATAGCCGCGCGGCAACTGTATATCTGAATGCACCTTCTTGATGGCTTCTTCAACTGTGCTGCCGAGGTCGCGGCCGCGCACGCTGTACTTGATGGCGATGTAGCGCTGTTCGCCTTCCCGGTAAATCTCCTCGGCGCCATCGTCGGTATTGACTTTGGTGAGCTGTGCGAGCGAGACGCGCTCGCCTGAAGGAGCGAGAAGCCGGATGTTTTCGATTGCCTCCCGTGTGTCCCGGTACTGCTTCTGATAGCGGAGCGCAACGTCGAATTGCGCTTCACCCTGTAAAAGTTGAGTGACCGCGCTGCCGCCTACCGCAGTTTGAACTGCGTCCTGCACGTTGGCAACGTTGATGCCATAGCGTGCACAGGCTGCGCGATCTACGACAAAAGTGAGGTTTGGTTGTCCAATGATGCGCAAGAGGCCTAGATCGGCCACGCCTGGAACCTTGCTCAAAACGGAAACAATTTCGTTCCCTTTGGTCTCAAGCGTGCGCAGATCGTCTCCGTAGATTTTCACAGAGAGTTCACCCTTTACGCCGGAAACGGCTTCCTCCATATTGTCTTCAATGGGCTGCGAAAAGCCCCAGATGACACCTGGGATTTTTTCGAGCTGCTTATCCATGGAATCAATCAGAGCTTCTTTGTTCTCATGAAAGACGGGACGCCATTCGTCTTTAGGCTTCAGGTTGATGTTGTATTCCGTGTCGAAGAAGCCGGTGGAGTCTGTGCCGTCATCCGGACGGCCTATCTGGTCGACGACATTAATGACCTCAGGGAAGGAAGCCATGATGTGGCGGGCCTGCGTAGAGATGCGATAGCTCTCGTCCGGCCCTGTGGAAGGTGCGAGCGTGCCGCGCGCCCAGATGGAACCTTCATCGAGATGCGGCAGAAATTCAGAGCCAATGACGCCACTGAAGCCCAGGTACAGCGTCAACGCAAGACATGCGACCGCACCGGCGAGAATCACAGGCCGCCGGTGAATGGCCCAGCGCAGCGCTGTTCGGTAGCAATTCGTCATCCACGTCATCACCGGGTTGTGCCATTCTTTTGCGCCCTTGCGGAAGAGAAGGCTGGCCAGAACTGGAGCAATGACGATGGAGAAGAGCATGGCTCCGGCGAGTGCAAAGCCGACCGTCCAGGCCATTGGCCGAAAGAGTTTGCCCTCGACGGATTGCAGCGTATAAATCGGAAGATAGGCGGCGATAATGATCGCCACAGCGAAGAAGACGGGACGCTGCACCTCCTGCGCGGCATCGCGAATCTTCTGGATGGGCGTACGAGATGGATCTTCTTTGCTGAGATGGCGGATGATATTTTCAATCATCACAACGGCGCCGTCGACCACCATGCCGAAATCCAGCGCGCCAAGTGAGAGCAGGTTGGCGGGAATGTGGTTCAGGTTAAGACATGTGGCAGCAAAGAGCAGAGAGAAGGGGATAGTACAGGCAACGATAAAGGCGCCACGCGCATTGCCGAGAAAGATAAACAGAACAATCACGACGAGAATGAGACCCTCGGTGAGATTGTGTAGCACCGTATGCGTAGTGAACTTGACCAGCACTGAGCGGTCAAGGAAGGGAGTAACCTTAACGCCTTTGGGTAGCAAGCCATTATTGAGCTCGTCTGTTTTCGCCTCGATGCCCTTAAGCGCCGGGTCAGCATCGTCGCCTTTCTGCAGCAATACTGTCCCTTCAACGACATCCGGTTCGTCGATAATGTTGCCGGTCTTCTCATCGCGCCACGCTTTGCTGATCTGGCCAAGGCGTATTTTGGGCCCCTGCTCAACGACAGCAATATCCTTGATTCGAATGGAGGCTCCGTTGGCGGATGCAACAACGGTGTTCTCGATGTCCTGGACGGTCTGAAAGAGGCCTTGCGCCTGAACATTGATCTGCTGGGGCCCCATCTGGATATAGCTACCGCCTGCGTTGGCATTGTTGCCGGCCAATTGCTGCTCAACCTGCGAAATGCTGAGGCCATAGCTGATCAGCTTGTTCGGGTCCAGGCGAATCTGGTACTCCTTGGTCAAACCGCCGAAGGTCGCCTGATCAACAACGTGCGGTACGCTCTTGTATTGTTTTTCCAGTGTCCAGTCCGCAATAGATTTCAGCTCCATCACGTCGTAGGCAGGATTTTTCGATTCCAGCGTGTACCAGTAGATCTGGCCGGCGGGGCTCCAGTCGGTTTGCAGTTGTGGTACCAGGCCGGCAGGCAGCGTGACCATGCTCAGGCGCTCGAGAACGCGCTCGCGGTTCCAGTTGTTATCCGATGAATCGTCGAAATTCATCATGATGCTGGAGATGCCGGCAAGCGTGAAAGAACGAAGATTGTCCATGTGCGGAATTCCGGCCATCTGAATCTCGGTCGGAACCGTCACCTGTTTCTCTATATCTTCCGCGGAGTGGCCGGGCCACTGCGTAATGATGTTGACGTAGTTATTCGCCACGTCGGGATAGGCGTCGATGGGTAAATTTTTGAATGAAATAGCACCCCATCCGAAGAGCAGAATCGCCATCCCCAGAATAATGAAGGGACTTTTCAGTGCGAAATCGACGAGGGCCTTAATCATTGCCCCTCCAGCGTCGTTTCGAGCTGCAGGACATTCGAGACAACCTTCTGGCCCGCCTGGATGCCTGAAAGAATTGTCTGTTTGTCGCCGACCGTCTTGCCTGTCTTCACTTCCACTCTGCGGAATTTATTGCCGTCTGCCGGCACAAAGACCCAGTCACGGTCGTGCAAATGCAAAATGGCTGGCGCGGGCACGAGCGCAAAGTGGTCCTTTTTCAGACTCTGAAAGGTCGCGTTGACGAACATTCCAAGTCTCAGAATGCCGGGATTGGGAATTTCGATACGCACCTTGGCCGTACGGATTTGAGGATCGAGCACTGGACCAATGTCGGAGACGTGTCCGGTCAGAGTACGATCTGGATAAGCGCTAAGCTTGATGGTCGTGGACTGACCCAGCGCTAGTTTTGGAATGTCGTTTTCGTACACATCGCAGATAATCCAAACGCTGGATAGGTCGGCAATGGTAAATGCTGTAGCTGATCCGGAATAGGTAACGCCAGCCGCTGCGGCCTGCGTTACATTCTGCTGGATAATGACCCCGGAGATTGGCGAGTATACCGGAACGATAGGCGAAGGATGATTCTTGTCGATGCCCAGTGTCTCAAGCTGTTCCTCGGCAGCTTTCAGGTCCGCGAGCGAGTCATTCTCGGCATCTTCAGCCTGCTCAAGCATGGACTGCGAGATTGCTCCGTGCGCAAAAAGGTCTTTAGCGCGTACGTAGGCCTTGTTGTTCATGGTCTCGTCGTTGCGTGCTTTCAGATAGGTATCGAACGCATTCGAGCTGTCCAGGCTTTGAATCTTAAGAAGCAGCTGACCTTTCTTGACGTAATCGTCCAGTCTCGCCTTGATGTCCACGACGCGCCCGCTGGCCAGCGAGATAACGGGAATCTCGCGCGCTACATCCGGATTGACAGTTCCTGTAACACTTAGTTCGTTTTGTGCGTCATAGGACTCTGCCGCGACCAGAGGGAACAGCTCAGGCTTGTCTACAGAGACAAGGCTCATATCTCCGGTAGTGACAACCTGAGCCGGCGGCGGAGCTCCGTCGCCCTCTACTTTTGACTTGCAGCCTGCGAGTAAACTAGCGCCCAAGGTTAGGGAGATAAGAGCTGCAGGATATTTCTTGGTGTACAAATGCTGCGTCATGGAATTACCTCGCGTCCGACTGCAAGATTGAGTTGCCCAGCGGCGGTCAGGTACGCGCCAATCAATTGCGCGTAGGCCAGTTGCACCTGGCGGTAATCGCTTTGCGCGTTCAGGAAATCCATCAGAGAAGCCCCTCCGTGGAGGTAGGCGTAACTGACGGTGTCGCGCACGCGCACTGCCTGGTCGTTGTACTTTTCTTTGTATGGCTTCAACAGTGCAACATTGCTGCGGACAAGCTCATAGGCGGTATCCACGTCGCTGAAAACCTGAGCGCGTGTGGCCTCGGCTGCCTGCGCTGCACGATCGATATCGATCTGCGTGCGCTGCTTTTCGCCCTGGTTCTTGTCGAAGATACGCAGCGGAACGCTGACACTCAGGCCAAGCGTTTGGGTGGCATTGAGATTATTGTTCGACGAATTCCATGTGTACCAGCCGCCGAAGGTCGGATCGGTTGAGCCGTTGGAAATGGCCAGCTTATGGTTGGTTTGCGATTGCTGGATCGTTTGCAGTGCGGCCTGAAGGTCAGGCCGCGCTGCTACAGCCGCGTCATGATAGGTCTCAGCGGTCTGCAGGGAATCGTTGAAATCAAAGACCCCGGTCACATCGAATTGATCGACAGGAGTACGGTCATTGAGAAGTTGCAACAACTGGATCTTCGCCGTGCGCAGATTGACAATCGCAATTTGAATCTCCGATTCGTATTGCACGCGCTGCAGTTCAATGCGATCCAGGTCAATCTGGGCGATATCGCCGGCTTTGAAGCGGCTTTGGCTGATGTCGATAATTTTGTCGTAATAAACGAGATCTGCCCTGGCCAGTTCCAGGATAAATTTGGCCTGCAGAGTAGCCACAAATGCGGAACGTAGATTAAATATCAGATTACGCTCCAGATCTTCATGCTGAGACTGTGTGATCCGCGTGCCTTCCTGTGCGCTCTCAAGGCGGAGTTCACGTTTATGATCGCGCTCGTGGAGATAGCTAAGGGTGGGGACAACAAAGGTGCCTGCCAACGGTTGCCAAACGCCGTTGTGCGGCGCAATCTGTGTACCATCCGCGGTGACACTGAATTGTGGATTGGGACGCAGGTAGGCGGTAACTTCCTCCGCCTTCATTTCGGCCACATTGTCCGCATCTGCCTTCAAGGCTGGATTCGAGGCCTCAAAGCGCACTTTCACCTGATCCCAGGTGAGACTCTGCTGCGCAGCCACGGAGACAGGAGCAAGTGCTAGCAGCACTGCCACCGCCGGTGCGGACAGGGAAGGAAAGACTCTATTCATACACATGCCTTGCGCCGCGGTCTGCACGGCGAACTCGGAAAGGTGAGAAAGCTTAGTTATGCAAGGAGGAGAGGACGGCTATGCCATTGGCGGGGGGCGGTTTGCATACGGAGTCAATTTAAGATGATCAGAGACTTTGGGCGCGTCCTGTCCAGGAGAAACATGCTGCAAAAAGCCGAAAGCAGCTCCAGTGATGATTGGAGGCGGCTCTATAGCCGTAGCTGTATGCAAAAGATGCGCATCTCCCGATGCAAGATGATCTCTTCGCTGGCCATTATCTGTTTCGGCAGAGTTCTGGACTGCCATCAGGTCATCGCTTACGGAGATGACCGGAAACAGAATCGCGATCAGAACCGCAATGGCAATGATCTGACTGCGCCGGCTCTGGTCCATGCGGCATCCGATACGGAGCCATAAAACCACGAGCGCAATGGCCAGAACAGCCCAGGCGATATTGAGAAAAATTTCCACGCTCAATCCCGATCTTATTCTACCAGCAGGCTAAGTAAGCCTTCCGTTTCATTTCAGAATTAGGTGTCTAATACAGATTCTGCACACTTAGACATAACAGAGCCATAAAGGGAGTGCAAAAAATCTGCGGTGCGCAGTTGAACCGGCCACGCGCGTGCCGCAGGAGTCCCGTCAGAAGAACTGAGATTCGTTCGTCAGTATGAAACAACCTGCCACCTGGCACCGCTGATCGTTTGACCTGAAGGAGCCAATCCCTTATGATCGATGAGTTGGCTCATAAAAACGTGACGCCAGTCATGATGAGCTCACAGGAAGCCGCCGGCTGGGCTTTCTGCGCTAGTTGCCCCCTCGTTCAATGGTAGGACAGATGCCTCTGGAGCATCATATCGGGGTTCGAATCCCTGGGGGGCAACCAATTAAAGTTTAGTAAATAACTGTTCGTACCCCTCCTTTCAAAACCAGTGAAGGTCTCTAATTCAAGTGCTCCTGAGCCTCAAGCGGCTATCTTTCCGATTGTGCTTATGAATGGTCTCTTCAGCGCCATCGGTGTTGGGATAGGTTCTCCAAAAGATCAAGATAAAGCGATGTTCAACAAATGCGGGTCTCTATGCGAACCAGGCACGGATCGTGTCGCGCGGCGGCCCCCATCTACAGATACAGAGGCCGGTCGCAGTCACAGCGGAGTCCTGCTTTGCGGGGCCTTCCCGAGGGACGTCATCGCGCGCTGGGGGCAACTTTTGTCGTCGCGCGGCATTGATGTTGCCGGTGTTGCCTATATGGTGAACTACGATGTGCCGAAGGAAGCCGAGGATTTTGTGCATCGCATGGGGCGAACGTGCTGGGCAGCAAGCAATGGAGTGGTGTCAACCTTTGCCGCTCCAGACGAGGCGCACGCTCTCAAGAAGATCGAACGCGCGCTGGCCATTCATACCAGGAAATATCGTGTAAGCCCCGACTCCGCGTCTGTAATTAAGAGAGTGCCTTAATGGCGATGGGCTCCTCACAAAATGGAGCGGAGCCCACGTTTACGGCATCGGTAAACTATTGAGAGTAGAATCCTTTTTCTGTACGCGCATTCCACTTAACAGCACAACGAAAGGCGCGTCTGCCGCCGTTAGGCCGCAGGCGCAATCAGCAGCACATCAATGGCCGGAGGCGGCGTGATCTCGGGCAGCTTTCCAAATACGCGCGTGCCACTTGCCACTTCGGTAAATACTCTATTGACAGTGTCTTCGGTTCGCGTCGAGCTGACGTGCAACTTCCGCGCTGCCCGCATCGCTGTTGCGGCCAGCAGAAAGCGATTCTCAATTTTCAGACCGGCCTGATACACCAACTCTGATCGCATAATTGCCTCAATTCCCGGTGATGGAGCGTTTGAAACAAAAGCCTGGCTCGCCTCCGCAGCAGTCTGCGGCATGATTTCAAGATTCACAATGTAGCAGGCAGGTTCGGCGGATATCGAGGAGGGCCGAGGATCGTAGGGTATTGGATTACCGATCTTCCCTGGGTTCAGCATACGCTACGCAAGCCGTTTTTCCTAATTTGCCGCGGTTATCTACTGTGGAGGTATGTATCAGGCACTCAGGATTTGTTATCTCTCGCTTCAGAAAGGTGCTATGCTTACGGCTGGTCGTCGAATCCGACTTGGCGTTCTTGCCTGTTCTGCTTTTCGGCTTTACTCGCAAATAATTCCATCCTGAGTTCAGCGGCACAGCAAGCAATAGAGGAACGGTTATGGAACACGGAACAGTGAAATGGTTTAATGACGCCAAAGGCTTCGGATTCATCAGCCGCGCCAACGGCGAGGACGTATTCGTTCACCACACGGCCATCAAGAGCGAGGGATTCCGCACGCTCAAAGAGGGGCAGGCGGTCCAGTTCGACGTGGTGAAGGGACCTAAGGGTTGGCAGGCAGATAACGTCCAGATAGCCTAGCGGTAACCAGATACCGAAAAGGTGAGCTTGCCATAGCGCTGGTCGGCAAATCAAGCCGATAGATCAGATTGTCGTGGCACGCTACCCTGCAAGCGCTCGATGAGTCTGGTATTTGTCCCAAGCTGAGATCAGGCTCCTATCTTCACGCTTTAGTGCTTAGTCCGAGGAGAATTATCAGGGCTTAGCGGCACTACGTCGCAGCGCCATTGGATTCCCGGATGGGAGATCGTCAATCCACTACCAGGTTATGTTCGTTAACGAGCAATCCTGCGAAATGAAATACAGCACGGACAAAGGGATTTTATGACTCAGGATTTGCAACTAACTTGCTCCGATTGCGGGCAGGAGTTCACGTTTTCAAGCGAAGATCAGGCATTTTTTCAGGAACGCGGCTACTCGTCTCCGAAGCGCTGTAAGCCGTGTCGCCAGGCAAAGAAGAACGAGCAGCAGGGCGGCGGCGGTGGAGGAGGCGGTGGATACTATCGGAGTGAGCCGCAAGGCACGACGGTCACATGTTCCGGGTGCGGGAAGCAGACCACTGTGCCGTTTGAGCCGCGGGGCGACCGCCCTGTCTATTGCCAGGACTGCTACAAGTCCAAAAAGAAAGATAGTGGAAACCGTGGCGCAGGTGGCGGCGGACGCCGCTATAGCCGCTAACTGACTTATCGGGCGCTCTTCAACACGAGAGCGCCCTTCGTTTCTGGCGATTCGCCCAGGATGCGGCGAAGGTTCGAGCCAACCGAAGACATCCCTCAAAACGACTGATTATGCATATCTTCTGCGGATATAGAACGCTCATCTCTGGCAAATAAGCAGTCGTTATGCTGCTTTAACGTTATCCGGGGTGTACACTGAGATAGATCGTGAATCCGATCTGGTCTTCGTTGCTTGTTCAGCTACTCTGCCTTACTCGCAATCAACTCCAAATTGAGTTCGGCGGTACATTTATTCAAAGGAACAAGTGCAATGGAACAGGGAACAGTTAAATGGTTTAACGATGCGAAGGGATTCGGCTTTCTGAGCCGCCCCAATGGCGAGGATGTGTTCGTACATTTCTCGGCAATTCAGAGCGATGGCTTCAGAAGCCTGCAGGAAGGCCAGGCCGTGACGTTCACAGTCGTGAAAGGCCCCAAGGGCTTTCAGGCCGAAAACGTAAGAATCGCCTAAAGTTTGAAACAGCGCATTCAAAGGGGCGGCCATCTAGACCGCCCCTTTGGTTCGGTGGAGGAAATCCATGAAGAAGCCAGCTCCGCAACGCGATAAATACTTTCTGCGAGATCTTCATCAGGAGATCGATCTGTATGATCGCAAACTCGCTTACCTGGACAACTTCGGAGAGTTTGCCTCACCTGCAGATCGCGACGACGCCGCAGGAAAATTGCAGGCGAAAAGAGCTCCTCTTGAGAGGACGGCCTTGGAACTCGCAGCATCGGGAATTGAATTCGAGGAAAAGGATCTTCCGCGATCTTTCCGCATGATGAATCTCGATCCCAGTAGCGTGCGAAAGAATCTTACCTTGGTAAAGCGACCCTAGCGCGCTTGCAGCTATTCAGATGTTGGCTGATGTCCGGTTATCTGGGGATAACCGCAACGAACAAGAGTCTTCCATACCTCCTGACAACAATTCTCTCCGTTATGCGATTTGCATTCCGTTTGCAATCTCATGGGGCCGTCATCACCGCAGAACAGACGCTCGCGGAACCACCTTATGCGTGACGTAGTTGTAAGGGGATACAGGCTGCCCCTTGAGCAGTTCCAGCGCCAGGTGCATCAGGCTCGGGCCATACGTGGCCGGCTCATGGGAGACGGTTCCAATCATCGGAGAATCCGCGCGAGACATCTCCGTAACAGCATCTGCAATGCAGTCCTGTCCGGCGATTGCGACATGCTGTGTTCGCCGCCTCTCGCGGACTGCCGCAACCGCTCCAAGTGCGCTTGTATCGGTGGCTGCGGCGATCAAAATGCATTTTTCCTTCGGATGGGCATTTAGGAACTCGCCAACAGCTTTCCGGCTGGCTTCAAACTGTCCGTGTCCATCCATACGCAGACACTGCTCCAGAGCAAGAGATGGAATCGCCGCGCGCACCGCTTCAAATGCGCCTGAAATGCGCCCCTGAACCAGGGTGCCGGCGGCCTGCAAATCAAGTCCCAGCATCCACGTACCCGTATTCTTCCAATGCTCTGCAGCGTAGGCGCTCAGCAGTTCACCTGCGTCCACCCCCGCGCGGTAGTTGTCGACACCGAAGAAGATCGCATTGGGATGTGGAATGTCGATGGCGATAAGAGGAATTCCAGCTGCAGCAACCCGATCGCCAATGACCGGAGCTACCTCATGAGCAACATTAAACTCAAATATCAGGTCTACGCCGCTGCGAATCAGCGTCTCAGCATTCTGCACCGCGGTGGGACCATCGTAGTGGTTATCCAAAATAACCAGCTCTACTCCAACTGCCCGCGCCGCATCGGAAAGGCTCAGAGTCACATCATTTGAAAAAGGCATATCTACACTTTGGCCGGCAAAGCCAAAGCGCATCTTCCGCCGCCACACCACGTGGCGATAGGTCCGATCCGGCGCCTGCACAATGTAGCCGCGATGTACCAGCGTCTTAAGCACTCGGAAGACCGTCGTCTTCGATACGCGGGTGCGCTGATGAATAGCCTCAAGCGATAACGGACGGTTCTCGGTCTGCAGGAACTCCAGAATATCGAGCGCCTTGGACAATACGGGAATCAGATACAGGTTTTTCTTCTTAGGCAAAACTGTAACTCCGCGGATTTTGCGTAGGATACAAAAGGCACCTGGATTTCCCTAATGAAAAATGAAGTCGCGTAGCTTGCCGGGCAGGAAAGAGTAATGCTGACCACCATCAAGTCAATCTTGCAGCCCATTTCGCAATATTTTTGGCAGAGATATCGTCTTCTCCGGCAGCCAGTTGAACAACGAAATTACCGATCGTGGAACTCTCCATGCTGCCGCGCTTTACATCCAGCCCCGTTGCTTCCGCTGTGAGGCGGTTTAGCAATTCATTCCGCGACCCGCCTCCAACCACATATATCTGCCGTAGCTTCTTATTCGTGATATCTTCATGCGCGCGAAGCACCGCGGCATAACGGCCGGCAAGCGAATCAAGAATCAATCTCGCCATCTCATGCATTTCATGTACGGGCCGCAGATGCTTTCGCTCGCGCTGTGCGGCAATGCGCGCCGGCATATCTCCAGGCAGCACCAGGTTCGGATCTTCCACGTCGATCCACTCATCCGGCCCAAAGGATGGCGCTGAGCCGGCTTTCTGAATCATGTTGTCCACATCGTCCGTGCCCCACGTGTTCATGCACTGGCGCAGCAGCCACATGCCCGGAATTCCTTTATGAAACAGGATTCGGCTTCCACCCGCGCCAAGATTTGTAAAATTCACAAGCGAAGCTTCCGCGCTGTTGCAAGGCGTATTCAGCACTGACCCAACCAGCGACCACGTACCAGAACTGATATAAGCCCAGTCATCTCCTTCGGCCGGAATCCCCGCCACGGCACTTGCCGTGTCATGACAACATGGCGCAATCAGATCTGCGCCGTGCAACTCAGTCACTGTGCCACGATAGATGCCAACCTTCGTTCCCGCCTCAACCATGCGCGGCGCAAGCGCTATATCCAACCCTGCTGCCGCAAAAATCTCCTCGCACCAACTGCCGCTTAATCCAACCAATCCTGTGTGAGTGGCGTTCGTCCTCTCAGTCACCGGTTCACCGCCCCAAAGATAGAGCAGATACTCAGGAAGGTTAAGCCATCGCGCTTGCCATGCGTCGTCTAACCGGTCCGCATAAAGCTGATATACGGTATTGAGCGCCTGGATCTGAATGCCGGTAAGCTCTCGCAAACGCTCAGCGGAAATTCTCTTGTGCAGCGCCTGCAGCGCCATTTCGCTTCGCGGGTCTCGATAGCAAAATGGATATTGAAGCGCCGCGCCGTCTTCCGATAGGCGGACATAATCTACTGCCCAACCATCTACAGCGATGGAACGCACACCTTCTTTCGCAATCGCAGCGCATTGCCGCAAACCTTCATCAACACCATCTACGATGCGGTCGAGATTCCATCGCAGGCCATCGGCGCGCTGCTCGGGGCCATTCGCAAACCGATGCACAACTTCGATCTGTGCAGCCTCTTGCCTCCAGCGCAACAAAGAAACACGGCAACTCTCCGCGCCAAGATCCACGGCAATAAGCGCGCGATCATCCTCAATCTCAGGCGCGCTACGGTCACTCACCGCAGATAGGCCTCCACCAGTCCGCCGTCCACTGGAATCATGTGCCCTGTCGTCACTGGCGCTTTGGGCCCGGCCAGAAAGAGGATCGCTTCAGCGCAATCTCTTGGATCAATCGGAATATGCGTCAGCGTGCGCTCTGCATAGAACGCAGCCAGCTTGTTTCGCAGTTCGTCATCGCTCTCTGCGTCCTCAAAAATAATTCCGTATTTCGTGAGGGATGCTTTCACGCGATCGCGCGGAAACATGGTTGATCCCTTCACCACAGTTGCCGGCGCAATGCCATTCACGCGCACTGGAGCCATGCCCACAGCCAGTTCCCGCACAAGATGGTTCAATGCGGCCTTTGATACGTCATACGCTTCACTGCCGCGCTTGGCAACAACGGCATTCGCCGAGCTTGTCAACACAATCGATCCGCCGATACCTTGTGCCTTGAAAATCTTCGCGGCTTCATCGCACAGCTTATAGTTCGCCGTGACATTGATCTCCAGGGTAGTTGTCCATAGCGCATCCGGTATCGCGCCATCGGGAGCAGACGGAAAAATCGCTGCGGTGTTGATTAACAGATCGAGGCCGCCAAAGGAATGGATTGTAGCCTCCAGCGCTGCCTGAATCGTTTCTCGCTTTGTAATATCAATCGCAACCGCGAACGCCATCTCTTTGCCCGCGATTTTCTGGCACTCTGCGGCCACCGTCTGGGCTCCTGCAAAATCAAGATCCGCCACCACCACCACGGCTCCGCGTTGAGCCGCCAGCAGGGCAACCTCGCGGCCAATTCCGCTTCCTGCCCCAACCACCAGCGCAACGCGGCGGCTCAATTCCTTTTCCGCAGGCTGCCTGCGAAGCTTCGCTTCTTCCAGCGCCCAGTACTCAATCCGAAATGCCTCGCTTGGAGGAAGCGCGACGTAATTCCCGCACCTGCCGAATTGGTCGGCGCTTGCAGCCGGACCCGCCTGCGGCACCTCGGAGCTTGCTGCTTCTCCCGCAAGTGAGCCTGCTCCCTGCATCACATGAATCGCATTGGTGTAGAACTCGCCAACAAGTCTTGCTTCCGTCTTGTTCTTCCCGAAAGTGAACATTCCAAGCCCTGGGATCAGAACCACAGCAGGGCTGGCATCGCGCAGTGCGGGAGAATCGGCAAGAGCATGAGCTTTGTAATACTCACCGTACTCTTTTCTATATTGCTCAAGCGCCGCTTCAATCAGTTCAGGCAGCTCCTTTTCATCCCCTCTCGGATCCCAGGGTACAAACATGGGACGAATCTTGGTGCGGATGAAATGGTCCGGGCAGCTTGTACCGAGATGTGCCAACTCGCGCGCCAGCACACTGTTCACAAAGGTCAGCACATCTTCCTGATCGACGTAATTGCCGATCAACCGTTGTTTGAGGCTCACCGCTCCGCGCAACACAGGAAAGAGTCTGGCTGCAATTTTCTTTCTGTCCTCACGCGCTGGATGCTTCTGCCCGCCGAAGTGCGGTTTGCCGCGCCGAATGTCATGCTTCTCGATGAACTGCCCAATCCGGTCAATCAGCGTAATTGTGTTCAGGTAGCATTCGCGCTGTGTATCGCCCCACGTAAAGATTCCATGTCCACCGAGAACAATACCGTCGCAATCCGGTGTCGCCGCCACGGCACGCTTCATCATCATGCCGAGCTCAAATCCAGGGCGCTGCCACGGCAGCCACACCAGCTTGTGCCCAAACTCCGCATTGAACTCCTCCATCCGCGTTTTGCCATTGGCAGAAGCTGCCAGCGCAATACCCCAATCCGGATGAAGGTGATCCACATGAGGAAACGGAAGAAAGCCGTGAAGAGGTGTATCAATCGAAGCGACCACAGGATTTGCGCCGAAGGTGCATAGCGCATACAGCGCAACCATCTCGTCTTCGCGCTCCACACCCGGATAAATACGCTCAATTGCGAGAAGCCTATCCTGATATAGCGTTGCAAAGCCTTCACGCTTGATGGAACCCAGGTCGCCGCCGCTGCCTTTGACCCACAGCACTTGCTTCTTCGTCTCGTCCACCGGATCGGTCATTTCGATCTTGGAACTGGTATTCCCGCCGCCAAAGTTCGTAATACGCAGGTCAGAGCCAAGCAGATTCGATCGATAGCGCAGCAGCTCCGGCTCATCCAGCGTAGCGGCCAGCTTCTTGTCCCACTTGTCTTCCAGAAAACACAGCGTTCCCGCCATCTCACACATCCATTCTGATTTTTGCAATATCTAAAATTGCCCATTTATGCAGCGAACACTTATGCGTAAGTCGCCATCAGCCCGGTATTCCGCGGTCCGCGATTTTTTGCCGCATCTTCCACGTATCCGCTGCGCGCCAGCTCTGCCAGCGGATCGGGCGGAAGCCTTTTCGATTCGCGCCACTCCCGCACAGTTGGGCGTACATCCGTCCAGAAACAATTACGAAAAAGCTCTTCCGCATTTACCAGATCGCATTTGTCCTGCAACTCAGCAAGTTGTTCGTGATCCACCAGCGCGGCGCGCGCATATATCTCCTGTGCCGTGGCTACAGTTTGAACCATCGCTTCCATCTTTCCCTTCAGATTATGGCTCTGGTCAATCATGAACGCGACGTTCGCAGCCGCGCCGGTCTCATCGCTCAAAATCTCATGAAAGATGCGGAAGATCTGGTAGGGATCGATCGAGCCGATCGTAAGATCGTCGTCCGCGTACTTCCTGTCGTTAAAGTGGAAGCCTCCCAGCATCTCCAGATGCAGAAGCCACGCGACGACCTGCTCGATATTCTGCCCCTGGTAGTGATGCCCCGTGTCCACCAATACCTTTGCCTGCGGGCCTGCCTTATAAGCCAGCGAGAGAGCCATTCCCCAGTCGCCAATATCCATGTGATAAAAGTGCGGCTCGAAGGGCTTGTATTCGATCAGCATTCTCTGCTGCGGGCGTAACGCTCCATGAACCCGAGCCATGGCCGCTTCAGTCCATTCAATTCTTCGGCGCATGCTCTGCGTGCCGGGATAATTCGATCCATCCGCATCCCAGATGGAAATATCCTTTGCTCCCAGCGCAGCAGCAATTTCAACAGACTCCAGCAGGTGTTCCAATGCCTGCCGGCGAATCTCCGCGCTGGGATTCGCAATCGATCCGAACTTGTAAGCCTGATCCTGAAAGAGGTTCGGATTGATGGACCCGGTTTTAACCCCGAACTTCGCTTCCAGCCTATTTATCTCCGCTGCATCTTGTACGCCGCCTGCCACATCCCACAGCACATGCAGAGCGATTGTTGGCGCTGCGCCTGTGAGCCTGTTCACCTCGCCTGCATCGGCAAATTTTTCTTCCAGGCATGTTGCCGCCGCGGCCTGAATAAACTTTCCGAACCGTGTTCCAGTATTCGCAAATCCCCACGACGGGACTTCCATGCGAAACCTATCGAGCGCGGCAAAGACACAGTCGTGCAGGTTCATGAAAAGTTTACCTCTGAAATTACCTATCTATTGGAACATCTTCCCATCGCTGCCCGCAATCGGTCTCCGCAGCAGGAAAAGTGCCGCCTGACCGAGCTACGTCTCGAGAATTACAACGTCCACAAACCGCGGCCCATGCACACCCTTGATCCTCGTCATTTCAATATCCGCGGTTGCGGAAGGCCCGCTGAAAAGAGTCGTAGGAAGATGCCGAGTGGCCTCCAGCAGGCGCATTCCCTCAACTACCGTCTCGACGACATCCCGCTCGCGCACCACGCAAAGGTGATAATCCGGAACCAGAGAAATAGCTCTGCGACCCTGCGCGCGCGCATTTTGCAGAACAATCGTGCCCGTCTCAGCAATCGCCAGCGTTGCGCCAGTCATCACCCCATCCACGCGATCCAGTGCCCGCGCATCCAGGTCTTCATCCACCACAAACTCCGCGCCAGACAGCCACTCTGCCGGCAAATCTCCCGGAACCACAATTCGCCGCGCATTTCTCCGCGCAAAGAGCTCGCCGCACATCGCAGCAACTTCCCCTTCACGCGCTCGATAGACGTGCGCGTCATACTCGATCAGCCGCTCAGTAAAGAGGCTAAGAATCTCATCTCTGCCAAGTTTCGCAGTCTGTTGATACTGCCGCGCAATCCGGCTATAGCCTGCCGCCACATCTTCCACATCTCCAGGGCAAGCCTTTCGGACACGCGCAAGAATCTCTTCTCTCGCCGAACTCATGCGCGCCTCTTTTCCCACCATTCGCGGAAACTCTCCCGCGGAATGGCGCGTAAGTCACGCGTCTGAGTCCAATTTCCTAAGATGCCAGGCAGCCATTTCACCCAACTTGCTGCCGAATCCGGTCTCGCCTGCGTATCTTGCCCCACAATCGGCAAATCCTTCTTCGCTAGCGGCTGCTGCGCCATTCGCGCCAATCGCTGCGCCGCCCGAAACCGCGGCTCCGATCGAAATATCGTCGCCATAGCCTTCATCGCCATTGCTTCTCGCGCAAACCAGCCGTTCCGCTGCGTCACTTTGTTCCGCAGATGAATCAACACCTCGGGAATGTCGATCTTCACCGGGCAAACCTCATAACACGCGCCGCATAGTGACGACGCGTATGGAAGCGACTCGCCATGCCGCATCTCCATCAGTTGCGGGGTGAGAATCGCGCCGATCGGTCCCGCGTACACGCTCCCATACGCATGGCCGCCCGTCTGCCTGTACACAGGGCAGGCATTCAGGCAGGCAGCGCAGCGAATGCACTGCAGCGTCTGCCGTCCTTCGCCATCCGCAAGCACAGCCGTACGCGCGTTATCGAGCAGCACCACATGCATATTGCGTGGCCCATCGCCCGGCGTCACACCGCTCCAGATCGAGCTATATGGATTCATGCGCTCGCCGGTAGCCGAGCGCGCCAGCACCTGCAGAAACACTTCGAGATCAGCGAATCGCGGAATCACTTTCTCGATGCCAACAACAGAGATCAGCGTCTCCGGCAGCGTCAAACACATGCGCCCGTTGCCTTCACTCTCCACGATGCAGATTCCGCCCGTCTCCGCGATGAGGAAATTCGCGCCGCTCACCGCCGTTCCGACACGCAGAAACTTCTCCCGCAAAAACTTCCGCGCCGCTTCAGCCAGGTCCGCCGGTTTTTCGCCAAGCTCGGTCAAATGCATCTCGCGCAGAAATATCTCGCGAATCTGCGCGCGATTTTTATGCAGCGCTGGAACGACGATATGTGAAGGCCGGTCATGACCAAGCTGAATAATCAGCTCCGCAAGGTCTGTCTCATACGCGTGGATTCCCGCAGCCTCCAGCGCATCATTCAGATGAATTTCTTCCGTGGTCATGGACTTGATCTTGATGATCTCGTCCGCGCCCGCCTGCTTTGCAATCGCGACAACAATCTCCTGCGCTTCACGGTCATTGCGCGCCCAATGTACATGGCCGCCGGCGCGCGTAAAGTTGCGCTCGAACTCTTCCAGGTACACGTCCAGATGTTCAAGCACATGCGCGCGAATCTGCCGCGCGCTCTCCCGCAGCTCCTGCCAGTCCTTCTTTTCGTCCACCAGCTTGCGCCGCTTCGCCTGGATCGTGTCTGTCGCACGCCGCACATTGGCGCGTAGCTGCGCATCGCGCAAGGATGCCTTTGCCGCTTTCGGAAACGGCAGCGCAACGCGCGGATCGAGTTCGGCTTTATTCATTGCGCGGCACTCTTATCTTCGCCGGCCAGTATCTCGGCAATATGGATCGTTCCAACTCCCGCGCGCATTCTATGCAACCCACCGCCGATATGCATCAGGCAGGAGTTGTCGCACGCCGTACACTCTTCCGCACCGGTCTTCAGCACAGCTTGTAGTTTTTCCTCAAGCATTGCGCCGGAGACATCCGCATTCTTCACCGCGAAGGTTCCGCCAAATCCGCAGCACTGCTCCTTGCGTTCAATCTCAACAAGCTCCAGCCCGCTTACCGCCTTCAGCAGCTTCTCCGGTCCATCGCCCAGCCCAAGATTGCGCAGCCCGTGGCAGCTTGCGTGGTATGTCACGCGATGCGGATAATAGGCGCCCACATCCGTCAGCTCCAGCTTCTTTGTCAGGAACTCCGTAAACTCCCACACACGCGGCAACAGCGTAGCCACGCGCTCCACCAGTGCCCCGTCGCCGCCTTCGCGCGCTATCCTCTCCGCCGCCAGCGGGTAATGGTCGCGCATCATCGCCACGCAGGACGAAGACGGAACCACCACCGCCTCGGCATGCTCAAACTGCTCCACAAAGCGCGCCACCAGCGGCAGAGCCAGTTCCTCGTACCCCGTGTTCCAGTGCATCTGCCCGCAGCAGGTTTGCGCAGCAGGAAACTCCACCGTATGTCCCAGCCGTTCCAGAACCCGCACCACAGCCTTGCCCGTCTCCGGGAACAGAGTGTCGTTATAGCAGGCGATAAACAGGGATACGCGCAAGCAGCTTCTCCTCCAATAGGGATTCTAGAGCGGAATCCGAGCAACAGCGCCTAGCCGATATGCATGCGAAGTGACTTTTTCTTAATGAAAAAGCCACTTGAGGGGCGTGCCTCTCGGTACATCCGCTCGGATTCCGCTGTATTTCCCAGATGTAATCAGCGCTGGCTACAATTCTCTTCTCACAGATTCTTGCAGATCGGAGCCGCATGGGAGCCAACCCGTTTCTTGGAGTGATCTATCACTGGATCGGCGGGTTTGCCTCCGCCACAAACTTTATTCCCTTTCGCGGCATCAAGAGATGGTCCTGGGAGATCTATTGGATCATTCAGGGTTTTGCAGCGTGGATCGTCGCGCCGCTCATTCTTTGCTCCATCTTTGTTCCGCATCCCTTCGCCATTCTCGCGCAAACTCCGCACAGCGTCATCGCGTGGACGATTTTCTGGGGTGTTCTCTGGGGTATGGGCGGCATCACATTCGGTCTTTCCATTCGCTATCTTGGTTTGGCGCTCGGCTATGCCATCGCGCTCGGCTTCTGCACGGCATTCGGCACGCTGCTGCCGCCTATCGTGCATGGGCAGCTTGGAGCCATTGCGCATGAGCGCTCCGGCATGGTGGTGCTGGCAGGCGTAGGCGTTTGCCTCCTTGCCATTGTTGTCAATGGCGTCGCCGGTTACTTCAAGGAGCATGAGGTTTCGCGGGCAGAGCTGTCGCAGGCGGGCGAGCGCGACTTCAATCTCTGGCGCGGGCTGGCTGTGGCCGTCTTTGCCGGGATCATGAGCAGCTTCTTTGCCGTAGGGCTAGACGCAGGCAAGCCCATTGCCGAACTGTCCCGCGCCCAGCTTGTCGCTTCCGGCAGATTGGAGCTGTGGCAGAATCTTCCCGTTCTGATCGTGGTGCTTTGGGGCGGCTTTGCTACCAACTTCATCTGGTCGGCGATTCTGATTCTTCGCAACCACACCGGCGCACAGTTCTTCGGCCAGCCGGGGCGTAATCCGTTGCGCTCATCCGCAGGCAGCGGCTATACGGTGGCGAATCTTGACCCTACCGATCCGGCGCTGCAAAAACTGCCCGGCTCTACGCTCGTAGCGAACTACTTCTTTGCCGCGCTGGCCGGAGTCATCTGGTACTTCCAGTTCTTCTTCTACTCCATGGGGCAGACCAAGATGGGCAAGCTCGACTTCTCTTCGTGGTCGCTTCACATGGCTTCCATCATCCTCTTTGCCACGCTCTGGG